>CEQX01135833.1_pt1 | contig 44274 bp, 31 predicted proteins | sample 356261 | NCBI WGS metagenome assembly CEQX01 (sample SAMEA2621076, study PRJEB7988) | marine metagenome | isolation source: saline water (ENVO:00002010), including | reverse complement strand
ATGAGAACAAAGTATTTTTTATCAGACATTTTGGATTACCTCCGATAATTGACACCTTAGTCAGGTATATAGTATTTAGGGCGATTAAACGCTATACTGCGCCCTATAAGCGTCGCAGTGACCCATTCCAGAACCGTTTTTTCGTGGATAAAGCCGCAGTCTATCGTTTAGAAAATGGTCGTTTCAAAATTAAATTCGCCACCAAATTTTTCAAACCAGAGATAGACTCAAAATGGTACTTCACCAAGAAGAGAATTCTATCATTTTGTATCTTGCAATTCAAGAAGGTCGATCTGTTCATTACTGAACAGAACCCATTGTACGACAGTCCAGCCATCTGGCATTTCACCCTCAAGCCACTCCCGGTATTGCTCATCACTCCATCCGGTGGGTTTTTCCAATTGCTGTGATTGCTGTTTAGAATCCTCTGGCTGATTCTCTGCTTGCAGTTCTTCAGACGCCCAGACCGGCTCTTCGGTATTTTCTGACTTTTTCAAAAACGAGGTTAAGACAAGTAAAACCGTTAAGGTTGCCAAAACAAAGACCGCAACACTCATTCTCGAAAGGCTTGTTTCTACCGCATCATTTGTTGAATTCGTTTGTTGGCATGAATCACAGATTGGTGCGGGAAGTAATGTGAATTCAAGCGTAGAAGTGTTTGATTGTAACCATGAATCGATGCAAGTGACTTCGACAAACAATGTTAGGTTATTCAAAACTGCAGTCGTCGGAAACTGGAAATCTAAATCCGCAGTCGTTGTATCCTTCGGCAGGAGCGTCACCTGTAATTGAGCGAGCTGAGTCTGATTTTGGGACACACGAGCCGTACACGTGATATCGTCAATACCGTCTGCATCGTCAACAGAACCCGAGAATGTGAGTATTTCACCCGCAGTAAGGTTTCCCTTCGCCGTGAGCGTTGTGACGGGAATAGCATGATAAAACTCAACAGGTACATTCAACGACTTTGATAACCCATCAACATCATAAATACTGAACAGAATCTGTCCATCACCATCTATGAAGGTGCCGTCAAGTCGCAATCGAAACTTATGCAGTTGCTCATCGTCTGCAAGTGTTGTATTAAGGGGAAGACAATTTTGAATTGATGGGTCCTGAGCAGAAATTTGTCCTAAGGAGGGAGCTGGAACAGACCAACCCAACTGACTAAGGGTCGTTTGCATCGATTGTATCGGTCGCTCACTTCGGAAGTGAACCAATAAATAGCCCGTATTTCCAAAACGTAACGAGGTCATAGGTCCATTATCATCGCATGTGTGCGAAGACAAAATCTCAGGAATAGTGAGAAGGAAAGGTAGAGTATAAACCTCTGATAATACAGCTGCATGCTGTCCAGTCAACTCAAGACGAAGTTCGAGTTCACCACCTTCTAATGCAGTGGAAATTTGTGGTAATTGTATCAAAAGGGGTGAAGCGATGTTCTGTGAATCAACTGGAATTGTGCTTTGCTCAGCACCAGGCCACTGTATCATTAAATCGCCGGTAACGGATGAAGACGGGTCGTCAGAATCGGAAATGTGGATTTGAGCATACTCGTTTCCTCCGCCTCGGACACTGTCAAGGATTCGTCCCTCGCTGTCGACAATTTCGATTGTTGCAAACGGCGCTCGGTCACTCACCGAGACAATCCGAGACTGGAGTAAAGCCCCATCCGATTGTCGAATCTCAAATTCAATGTCGTCGAGAGAAGAACTTACTTCTCGCAGATAAGAACCGATGTAACAATGATGACTTGAATCACCTTGAGCGGCATAACTGAGATTGGAAACTTGGCCAGCAGAGGCGGTTAAAATTGGATGCTGTTCAATGAGATCATAATCTGCATCCAAAACGCACATCGTGACAGTGGTTGCCTCACCACGGAACAATCCTCCAGTTGGACGGTATGGGAGTTGATTGATACCCGACCACGAAGGTGAGTCGATTCCATCAAAATGAGGTCCAAACCACTGTGCTTGAGCGTCGACAATCGCGGCTATATCTGTTTCAAGCGTAACTCCAATTTGTTGACTTTCATCGTGCGCAGAGGCTCTAATCACTAAATGTCCGAGTTCCATGGAGGTTGGAAGAGTAATTGACGACTGCCAACGTAATGCATCTACGCGACCCGTCGTTCGGGTGTACCACTGCAAATTGGTGAGATTAGAGATATTCTGCGTCACAGCCCAATCAACATCGACCGATGTAACATTGAGGTCATCAGTGGCTTCAATAGTACAAATGAAATTATCTCCTCGAGCATAAATTTCAGCATCACAGTATATTTTTTCGACTGAAGGTGGAGCATTTACCCAAATTCGCAAAGTGACCATGTTATTGGCTGTATTCCGCTCTTGAGAACCCGCAGTCGAATTTGAATATCGAATACGGAGGTCCATCCATCCTGTTTTTTCTGGAGTGATAGTGAAGTTGTACAAAACGCTCGAACCGTGTTGATCTCCACTGGGTAGAGTGAGGTTACTACGATACATCTCGATATTGCCTTGAATGTCTTGAACCAAGAGTGTTCCATTGGAAGAAGACATTCCTAAATTTTCAATCGCCAATTGAATTGTCGAAGGTTGCATGTATGAAGCATTGTCGATTTGGCGAACATCTATCAGATTGATATCGTGATTCAAATCGGCGTAAGGAGCCATCTTAGGATCGCCTACAGTAACACCCATCCAACCTGCCTGAAGATTAGCAGCGGCATGGGATTCTGCTAAATTGAATCCGTTTGCATACATGACCATCAATGTGCTCGGCGTACCTACTGCTGTTAGATACGGCTCGTAGACGTAACCTTTGGCTCCGGATACGCCGTCTTCAAGTAAATCAGCAACAAGTGATTGCCCATAACTGGTATCCCACTTAAACGAGCGACCACTGGTCGAAACAGCAGTTTCAGCAATTGAACCATCAATCCAAGAGTTATGGGGCCTAATTGGATGTAAATTCATCGAATCAAGATAAATTGAGCCATCTGTAGATGTGGCGACAAGGTCCAACGGAACTCGTATACGAAAGGCGATCGCATTGGCATGTGGTCGGAATCGAAAGGTTCTGGACTCCCACGAGGGTGCGAAATTTTTGCCGTCAGATTGGTTATCCGAAAGGACCGTTCCGTTCTCATCAAGTCCTTCCACCTCAATTGAAAATTCCCCATATACATCTCCCAAACGCTGACCATGGAGACTAACGACCCAAGCATGATCTTGAAGTTCTGCAGGAAATTCGTATGTTTGTTCGATCGATGCAGCAGCCTGTCCATTACCTGAATAGGCAGAACAATCTTTGTAGATATCGCGATGCAACGTCGTTATCTCGTGATCTTCCAGAGCGGCGTTCCAAATCATAACATTGTCAATCATACCTTGGAAATAGGCACTTCCTCCACGGTTTACCCCTAATTTGTAAACATCAATGTTATTCAATTCCCCGGGTGAAAATGTGGTGCTACGAACCAAAACGCCGTTGAAGTATTGATGGGCAGTACCGTTGTCAAAAACCGTAACTAAGTGAGCCCATTCTTGGGCTTCAATTTGACCAAATGTGTATGACTGGTTGTTGGCCAGTCGCCAATCCCCGTTGTAAATAGCATGCTGGAACGACGCATTTGAACCCGCATTATGGTCGACCGCAAATACCGAGGAGTAAATTGGCAAAGTTGTAGAATTCGCCCAGACCCACTGACTCACAGAGAAGTTTCCGACCCAATCCTCGACGTCTACCTCCAGCCAATCGTCTACTCCGTCATACCAAAGACATCCTCCATCCACACACGTGCGCCAATTGGATGAGTTCATATTGTTCAGGGTCAAATTCGTCGTTGAATTAACCGAATCATTGGCAAAAAGACCCGAACCATCTTCAAATTCCCAGTGATGAATGAGATTCGATTCTGAGGGGATATAATTTTCAGCAAGAGAAAAGGCCGAAGCCGGAACAAAAGACTTGCTTTGATTGGGCCCTGACCATGAAAGTTGCAAGCCATGAGGTCCTCCTCCTTGGAAAAATTCGATTTTGAAATCATATTTACCTGCATCATATTGACCATACTGGGAACGCTCCACCATGCCATGAGATCCGTAATTTGTGACAAGACTTTGACCATTTATCCAGAGTTCTGAACCATCGTCAGAAGTAAGGTAGAAGGTCCAATTACCAGTTTCAGGAATCTCAATAAGACCGCTAAATCGGGCTCCCCAATCGTTTTTGAAACGGTTATCCAAACCAGGGTAAGCTTGTGAGGAAGAGGAATACTGAAGTGAGGGTTCAAGTCTTACATGATCGGGGGTGCGGTCAATGAGAGAGGGCATAGAACCGGTATTGAAACTCACGCCATCGTTATCGAAATATTCTGCAAGAATCCCTTGCGTCCCGTTACCAGATTCTTGAGAGCACTGAGCAGAAACCGATGCTTCCAACGCTGATGAACCATCTTTTTTCACTTCAGATTGCGTCGACCATTGAAAACTGTCGCCAGAAGAAAGTGTTGGCAAAGTGGAGTTCCAATATCGAGAACCGCTCGAATATGATGTGTCAACGGTATCAAAGCCGGCATTTGGAAGCAAATTTGTACCCCAATTTCCATCATTCGACCCCCAAGATGCATAGCCCATTACATTGGAAACATTCGTCAAAAATTCTGAAGTTTCGTCGAAAAGAGTAGGTAATCTCATTGTTCCATTGAGTTCAGATTGCGCAGTATACAAATCATCATTCCAAAACTTGTAGCCCGATTCGTTGCGATTCGTTGCTAAATCTAAAGCAAAAATACCGCGTTGACCTAAACTGTTGTTCGCCTTTTCAATAAGACCGAGAGCAGTTTCGACGGTATAACCCGTCAGTCGAGACATGAGAAAGAATCCATATTCTGCGCGAGAAAAGGCTTTCATTTCACCATCTGCGAGCGGACCGTAACCATGTGAAAACCAATAATCTGCACCTATACTGGAATTGAACGAACCTCCAAGCAAAGAAAACTCTTGGTCAAAACTCGCCTTATCGTTTCCACCATTAACACGCAGAGGCGTTCCTTTCGTTGAAACGAGGTAATTGAGTTCATCAGTTGAAGTACGGTTCGCAAGCATTTCCAAGAAAGGACCGGCAAAATACTCATTGAACTCATTCCGATTAATAGTCTCCTTTGTGGGTGTGTTGGAATGGTTGAAAAAGAATATATTTTCTTCAGAGATATTGCGCGCATTGACAAATGCCCATCCAATTGTTTTACTCACATCCGAATTGTTGTTAATGAGGACGCCGACATCTGAATAATCATAAACAGTGAGGAAATCAAAACCCTCTGGTTTGGCTTGAGAAGGCCATGGCGTTTGGTTCCAAAAATCAGTTGAATGTTCACCCGTAAACCCAACAAAAGCATCGCTATACAAGGTTTTCACAGAGATTTTAGATTCTGAACTCGCTGAACTATTATTCTCGAGCAAGGGTACCGCAAAGCTGCCAAATACGAACAGAAAAGCCAAAAGAAGACTTGACCTCCTTCTGTCCATATCAATCGGCTAACAGCAACAGCGTTTAGAAATGCCGCCGTGATGATGCGGTTTTTTCAACCACTGGTTGTGGATGCATAAAGGAAAAAAACGCATTTTTGACGCATTTCCATTCCTAAATTGCGAACTTGATAAGTAAGGTGGCCCCTCTTGGTTGATTGATGGCCGAACTCTATATGGCGCGAACATGTAAATGGGGTATTCTGCGCGTGGTTGGTGGTGATGTTTGGAATCACTCCGGTGATGCACTCATTACCCCTGCAAATAATCGACTTTCGGGCCGGGAAGGTTTAGATGCACTTATTCATGCAAAAGCAGGTGCTGAACTCACCCAAGTAACACGCAATATCTGTTTGGAAATGCGAAAAATCAACGCCCCACCGTGTGCCGTAACTCATAACGTGATCACTGAACCCTACGACCTTGCACAAAATTACAAGCACATCATTCACGTCGTTGGTCCCGACTGTCGTCGTCCTAATCAAGATGAAGCTCGTAGAGAATTACTTCCTCAAACATATGAAAATCTCTTTGAAACTCTAAAAGACATGAAAGATGTAACATCGATTGTATCCCCTCCACTATCAATGGGAATTTTCGCATACCCACATCGCGAAGGTGCTCGATTAACCTTAGAGATTCTTCTCGGCAAGCTCGATGGAGAGGAAGACCCTGGATTTACTGAATTTACTATCGTGGTTAAAGAGAAGAATTTTATTTCTAACATGAGGACTGTCTATAGGGAAACTGAAGACCAATTACCTGGTTTTGATTCGACATCTTGAGGCGTTTTCATGGTCGACCTCGCTGCTATGGTGACGAGTACACTTTCTTCTGAACGACGTTCGTTTCGTTCTGTTTTGATGCTTGCAAACAGTGTCCGAAAAGTGAAATTGGTCGCTGAAGTGTTACCTCCTGAACTTTCATTAAGTGTTCTTTCAAGTCAAAATCGAGTCGTTGACGCCCTCAATGAAAGTGGAATAAAGAGTTCTTTACTTGAGGAAAACCTGACCTCGCAAGGCTTGGGTGTTCTCAACCACATGCATGACTTAATTTTACAGGCCATTGGTGAGGGTAACCTTTCAAGTGGAGAGCGAATGTTGGTTATCCTCGCTGAACCGATTGATGGCGTTTTCATTATCGACACATCCACCCTCAATTCGAATCGTTTCGCATCCTTAGCACAAGATTTCAATATCGATCTTGAAGTCCTCACAAAAGTGATGAAACTTGCCCGTAATATCGGTTCTCGAGGGCGAGAAGGGCATGCTATAGGCGCACTGTTTGCTATTGGAGCACTTCCAGCATTGAGAAAGCATACTACTGCTCTTGTACTGAATCCGTTCAAAGGACACAGTCAACAGAAACGCAGCGTTTTGCACGATGAAAATCATGAAACTCTCGCAGAATTTGCTTGGCTTGATGGAGCTATTTTGTTTAATCGAGACGGAATAGCAAGCGATGCTGGGCGTTACATCCAAGTTCCAGCAGGTATTGTTCCCAAACCAGGAGAGGGCGGCCGCCATTTAGCTGCTCGAGCAATTTCACAGTTGGTTGAGGGAATTGCTGTATGTGTATCCTCAAGTGGTACAATTACGATGTATGCAAATGGAAGAGACCGTTACAAAGTCAAATTAAATTGATTTATTCCGACTCATCGTTACGGTTTCTTGATTCAAGTTTCGATTCTACTGATGAGAGGGCAGTTGTTGTAGCAAGAAAATCCATCCGCACTGCATCAAGGTTCGAATGATTCAAATTACGCTCTATACTCATCTTGATACGATTGATCGATGCAACTCTTTGCGTCTTATCTCGAGGACGTAATACGTCACCACGTTGACTCATTAACCATTCTTCAAGCAATGCTTGACCCCATTCAGGGGCTCTTAGGCGTGCAGCAAGATGAATTTCCAAATTTCGGTGTCGAAAGCGAACACGACCATCAGCGGTACGAATTGCCTGAATGGACCCTGGGTTCCAACGGTCGAGAGGAATTTGAAGATGTTCTTGGCAATCCAATGAACCGTCTTCATCTATGATGAAATCTGCGATAAGCACACTACGATGGAGGCGCAAAAACACTTGGGCAACCTCGTCATCTACAAACCATTCTGAAATTGCCTGAGGCGATTGCCCCCATTCCTCCTCACACCACTCTTCGAGGGCTACTTGGTACGAGTCCATGGGCAATGGTCGAATCGAACCATCATCAACTTTGTTGAGAAAGTCGCTGTCAAGTTTCAAGGAGAAGGAGTGTTTGCATCAACCATGGATGGGGCATGGGGATCGGTGGAAGCCGACTGGAAATTGGTCGTAACCCTCATCTTGTGTTGGTACATTCTACTGAGGGTTTGGGAAAAAAACGGGACACTTGACCGTTGGGATGCGACTCGAGTCTTTGGCGTCATCTTGATGGTTCGAAGTAACAAGGGATTGAAAACACTCGAACGAGTTGCCCGTCCTCGTCGTTTTTGGAGGATTTATGGTGAAGCATCTCTTTGGGTGTGCATATTCTGTATGTTTATTGTCGCACTCTTCATGATTCTCGCCTTCATCTCATCACTTCTGTCTCCCCCCACGGCAAGTCCTCCCAGTGCAAGTGAACTGGTGGCTATTCCAGGCGTGAATCCAGTGATACCATTGGGTTGGGGAGTGATGGCATTTGTTGTTGCATTAGTTATTCATGAATTTGGACATGGATTACTCGCAAGGGCTCATGGAATGCGTATTCGTTCGTTTGGTCTGCTTCAGTTAGGACCCCTACCTCTTGGAGCATTCGCTGAACCCCAGTATCAAGAACTTCACAAGGCACCTCGGAAAGAACGTATGCGAATGTTCGCTGCCGGACCGGCAACAAATTTGTTTGCAGCATTCATTTGTCTCTTACTCCTTGGTAGTTTGGCTGGAAACTTCACTGCGTCGTCCGACAATCCGCACGTACGAGGCATCATCAAAGGTGAAGCGGCAGATAATGCCGGAATGGAACCTTGGGACACAATCCTTCGAATTGACGGCGAAGAAATACAGGGTGCTGAAGGATTCCTTGAAACCGTCCGAGGATACAATGCAAACGATACCATCATTCTTGATCTGCGACACGAAAATGGTTCGCTGGAAAGTGTCGAACTGATACTTTCTGACAAATATGATTACTATACCGAACAAGGGTGGAGTTCGTCAAATCTTGAAGCCATTGGAATAGAACCTGGTGATGCATTTGTTGGCGTTGAAGGTATCAGTGAAAGTACGGCTGGAATCGACAGGTTAGCTGGTCCCTTTTCACCTCGATTTGAAGGAGGATTTTTCGCCCAAATTATTTTTTCACCATTTCATATCCTTGAGATGGTAATCCTCCCATTTGAATTACAAGGTGTGGCAATGCATCCAGTTCAAGAAGCGATGCTTGTCCCTAATGACGGTATTATCAGCGAAAGCTTAGGCCTTACAGGACTGTTGTTTTTAGTCAACTTCTTCTTTTGGCTCATGTGGGTCAATATCTTACTTGGATTTACCAACCTCATACCAATCGTTCCCTTCGATGGAGGGCATTTATTCAAGGATTGGTTAAATGGAAATCTGAATCGAATAAAGAAAATTGGCAAGAAGACAAAACTTTGGAATCTCCATCCAATGTGGGTGTCTCATCTTTCGAATAAAGCATCGAGTTTATCTTCACTCATGCTCTTCGTGATGCTGTTGTTTGTGATGGTGGTTCCTTACCTCTAATCAAGAACGACGACGAGCGAGTTCAGCAAGAACATCAAGCGGTTTATCCGGGATTTTCTGAGCTGGGCGTATTTCTTCAAGTTGTGTGGATGGAAGAGTGTGAGCACGGTTCTTGTTGCGTATTGAACGAACTTTCAGGTCATGCAAAGCTTGTTTGTCAGAGCCTGCTGATGAACAAACCAGTGCAATAAATTCGTTTAATGGCATTCCATCTTCCCAATTCAGATACACTGAACCATTTCGCGTCATTGGAAAAGCTGGAATTGATTTCTCCAACTGCCGAAGTCGTCCAGAGAGATTTGTAGTCTCAACCCGAAATACTCGCCACGAATCTCCACGGACACCCTTTCGCCTATGAGCATACAAAGGCATGAGTTTACATCGCTCTCCCTCGTGAACCATTGCTTCGTATTGCAATTTCGTTCGTCCTGAGAGATAGAGTTTCTCTGCACGGGTTGATTTCACTTCAATCGGGAAACATAAGTCACCACGTAAAGCCAGTAAGTCACCGGTTCCTTCCATTCCAGAACCTGCCGCTCGTACAACTAAAAAAGGCCGTTGTATCACCTGACGCATCTTTTGTTTTTCAACTGAGGAACATGAGCGTATTATCGATTCAACACCTTTTGGAACGCCGGCAAGAACCTGCCGTAATTCCCGCTCGTATTGACTCGACACAAAACTCCATCAATGTCAATCGTTCTTGATGACTTCGGTGTTTGTACCACTGTATTTGCAATTTTAAATGGGTTCAATCAATACCCGTAAAGCCGGAAGTTTAGTTAATCTCGGAAAACAAAGAATCCTATGTGCCAAGGCTTGCGATTCGCACCATTGATTTCAAATTGGCTTTTCGGCTGATGACAGAACTCAAAAAAAGAGGGTTACGATTTATTCTTCTTGAACACGATGCTGTATTACCTGAATCGGATATGATTTGGTTCGGAGGAGAACTTGAAGTTGTGAAATATCGTCATGAAGGTCAACCGATAATGACTGCTCCGCATTCAGTCAAAGATGCAGTCGATAATGCCGTTCGACTCATGAGGGGGATACACAATGTCCACCAACTGAGTTTCGGTATAGATCCAGGACCTCGCCCCGGGCTGGGATGGCTCGCAGATGGTGCGGTCTTAGGAATCGCTCAATTTGAGCATATTGAAAATCTCGCTGCACAAATTATTGGAATCGCCTCAGCACTTGAATTTAAGACAATGGTTGTCCGAATCGGTGACGGTGCCCCCTTAATCCGAGACCGAATCATCAATGATTGTCTGACACATGAACTGAATATCGAAGTAGTTAATGAAGCAAAAACATCGCGTGGATTGTTGCGTCATAATCATGTCATATCCGCAATCCGTATAGCGATGATTGCTGGGGAACGGGTATGGGAATTCCGAGAAATCCAGCCAACAGAGGGTGAAGTGAGAGAAATTCAGCGCCAAAGCCGCAAGAAAAGCAATGGCCGAAAGACGATTTCCACTGAAGTGGCATACGCAGTTGCTTGTGGAGAATTATCTTTGGAAGAAGCAATTCGTGGATAATCATTCTTCTTCTTGAATATCTTTTCGATGTTCAATAATCGATTGTTCAAATTCCGGTGCGCCGGTCATTAAACGACGGATAAGAGGTTCAAACAACATGGGAAGAACGAGCACGCTTACAATAAGAGAAAACAGGATGAAAAAGGAGGAACTCGGTACAAATGAAGTCCCAGGAGTTCCTTCACCACCGACCATGAGTTTTACCGTACCAAGCCAAGGAATCTCTCCACCGCCAACACCGATAAGCCATGATGAACGAATAGGGCCAACCGTTCCAGAAGCACTGTGAACTCCCGATGAACCATTCACGGCTTGTGAACCTTGGTCTACTGAACAGTTATTGTTGTCTCCAAGTGTGAGAATACCAGCATGACGAGGTTCCCACTCCCATACGACCAGATAAGGTTCTACATTTGCGTGTACCATCCGATCGCAATCATAGAAACCTGCCTGCACCCCATCGAAATGAACCGTGACTTTTTCGACGTCACGAACATTTGTCCCAGGAACATCCCAAGTCAAGACACAAACCCCCATAACCCCATTCACATCCTTGGATTCAGAATCATATGTGCCTCCATCAGGACAATGTTCGGTGTTTGAGGCGTTAGCGGTTGCGTTACGGTTCGGAGATGCAATGTCATGTGGAACGACTTCCATTATCGCTCGATGGATAATTGGAGTGCCTGCTTCACCGTTCTTCTTGTAAATGATGACATCTCCTTCAAGCCCATGTTGTGAATAACCAAAATGAGAATTCCCTTGCTGAGTTGCCTCGGCGAAAGTGACGACAGTGTCGAAGTCTTGGTCGTGAACCAACACTAAATCCCCTGCATCAATACTGCCAACTTCTCCGTTAACATCGTGAACCATTGAGGATGATTCAACGACAACCAAAGGCGGCATTGAGCCCGTGTGTGCATACAGAGCTACAATAAGCAGGCCGATCATTCCGGTTGCAAGAAGAAGTTCTCGAACCAGGGTCTTGAGCGGGTCACTGTCACTCACGCCTTGTCCCCTCAAGTTTACCGTCGAAGTCCTTTGCTTTCAAGGAATGCTGTCCATGAAGCGGAATGACCTGCACCTAATGCATCCGCAGCTTCATTTCCTTCTGCTTTGCGACGGCGAATTTCTGAAGTCGAATCTAATGATTTCAATTCTTCTAAGGTCGTGACGTGCCCACGAAGCGAAAGGAACTCCGGTAGAACCACGAGCAGTACGACAACTGAGAACGCAGCAACGCCAATCGCGAGTCCGGTAAAATCACCCCATGAGATATGATTTTGTAAAAAAAAGATTTGATACATTGAAGCAAGGAAAAGAATTCCAATTGAGCCTGAAAGCGTTGCCGTAATGCCTAATTGCCGTCCATGTTGTTTTTTCCACCAGTCCGAGAAGAGCCCCATTGCTTGTCCGCCTCGATAAGAGCAGAGGTGCGAGGCTTCTTTTTTCTATCGCTTCGTTATGTAACATTACGGGGCGAAGTTCAAATGCTTTGCTGATTGTGGGCCAAAGGCCCACTGAGGGAAAACGGTGATTTTATGCGAAAAGCACTCTTCTTAACTCTACTGTTTTTGGTATCATTACTTGCCCCAATGGCTTCCAGTGCAACTGTTGAAACACAATTTAACGATGGAACCTCATCATACAGCCATACTTTTTCCGGTACTGGAAATGGTACTGCTGGACACCTCACCATTCCTTATGGTGCGGAAGTCACTGCTGCAGAGTTTAATTTGAGAGGGGAAGCAAGTTCTACATCCTATTCAAACTTCACAACCAATGCCCACTTCGGTGGTGCTGGAGATGGTTCATGGTCAGGTAGCCCTCCTTCTCCATTCACCTCTGGAAGTCGCTCGAATGTTGATGTCGAGTCTCGGACAATGTCACTCAAAGGAAATCCTACGGTTCAATCAATTGATTTCTCCCGTACTGCTCATGTCCAATCTACGGTTAACGCCTACCAAAACACAACCGGGCAATTTGCTTCTTTGTCCGACCAGGGTTACACCGGATTAACCAAGAAGTTTTCACAATTCAGCGTCAGTACAAGTGCTTCATGGGGTTACATCGGCGTGGTTGTTCTTGTCGATGATGAATATCACATCATGAAGTATTCATCTTCCAGTTTGTATAACACACCTACAATTCTTCGAATTAATTCTACAACCGGGGCATACATCGGAACTGCGTCGTTGAATACCAATGGCTGCACTTCATCTTCATACTACAATATGGTCGACGCAACCGTTGATGGGACGACAGTTTACACTGCGCACTATACGAGTTACTATCTTACAAAATGGTCAGTGGTCACCTCTGGTTCTGCCAAATCATGGCGTTGTGATGGCTCATGGAACCCATTCAGTAACAGCTACGTCACGGGGGTCGATATCGACGATGCTACCGGTAAACTCTATGTCGCCACATATTCCTATTCAGCAAATACGCATTATCTCAACGAAGTCAGTAAGACCTCCCCGTCTTCGATTCAAGGCACGTGGACACTTGCCACAGGATCAACTGTTTCACGATACGGGGCGGGCATGATTGTCAACATGCCGACCATTATCTACAATGAATACGACCAACAATATGTTAGCGGTGTCGGGTATAACTACGATTCATATCACCACTTCTTCTCGATGCGTGGTAATTTCATCGAACACATGGGAGAAGTTACGGTCCCAGAAGGCGGACATTATGGCATGGTAGAATCAGAAACTGGCCAATACAGTTTCTCTTGCCATTACTACAGCACGACCTATTGCAGTACATCGACTCGACACAAAATTAACAATTTCGGAGATGGCGCACTGTATGACGAAAGAACACACTCCTCGACATCGGGCACAATCATGGGTGCTACTTTTACAACCTCGAAAGCGATTGACACCTTGAAAATCAGCAGTATTCTCGGCTATGTTCCTACTGGGACAAGTATTAGCGTCGATATTTCAAACGATGGTGGTACAACCTGGAGACAAGTTTCTGCAGGACAAACGATAACTTTCCCACAAACGAGCACATCCTTTGTTTGGAGGGCGAACCTCAACGGAACATTAACAAAAGCTCCAATTCTTGATGGAATTGGAATAGAGTACATCACTTCGTATGTGAGTTCTTCATACATGTATGCATACCAATATGTCGGCTCAGGTACCAAGAGTGTTGTCGCTGCGACAATTACATGGGATGAAACCTTACCATCCAGCACAACAATTCGAGTTTACTTTGGTTTCACAACATCGAGTACATGCACCTCAACAAGTTCAGGCGTTATGACCTATACACAATCAAATCAAACAAAATCAGTCACAGGAACTGGATATTACATGTGCATGCGTGTTCAACTTTCAACTTCAAATTCGGGCGTAACCCCAACAATTTCGAATATTTCAATTGCACAACATTCGAATGCACCAATTCAACCTGGAATAGATATTAGCGGAAAATCTGGCTGGTCCCGACCTGCCCAAGATGGCGCTCTCCTTGGACCACTAACCGTGACGGGGACATCGAGTGGAGCAAATAACATTCTCAAACGCTTCAATGATTTAATTCCAGATACGGGTTCCGGATTTAGCAACATTTCAGTTGAATTGGTTGCGGAATCTTCTGGAATTTTGATTCTCGATTCATTTGCTATCACATATACAATGAATACAGTCAATCTCGATATTGACATTCCAGAAGGTGAAATACTCCATGAACGATTGGAACCGTATGAAGTGGTTACTCGGCACATTATAGGCGAAGACGCAACAAGTATGACGGAAGCAAGTCTCACGCTCATCACCAATTCTGCTGCTAAGAACCCTACAATGTATTGGGCAGATGGCGACATATTCCCAAGCCCAAATGACCCTGAAGATTACATCGAACTGGATGCGAGTTCTTGGTCATCCACATCCAATGGCATTTTGGAGATACATTGGATATTCCACGTGACTTCTGAGTTCCCAGACCAGAGTAATGTCCGATTTAGGACTGGATGCTTGGACAACACTGGCTCTGCTGGATATTCTCCACTGGATCTGACAAGTGCGACGGGACTTGAAGTCAATCGCACATTTGGACTTGGCTGGCTTAAAGTTCGAGACAATGATGGCGCCTTAGTGATGGACGATGTACCTGACAACTCATGGGTTGCCGCTGGCGAAACCCTACATTTCCAGGGAGCTATGTGGTTCCAAAATACCGAAGATGCACCGAGAGACAGTGCCTTTGACGTCCGAGTATCTCGTAACGGCTGGGTTGAAAGCACTGCTCGTGACACAACCAATAACAACGGCAGTTTCTTCATCTCCGTTGACCTTCCTGAAATCGATGTCGAGTCTGGCCTTACGTATGAAGTTCAAACCTATAACGAAAAAGAACCAACGCACGTTATGCAACCAAACGCTGACTGGCGACGCACCTTCTTAGTCGATGCTACAGCACCTCTTCGAACTGCTGTGCTTCCAATTGACGAGAGTTATGAAGCAGCGAGCACTGTTCAAGAAGTGAAGGTACTGATTAACGATGATGTCGGCCACCCTATGACACTCGATTTGATGTATTGGGTTGAATCAGACCATGACCTTAATCGCAACGGAGAACCTGACCCACAAGAGTATGTTGCAAAGTCCGTTTACAATTCAACCGTGGCAAAAAACAAGTGGTTTATCACGACAATTGACCATTCAAGAAACCCAAATATGGGCCGAGTTTCGTATTATTGGACCGGTGGAGACCAAGCAGGTAATCCATTGCACTACACACAAATGGACAGCGATGACGTCTTGCATGAATTCCAATCAGGCCCCGGCTTCCTCTATGATGACGCAACCTTCCGCACACGTAAGGATTCAACCGCAGTATTCACCGGATTAGATTGGATGGGACATGTAGATGATGCACCGGTTTTCGCAGGCATGAAACAGACCATTACGCTCGGTTTCATCGACGCCAACACCGCAATTGATTTTGAACACATCTCATTGGTCTTTGATTTTGAAGGTCCAAATCCGTTGAGAGATGCGCAACGAATTTCTTATTCAGGTATCAACAATACGTTTTGGTCTGAAAGCAATTTCATAACCTTGTTGACCAGCAGCACAATGCATGAGACGACCAATGAATCTGGTTTGCCTTGGATAATTGTGACCTTTGAATTTGTCATAGGCTGGGACTGGCCAGATGAAGAAATGGGAGATGTTGCGCTTGTATACAAAGAAAGGGGTGCTGACGATGATGCTCAAATTTTGCTGTTAGAACATACATTCCGAGTAGAAAATGACTTGATGCTCTCTCCGACCGAATACCTTGTCGAAGATATCTCAGAACCTCGAACTGGAATCGTGGCAGATGGAAGCCGCGTTCGTAAAGATGACCGTTTGGCATTCACCGGTCGGGTTGTCTACGAGGGCAGTTCTGTTGCAGCTCCAAGGGACGTGGGAATCCTCATCGAGGTCTTCGATGGAGAAAAGACGTGGAGCGATGGATCAATCAGTTCACTCGGTGAGTTTTCAGTGGAAGTTCCGCTTTCTTCTGCATCAACCCTTCAATCATCTCCAACCCGAACCTGCTTGATCTCGATTACCAACATTCCTGGACGGGGTGAAGACATGACTGGAACATTGGTTTCAACGACTCTTCAAGTGATTGTAGATGATGCTGCCCCACGTGTTGTTCGTCGAATCTCACCACTCAATGTCATCGACATTTCACTAAATAACGACCTTACGTTTGTGCCTGTTGAATTCCATGGAACCGAGGATGCCGATCTTACTGGCTCAAGCCAAATGGTTCACTGGGTGATGCGTGACGCAACACGAACTGTTACAATTGGTGCAGGATCCACGCTCTTAGGAATGCAGCAAGATGGACAAAACGTGATTTGGACCGGTGCTGTTGATTTGACGGATGGTGGAAGAATTTCACCTCAAGAAGGTGATTTCGTCGGATTCTACGTCACTGGTTATGATGCTGCAGGAAATCAATTCCCTGTTGTGTCAAACTCTGAAGCAAGTCCTATACCTGAACTTGCGATTGATGATACTGATTTTGAACGCCAATGGATACGTTTGGGAGCGGTTGGTCCTGAATTGCGTGTAAAGTCAATCTCCCTTTCTGACGACCACATTGCTCCTGGTTCGAATATCGTCATTAATGCTGATATCATCAATGTTGGAGGAACGTGTGAGCAATTGTTCAAGGTGGCATTTTATTCTGGCGACGATGAAAAACCATTCGACACCGTCGGTGTAGCTGGGATTGATGGTAATGAAATACTTCAAGTCAGCACAACTTGGTCGGCAGAAGATGTCGACCGGATTCGTGTCGTCGTCGATTATGACAACGTGGTTGTCGAAGTCAATGATGACGACAACAGTGCTGAACATTCGATTGATATCGCTTATGCTCAATACTTCGGATGGGTCGATCAAGCACGCGAAAGCCCGCTTGCATTAATTTTCATCATCACTTCAATTCTCGTTCTTATTGGCGTTGCATCTATTGCATCTCGAACCACAATCGACCATGGCGATGGTGTTTTCTCAGACGATGAAGACTGGGAAGATGAAGAGGAAGAGGAAGAAGAGTATGATGAAGAATACGATGAAGACTGATTTTTACGACTCGGTTTGATTCAATTTTCACTGCAAATACTCAAAAGAGGTCGACCGGACCCTCACTCCAGAGGGGTGGGGAGAGTATGTCGAGTGTATTTTCCAACCTGGAGCCAAAACTGGCTGCTGCACTCGATTCAAAGGGTTGGAAACCCACACCTGTTCAGATATCTACACTGCCAGAACTTTGCGAAGGTGGAGACCGAATTATTGTCGCACCAACCGGCTCAGGAAAAACACTCTCTGCCGTTCTTCCAATGCTGAATCGGTGCTTAGTTGAACAATGGAAACCCTTGTCAATTCTCTACATTACACCCCTACGAGCACTCAACAGGGATGTCGACCGCCGACTGACCGAAATTACCGAAGCTGTTGGACTAAGGGTCGGTCTGCGACACGGAGACACGAAACAGAGTGAACGAGCCCGTCAAGCTCGAAATCCGCCCGACTTGCTTGTGACAACCCCAGAAACATTCCAACTGATGTTTACCGGCAAAAACCTTCGAGAACTGTTGAAGAGCGTACAAGCAGTCATTATCGACGAGGTACATGACTTGGCTGCGAGCGAACGTGGATGGCAACTATCTGTCGGATTGGAGCGCCTTGAAGCCTTATCAGGCCACCCTGTTCAGCGGATTGGACTTTCTGCAACTGTTGGAAATCCTGAGGAGGTTGCAAGATGGCTTTCTCCTAAGAAAGGAAAAGCGTTGTTGACAACCGGAAATCGCGGCACGGAATTAACCGTGGAATGTGCTCAAAGTTTGCCAGAAGATGAAATTGGTGCTCTTGAAATGAGTATTCAGCCTCGCGCTCACGCAAGTTTCCGAAGATTGATCGAGGTATTGAAAAGCGAACCACCGTGTTTGGTATTTGTCAACAGTCGAAGTGATGCTGAAACGATTGCCAATCGATTGCAAAATATGGCACCTGAAGTGAAAATTGGGGTCCATCATGGTTCTCTTGCTGCCGAAACACGTCAAGAGATGGAAGACCAGTTACGAAGCGGTGAATTGGCCGGTTTAGTCTGCACCTCAAGTCTCGAATTAGGTATCGATGTTGGTAAAATTCAACGTATAATCCAAGTGAAGAGTCCGCGTTCAGTCGATCGGATGCTCCAACGCGTTGGTAGAGCAGACCACCGCTTGGGAGGTATCGGAAAAGGGCATCTCCTGTCTTGGGACACAGATGATATTGCCGAAAGTGCAGTCGTCGGTCGGCGTGCGATGCTTGGCCAGATAGAATCGATTGAATGGCGACATCGTCCATTATCGGTTGCTGCAAATCAATTGGTTTTGATGGCACACTCTTTCAATGCAGTCGCCATAGATGATGCAACACAAATTCTTTCCAAAGTTGCTCAATTTGAAGGATGGGTTCGGCATGACACTGAAGCGATATTACGTATTCTCGCAGACAGTTGGATTCTTCGATTCACACCAGATCCAAGTGAGGTGCCTTGGTATAGATGGCCCAAAGCAGTCTATGCAATTGCGCAACAAGAGGCTGCGAAAAAAGGTGAAATCCTACCGGATGAAAGGCCCTTGTTCTCACTTCCAGATGATGAAGTTCCAGAGATATTCAAACAGCGAACAGTTCCTGTTCCAACCCCTTTCAAACTCGGTTGGTTTTCAACCGCTGGAAGGACTCGTCAGTGGGTAACAAACCACCTATCAATGATTCCTGATAAGCAATCCTACCGCGTACGAGATGCAGTAACCCGACGCAGTTTGGGAAGCGTCGATGAAGCATTTGTGTTATCGCTCAACGACAGTGGAGAAGACGATGACGGAAGTCGACGCCAATTTGTGATGGCTGGGAGAACGTGGTTAATCATCGATGCCGACCCCGAGCAATCGGAAATCTTGGTAGCGCCTGTTTCTGATAAAGCTCAAGCACCACGATGGATGGGTGAATTACCGCCGGTCCCGAAAGCCATCGGGCGAGACATTGGTCGATTACGCCAACTTATCGCTGATGATTTGCACCTCTTTGAAGGCCAATCCAACACCTTTATGCAAACGCAAAATATCGATACTGAAGGGATTTTTGCTGAACGTGACTCCGCGTTATCAGAGCATCCCTTTGATGATGAAGCGCTTGGAATGATGGCAGAATCAATTACTGCTCATGTTGAAGCAACAGGTCATGTTCCTACCGACCGCCTCATGACCCTTGAAGCACGAGAAGATGCAATTGTCATCAATTCATGCCATGGTTCTCGAATCAATGAAGGGCTGGGGCACTTCCTTATGGCAATGGCTTCAACCAAATCAGGAAAATGGGGGAGATTAGTGGTTGAACCAACTCGAATTGCCTTACAAACGGGTGCAGTAAACCCTGAAGATTTGATTGATTGGATGATGAATACCCCTCCAGATGCGATTGAAGGTTTACTCAGCGTGACCTTACCGAACTCTCGACAGGTTCGCTGGCGTTTCGCTCAAGTTGCGAAAACCTTCGGAATTTTACGCCATGGAGTCGATCCAAGAAAAATCAATCTTCAGTCTCTTCTGCGAAAATATCGAGGTACGGTGGTGATGGAAGAAGTGTTGTCAAAACTTTTCCATGAGCGAATGGATGTTTTAGGAGTGAGAGATGTTTTGAGGGCCATTCAAAAAGGCAACATTGAATTAAAAATAACAGCCTCTGGCCCAATCGGATTATCAAATCACTCAAGTAGAGACATGCTGTTACCAAATTGGGATAATGCGCAGGTCCGAAACCAATTGAGGGGCCGATTAACCAATGAGAGAGCCGTACTCTGTTGTTTAAAATGTGGAGCAACCCGTCGATTTAGAGTTGCCCGATACTCCGAAATAAGCGATATTAAAAATTGTTTAAAATGCAAGGGGTCGATGCTTGCATGCGCTCCAGAACGGATGCAATCGATGCTGGAAGATTGGGTTGCCTCAGAAGATGAGAAGGACCAAGGGAGAATGATGAAAAACGCTTCAATTGTTCAATCAAGGGGATATGAGGCTGTCCTCTGTTTGATGGGGAGAGGTATCGGCGAGGCTACTGCTCAAAGAGTGCTGAGAAAAGTTCAACGCAACAACATTGAAGGCTTGCTGGAAACGATTCACAACGCTGAAATTGAATATGCGAGAACCCGACGTTTCTGGAATTGATTACTCCCAGTTTTCAAGTTCATTTACGGCCTTTGCTGCCGCAACTACATCGCCTTCTTCCCACCAATCAACTGCAATAAATGTTGGACGTTTACCGTGCTGTTGCCAACACTCTTTACTTCTTTGAATCAAAAAATCAACATCATTGGCCTCATCTCCTCGTGTAGGATCGGATAACCCCAAAGGGCCACTGAGCCAGTTATTCATGTGGTAAACCTCTTGTTCAACATCACCTCGAAGAACATCACAATTCATATCCTCTGTATTCTCTTCTGCATAATTTGTAGTCCAGCTATGGGTGAGGAAGTCATGAATCCATGGATGAGAAGCATCACCTCCTTGCTCCCAGAAGACGACGAGCGTTGTGTTTTGTTCAATCAATTCAAGCAATGTAGGCCAAGGAGTGTTCAACTCATGGTAGTACACTTTCTCATACAATCCTGAAAGTTCAAACACAGCTTTGAGGTGATCCGGTTGAACATAATTCTCAACCAAAAGCGTGACAATGTCTCGAGGATTTTGATCTATTTTCCCTCGAAGATTAGTGAACCATCCGACCGAATCTACGGTGCCGTAAGCACACGGACTGAAACCTCTGCTGTCATCGCCGTGACACAAACGAACCGTTTCGATTTGTTCATCCCCCAGTGTTTCATAGTGCGTGTCGACCATGAAAGCACGCATGCCTGCATTCCATTGTGCATCAAGACCCGTTTGATGGTTACTGGCAGGATAATAAATTCCATCTTGATGTGTTGAAAAAGAGTTGTGAGTTTCTGGAAAAGTCACATTGTCATATGTCCGCAGACAAAGGATAATCAGTCCATTACAAGGTTCAGTCGGTGTTTCAGGTTCTTCTAACTGGATGGAGGATGCCGTGTCGATAGAAGGGGCGGCACACCCCGAACACAGGAGGAGTAAGGTCAGTACAACTGGTATACCCAACCTTCGCATAGCAATTGCCAAGCGTCAAGAGAGCATCAAAGCGTCGGTAGGCCGAATCAAACAGTTCGAACCAAAACGCCTGCTTCAAGAAGCATTCCATTCGAGACTGTAAAATCCTCAACCCAACGTTCTGGGATACCATCGGTTTCTGGATAAACAATCTCTTTGATACCTGCTTGAATGAGAGAGCGAGCACAGCGCGAGCATGGGGGCCACGTGACAAATGCGGTTGCTCCTTTCAGTGATATTCCGATTCGAGCAGCATGCATAATAGCATTTTCTTCGGCATGACAAATCAATGGGTATTTTTGATTTCGGTCAGTGAGGCGCTCATCATCATCGTCAATACCGCGAGGAAAGCCATTGAAACCTGTCGAGCGGATTTCTCGGTCTTCACCGACAACCACGCATCCTACCTTTGTTGAAGGGTCTTTGCTCCACCCGGAAATGTGCTTAGCCAACTCCAAAAACCGGATATCCCACTTCTCACTCATGGCCGTCAACATACATCTCAAGCACTGACTCTCTATCAGTGCTTCGCAAATAAAGAAAGGTTTTCATCACTGGCCCAATCAAAAGCATTCAGTATATTCCCTTGTAAATACAGCGAACCAAGACTCACGACGAGACCGACATTCTTTGCAGGCTTAACTGCCAACGATTCGATGGCTTGCAGTGCCGAAGGGTAGCACAAAGGGTGTTCATCTGTCCATTTTCGGCCAAGTAAAACCTCGAGTTCTACTCCTGGATAGCGGCCTCCCAATGGGCGAGTTAACAGTATTTTCTGGGGCGGTATGCGATGGCACATTTCATGGAAAGGTGAAAGCATTTCATCGAGGTCATGTTGAGGCGAGGTTCCAAAAAGCAGAGTCCACACTGGACCTTCTTCATTTTGAGGGGCATGAATACGAATAAATTGTTCCAATTCCGGAAGTATTCGCAGCAATCCCGAGGGATTGTGAGCAGCATCAAGCAAGTATGGATGAGATGCAGTCTCACTCTTTGATAGTGAATGCATGCGAGCAGGCCATCTTAGAAATCGTCTTGCTTTGGATATTGAATCTGTAGAAAAACCAGCCTTCCCAAAAACCGAGGTTGCCAACTTAACAGCTTCATCAAGAACACCAGAGTCACGGTCGATTTGAACAAAAGAAACGTCTGCAGGTTCACGGTTTTCTTGAAGCATGGAATTGCCCGCATTCGTCGCCTCCTCAAGCATGGCATTACGAACATCTTGATCTTCTGGTTCACGAATGAGAATCGGGCATCCTGGACGAGCAATGGCTGCTTTTTCGCGTGCAATCGTAGGCAGGTCTGAGCCCAAAATATCTCTGTGTTCACAACTCACTGAGGTCACAAGGGAAACGGTGGCAGGTCCGCTTCGAGTGGCATCAAGGCGGCCTCCTAAGCCTGTTTCAAGAATCAGTACTTCACTTCCAACCGAAGCGACCATAGCGACTAAGTAGGTAATTTCAAAAAATGTAAGTTCGATATCTATGGTGTCGTCATCACCTGATGCTGCACGACGAACTCTCAACAATGCTTCATCGAACTCTTTGGGGGAAAGAGGTATACCGTTTCTGCGCACGCGTTCTTCAATTCGGCAAACATGCGGAGAAGTAAAGAGGACATTTGCTCTCCCCTCAAGGGAAAGAGTCGCTGCCATAACGGCACATGCAGTTCCCTTTCCATTGCTGCCTGCGACATGAAAGATATGCTGTGGTAGTTCCAATTGTAAGCGGTCAAGTACTGTTTTTGTGCCCTGTAATCCTAAAGCCATACCGCGCTTTTTCGACGATTCAAGCCAAGTGCGTGCTTCAACCACACGCTGGCGAAGAGTTGGGGGGATTTGGCCTTTTGTTCTCTCTTCACTGGCCAACTTCGTATCGCCCCCGTAGGGGGCGCATGAGGCGCGACGCTCATATGAGTGTCCGAACTCGCAATGGATATGACCGAACAGTCGGAAGCCTCGTCACCGGACAGAAAGGTTTCGAAGAAATTCATTGCTGTTCAAGAAGAACTTGAGGCTGAAGACAATCTCTTGACAATGATGAAAGAACAATTCGCTTCAATGATGGGCATGGTGTTCATGTTCGTTTTGACAATTGGAATAGCACTGTTTATCCGTCCGTGGTATGATGTTGCAAACCTGCAAGCCTTTGGTGAGGCTGGTGCAAGTCAAGTGCGTTACATCGCTCTGGAATTAGTGATGATTTTCATTTTCACTGCAGCCATATTGGTGCTTGCCAAATACAAGAAAGATTGGATAATCAAATACGGAATCATGGGTGTTCTGGCCATTGCTTTGATGTACACAACCGTTCCGCTGGCCCACGTATTGGTATTGGATTTAGAACCTGAACCCTTTGAATTCCAAAGTGATAGCGGACTTCAGGAATCTTATCTTGCACATCATGGCATGGATACTCACCTCACCAATTCCTTAATCGGAAGTCCAACGATGTGGAACGATTCATTCAGTGCCTATCATGGAGAAGGATTGGTGAACGGTGTTGCGACTTGGACCACGACGCATGAACGCTTGCCATACACCGATACTGCCGATTTGAGAGTCGTTGTTTCCGATGAGTATTATTCATTTACCAATCAAGGACATATTTGGTATGTCGATGCTGAAACAGGAACGATTCAAGGCTCATATGATTGTCATCGATATGTCGAAGACGAAATTGATAATTCGACCTATCTTGAGTTTTTGGGCTCTTTAGGAAGCGCTTGTTCTCTTGCGTTCTATGCCGATGATGCCATGTACGTCATTAATGAAGACAACCGATTACACCGATTCAATGTCTTTGAGGACAGCCCGGGTTTAATGGTCTACCAAGCCGGTTGGGATCTACCGGTTAACTTGGAAACACATTATGGGGTTGAATATGCAGAATTAATTGACGATGATAAAATACTCATCGTGACTGCAAATATGGCCGTTGTTGTCGAATTGGAGAAAAACGCTCCTGCATTTGACCCGTTCGCTCCAGAAGAAATGAAAACCCCAGCAAGTATTTTGTTCGAGCTCAATTCTACCGGTAATTTTACCAGTGCTGATTATGGTCATTCTCCTTGGTCTGAAAATGAGATAAATGATTCTGAAGAGCATGAAGGATTTTTACTTCTTGGCGATGAAAATGGTGATGTTCTTGGTTTTGAAAGAACGAGTAATGATTCTGAAACCGCAATGTTCGTACCTCAAACAAAGATGAATCTTGAAGGATACGCAGATTCAATCCAGTCGGTTCGAATCACTGACCTTGATGAAAGTGGCCACACCGATTTACTTCTTGCGACCGACACAAGTGCGAACTGGCACTATCGCCAGGTATTGAAAAATCTCATTTCGTTCCCTGTTTCAGATTCATTGGAGACCGTTTGGTTTGGTCAGACCGAAAACGCTTCTTACTTTCACGCAGTCTATGAAAGCGAAAATGTATCAATTTCAACCGGAATCGTGACCAGTGAAATGTTGACTCTTGAGGGTTTACAACTCGAAGACGGTCCACTGATTGTAGGACTTTTAGTCGCTGCTCTCTTGATGATACTCTTGTATGTTCACAGTGAATGGTACGTCGTGAATACCGTGGGTGTACTTGTTGGCTCTGGAGTGGTCGTCATGCTCGGTGTCACTTTTGTTCCTACATTGATTATCGTGTTTATGATCGCTGCAGCCGTGTATGATGCTTGGGCAGTCTATCGCTCGAAACACATGCTCGATCTCGCTGATACGATGATTGGATTACGCTTACCTATACTCTTGGTAGCCCCGCAAGAAAAAGGCTACTCGTTCATTGATGAAACCGTTTCGATGAAGGAAATGAATAACGATGCACCCGCTCCTGTCAGGCCTGCATCCGCTCCTAAAAAGAAATCAAAAGATGCCATGTTCATGGGACTTGGCGATGTGATTTTCCCCGGAATGCTGGTTCTCTCTGCTGCTCAATACATCAGCGGTAATGACGGATTCCTTGTAGCGATGACAACGCTCTTGGGCGGATTAGTTGGATATTTTGCCCTCATGACTTATGTTGCACGTGGACGAGCACAAGCGGGATTACCGTTGCTGAACGGAGGCGCAATTCTTGGCTATGTTATCGGAGGTTTACTCATCGTGGGTACTGCAATTTTCGACTTTGGAATTACATTATGAGGTGAAATGAATGCTCGATATCAACATGTTTCGAAACGAACCTGATGTGATACGTAAGGACCATGACAAACGAGGAATACCTCATGACAACATCGAACAAGTCATAGCACTTGATCAGGAATGGATTAATCTTCAACACGAAACAAATCAACTACGAGCGCAAAAAAATACCGCCGCACGAGGGATTGGAGCTGCCAAGAAATCAGGTGACGAGGATGCTGCACAGCGTATTCTTGCCGAGGTTGCTGATTTAGGTGCCCAAATAAGTGAGATGGAGAAAAAAACAGATATCGCAATGGCTGAGCGCGACCGCCTTCGAATGAGTATACCGAATATACTTCATCCCGATGTCCCTGTTGGGGCAGATGAATCTGGAAATACGCAACACAGTGTTCATGGTGAAAAGCCGGTTTTTGATTTTGAACCTCGTACTCATAATGAACTCATTGAGATGAACAAATGGGTAGACCTCAAGCGGGCCGCAAAGATTGTTGGTAGCCGATTCTTCTTCCTCAAAGGCGATTTGGCAAGGCTTGATTTTGCCTTGCAACAATATGCAGTCGATTTCATTCGCGAACGCGGCTATACTTTTGTTCAACCACCTGTGATGATGAATCGTGAAGCATACGAAGGCGTAACCGACCTCTCTGACTTTGAAACAGTCATGTATGGAGTTGAGCCAGATAAGTACTACATGATTGCGACATCGGAACACCCACTTACTGCGATGTTCATGGGCGAAACGATTCCTGAAAGCGACTTACCTCTACGAATTGTCGGTGTTTCACCCTGTTTTAGGAGAGAAGTCGGGTCGCACGGCCAATCCGATTTAGGGATTTGGAGGGTTCACCAATTCACCAAAATCGAGCAAATTATCATTGCAACACCAGAGCAATCATGGGAACTTCAGGAAGAACTGTTACAGAACTGTCTTGACTTGTGGGATGCTCTTGAAATGCATTACGAAGTTGTCAATATCTGTACTGGAGATATGGGTACTGTTGCTGCTCGAAAATACGATCTTGAGGCTTGGATTCCAGGTGCGAACCAATACAAGGAAATCGTTTCATGCTCGAATTGTACCGATTATCAAGCGAATCGATTGCAGATTCGGTACGGACAACCTGGACATGCAGGTCAACCAATTGCACACACCCTCAATTCGACTGCAGTTGCTACTTCTCGCGCTCTGGTTGCCATTATGGAGCAAAACCAAATGGAAGACGGCCGAGTAAAGATTCCAAGTGTTCTGCAACCATTCATGGGAGGACAAGAAGTGCTCGAACCTTGTTCCTGGGGATGATTCGGTAAGATTTGATATATCGTTGCCGTCATTTATCATCATGGAAGAAGAAGGCACGCTGTATTTTGGATACGGCTCAAACCTGGATTGGGCTGATTGGAAAGCATGGTGTGAAAAGAAGAAGCTCCGTTTCGAAGGTTTAGTAGAACTCGGTCCATGCTGGTTACCAAATTATTCGATGAAATTCCACTACTATTCCAATTCGAGGAAAGGAGGTGCTGCCGATGTTTTTGAAACCGGTCGAGGCCACGCAGTTCCCGGTGTTCTTTTTCGAATGAACGATGATGCTCTGCGTGCAATGGATCACAAAGAAGGCGTGAAAGCAGGTGCATATGCTCGACGTGAAGTCGAGGTCAGTCTCCCAAACGGAACGTTTGTCAAGGCCCTAACCTATTGTGTGACTGAAAACAGGCGAGAAGAGCGTTTTATTCAGCCTACAACATCCTATTGCAACCTCATCGAAAACGGGTTGAAGAAAAGAAATCTTCCAATTGCAGAATTAAAAAACGCTATTGAAGATTTTACCCCAAGTTATCCTTTAGAGAAGATTTTTGTCTATGGAACATTGATGCATGGAGAATCTCGACACCCCACGCTTCTCCAATGCTGCATTGGAGAAGGACGTCCAGCATCCACAAAAGGTGCTCTTGTCGATTTAGATGATTATCCCGGGATGTTGACCGGTGAAGAAGGGACAATACATGGTGAGGTTTACCACATTGATCAAGTGTATACAACCTTGCAATCACTTGATACAATTGAAGGGTTTTATGGCTACGGTGCGAATGATTCCCTGTTTACCAGAACCATAGTCCAAATCGACACTGAACAAGGCTTAGAGTGGGCGTGGGCATATGCTTACAATCGAGATGCTGAAGACAATCTCACTCGGATTGAATCTGGCAATTGGAAGAATCGTTAAGATTCATCGTCAACCATTTCAAGCAAAACTGAACCTTGCTGAACTTGTTCATCAGCAGTGAAATGAATCGCGGTAATCTGTCCAGGATTCGATGCCAAGATTCGATGCTCCATTTTCATCGCTTCAAGCACCATTAGTGTTTGACCCGCTTCGACTGATTGGCCAATCTCAACCAATACATCGAGAACCTTTCCTGGCATTGGAGCAACTAAACCGCCTTCATCACCTGATTGAGATGCACCTGGTTCAATCCGTTCTAAACAGAATGTATGACCTTCAAAATGAACCCACCAAACATCACCAACCTTCGCAGCCGTTGCATAACTCTTCAATCCGCTGGCCATGGTGAGTAAAAGTCTTCCATCAGGTTCTACGGTTGCTTGATGTTCGCCCAAGTGCCAAACATCTCCTTGTTTTGCCACCGTGACCTCAATTTCCCCTTGAGCAGTTCTGAATTGGTGAAGCATCATGGATACCTCCTGTTCAGTGTCATGAATGGACTCACGGGACCAGAGTATTCATTGGATTCAGTACTTGAGTTGCTCTGCCGATGCAGTCCAGAACTTTCAGAAACTGCAGCAGCCATGAGGGCACCGTCTTCGATTTCAACAGGAATTGAGGGAGACCATCCATCGGGCCATAATCTGTCAATCATGGTCGTATCTGTTGCACCTTCAATGACCTCAGGCACATCACATAATTCACGTAGGAAACGAAGATTGGTAATTGTTCCAAGAACAACAAACTCGTCCAAGGCTCGACGCATACGTTGTAATGCTTCAATGCGCGAAGGTGCCCAGACAATCAATTTCGCCAACATTGGATCATAATTTGGAGTCACCTCATCGCCTTGCCGTACACCAGTATCCAGGCGTATACCAGGTCCCTCTGGCGGCCGGAACACTGCCAACGGACCGATAGCTGGAAGGAAGTTATTCGATGCATCTTCTGCATACAAGCGAACTTCAATTGCATGACCTCGAAGATGTAACTCGCCACATGACATCGGCTCTCCAGCTGCGATTCTCAATTGTTCACGAACAATGTCAACACCAGTTACCAGTTCGGTAACTGGGTGCTCGACTTGAATACGGGTGTTCATTTCGAGGAAGAAAAACTCTCCATTTGGGGCAAGGAGAAATTCAACCGTTCCAGCACCCTCGTAATTGACAGCCATTGCAGCAGCAACCGCCGCTTTACCCATGGCTGTTCGAAGCTCTTCGCTCATAGTAGCACATGGGGCTTCTTCGAACACTTTCTGATGACGGCGTTGAACACTGCATTCACGTTCACCCAAGTGGATCGTGCGTCCATGGCGGTCTGCGAGGATTTGAATCTCGACGTGTTTTGAGCCTGTGAGCATTCGTTCAAGATAAACTCGACCATCGCCAAAGGCAGCTAATGCCTCACGTCGTGCGCTTTGAGCCGCATTAAGAAGGTCTTCTGGACGTTCGACAGCACGCATTCCTTTGCCACCACCACCTGATGAGGCTTTGAGCAAGAGTGGATAACCAACCCGAGTACTGGCATGTTGAATAGCAGTAAGTGCCTCTTGCTCATCTTCTTCCTCAATCTCTTCGCCTGGAATAACAGGGACACCTGCGTCTCTCATCGTTTTACGAGCAGTCATTTTATCGCCCATTCGCTCGATAGCTGAAGGACTTGGACCAATCCATTGTATTCCGGCTTGAGTAACTGCTCGTGCGAAATCAGCTCGCTCGGAGAGGAACCCAAAACCAGGGTGGACTGCATCGCATCCGGTAGATGCCGCAATTTCAAGAATCTGTTCTTGATTGAGGTACGTTGTAGTGATTGAGTCGCCTTCCAACAGAACTGCTTGATTTGCAAGTTCAACAAAGAGTGATTTTGAGTCATTTTCAGCGTAAATGGCGACACTCTGAAGACCAGCCTCACGGCAAGCGCGTAAGATACGGCAAGCAATTTCACCTCGATTGGCCACCAAGACTTTGCTAACCATTGCTTACCCTCATTCGTTTTTCCAATTGGCAGGGCGCTTGTCCAAGAATGATGAGAGGCCCTCTTGACCTTCATTCGACCCTCTCATGCGACTGGTGAAGTCAAGTGTAAATTCTCGTAACTCTGCATCGCTACCGGTCCATCGGTCGAACTCGAGAGTCAACTCTTTGGCAAGGGTAATCGCTTGTGGACCTGTACTGAGAACTTCTTCTCGCAAGGTCTCGACGGCTGGAGAAAGATGGTCGACGGAATCGACAACGGCTTCGATGAAGCCAATACGAAGGGCTTCTTGGGAGTCGATTCGGCTGGCTTGCATAGCAAGTCGACGGAAACAGGCTGAGCCGAGACGGCGATACACATAGGGCCCGATGACAGCAGGAAGGATTCCAAGTTTCGCCTCTGACAAAGCGATTTTAACATTTGAAGTAGCAATGACGTGATCCAGACATGCAACAAGTCCAGCACCACCACCCAGTGCAACACCTTGAATTGCGCCAATTGTGAAGCAGGGATGTGCCCACAAACCATTGAAAAGTCGGTCAAGACGTTCTGAATCAATTCGATTTTCTTCCGGTGTATTCGCACCAGCATCACGCATCATGTTGATATCAGCGCCTGCACAAAAATGACGTCCAGCGCCAGAAAGAATGAGCGTTCGTAAGAAGGGCGCACCATTGGCGTCGTAAAGCTCTCCCGTAACACCAACGCTTCTTTCAGCAGTCCAATCAAAAAGAGTGCACAGTTCGGTAATCATCTGAATATTGAGAGCATTGAACTTGTCTTCTCTGTTCAATTTGATATGGCAGCCTGAATCCTCAATTTTAATTGAGACCAATTCAGTTGGCGGTGGCGTATCGATTTGTGTCATGTTGAAAACTCCAATTGCATTTTTGATTTTCTAATTGAAATATTACATCCTAAATACGCCGAATCGGTCGTCAGGCAGAGGAGCATTTCGAGCAGTTGCCAAACATAAGCCGAGAACATCACGTGTGTCACGAGGATCAATAATCCCATCATCCCATAACCGAGCCGTAGAATAGTATGGACTACCTTCAGTTTCGTATTTCTCGAGAATTGGGTTACGGAACGATTCAAGCTCTTCACCAACCATTGCTGGTTGGCCTTCACGTGCCCTCTGGTCTTGTTTAACGGTGGTAAGAACATCGGCTGCTTGCGGACCACCCATGACTGAAATTCGACTGTTAGGCCACATGAATAAGAAGCGAGGGTCGTATGCTCTACCACACATTCCATAATTTCCGGCGCCGTGGGAGCCGCCAATAATTACGGTGAACTTCGGAACATTGACACATGAAACTGCAGTAACGAGTTTAGCACCATCTTTTGCTATACCGCCTGCCTCATACGCTTTACCAACCATGAAACCGGTTATATTCTGTAAAAAGACGAGAGGAATGCCCCTCTGCCCGCACAATTCAACAAAGTGGGCTCCTTTTTGGGAAGACTCCGAAAACAGGATTCCATTGTTTGCAACGATTCCGACCTTGTGCCCGTGAATGTGAGCGAATCCGCAAACAAGCGTTGTTCCGTATCTTGATTTGAATTCATGGAAGCGTGAACCGTCCACTATTCGAGCGATGATCTCCTTGATATCGAACGGCGTTCGGTTGTCTTTGGGTATTAATCCGAGTAAATCATCGACATCGTGTGAGGGCTGTTCTGGAGGCGCACTTGCTGATGCTGCAAGCGTGCGGGGTCCAAGATTTTCAACGATGTTTCGAACCATCCGTAAGGCCTCACTCTCATCTTCTGCAAAATGATCTGCAACACCAGACTGGGCGGTGTGAACATCAGCCCCACCTAATTCTTCGGCCGTGACCTCTTCTCCAGTTGCGGCTTTTACCAATGGGGGACCGGCCAAGAAAATTGTACCGTTTCCTTTGACGATGATTGATTCATCACTCATTGCGGGAACGTAAGCGCCACCAGCGGTGCACGAACCGAGAACCGCAGCGATTTGAGGAATCTTATCACCCGACATCCTGGCTTGGTTTCGGAAGATTCTTCCGAAATGGCCTATGTCAGGAAATACTTCGTCTTGCATTGGAAGGAATGCACCACCAGAGTCTACCAAATAGATGCAAGGCAGGTGATTTTCATGAGCAACCGTTTGCGCACGGATATGCTTCTTTACGGTCATTGGGTAATATGAACCACCTTTCACAGTTGCATCATTGGCAACAAAAAGACATTCGCGACCGTGGACCATGCCCACTCCAGTTACAATTCCAGCGGAATGTGCTCGCCCGTCATAAAGCTCGAAAGCGGCAAGTGGAGAAAGTTCAAGAAATGCGGTGCCTGGGTCAATGATACGTTCAATTCGTTCACGTGCAAGGAGTTTATCTCGACTCCTATGTCGTTCAACATACTTACTGCCCCCCCCATTTGAAGCGACGGCTAAGCGTTCTTGCAAGACGTCGATAAGAGATTGATTGAACTTCTTATGCTCTACGAACTCAGGGTCGCTGCGATTTACACGGGTAGGTAATCGGTCCATCTTCACCCCTCATACCGAGGGAGGAGGAAGGCGTCTTTAACACTACTACAGTTCAGTTATGCGAACCTTTGTTCTCAAACACCAAGCATGAGTCTTCCAATGTCCCTCAATCCGGGCGCTAGCCCAACAATAAGAACGGCAAGAACAATCAGAATACGGATGTGTCGTTGTCTTTTTTCGACTTTCATTTCTACAAACATCCAACTAATGGCACCAACCAGAACTGCTTTGAGTAAGGCGAAAAGCCACGCGCCTTCACCAAATTCAATTCCGAGCATTGCGTTTAATTCTCCACCATAAACAATCACTTGATTACTGACAACATGCTTTTCACCATATCCGAAGTAATCGATACCTACCATTGTCGCAAATCCATCACACAGTTGCCCGAACACCATTGCCAGAACCATTGGACTTGCAAGTAATGCAGTTCGGGAAAGCATCTCGACAGGGTGTTGATCAATCTCATCACCTGCTTCTTCCCATGCTTTGACACTAATCCCTTCAGGCAAAACTCCCGCCTCATAACCCGTTAATTTGAGTTGAAGTGCGTCTTCATATCCTCTTCGATACATAACATAGCACACAATGCCGGGTATCCCAAAGACGACCAATAAAGGCCACCAAGCAATCGATTCCGAGACTCGTAAACTCTCTTGCGTCCAAGGTGTTGCGAGAAATTGAAACCAATGAAAGAGGCCAAGAACGCTTGACGAGGCCCCAAATGCAAACATGCCTCTGGTTATTGCAGGCCAACCTCGAGTCTGGATAATGATGGCGAAAAGAACAGCAAAAGAAACCACAAAACCGATACCAATCCACAACATACCTATGTCATCATGCCCGAGATACGATGGTTGATACAAAAAAGCCCAATGGAAGAAGAGCATAAGAAATAAAATTGGAAGGAGTGCTTTACGAATTTTGTTCTCGATTCGGTCCGAGTCAATTCCATCCCATTGAGAAGCAAGAAACTGTGAGAGTCCTGCGACAACAATCAGCCATACTGCGAGATGAAGATGAATAATTGGAGAGATAAACAACCAATCCATATCTGAACTAAAGAAATCTGCATCCTCTAAAACTCGTAAAACTGGAGCGAGACAAACCCATGTCAGGAGAGCGATAAGCATGCGATCACCGGCAGGAAAATCTGCTTTTCGAAACAATGCCTGCAATACAACAACACTCGCCAACATGCTAAAAGTGTAGAGCATGGTATTGATTCGATTGTAATCTGCATCGCCAGCCGAACCCGCATCTTCCATTATCGGGTCCCAGATTATTGGCTTGAGGCCGTCTTCCCATACGACATCATTGGCAACGAAGAAACTGACGAGAAAAGCGGCCAAACCAACAGCAGCTAACCATAAGGTACCTCTTTCTAAGGGAGAATATGTATCTGAAGGCAAAGAAGGATGTGTTGAGGCAAGTTGTTGCTCAAGTTGTTCAAGACCCTGCATAACTATCCCTGTTCACGCCTTGTGCATCCCATCAATATCCTTTGGGGCAAGATGCTGTTGAATTAAAGGATTCAAACAAACAATCTGCTGGTTCACTCTTCTTCCTGTGAAAGGCGTGCAATCAAATCTGCTTTCTTACCACCGACTGGGAGGCCTGCAGCCTTGCAGCGCTCCTTGAGTTCCGCAACGGAAAGCGATGAGAGGTCTTCTGCACTGTCATCAGCATCTTCTTCAATACCGAATCCACGAGGTTCATGGACTTCAATGAATGAAACCTTACCACACTCGATAGCATCACGAATAGTCGTGACTAAGCGGAACTTAAGCATGGCAGCATTGGTATCAAAAAGCATAGTTTGAGGCAAGACGATGGAAAGATCGTCGCCAGAGAAACTGACCTCAAAACCAGAGTGCCCTGTGTTTGCTTGAAGCAAAGCGGTAACCTTGTCTTCCTTTCCTTCAACTACATCAACGACATTAAATGAATATTTGAGAGACTTACCAGCCATCGGGTGGTTGTAGTCAATTCGAGCTCGCCCAGCAGCGAGGTAAGACAACTGTCCTTGACGTCCATTAATGGTAACTGGGGCGCCGATGTAAAGTGAGTTTGGATCTTGGACTGCTCGAATGAGTTTGTCGATGCTGATGGTTTCGATTTGTTCTGCGTCTTTTTCGCCATATGCGTCTTCAGGTGCAATCACAACTTCAGTTTCCTTACCCTTCTTGGCTTCGCTGAGAGCCGCTTCAAAACCTGGAATGAGTTGCCCGCCGCCAACAATACAAACCATAGGTTCGTATTTGCGACCTTCTTGGTGAGATTCGTGTTCCTTGGCGACTGCTTCACGAGTGGTCTCGATGAGATCACCGGTTTCATTGTTGTAAAGTTCATAATCAACGTGGACAATTGTTCCATCTTCCATAGTATAACCTCCCTTTCGGGTAGTTCGGCGACCATCGCCCCCTTCATAATTGCATTGGAGAAGAAATTGTTCACTCTTCTTCCTTTGATAGGCGCTGAATGTCTTTTCGTCTACCGTTTTTGCTCATGCCTCCAAGAACGACTACGCCCATCCCCAACAGCATTGTCGACCAGCCGAGCCATACAAGATGCGAAGCCGGAAGGTCGTAAATTGTCACTCGAACAATCTGAACCGAATCAGAGCCATTTTGTGCTGTTTGCTGCATCAAACCATTCGCCTGACTTCCGTCAAAAATGAATACGATATCGCCGCTCCAACGAGTCAGCGTGTCAACTTCAGAACGTGATGTTGATTGTAAGACAAAACCAGAATCTGTGGTTGTATCAAAACGCAACATGCCAGGCTCGACTGTTCCAATCCTTTCGCCTATACCTCCTTGATTGATTTCATAAACATCGATTTGGATACCAACATACCCGTCACCGACTTCAAGGTTTTCAGAAGTCAGACGTAATCCAGTAAATTCATATCCATAATTCCCATGCAAAACGACTTCATCTTTCACCATCGTAACGCGATGGCTTGCATCACCCCGGTCAACCAAGACAGTCGTGTAAGCATGGCCTATGAGCAGCAATAAGAGTCCAATGTGCACAAGATGGGCGCCGAAAGGTATTCTCTTCCAAATTGGAATGTTTGGCCGTTCTATTCCTTGAGTGACAACAACCTCTTTGAGCATCGGGATGACAACTAAAATTAGCACAGGAAGAGTGAGCCAAGCCAGTACGCCTCGGACCAACAGTGAAGACATGGCAGTGCTGGAATCCATTCCAAAAGCAGTAGGCTGCCATATTGCGAGCAGAAGAGAGAAAAGGAGCGTTACAAGAAGCAAGGAAGCGTTTCTTTTTGCATCATGCCGACGGTTTGAATACAAGAAGAAGGCACTTGCAAGAGCCATAACAAAAGGAGTGCCATACAATTCATGACCTTCGAAGTTTATCGAATCGATTCCCGACAGAAGGAGGACGATGGTCAGAATAAGATACATACCAACGACAAGCACTGAAGCCCACATTGCCAGGCGTTGCTGGGTTTTTTTCTCAAAGAAAGAAAATCTTGAATCTTCTTCGGTTTCATCAACAAAAAGCCATGGTAGGATGAATAACAACATGATGAGACCGGCAGAGAGAACCTCAATCAGTCCTGACCATGCACCGGCAAGCCCCAACATGACACCTGCAGCACCATGTGCCCACATTTTTGTTGCGTCTTCAGCAAGAAAGAGAGGGGTGAAAAAGATGAGGAAAAAAGCAGTATAGAGGAAATTTTCAGTGAATACCAGAACGGTGAAAAATACCAAAACCAGAGCCAAAAATAACAATTGAGGCGAGGTCCTGTCACCTCTGTGAACTATCTTCAAGAAGCTCCAACCTTTGTCTGCAGGATGATTTTCAGTAGAACCATAGTAGAACTCAACGGCAAGCGGCGCAAATAAGAGGAAGGTGAATGCCAATGATGGAACAGTAGCATAAACCGATGTGTCTACAGCAGAAGTGCACACTTGAAAACTCTTTTCGGAGCAAACAATATCGTTGTAGATATTTAGAAGCAAAGCGATAATGACGCCAAGCAACGGAAGACTGAACAGTCCAAGAGAGAACCTATGCGGTTTCCATTCTTTCTTGCCGCTGCGCTGTAATTGCAACCAGAAGCCGATGAAAAGCAGGAGGACGACAAGATAGGAAATTACCTCAACTCCAGCATTACCGTCTGATTTGAGGAGCATCATTCTTGAAAACGCGTCTGTAGGGGATGTACCGGCAGAATCTGTGACAAAAGTATGGACTGAAGAAGCCCATACTCCACCTGCACGGGTAACTAAAGTGGCAAAGAATGCAAGACCGCCTGCGGCTATGCCCGCTCCAATCCATGTTTTGTTGGAAGTTTTGCCTGGGCGAGTGCGTAGATGAGCCATGAAAACCAAAGCAAGCCAAGGCAGCATAGAGCCGGTTTCGACAGGATCCCATGCCCAATAGCCCCCCCAATCAAGGATCAAATAAGCCCACAAACCTCCCAAACCAATTCCAAGTGTTGAAATCAAGAGGCCAGGCCTTACGATGCTCAGCATTCGTTTTTGAATACCGTTTGCATCTGTGAACATGGAAGAAAGAGCGACACAACTGATGTGTAAACAGAATGAATATGCCAAAAAAATGAGAGGTGGATGTATGACCATCAAATCGGTTTGTAATAATTCATTCAGCCCTTGTCCCATTCCTGAGCCCGTACTTGCTTTGAAAGGGTCAAGATTCCATGCCAACAAAAGAATAAGCAAATTGAATCCGTGAATCAAACGGAGCCGAAGCGATTGAGATGAATGGCTATGTTCTCCTTCCATCGGATTTCTCCACACATAAGCGAGAAGGGTCATCCACATTACCCAGAGAAGGAGAGGTCCCTCTCGAGCTGCCCAAGTTGCAGCAAATCGGTAACGAAGCGGTAGGTCTTCGCCACCATATGACACGACATGAGCAAATGATGTGTCATTGGTAAGAAACCGACTGGCGAGAGCAAAAAAGGGCAGGGCTAACAATATGTGGCAAGTAAGCGAGCCAAACTTCGATTGTTGATGAAGCAAAGGGCGCACCAGGAGTACAACTGCGGCCAAAATGGCGAGCCACATGGTAAGCCCCCACATGGGTTATGGTCGTGATGCTCCCTCAAGGAGGTTGCGCGCGTTCCTTGTTCAGAATCTCAGACTTACCAACCGAAAAACTTGGCTCGCGAATATCCGAATGAAAGGAGTACGTGAATGATACGTTTCGTGAACAGCATCGGTCTTTTGAACAATATTTTGAAACCAATGCCGAGTTTTTGAAGCGGTGACATGTTACCGAGTTCCTCGGGCAAACAGTGTGCCATGATGGACATCTCTTCATCAGTGAGTTCGTAGAGCGCGGTCTTTCCTTTGAGGATCTTGGAATACGGTGGGAATGTCTTTTTCCACGCTTTCTCGTAAGCCATCATCTTCTCTTTCGAGAGATGAGTATCAGAAGCAATGAGAGAAGCAATTGTTTTGGCTGCCTCTCTTCCAGACCAGAGTGCAAGGTGCGACCCGCCTTCAAACAAAGGTGAAGTGAAACCCGCGGCATCTCCAACCAAAATCAAACCGTCGCCAACGGTTACCGAACGCGGACCTGAGATTGGGATAGTCCCTCCAAATGGTCGAACTTTCATCCCCTCTTTCCTCCAAGGTGGGTTCACTGTCGGCTTTCCGTCAAAATACGTATCTTCGATAAAGGACTTGAGATAGCTTGTTGCACCTTTCTTATCTGGTGTGACTAAACCAACATTTGCTCGGCCACCCTCTTTAGGAATCATCCATACATAGCCATGAGGTGAGTATTTTGGCCAGATATAGAAGTCGAGATAACCATCGTTTTCGACATCCAATATTTCATATTGTATTCCAGCGATGACTTCGATGTTGGTGCCCATATCAAGAATCTTTGAAGCTGCACCCGATACACCGGATGCATCAATAACTGATTTACATTCTAATGGAAATTCATCACCTTTTCCATCAATTTTCCAATATAAAAATTGATTTTCGCTATTGTATATTCTTTCCATCGAATCGACGCGATGACGGAGTTTCAATTCCGCACCTTCTTTGACAGCCTCATCACACAACCACTGTTCAAAGAGGTGTTTTTCGAGCACATATCCTTTCTCGGTCAGAAGTTTCTCTGTTCCGTCAGGGAAAATAACACGAATACCTTTCACGTCGAGTGCTTTGACGTTATCTGGTATTTCCAAATCAAGGTTTTCAACGGCCAGTTCACTCAGGCATTCACCGCAGTGAACCGGCGTTCCCACCTCAGGATCCAATTCAACGATGAGCGTCGAAAGTCCGGCTCGAGCGGCGTGAAGGGCAGCGGAACCACCACCGGGGCCAGCCCCGATTACCAATACGTCATACCTCATCGGTGAGTCCCCCATATGCATCACTGATAAAACAAGTCCATGAAAGAAACGGTTCTCAAGATTGAATCAATCCTCTTTGGGGCGACGGAAAACTGCAACGAATGCCAGCAGAGTTATCGATGAAACCAAAGAAAGAGCGGGCGTCTTTTCAGGTGGCTGCTCTTCATCGAGAACAGGTTCAGGCGCTGCCTCAACAAGAATGGTTCCAACCATCCCCGCACTTTCGTGAGGTTCACAGACGAACTGGTAACTACCCGCCGTGCCAACTTCGAAAACAAAACGATAATCAACATCCCGAGCGGGTTCACCTGAGTCAAACAAGCCGTTATCTGCAACTGCATTGTGTGGAAGAGCCTGACCAAACCACACAAATCGAACAGCCTGTCCTTCCTCGACCGTTACTTCCGAAGGGCTAAATCGAAGGCTTGAGCTGTCAACAGTCACAATAACATCGTCTGAAGTGCTTTGTGCCGATGCATGGCCAATGCTGCAAACAAGCAAGAACAACACAAATAACGCTCGTCGCATAAACATACACACCCTGTACAGGTTTTCAATGCATGTATTGCTCATGCGGGTTTTGGCTCATGATTGAATACGACGGTTCAAAGAGTGGTTCTTACACGGATGGTTGTGGCGTGGCGAACTTCGAAGCGGTGGCTGGACCACCTCGATCAACGTGGAGAGTTGTTGAAAATATCTCGCCCAGTTGATGTTGAGTTTGAAGCGGGTGCAATTGCAGATTTACTTGTCAAGAACGACGGCCCAGCAGTCTTGTTTGAACAGCCTCGTCTACCCGACGGTTCGATTAGCGAAATACCACTGGCGATGAACTTATTTGGTGGACAAGACCGAACATTGCGCGCTCTCGGTGCAAGCCATGAAACTGAAATCGGAGACCGAATGGTTGCGATGATGAAGCCTGATATTGGGCTTTACATGCGTAAACCATGGAAAGGACTTCCTTTGGTTCGTGACGCTTTAGCGATGCCTCCTCGAAAAAAGCGCAAAGGTAACTGTCAGCGAGTCAAACTACCGCTCGATTTGACAAAACTCCCAATTCCCACTACATGGCCTAAAGACGGTGGACCATTTGTCACACTACCACTGGTCGTGACAAAGAATCCGAAGAACGGGGAGCACAATCTCGGGATGTATCGCGCCCAAGTTTTCGGACCAAAAGAAATCGGACTCCATTGGCAGATACACAAACATGCTGCAGACCATGCTGCTGCGGTGAAAGAAGCAGGTGGTGACGGCCGAATGCCCGTAGCAATATGCATGGGTGGGCCGCCTGAGTTGATTTTCTCTGCGATATCTCCGCTCCCCGATAATTTGAGCGAGTATCAATTTGCAGGAATTCTCGGCCGCAAATCTCTTCCAATAACCAAAGCGCTCACACAAGATTTGATGGTACCTGCAGAAGCAGATATTGTCATCGAAGGGTACTGTATTCCTGGTGAGACGCGACTCGAAGGGCCATTTGGAGACCACTTCGGATTTTATTCATTGACTGGCCAATACCCCGTAATGCATGTCACCGCTATCACATGCAGGAAAGATGCGGTTTTAGCAGCGACCATTGTTGGCTTGCCTCCAATGGAAGATGGTCACTTGGGTGAAGCAATCGGCCGTCAGTTTTCGCCAGTGCTTAATTTCCAGCATCGTGACGTCAGCAGTGTTCACTTACCGATGGAAACTGGTTTTCACAATCTCGCAATTGTATCCTCCAAACAACGTTATCCTCGGCAAGGAAGAAAGACTGCCCTTGGTTTACTCGGTGCCGGCCAAATGATGTTCTTGAAAACGATTATTGCAATAGACGAAGGCCAGAACCCAAAAAATCTTGAAACCCTTTTGGACGCACTCAACTCAAAGGTTGATATCGCAACCGATGTCCTTGTGCTGGATGGAATGGTGGCTGATTCACTGGAAGCAGCAAGTCCCTATGAGAATGTTCACAGCAAGCTTCTCATCGATGCGACAACACTCGCTCAAAGAGATCCACGCTCACCGAATGAACCATTGGAAGGCTCCTACAGCCAAGAAACACCTGCCTGGAGACAAGGAATTGGTGCGGCACCAGGGTTTGATAGAATTGAAGATGTTCTCAAAATCGAACATGTCAGTGACGCGAGAATGTTACGAGACAGCATTTTGGTCGTAACAACCCATATCGAAAATTCACCGACGCCACGAGATGGACAGGACGAATCGAACGACGATGCAGAAGCTGCAAGAAGAGAGCGTATTTCTCAATTGAGAAAATCAATTTGGCAATTGGATAATTCTTCTTCACTTCGATGGCTTTTTATCACCAATGATGATTTGGATTTACACTGTGAAAAAGCACGACGTCGTCTCTTATGGCAACTCACCTCTCGATTTGACGTCGGACGTGGTCTCACGTTTGATGAGCATAAACAACGCCTGTGCTGGGACGCCACTACGCCAATCCCCTCCGAAAAACACGGCGTGCGCAGATGGCCTTCGATTACACTGCACTCACCTGAAACATTGGAAAAGGTAGCGCAACATCCTGAATTAGAATCATATGAGTGGCCCCCCCACCTCTCCTTTGGGGGACCGCAGTAATGGATGCGAAACAAATCCTGTCCTTCATTAAAATCGAACACACCTTGTTCTCTCTTCCCTTTGTTCTGATTGGGTATATTATTGCCATTGAGCAGTTCAACATATCCCCGGGCATCGACTTGCTCTGGATTCTTCTCGCTGCAGTGGGTGCACGTGGCCTGGCAATGGCTCTCAATCGAATCATTGACCGAGACATTGATGCTGCAAATCCCCGAACGAAAGACCGTCACCTTGCATCAGGTGCGATGAGTCTGAATACCGCATGGACGCTTTCGGCTTTCTTCCTTCTCATGCTCCTTGTAAGTGCAGGTATGCTCAATACCGTTGCACTGATGATGTCTTGGCTACCTGTCCTTGTCTTCGTCATCTACCCTTACATGAAGAGATACACCTGGCTGTGCCATTTCTGGCTTGGACTCTGCCTAGGTCTTGCCCCTGCAGGTGCTTGGGCTGCGATGGCTGCAGACGTGCACGGATGGGCAGCCATAACTGGAATGTTTGAATCAAAAACCGAATTTTTGTGGTCAGCGACAATCCTACCTATCTCGTTGGGTGTTGCATTATGGATCGCTGCCTTTGACATTAATTATGCACGTATGGATGTTGAGAATGACCGCAACAGCGGCATACACTCATTCCCATCTCGATTCGGTGAAGAGCTGACAACTCGCGCTACTGTTCAATTGACACTCGTTTGGTTCGCATGTTTTGCCGTTTCGAACCCGATGGACGGAATTTGGTTTCTCACTGCCGCAGGATTGATGGCAGGGCTGAACATTTGGGTTGTATTAGCGAAAGACAAGTTCGAAGACTTCCAGACGGTTTTATTTCGAGCCTCAATGTTGACCGGATGGATGCTTCTGTTTGCTCTCATCATCGGTTTCATGCTGGAGCCAAGCTCTGAATTGGTGTTTAACTGAAAGACTCTCAACGAATGCTGGTCGGTTTTTAGACCACACTTCACCTATGGAAGGTTGATGTGCTTTAACCAATCACCGAACATCATGAACCCTATTGTAAAATCACTGCTTGAGTTTAATGAAGCCTTTGAAATCCCAAAACTTGATTCCCCTGGACTCGGCCCTGATGAAATGATTGAGTTGCGTATCAAACTCCTCAAAGAAGAAGTGGAAGAATACGCAGAGGCTGCTCGTGCAGGCGATATGGTTGAGGTCCTCGATGCGCTTGCAGACATTGGATACATCCTTGCAGGTACCATCATCAATCACGGCATGCAGAATATCTATGATGATGCATTCAATGAAGTTCATCGCTCTAACATGGCAAAAGTGGTTGACGGAAAAGTCCTGCGACGAGAAGATGGGAAGGTCCTCAAACCTGAAGGTTGGCAACCACCACAACTCGCTCAATTCCTCGAATGAGGTTCTGGATGTGGAGGGTATGTCATTGGCTATTCCTGAATTTTCCATTGCCACCGTCGAGGAACTGTCAGACGGAGTGGTGAGAGTCAGAGGTAATGTCGGTATCGCCACTATGGATGAACTTTTCAGAGTACTTCTCATTTTTACAGCTTTGGCAGCAATATTGGCGGGCATTTTATCTCCGGGCGTACTGATAACAAAAATTGGGATATTCGCTGGAGTGCTCGCCTTCTTTTTGGCATTTACATTCTTTGTCCGCTATATCTTCACCCCCACTGTATTGTTAGTATTCAATGCCTTATCATCATCATTTTCAACTCTTTTTCAATTATCATCCAGTAGTTTTCGTGTGAGGTCCTGGAATGATTTTACTTATGATGGTGAAGAGGTCGTAATGGGTAAATTGCGCATCAATGCCTCAGATATAACGCATGTCAGGCAAGTCTCACAAGAGATGTTCGAGGAGGATGACTGGCACTATGCCTCAATCCTCAACTCAAACGGAACTGAGATAGGGAAAGTTAGGGTTGCAAAAGAAGATCTGGAACCGATGGTAAGGTACCTTTCTGAACTTTTCCAAATCCCTTAATTCAACTTAAGGAGGTATGATGGTGACTGAAAGTCCTGTGAATTCCACATATTTTATTTCTCATGGAAGGGTGGAACCCTCATGGGCTGGGCGGAATCATTTGGTCCAAGTCACTTTGCTGACCTTCAACCTCATGACCCGAATGGGCAGTCAAAAGAAAATAAATCTTGGACTAAGGACCCAAAGTTTGGATTATTGGCAAAAGTATTTGCGGAGATATTGACCGATAGTGCTAGCAAAGCACTTGGGATGAAAATGGACCTACCTGCAAAAGTACCAGAGTATGCAACAAATAGAGACATACCACCAATTGGACAGAGTGGGTTAGTGCTCAGCGCCAATTCAGCAACTTCCGGATCCGGAGTTTTTACCCCTAAAAGGTATGTTCGATTATCGCCATATGCATATCACGCAAATGCATGTCAATTATTCATAGAGGCATATATGTCTGGAGCAGAAAGAGATAGAAACTCCAGAGATGCATCCGATTCACAGTTCAAGCAGTATGGTTTCCCCGTGGGAGTAAATCACATAGGAATTACAATCGGTTTTTCTGCAATTCTGCATAGCGAAAAGTTCGATTTCACTAGCCCATCAGATGACGAGAAATGGACAATGGCAGCCGCAGTTCTTGATGGAGATAAATCTAATTTTGATTTGGTTTGCGAAGAATTCGATGAAATGGCCGAAGTTGTTGCTAATGTTGCGGAAAAGATGAAACCTGAAGCTCCTGCAATCCTCGATGGAAGAGTTGCAAGAGTCCGAATTAGATTACCAGATCAATCACTTGATTCTCAGGATTGGTCAGAATGTGGCGTTATTGAAAAAATGGAACAATTAGCAAAAATTGTTTTTCCGGCCCTCCCCAAAAATTGAATCATAGGGCGCCCTTGTGTTCCTATCGAAGTATAAGGTGGCGTATGAAAAGACCCACTGCGAGCCCATTGATTACCCGTCCAAGCAAAGGGTAC
>CEQX01054632.1_pt1 | contig 45239 bp, 44 predicted proteins | sample 356261 | NCBI WGS metagenome assembly CEQX01 (sample SAMEA2621076, study PRJEB7988) | marine metagenome | isolation source: saline water (ENVO:00002010), including | reverse complement strand
CACTCCACCAGTTACGAATATAAATCTTGTTTGCTTATTTCCCATCTTATGATCATTTGAAGCTTCCTTAAAAATAACTTCTTAACGATGGGATTACAGATTAACAAAATCCATTCAAGTGAACAATATAATTATAAATTTAAGCTGAAAGATCGAGTGGTTTTTCTAACTCAGCCCAAGAAATATCTCCGTCTGGAGAATGCGATTCAAACTCTAAAACACCTAGTTTGTCATAAAGAGGTCTGACTTTATCTGTAAGAAGGCCAATTCTTGAAAGATTTGGCACAACTCTTGAAAAAAGAAGGCGTTGGAATTCAGTAGCAAATCCTGCCTTATTAGAAAATTGTCTTGCTTCGTCTTCATCCCAACCAAACTTCCTAAAAACATCTGTTGGGAAAAGTCTCTCTTTACTTATCACACAAGCCTCATATGCGAACATTGCTCTATCTTGCCTTTCTTCTTCAGTGAGATTTTCTATAAAGTCTTCAAGATAGTTTACTCCAAATGTTACGTGTCTCGCTTCATCTCTAATAATCAAGTGCAGGATATCTCTCAAAACAGGATCAGGTGTTACTGCCTTTGCTGTATTAAAAGCGGCTAAGGCTAAACCTTCTATAATTATTTGCATGCCAATAAGTTTTAGATCCCATCTCTGATCGGTAAGTATCTTGTCTAGCAGACTTTTAAGTCCTGATCCAACTGGATACATTAGTTTTGATCTTTTCTGAATATACTTAGTAAAAGCTTCAACATGTCTGGCTTCATCGAAAGCCTGAGAAGCAGCATAAAGTTTTGCCTGGTAAGTAGGAGCACATGAGACTAGTTGAGATGCTACTAATAATGCTCCCTGTTCTCCATGAAGAAATTGACTGAATTGACTCGCCCCTCTATGTCTCAGAAATTCTCTCTTCTGCTCAATACTAAGTTTTTTATAAGGAGGATATTCATCCCAAAACATTTGTGGGATGTCTTCCGATACAACCAGAGGCCTATCCCAATCGATATCCATTGAAACATTCCAATTGAGTTTTTTTCCCAGTTCGTATAATTTTGCGATCCTATTGTCTTGAACAGAATAATCCCAATTATAAGTACCGGTTAATGGTGTTCTAAATATCTCTGCAATATCCTCTACTTCTTCAGCACTCAATTCAGGTTCAGACTCTTCGTAGTCTCGGATTTTTCTTGGCGTTTCTTCAGTGTATTTAACTTTCATTGTTTTTCTTGATTTAGCAACATTCTGCAATTTCATTAGGTTGGGAATTGATCATCATTATCCTCGAAATATTGAGGTGGAAATCTATCACTTCGCGCAAGATTTTGAAAGGTGGCTGTATCTTCAATGAAAGCAACAGGAACAGCCTTAGTTGGGCCATTTCTTTGTTTTGCTATATTAACTTCCGCTTTACCCTTGCTTTCAAGATCAGTGGGATCGTAATAAGAGTGCCTATATAAAAAAGCAATGACATCAGCATCTTGTTCAATGGCTCCAGAATCTCTCAAATCTGCCAGTATAGGTCTTTTATTTGGTCTTGTCTCAACCGCTCTATTAAGCTGAGAAAGTGCAATCACAGGAACATTTAATTCTTTAGCTAAGGCCTTAAGAGAGCGGCTTATTTCGCTTATTTCTGCAACTCTATTATCTCCTCTTCCAGGAACTTGCATCAATTGCAGATAATCTATCACGATCATCGCCAAATCATCATTTTCCCTTTTCACTCTTCTTGCTCTTGCTCTTATTTCAGATGGAGAAAGTGCGGGCGTATCGTCTAATAGTATATGTTTTTGACTTAAAACCGATAAAGCTTTATCTATGCCTTCCCAGTCGTTTTCTTCAAGTTGACCTCTCATTAACCTTTGCAAATCGATATTTGAAATACTAGAAATGAATCTTCTCACAACTTGCTCCGAAGACATCTCCATACTGAATAGAAGTACAGTTTGATCAGTACTCCTCGCTACATTTTCGGCAATGTTAAATGCGAAAGCAGTTTTGCCCATAGAAGGTCTACCGGCAATGATAATTAGATCTGATTTTTGAAAACCCAAGGTGACTTCATCTATCTCTGTGAAACCAGTACTGACTCCAACTAATGCATTACCGCTTTCCGAAGATTCTTGAATATCAGTATATACTTGACCAAGAAGTTCTTTAACTTCTTTAGGTCCAACTGATCTATTCAGGTCATCTCTCAAGCTTAGGATTTTTTCTTCTGCCTCATCAATAATTCTATCGCTTCCCGACGCATCAGATTCTTTTGCTATCTTAGATATGTTATCAGCAGCTACTATCAACCTTCTGAGGTTTGATCGTTGTTTTATGATATCGGCATAACTCTGGATGTTAGCAACACTTGGAGTCTCTCTAGCTAAAAGTGCAAGATAATCTTTACCGCCAGTATTTATAAGTTTGGGCAGATCACCGTTACCTTCTATTGCTTCCTGAACAGTTATTACGTCAATTGGTCTGCCAGCATCTTGAAGATCATTAATGGTTCTATAGATAAGCCTATGTTCCTCTTTGTGAAAGTCATCCTCTTTTACAAGGTCAGAAACAACATCCCAAGTCTCGTTTTTGAGCATTATGCCCCCCAAGACAGCTTTTTCTGCTTCTGTTGAGTAGGGTAATTCTTTATTTATTGAGCTGTCTAGTGCCATAACCTTATTTCGAGGAAAGACAACAATTCTCCCATTGCTAGAAGATTAAGACAAGTAGCTTTTTACGTTTCTTCAGAAGCAACAATTTGAACGGATATTGACGATATAACTTCAGGATGAAGCTCAATATCAATTGTATATTCACCTATCTCCTTGAGAACTCCTTCAGGTAATCTAACTGAGCTTTTCTCGATTTCAAAACCCTTCTCTTCAAGGGCATCTGCGATCTCCCTTGTACCTATTGAACCATACAGCGTTCCTTCTTCAGAAACTGGTGCGGAAATGAGAACAGATAATGAGTCCATTTTCTCAGATTGAGCAATTGCAGAGTCTTTTCTATTGGCCTCTGCTGATAATAAAGACTCTTTTCTTTTTTCATATTCAGCCTTATTTTCTTCATCTGCCCTAACAGCCTTTCCTGAAGGAATTAAAAAGTTTCTTCCATAACCAGCTTTAACGTTAACCAAGTCTCCAGGATCACCTAACTGAGCCACTTTTTCTAATAATATAACTTCCATATCTTAATTGTAGTGAGAATCTGTATAAGGTATCAAGGCAAGATGTCTTGCTCTTTTAACAGCTTTATTAAGTTGTCTTTGATATTTTGCAGAAGTACCAGTCATCCTTGCAGGTATAATTTTTCCAGTCTCAGTTATGTACTCTTTAAGGAGTTTTATGTCCTTAAAGTCGATTTCTTCAATGCCTAAAGAGGAAAATTTACAATACTTAGGTCGATTATCAAAATCACTTTTACGTTTGAAGTTTTTCTTTTGTTTCTTCGCCATTACTTTTCCTCCTCCAAAGTTAGTTCTTCTGAGTCATCAGTACTTTTTTCTTCAATAGTCTCATTAGAAGATTCTATTTTAGGTGAAGTTTTTGAAGCGGCTTGGGCTTCTTGCTCCACCTCTTTATTTGCAGCCTCTCTTGCTTCTTGATAAGAATCTTTTTCGTTATCCTCTTTAGTCTGATTTAAAAGTGCCGACGTATCTTTATGAACTTTCTTAACACTCAAAATCAAGTTTCTGATGATTGAATCATTGAACTTGAAAGAGTTTTTGATTTCATTCATAGCATCCTGATTGCATTCAACATTGAGCAGACCATAACTTGCCTTGAATTGATCTTGTATAGGATATGCCAACTTCCTGTTGCCTATGTTTTCAGAACGATGCACTTTTCCGCCATAGTCTTTAACTATCTTATCTAATTTAGAAATTATAGATGGAGTTTGATCTGATTGATCTGGATGTACTAAAAATACTATTTCGTAATTTCTCATATTTTTCCTTTTGGTTAAAAGCTCCCATATTGTCTATGTAGAGCAAGGTGAGGCGCATTTTATTACAACTCTTTTTGTTTGCAAGATAAAAAGAGAACTTTAGCAATTACATCTTCAAAAGATATTCCAGCATAAGCTGCTGCTTTCGGGAATAAGCTTGTCTTAGTCATGCCTGGAACAGTATTTACTTCAATAATCTGAAAATTTCCTTCTTTGTCCTCAATAAAATCAACTCTTCCCCATTTTGAGCAGCCAAGCGATGTAAAGGCATGCCAAGCAAAATCTTTAATTTCTTGTAGCCTTTCGCCATATATATCAGCCTTGATATATTCAGTGCCAGAATTAGAGTATTTAGAATCAAAATCATAAAAATCACCAGCGGGTTTTATATGGATTGGGTGAAACACTTCATCACCTAAGATGGAAACCGTGAGTTCTCTTCCCTCAACAAAAGCCTCTACAATTATGGAAGAATCGTAATCAGAAGCAAGAATCATAGCACTTTCCAAACTACCATTGCCAGGGCTCACAATAGTTATGCCAAAGCTCGAGCCTTCATTAGCTGGTTTTACAACAAATGTTTTATCCAAGGCCGTAATGTCCTCTTCACTAGACAAATGAGGTGTTAATTTCATATTTGGATCACGAGCATTAACTATTTCGACAAAATCTGGTGTTGGTAACAATAAATCTCTCCAGATCTTTTTACTCTCAATTTTGTTAAGTGAAGTTTTGCAAGATTTGGAGTCACTACCTGTATATAAAATTTGCTTTGAATCAAGGATTTTTTGGATAAATCCATCTTCACCGCCTCTACCATGCAAAGCAATGAAAGCTAGATCAAAATCATCTGATAAAAGTTTAGCATCATCTTCAGATCTCAAATCCATAAGCGTGTGCTCTATCTCTAAATTGTTTAGAGCGTCTGATATGGCACTGCCTGATTTTAAAGATATCTCTCTTTCTGCGGACCATCCTCCGGATAAAACTAAAATTTTATTTTGTTTGAGAGAATCGGTGATACTCATTATTTTATAAAATTATTTGCTACATGATGGCTTATGGTAGAAATGTCACCGGCACCTTGAAATACGAAAACAGTATCAGAGTTAATTTCATCTTCTAATTTCTGAATTACTAATTCTTTATCCGAGATTAATTCGACATCATTTAAACCATGTTTTTCAAGTGAATTTTTTATATCCAAACTACTTATTCCATCTATTGCACTTTCACCAGCTGAATAGATATCTAAAAGGACAAGCTCATCAACCTTTTTCAATTCTTCAATAAATTCATTATACAGATCATAAGTTCTAGTAAACCTATGGGGCTGAAAAACCATCTTTAATTTGAAATTGGAATAAGATTCTCTAATTGCCTCTATCGTATTTCTAATCTCAGTAGGATGATGTCCATAGTCATCAATGAACACACATCTATGATTTTTCAATTGCTTTTCACCAAGAATTTGCATGCGTCTATCGATTCCCATAAAATTTTCAAGAGATTCTTGGATTATTTTAGGGTCAATACCTTCCTGTAAGCATAATATCGAAGCTGCCGCAGCATTCAGAACATTATGTTTGCCCAGCATATTAAGCGTAAGTTTCAAAGAATCAGATTTTGAATTGATCCTAAAAGAGGACTTAACTCCATCAGATTCGTAATCAGAAAGAACAAAATCATTGGTTTCTGCAAAACCATAACTTACATGGTTCCTTTGGAATTTTATTTTTAGTTGGTCAATTACCTTATCATCTCCACAAACAATCGATATACCGTTGAAGGGAAGGTTTTTTACGAATTCCAGAAAAGCTTTTTTTAGGTTTTCAAAGTCTTGCTCATAGTTCACAAGATGGTCTGGCTCTATATTTGTTATTATTGATACAGAAGGTTGTAAAAGTAAAAAGGACTGATCACTTTCATCTGCCTCTGCAATAAGATATTCACCCTCCCCAAGTTGGGCATTTGAATTAAAGCTTTTAATAATTCCACCATTTATAAAAGTTGGATCAAGATTAGCATTGCTCATGATTGATGCAACGAGACTAGTGGTTGTTGTTTTGCCATGTGTTCCGGCAATCGCTATACCTCTTTTATTATTCATTAGACTAGAAAGCATCTCCGCTCTTGCTAGAACAGGTATGAATCTTCGATGAGCTTCTTTTACCTCTGGATTATCTTCTGAAATAGCTGTTGACTTAACTACCATCTCGACTTGATCCAAATTCTCAGGTTTGTGATCATATGAAATGGGTATACCCATTTTTTCTAGTCTTTGTGTGTTACTCGATGAGTGGCTATCTGATCCTGAGACTTTGTATCCAAGGTTATTCAAGACTTCGGCTATCCCGCTCATACCACTACCTCCGATACCAATGAAATGAATATTATTAAGCTTATATTGAGAAGTATTCATTTATTGTTTCGTAAATATTTTCTGAAGTGTCTTTGGGAAATACTGAAACAGCGTGAATCGCCATCTTATCTCTTCTATTATGGTCTTTTTCTAATTCAATTAATAGTTTAAAAAGTTCCTGATAATGCGCTTCATTTAAATCTATCAATTCTGCAGCGCCCCGGTCTTTTAGATACTTGGCATTCATAAATTGATGATTATTTGAGGACCAAGGGAGTGGAAGTAATATAGATGGTTTACCTATAGAACAAATTTCTGTGATTGTCATTGCGCCCGAACGAGAAATTATAATATCGCAATCAGCATACACTTCAGCCATATTATCTATAAATTCTTTAATCTCATATTTAACTCCTGCATTTTTATATGCAATGCGAAGATCTGAAAATTCTGATTGTCCTACTTGATGAATAAAAGCCCAATTCAAAGGTAGATCTTCATTAACTAAGATATCTTTCTGAATCTCATTTATTTGTTTGGATCCTTGGCTTCCACCGAGAATTAAAATTTTAAACAAAGAGTCGTCTGACTTAGTTTGAAATTTATAATCTATTATCTCTTTCCTTAATGGATTTCCGACACACTTAACCTTATGATTCGAATAATTGAATGTACCTGGAAACGCCTCGAAAGTTAAATTTGAAAACCTGTGCAAGATTCTATTCGTCAGACCAGCAATACTATTCTGCTCATGAATAAATAATGGGCAAAACAAGGCCCCGACAAGACTTGTTGCTAAAGAGGTGTGCCCACCAGTTGACACAACAAAAGACGGCTTCAATTTCAGAATAATATGAAAACTCTGCACTAAGGTAATTAAAAAAAAGTAAAGAGAGACAATTTTTTGAAGTAAGCCTTTTTTAAGGAAACCTCTTGAGTTAATAGCTTTAAAAACAAATTGCTCCTCTTCGCAAATCCTTTCTTCTAAACTACCTTTTTGTCCTACCCAAGTTATATTGTTACCTTTTTTACTAAATTTCTTAGCAATGCTTAAAGCCGGAAAGACGTGACCTCCTGTTCCTCCGGCAATAAATAAGATATTCATTAAAGTTTGGCTCTCCTTTTGATAACTGGAATAGGCATTGAGATCTTATTCTCATAATCTATCCTTAAAATTAATCCTATCATCAAACAGACAATAATCAGGTTTGTCCCTCCGGCGCTTATCAAAGGTAAAGTTAGACCTTTGGTTGGTAAAAGTCCACAGGCCACACCGACATTTATGAATGTATGCAATCCAAGTAAGAGAGCAACTCCATAAGAGAAATAAAAGCCAAATAAGTTTTTTCTTGCCAAGGACTCTCTCCCAATAAAAAATATCCTAAAAGATAGACCAAATAATAGAGAGATTACTGCAAGTCCACCTAGAATGCCTAACTCTTCGACTATTACTGAAAATATAAAGTCAGTGTGCGCATCAGGCAGATAACCCATTTTCATGAGACCTTGTCCTAGGCCCACCCCAAACCAATCACCTCTTCCTATTGACATTAAAGATAGTGTTAGTTGATATCCACTTCCCCAAGGATCACTCCAAGGGTCAATAAAAGAAATAATCCTTTCCCATCTCCATGGAACAAAATAGATCATCATACCGACAGCCAAAATACCGAGGAGTGCAACTATAAAAAACTGTCTTATCTTGACTCCAGCAACAAATAATACTCCAAGCACTGAAGCAAAAATAACCGCCGAAGAACCAAGATCTGGCTGAATAAGAATCACCGAGATGATACTCACAATTATTATTGAGGGTCTGAAAAATCCTAGCCAATGAGATTGAATCTCTTTTATTCTTCTCACAGAATAAGAAGCAACATAAAGCAAGCTTAAAAACTTCATAACTTCTGACGGTTGCAAACCAAACCCAGCAACCCTGATCCATCGATTAGCGCCATTGACTTCAAATCCTATGCTCGGTACAAATACAAGTAAAAGCATGATGAAACCAAGCGTTATAAACAAACGGTCATAAGTTGTCCAAAAATTTAAGGGTAGAAGAAAAAAAATAACTAAACCAATCAATCCAAGAAGAAAATATACAAGTTGTCTATTAAAAATAGATGAGGGATTTCCATATATAGAGTCAGAAAAATTTACCGAAGCAGATGCTAAAATAATTAGTCCAAAAAGGCTAAGTGAAGTAAAAATAGTCAATAGAAGGTAATCTATCTTTAAATAATCAAAATTTTGAAATAACTGTAGATTTTTCATTTATTGAAATTATTAACTAGTTTCTTAAACTCATTGCCTCTTTCTACATAATCCTGAAACATATCTAGACTAGAACATGCAGGAGAAAATAAAACGTAGTCATTTACTTTAGACTCTTTAATAGCAATCTTTGTAGCATCTTCTAAATCAAAAGCTAATAAACAGTTTGTAAATTTTCTTAATGAACTTTCTAAGATCAACTTATCCTTTCCATATATTATTGCTTTCTTAACTTTTGTAATTAATTGAAGATCAGAGTCTTTTAAATTCTGATTTTTTAGATCTCCACCACAAATTAAATAAATGTCACCATCTTTCTTTAAATAATCTGTTGCCTTGATAGCATTGAGCATGGCATCAAAATTTGTTGCTTTTGAATCATTAATAAAATTAATGCCATTATTTACTTTCAAAATCTCGAACCTGTGGGATGGTTTTTCAAAATCTTTTAAGGCTCTTTCAAGAAAAGGTAACACTTCATCATCATTAGGAGGATCAATTGAAATATTTTCACAGTAAGCTAAAAAGGTTGCCAGAGAAGCCTTAAGATTCTGCACATCATGTTCTGGCCAGTACTCAAATACTTTTGATTTGAGTAACTCATCAGAAAAAATTACGTCATTGTAGTTTCTGATATTTTTCTGAAATGATCTTTCTGATTGAAAAGAAATACCTAAAGAAGCATTTTTTAACACTAGGTACTTTAGTTGTTTGTATTTTTGAAAATCTGAATGCCTGTCCAGATGATCTTGGCTGATATTTAATAAAATGCCAAGGTCAAATTTTACATGCTCTAAGAACTCTAATTGAAAACTTGATACCTCTATTATGGCGATATCCAGATTTTCCTTTATATAACCTAGAACAGGCTCACCTATATTTCCTAAAGTTTTTATATTTAAATTTGGAAAGTAAGATTGAAAAAGTTTAGTGAGAATAAGAGATGTTGAAGTTTTGCCATTAGTCCCAGTCACTAATATTTTTAAGCACTGATTTCCATTTATAAAAATTTCAATATCTGAAGAAATTCTTATTTGATGCTTAGAAGCTAATTTAAATAAAACATGATCAGCAGGAATTCCAGGACTTGAGAAAATTTCAGACACTTTATTCAATAACTTATCATCGATTACCGGATTAACTTGAAGATTAAGGCCTAATTCATCGAACTCCTCTAGGTTTAATTTATCAGCTGTATCTTCTACTAAGATAAGTTCGTTATGATTTTCTGAGAGGTATTGAATTAACGACTTTCCTGTTATTCCGTATCCTATAACTAAGGGTATTTTCTTTTGCACAGAATCTATCTAAGTCTCAATAAAGCCAAGCCGAGGAGTACAAGCATAAAAGTGATAATCCAAAATCTTACAATTACTCTCGGTTCTGGCCATCCTTTTAATTCATAATGGTGATGCAAAGGAGCCATATTAAAAACTCTTTTACCAGTTAGCTTGAAGGAAGAGACCTGAACAATGACAGATAATGCTTCAATAACGAATAGACCCCCCATTACCAATAAAACATATTCATGCCTGATAATTACTGTAACTATTCCCAGAGCGGCACCTAATGACAACGAGCCCACATCACCCATGAAAACCTGTGCCGGATAAGTGTTAAACCAAAGAAACCCAATACCCGATCCAACAAGCGCGCCACAGAATACAATCATTTCACCTGTTCCGGGTAAATAAGGTATATTTAGGAAATCCGAATATATTGCGTTACCAGCCAAGTAACCAATGATTCCCAATCCTGCCGCAACCATCACACAAGGCAAAATAGCTAAGCCATCGAGTCCATCAGTCAAATTAACTGCATTACTAGTGCCAATAACAACAAGATAAGATAGTAATATGAAACCGAATCCCAAAGGAATAGAAATATCTTTAAAAAATGGGACTATCAAGCTTGTTTCAGCTATGTTTTCTTGAGTTACATAAAGGAAAGAACAAGCAAGAATGGCTATCAGTGATTGCCAAAATATTTTGCTCCATGCTGACAAGCCATCGCTTGATTTATGCTTTATTTTTAATCGATCATCTACCCAGCCAAGCACGCCAAAAGACATAGCAGTCAAAAATGCAACCCATAGATATCTATTTTCTAAATCTCCCCACAATATAACACTCAAAAATATTGAGCTAAGAATCAAAGTTCCACCCATAGTCGGGGTTCCTTGTTTTGATAAATGAGATTGTGGGCCTTCGGATCTCACTACTTGACCAACCTGAATATCCTTCATCTTGTTTATGAATTTTGGTCCTAAGACTAATGAAAAGAATAATGATGTAAGTGTTGCCAATATCGCTCTAGTAGATAAGAATTCTACAACACGAAATGGTCCAAAGAAGTCAGATAGGTATTCAAATAGTGGTAGTAGCATTATTTTTTAATTTATCGGCTATCAAATCCATTCTTGTTGATCGAGAGCCTTTAACTAATATTATAGTGTTTTCATCTATTAAGGTTATTAAGTGATGGTAAAGATCTTCATGGTCTTTGTAGATGATTAAATTTTCGTCTGTATCACAGCCGGCCCACTCCTCTCCCATACAAAATATCATATCTACTCTTTTGGAGGCATAGTTATAAATATCTTTATGTATTTCCTTAGATTTTGGTCCCATCTCTTTCATAGAACCAAGCACACAAATTTTTTGACCATTTGCTTTTTCTAAGGAGTCCAAAGCATTCTTCATAGAAGCAGGATTGGAATTATAAGAGTCATCTATTAGAGTTGATCCATTTCTAGCTAAGGATATGTTTAATCTTCTCTCTGGTAAACGAGTCTCGAGTAAGCTTTGACGTATATCTTTTATTTTCAGTCCACAATAAAGACCTGTGGCGACTGATAAGGCAGCGTTTAATGCATTGTATTGACTAATACCTTTTATAGAGAGATTCTCGAACTTATTATCAAAGCACAATTTAAAATTAGTTAAATTGTTGTTAATGTCAATTTTTATATCAGATACTCTAAAGTCAGACTCCTGATGAAAGCCAAAACTAATTTGCTCGCTGGCATTTGTGTTTTCTGACCAAAAGTAATAGAAATCTGAATCCCTTGGTAAAACGGCTACTCCGCAGTCTGTGCTAAATTTGATTATATTACCTTTCTCCTCTGCAATAGATTTTGTATCTTTTAAACCATCTAGATGCCCCAAAGATACGTTAGTTATCGCTGCAATATCAGGTTTTACAAGATTGCTTAATATCTCTATTTCTCCAGGCTCGCTTGTGCCAATCTCGATTACTGAAAAATCATGTTTTGGTTGCAAGCTCAAAAGCGTGAAGGGAACTCCTATTTGATTGTTTTTATTGCCAATTGTATTGTGGCAAAGCCCTCGGTTCTCCAAAAGATTTGAGATAATTTGTTTGGTGCTTGTTTTGCCATTTGTTCCTGTTATACCTATCAATTTACCTTTGAAATTTTTACGATTATGAATTGCAATCATATTCAAGAATTTATGGGTATCAGAAACTACGATTTGTGGAATATTTATTGAGATTGGTTTACTTGTAATCACAGCAGAGGCTCCATTGTCTAGTGCATCTGAGATAAAGTCATGGCCATCAAAGTTCTCCCCAAGGAGAGCTATGTAGGTATCACTAGGCTTTAAAGTCCTAGTATCTATACTGAAAGAATTCACATCTAAAGACTCACCGATAAGTTTTCCTTTTGAAATTTTAGCTAATTCGAATAAGTTCATGGTCAGAAGTAATTACAAAATTTCACCACCTCGGCATCATTGAATTCATAAAAATTGCCATCAATTTCCTGATATGTTTCATGACCTTTTCCAGCAATTAGTAAGACTCCCTCTTTTTTTTCATTTTTCATGGCTAATAAAGCAATCTCAATTGCTTTTTCTCTATCAGATTCTATTATTATTTGATCCTTTTTGCTTATACCCTCAAGAATATCTTTAATTATTTTATCTTTGTCTTCCGATCTGGGATTATCGCTTGTTAGAATAACTTTCTCAGAAAATTCCTCTGCCGCCCTTCCCATTAAAGATCTTTTTTCTTTATCTCTGTCTCCTCCGCAACCAAAAAGACACCATACAGGATAGTTATGAAATCTTTTTAATTCTACTAGAGCATTCTCAAGAGCTTCAGGTGTATGAGCGTAGTCTATATAAACTGTAATATTATCTTTCTTGATCTTTTGAAGCCTTCCTGAAGGAAACTCAATCTTTTGAGTAAACGACGAAATCAAATCGAGATCAATCCCTTCTATTATAAGGACTGCAATTGCACAAATTACATTAGAAGCGAGGTATCTAGATACTGTTTTAAGTTCAAAAGTTAATTCTTGGTCCAATGCCTTTAATCTTACTTTCAAACCATCAGATAGATATTCAAAAGACGCTTGGAAATCAGCAGGTTTTTCTATGGAGACACTATAAGTATGGGGATTAATTTTTATGGCTTTCTCATAAAGATCCTCTCCAAAAGCACTATCTATACAAATTAAACTTTTCTTGGGGTTCAAATTTAAGAAGAGTTTCTCTTTTGTGATTCCATAACTCTCAAGACTGCCGTGGTAGTCAAGATGGTCATGAGAAAAACTTGTCAAAATTGCAAAGTCTATATCGATTCCACTAATCCTATTTTGATCAAGTCCGTGAGAGGAAGCCTCCATAGCCATATATTTAGAATTATTTCCTAACGCACTATGCATATTTCTTTGAATCGTAATTGCATCTGGTGTAGTTAATTGCGACCTCTCAATGCCTTCTCCATCATTTGAAGAATTAATAGTGCTCATATATGCGCATTTTTCACCAAGTAAATTGCTTAAAGCCGAAAAAGCCTCAACACAGGTTGTCTTGCCATTAGTTCCGGTCACACATATAGTTTTCAATTCGGAGCTTGGGTTACCATAGAATCGTGATGCGAAAATTCCTAAATATTTTCTTAACTCCTCAAAATAAAGAATATCCTTCCTTTCATGTTTATTGGAATCTGATATTACTAACGAGGCGCCTTTTTCAAATGCATTTGGAATGAAATCATTTCCATCCATTTGATTTCCCTTGATAGCAAAAAAAAGGTCACCATCAGATACGTCTCTGCTATCTAAATGAATATTATTGATATCAATTTCTTTAAAATTTTTCTGGTTTACGAGTTCCTGCAAGAATTGATTAGTCTTCATCTAAATTTTTAGATCTTTTAACAATAAGATTTGCTTCATAATGTCCGAGAACAATGGAGCAGATACTCTGCCTCCAGAATAGTCTTCTCCCGATAGTCCGTGGAGAACAATGACTGCAAGATATTCAGGCTCTTTTGCTGGTACGAAACCAGCAAATGAGCTCGTATATGTAGTCTCATCTTCTAAAGTTTCCTTTGCTGTACCGGTTTTTCCTGCAACTATATAATCTTTCAGACGTGCTCTGGAAGCTGTGCCTCCAATTGTGTTCACCGTTTCAATTAGCATTTCTACGATCATCTTATTAGTTTCGGTCTTTATTACTCTATTTTTATGATCTTCTCCAAAACTATGATCTTTGAATAAGTTAAGTTCAACAAAATTTCCTCCATTTGCAAAAACAGAATATGCTTGAGCGATTTGAAGTGCTGATAAAGTCAAACCATAGCCATAACAAGAGCTTACTTTATCTCTTAAAGTGAATAATGATTCATGAGGTAAAAAGCCTTCTCTAGCTGGAATCATTATGGAAGTTGGATACCTTCCGATACCAAATTTTTTATAGGAATTGATCAGATGTTGAATGTCTTGGTTTTCGCAAAGCTTAACCATACCAACATTACTCGATAAAGAAATAATTTGAGATAAGTTCAAAATACCATAATCTCTAAAATCACTTGTTTTAAATCCTTCAAATTCTATCCATCCCGGTGAAGTTTCTACCTTTTCAGAAATATCAATTTTGCCTGATTCTATGATTGCAGACATGGCAAGCGGCTTCATTACTGAACCAGGCTCAAAAACATCCACAGTTGCTCTATTTCTTAATTTACCCATATCTTTAAGGTTTCGTCTATCGGTTGGGTCGAATGAGGGATAATTTACAAGACCAAGGATGTCTCCAGAACTGGGTTCTATAACAATTATTGATCCAGCTTCTGCTTCAGTTTCTTTGATTTTCTTATTTAACTCATGATACGCAATAGATTGAATATTAAGATCTATTGTCAACTTTATATCTTTTCCAGAAATAGCCTCAATTCTATTGCCTTCTAGTTTGATATTCTTAGACCCCTTTATACCTATAAAGCGTCCCTTTTCTCCTTTGAGTTCATTTTGAAAAACTAATTCTACTCCTTGAATTCCTTTTCTATCGATATCAGTTAAACCTACTACGTGAGAACTTATATTTCTCTCTGGATAGCTTCTCCTTAGATTCTCTCTGAAATAAATACCTGGTATCTTTTTATTTTCTAGTCTTTCTTTAGTTTCGTGATTTATATTTCTTCTAATTTCTATGAATCCACTAGATTTTTTAATGAGAACACTAGCAAGATCAGATGGATCTTTATCTAGAACCTGAGAAAGAAGAATAATTGAATCTTTTTGATATTTAAATTTTTTTAAATCTATCCCTACACTATATCCTTTAACATCCATGGCCAGAACTCGATCATATCTATCAAGTATTTTTCCTCTTGGTGCTAAAAGCGTGTACTGTGAGTCTAGACGGCTAAAAACTTGATCATCCAAAAAATTGTCTTGATATATTTGGAGATAAATCAACCTTCCCAATAATGCGCAAAATCCTATTACTAATATTATCTGGATAAAAACTATTCTTCCCGAAGAATAGAGAATCCTGTTAGTCATAGTCCTTTAACTAGTCGAGTTGAGTTCTAACGAATGAAGGGATATCTAGATATTCTTCTTCACTCTCATCTTTTTTTAAAGCTTTTTCAACTAGAGGAGGGTTCTCCAGCAATTGTTTTGCTGCATCACTCAAAGGTAAGGGTTTTCTTTCTGTAACTACTCTGACATTTTGAGGATTGGATACTGTTTGTAAAGATGAATTTAGTCCTGTAGCAATAACTGTAACTGTAAGATCATTTGTCGCTGAATCATCTAAAACTGTTCCTGTAACTATTATAGCCTCAGGGGAAGCGAAATCATTAATACAATCGCCAACCGCCTTTATTTCACCAAGAGACAATTCTGGTCCAGCAGTAATATTTACAAGCACGCCTTTTGCATCTTTAAGGCTAATATCTTCCAAAAGCTTACTGGCAACAGCTTGCTCAGCTGCAATCCTAGCCCTATCAGGCCCTGTTGATGTTCCAGTTCCCATCATTGCTGTACCTTTTTCAGACATAACAGTCTTAACATCAGCAAAGTCAACATTTATAAGCCCAGGTCTAATGATAATATCTGAAATACCTCTCACCGCACCTCCCAAAACATCATTTGCTTGTTTGAAAGCTTCTAACATACTGCAGTCTTCACCAAGTACTTCTAAAAGTTTTTGATTGGGAATAGTTATAAGAGAATCAACTTCCTCAACAAGTTCTTTAATGCCCTCTTGAGCTATTTTCATTCTCTTTGCGCCTTCAAGCTCGAAAGGTTTTGTAACGACGGCAACAGTTAAAATACCAAGTTCCTTTGCTACTTGTGCGACTATAGGAGCAGCACCCGTTCCTGTCCCTCCTCCCATGCCAGCAGTTACAAAAACCATATCAGTACCCTTCAACATATCTCTAAGTTTATCTCTGTCTTCAAGAGCAGCCTCTCTGCCAATAGAAGGATTTGCTCCAGCACCTAGGCCATCTGTAATCTCTTTACCCAATATTAATTTGGTGCTTGCGTCATTCTTATCTAATGCTTGTTTGTCAGTATTTACAGAGATAAATTCAGCTCCTTCTATGCCCGATTCAACCATATGTTGGACAGCATTTCCTCCGCCCCCTCCTACTCCAACGACCTTAATGGATGCATTTTCCTTAACATCCTCTATAATTTCCCAATCACTCATAACTTTCCTCTCTTTTAATTAATTTTTAAAGATTTCCACCAAACCATCTCGAAATTCTATTAAGAATATTTCTATCTCTATGTATATAGTTCAAGTGATCTTCTTGCATCTGTTTATGGCCATATAACAAAAGACCAACGGATGTTGCATAAATTGGATTATTTATGATTTCTGAAAAGCCTTCTACAGAATGCGGTGACCCCATTCGAACTGGAGAATGAAATATCTCCTCTGCTAATTCTGCTGCTCCCTCAACTTTTGATGCGCCACCAGTTAAAACTATGCCAGCTGGTATAAGCCCATCAAAACCGCTTAGACTAAGTTTCTGTTGAGCCATGCTAAATATTTCTACATATCTTCTTTCGAGAACATCCGCTAAAGCTTGTCTTGAAAGTTCTCTCTCAGGTCTTCCGCCCATTCCTGGAACCATCATTACTTCTTCTGGTCTTGTCATGGAACTTACAGCGCATCCATATCTTTGTTTAATAGTCTCTGCTTGAGTTGGAGGGGTTCTTAGCGCTTGAGCGATGTCATTGGTAACATGATCTCCAGCAATAGGTATAACATCAGTGAAACAAATAGAACCATCTACAAAAACGGCTATGTCAGTTGTTCCACCGCCTATGTCAATGAGACAAACTCCAAGATTTCTTTCATCTTCTGTTAAAACTGAATAACTAGAAGCTAGCTGCTCTAGAACAAATGCCTCAACATCCAGACCAGAGGCATTAATACACTTATGTATGTTCTGAGAAGAATTTTCGCTGCATGTTACGAGATGTACTTTGGCTTCTAGCCTTGAACCTGCCATTCCCAAGGGTTCTTTTATTCCATCTTGTTTATCAATAATATAATCTCTGGGTAAAACGTGTAGTAATCTTTGGTCAGCAGGTATTGCCATTGCTTGAGCTGTTTCAATAACCCTATCCACGTCAGTAAATCTTACTTCGCCATCTCTTATTGGAACAACCCCCTCAGAATTTAGACCCCTAATATGACTTCCAGAAATACCAACATAACATGAACCAATATGACACCCTGCCATAGATTCAGCCTCTTCAATTGATTTTTTTATAGCTGAGGTTGTAGACTCGATATCCACAACAACACCATTTTTTAGACCTTTAGAAGAATGTGTACCTAAGCCAATAATTTCTAATTGATCACCTCTTGTCTCTGCTACAATTGCGACAACCTTTGAAGTTCCTATATCTACACCCACTAACATTTCATTTCTGCTAACATTGCTCATGCTGATTCCTCCATATTGTCATGCCTAACGGCAATTGCATTTTTATACCTCAAATCTATATATCTGATATGATCATTATTTCCTGAGTTCAGCTCGAACAATAAAAAATCCTCGAGACGCTCGAGCTGAACCCGGAAATCCTCTTGACTAAAACTGTATCTAGAACCATTGTTGTCAATAGCTGTCAAAATCCCTGAGCCATTCTCTGCAAAACTGATCAAAGCAAAGTTTCTTAAATTCAAAACACTTTGAAGTGCTATAGATTTACTTAAAAGATATGGAATCTCTTGATCTTCTCCAATGATTGAAATTAAATCTAATTCTTTATCTTTTTCTTTTGGAGAAATTATTTTTCCCTCTTGAGTATAAAATCTTCCCCTGCTTAAGGATGCTAAAGGTTGGTGCTCCTCAATCACAACCATTACCTTTTTATTAAATGATTTAGTAGTTTTGATTGTGGAAACCCAAGAGTTGAAGAAAAATTCTCCAGTCAATAGCTGGCTATTAATCAGTAAGTAATCTTTAATCTCAAGTTGAGCCTGTCTCTTATCCGAAATTGCCTCTTTTGAAAACTCGAAGCTGAGAGTTTCAATATCAAACTTGCTTTGATTGGAGCAACCAATGAAAAAAGAAATCACCATGACAAATAAGAATCTCATTTTTCAATTCTCCCAGTTAAATAAACTCTTTCATCAAAAGTTGGAGTCCGCATTCCTAAACTTTCAACAGCATATTTTCTCAGTGAAATTTGGTTTTTTGAAAATTGAACTTCCTCTATGAGGATATTTGATTGAAATGAAAGTTCTTCTTTTTCTAGTTTAAGACTCTCTAATAGGGCAAAAGTACTCCTGTGTTCATATGTTTGCAAGACCAAAAGATATGAGCTTATAAATGAAAAAATAACCATTAATAAAATAGAGGAAAATTTGTACTTCAACTTCAACATATCTTTTCTGCAATTCTTAGTATTGCACTCCTACTTCTAGGATTATTCGACATTTCATTTAGAGTAGGTTTTAGAAATTTGTCTTTTAAGTATTGGAATTTCACATTTGATTCGTTTCTATCTTTTCCTTGAAAGAACCTTTTGACAATTCTGTCTTCCATTGAATGAAAGCTGATAACGGCTAATCTCCCTCCACAACTTAGGACATAGCTTGCTGCTTCCAAAACTCTCTGAAGCTCCTCAATCTCATTATTAATAAACATTCTAATAGCCCTAAATGAGTTTGTTGCAGGATGTTTTTTTGTTTTCCTATAAACACATGAAATAATTAAATCTGACAACTCCTTGGTGCACTCAATTTGTTTTTTCTCCCTCAATTCACAAATCTTTTTAGCTATTTTTCTTGAAGCCCTTTCTTGGCCTAATATCCAGAGCACATCTTCTATTTCTTTCTTAGACGTCGTGTTTATCCACTCAGCAGCTGTTTGGCCTTGAGTCTTATCAATTCGCATATCCAAGGGTCCATTTGATTGAAAGCTAAAGCCTCTCTCAGGATCATCTAACTGTGTGGAAGAAATACCGAGATCAATCAAAATTCCGTCTACCTCTTCTTCCTTAAATAGATTTTTTAAATTTGAAAAAGAATCATTTATTAATTTAAATCTAGGATCTAGATTTAACTCATCTGGAAGATTTGCAACAGCTACTTGGTCTTTATCAATTGAGATTAAAGTTCCTGATTTACTTATTCTTTTTAAAATTTCCCGAGAATGCCCTCCTGCTCCAAATGTACAGTCAACATATTTTCCATTCTCTTTAAAGACAAGGTTTTCTAGCACTTCTTCTACCATCACAGCTTGATGACTAGCTTCCATCAAAATGGTATCTCCTCTAAAACTGAAGGCAGATTATCAATCAGTTCCTCGCCTGGTATTTGAAGACCAGATTGTTTTTTCTCCCAATTATCTGCGCTCCATAATTCAAACTTAGAGCCCATACCTACCAAAGATACGTGTTCCTTGGGAGCCAAATTTGCAAAATCTCGAAGAATTTGTGGAATCAGTAAATTCATCCTCTCACCAACCTCAAATTCAGATACTAAGGCATTTCCCAAGATCTTCCATTGCATAGATCTTACCTTTTGATTTAAACCCCCAAGAGCCTCAAATTTTTGAGATATTTCTTTCCACACTCTACCGGGGTAAATTATCAGTGCAGGATATTGTGGATCTCTCGTGATTGCCATCTCGCCTTCACAGTTTTTACGCAAAAGTTCTCTATACCTTGCAGGTATAACGATCCTACCCTTTGTATCAAGAGTTAGTGCGCTAGTTCCGTATATTCCTAAAGTCATATAGTTCTAAGCAAGCATTTATAAACTTTACATTATCTTGCACTTTTGCACACTTTTACACACTTTTTAATAAAATGCCAGTAAAAATATACTAGAAATTACACCATTGAGATGCGTCAAAAAAATTAAAAAAAAGAAATTAATCTCGACGTTAGGGTGAGTCAGCCTATAAGCCGGGTTCTGTCTTGGATAATCATTCATCTAGATTTTACGTCGCCGTAAAATTCAAGCAACCTACCCTGACCCAGTCAGGACGAACTTAAGGGTCTCTATTTGGTCTTGCTCCAGACGGGGTTTGCCTTGCCATAATCAGTTACCTGTTATGCGGTGTGCTCTTACCACACCATTTCAACCTTACCTCTTAAGGGGCGGTATTTTTTCTGTTGCACTTTCCGTAGACTTACATCTCCCAGGTGTTACCTGGCGTCTTGTCCATTGGAGCCCGGACTTTCCTCTCAAATATTGAGCGATTATCTAGCTGACTCTTTATTATTGTATATATAAAATTTTAGAAAAAGTTTATTAATTTAATTTAATTTAATTTTATAAAGCTCATTTCTAGTTTTATTTAAAATCTCCGATCCAATCTCCATGGCCTTCTTTTTATCAAGGTTATCAAGTAAAACCTGAAGAATTCTCATATCCTCTTCATGCATCGCAGAGTCTCGATTTGATTTAGTTGAATCTACAATGATTACAAATTCTCCTTTTTCTCCAAACTGGTCATCAACTACAAGGTTTTTGATATCTTTTAAATTACCTCTATAAAAGGTCTCGTGCATCTTAGAAATTTCTCTTGCTATCATTATTTGCCTCTTAGCTTCTAGTTTTACAGACATATAATCGATAAACTTAAGTAAGCGCTTCCCAGATTCAAATATTACTGAGGGGCTAGATGATATTGCAACTTTATTAATAACTTTATTTTTATCTTTTTCTTTCCTGGGAAAGAATCCATAAAATGTAAAATTATCAATATTAAATCCAGATACGCTCAAGGCAGCGATAATAGATGTCACTCCAGGAATAGGTATTACATCAATTGAATTAGAAATAGCAGCATCAACTAAATATGATCCTGGATCAGATATAAGAGGTGTCCCTGCATCACTTATAAGGGCAACATCTTTTCCAGACTTTAGTTGAGAGACAAAAAAGTTAAGTTTAGTTTTTTCAGAAAATTTATGATACGAAATCAACTTTGTATTGATGTTGTATTTCTTGAAAAGACGTTTTGAAACTCTGGTATCTTCTGATGCGCAAATATCAACATTATTTAGTAATTCAATAGCTCTAAATGTAATATCATCTAAATTACCAATTGGCGTCGAAACTATATAAAGTGTGCCACTGTTTTTATTCATAAATCATATGAGAATTAAATTTTTATTTTTAGTTATCATTTCAGCTTGCGCCTGCTCTTCATTGCCCATTAAAGAAAAGAGTGAATTTAATGAGGCGGTTATCGAAAAACCAAAGTTGGACTATAAGGTAAATTACCTACCTGAAACAATAAATATATATTTTTCACAAGGCAAGGACGATTCTAAACTACCCCCTGAAATTCAAGGTTTCATAACTAATTCTTATTACTATAACTCCAAAATTTCCTATACTCCAAAGATAATATTAACACCCGTTGGTAAAGAAAAATGTGAAATAAATGATGAATTGGAAGATCTGTATATTGTCTTTGATTTGAAATATTTACCGTTAAGTGCAAAAGAAAAAAATTGTTTTGAGGGCTTGCCTAAGTCAAAAACTATTTATATTTCAAATAAGGAGCTGAATGGCAATTACCCAAATAATTTGTTAGTTTCTAGATCTCTAGAAAGAGATAAACTGATTGACAGTATTCCTCAAAATATTAAAAGAATTGCCTTAATAGACAGCAAAAAAATAGATGAACGAAATAAATTAATCAGCTTACTTGAAGACAAAAATATAGAAATCGTTGAAAGTAAAACTTTTGACGGTAAGTTAAGTAGTCAGGAAATATTTTCAACCATACTGTTGGAATCAAGAAGTAAAGAAAGGGCAAGAAAAATGTCCAGGAGATTGTCTCGCAATCTTGTTAGTTCCAATAGGATTAGGCAGGATATAGACGGGTTTTTCTTTTCGGTAGATCTAAAAAATGCCAGGAGCTTAAAACCTGCTCTAGATTACATATCTGAGAGAAATTTTGACATTTTTATTCTTAATAGTTGGAAAAGTAATGATATTTACAAGATAATTGACAAAGATCTGGAAGGCACCTTCAATTCTGATTTACCAATAATGATGCCTATTAAGCTTCCAATTGAAATTTCGAAAGATAATAGAACCAGAGAATTTGCTATAGGCTACGACACTTACGAAATTATCTTGATTAAATATGGTTCCGTTCGAGCAAGGGAGTATGATTACCAAGGCTTATCTGGGAAATTTAAAATCAAAAATGGTCAGGCAGATAGGTCCCCCTATCTTTTTAAAATAACGAATAATGGAATTGAGATTTTATAAGTCAGGCTGATCTGATGTCTCTTTCGAGTTCAGAAAGGCTGTTTATAAAACATGGTTTAGTGAAAACTCTTTGCATATATTCATATATGGGTTTTGTTTTTGTATCCTTTTGTAACTCAATTTTCACAAGAGGGAGTCTCCACAAGATGGGTCCAATACAACAGTCAACGAGGCTAAACTCATCAGACATAAAATATGGCTTTTCTTTGAGTATTTGAGACATGCTCAATATCTGTGATTTAAGATCTGTCCTTAATTTTTTTGCTTTCGCCTCAGGCAGATTGCCATTTAACAATTCATCAAAAGTTACGCACCAATCTCTTTCAATCCTTTGTATAAATAGCCTTATGTGAGCCCTCGAAACTGGATATACGGGCAAAAGAGGTGGGTGAGGAAATCTTTCATCTAGGTATTCCATCAAGATCAAGGAGTCATACAAACAGACATCCCTATCAACAAGAACAGGTAAATCAGCATAAGGACTAACTTCTAAAATTTCTTGACTGAGGTCATTAGAGTCAGTGTCAATTATTTCACTAGATACACCTTTTTCTTCCATGACTATTCTTACTCGATGGCTGTAGTGATCCATTGGATCTGAGAAAAGTGCCATTGACGTTCTATTACTGAGAGAAACCATAAAAACTCCTATTGTGGAAATTAATGAAGATCTTTTTTAAATTCTCTATAGAGAAGATAACTAAGCATTGTAAAAATAAAAAGATAAAGCAAGGTATAGGTGCCAATAGTTTCTCTTTCTGTTTTGAGAGGATCTGTCATATAGGCAAGGAAATTAGTCAAATCTAACATAGCTTGATCAAAGTCTTCATTACTCATAGAACCAGTGCCTTCATCAACTTCTAAGAAACCACATTTTTGGAAAGATAGCTGCTCACCAGTAAGAGGGTCTTGTTTGATGCCTCCATTCTCGGCTATCAATGGCATATCTCTGCAGACAGATCTTGCTATGCCTTGCATATCTATTAGGACATGAGGCATTCCAACATTTTCATAAACTTTGTTATTGACTCCAAGAGGTCGAGATTCATCAACGTAAAAACTTGTAAGATAAGTGTATATCCAATCAGCGCCTCTTAGTCCTGCTTCAAGAGTTAAGTCTGGGGGTGCATTCCCAAACCATTCTTTTGCTTCCTTGGGATCCATTCCTACCTGTATAAGATCACCCATCTTTTGATCACCAAAAATTAAGTTTTGCTGGAATAAATCAAAAGGGATTTCAAGATCTTCTGAAACTTTTTTATATCTTGCATACTTCAAAGAATGACAACCTAAACAATAATTCATATAAATTTGAGCACCGCTTTGCAAAGAAGCTTTGTCTTTTGCGTTTACATAGGCTTCCTTACATTCTCCCTTTGTTAACCCATCCTCTGATAAATAACTGCCGCAGGCAGCGCCACCAGCAGCATCTAGCTTATGAGACCCAAGAGAAATGAGCATTAAGAATAAAAAGCAATGAGGGGAAAAATTCTTCCTCATCCTAGCTGAACCCTTTCCGGTACCGGCTTGCATTTCTCATACTTTGAATATATCGGCATAAGAAAGAAATAGGCAAAATATGTGACAGTAAATATTTGCGCAGCAATAGTTCTTCCGGGAGTTGAAGTGACCGAGCCTAGGTATCCCAGTACAAAGAAACTTACAACAAATAAAGTTAAAAAGAATTTACTATAAATTCCTTTATACTTTATTGACTTAACAGGGCTTCTATCTAACCAAGGTAATGCTACAAAAATTGCAATCCCAGCTGCCATTACCACAAAACCTAAAAATTTAGCTGATAAGCCAAAAAGCGGAAAGGTCACTGCTCTCAACATCGCATAGAAAGGCGTGTAATACCACGAGGGTACAATATGCTCAGGAGTCTTAAGATTATCTGCAGCCTCATAATTAACATATTCAATTACGTAACCACCGCCATCGGGATAAAAGAACATAATGGTGACGAAGAAAATTAGAAAAACTCCAATTGCATAAAGATCATGCATAACATCATAGGGAAAGAATGGCTTGGTATCTAAAGGCACTCCATCTTCATCTTTAAATTTCTTGACATCTACGCCATCAGGATTGTTAGAGCCGACTTCGTGTAGGGCTAAAATATGAACAAATACAACTGCTATGAGGGCAAGAGGTAGAAGAACTACATGAAAAGCGAATAGTCTGTTAAGAGTTATTCCAGAAATTAAATAATCCCCTCGTATCCACGTCAGGAGATCTTCCCCGACTAGGGGTATGGAACCTACTAGTGATAAAATAACTTGAGCAGCCCAAAATGACATCTGACCCCAAGGAAGTACATAACCCGTAAAACCAAGTGCACATAAAAGGACATAGGTTATCCAGCCAAGAACCCACAACAACTCTCGGGGTTTTTGATAAGAGCCATACATCATACCTCTAAACATATGTAGGTATATTAAGGCAAAAAAAGCTGATGCTCCTGTGGTGTGCATGTAACGGATGATGTAACCATATTCTACATCTCTCATGATGTATTGGATTGAAGCGAAAGCACCTTCGGCAGTTGGTTCGTAATTCATCAATAGCCAAATTCCTGAAGCCAATTGAATTACAAGAACAACAACAAGTAGCACCCCAGCCAGGTACCAGATATTCATATTAATTGGGGCTGGGTATTTAGTTAGATGTCTTTCTATTGTTGCCGTCAAAGGCAGCCTATCATCAAACCAATTCATTACTTTTGTGACCATTATGCTATATCTCCGTCTTCTCCAATGACAAGTATGTCATCTGATTTAAAATAGTGTGGGGGCACAGTTAAATTGTCGGGTGCAGGAACTCCGGAATATACTCTTCCAGCAAGATCAAATTTAGATCCATGACATGGGCAGAAAAAACCTCCTTGCCATTCGGAATCAAAATCAACAACGCCTAATTGAGGATAATATTTGGGTGCGCAGCCTAGATGGGTACAAACAGCAGACAATACCGAGATTCCTGGTTTCCTTGATCTATACTTGTTTTTTGCATATTGAGGTTGGACTTCTGTCTCTGAGTCAGGATCAGCAAGCCTTCCTAAATTTTTATCAATTTCGCTAATAGATTCCTCAGAATGTTTCACAACATATATAGGTGTACCCCTCCACTCTACGATTATCATTTCACCGGGTGCTAGTTTACTGATATCTGCAATAGCTGGAGCTCCAGCCGCTTCAGCAGCTGCACTAGGATTGAAAGCACTTATAAACGGAACGGCTGCGCCAGCAATACCGACCGCTCCTACTGCTGAGGTAGCGCCTATTAGAAATTTTCTTCTTCCTGGGTTAGGAGGAGATTTTGGCTGCATATTACCTTTTTGAGTATTGTGGCCTTTTTCTTGCCTTTCTTAGACCAACCTTTTTCCTTTCAACTTTTCTTGAGTCTCTTGTTAAAAAACCTTCTTTCTTGAGCACAGGTTTAAGGGTCTCGTCAAACTCAACTAAGGCTCTTGCTATTCCCAGCCTTATGGCACCCGCTTGCCCAAAGCTTCCACCTCCCTTGACTGTTGCTGTTATATCTACCCCATTAGATAGCTCAGTTGAAACCAGTGGTTGTTTAACAACCATTTGAGCAACTTCTCTTCCGAAATAAGCTTCTAGCTTTTTTCTGTTGACAGTTATTTCACCTGTACCTTTTTGCAGGAATACTCTTGCCGTTGATGTTTTTCTTCTACCTACTGTAATAATTTGTTCCAATTCTTCTTCCTATAAATTTAATGATATCGGCTTTTGTGCCCCATGAGGATGGTGTTCATCATTGTATATCTTTAATTTAGTTAGCATTTGCCTACCTAACTTGGACTTAGGTAACATACCTTTTACAGCACTCTTCAAGGCATCGCTAGCTGAATCATCCATAATTTCTCTGAGAGGTTTTGACTTAATCCCTCCAGGATATCCAGAGTGCCTGTAATACAATTTTTGATCTAATTTCTTACCAGTTACTTTCATCTTACTGGCATTAACCACTATCACATGATCTCCCATATCAGCATTAGAGGTATATTCTGGCTTATTTTTTCCGGAAAGTATTCTTGCTACATCTGAAGCAAATCTGCCTAAGGTCTTGCCACTGGCATCCACTAAGACCCAAGAGTCGACAATATCGGTTCTTTTATAACTTTCTGTTCTCATAAAGATTTCTGTTGGTTAAATGCGCAGGCGACAGCATTTTAATCTCTTGAACCTTGTTATTCAACTAGAACTTTATAAATTTATTGTGTCTAAGTGTAATATAAAGATTATTGATGTAGTTTTTTTTAAGAAAGTGGAATTTAAGGTGCAAATAGCAAAGTTATTATTCTTTTTAGTGGTAGGTATAATCTTGGGATTATTATTTTCAAGTATTTTTTTCTCTAAGGAAAAAGATTTAATTGAAGATAATAACTTTAAAAGTATCTCTTACAGTAATGCAGTTGCGAGAGCCTCGCCTGCAGTAGTGAATATATATAGTGAACAATTTGTAAGTAATAGATCTTATGATAACAATAGGATGTTTAACTCAATTTTTAGCAGAAGAGGAAAGGAATTGAGAACTAGTTTAGGTTCTGGTGTTATCTTTAGTTCTGATGGTTATGTTTTAACTAATCAGCACGTCATAGGGGATACAGCATTGAGGGTGACTATAGAACTTAATGATGGTAAAAAGTTTATTGCTCAATTGATTGGCATTGACAAGGGAACAGATCTTGCCGTACTAAAGATTCAAAATCCTGAATACACATTTCCCTCGATTGAAATTGAAAACTCTGATGACGTAAAAATTGGAGATATTGCACTAGCTATAGGAAATCCTTATGGTTTAGGTCAATCTGTGAGCATGGGAATAATAAGCGCAACCGGCAGAGAATTTGATAATCCATATTCCAACTATATACAAACTGATGCTTCCATTAACAAAGGCAACTCAGGAGGAGCTTTAGTCAATTCTAATGGCAGATTGATAGGTATAAACACGCTTATAAAATCTTCTAGTGGAGGATCTGAAGGAATTGGTTTAGCCATTCCCTCAGCTACTGCATTAGAAATAATTAGTGATTTAATTAGATATGGGGAAGTAAGACGGGGTTGGTTGGGCTTTAGTATAGATAGACAAAGTCTCATTCGACAAAGAAAACTTGTAATTTCTGAAGTGGTTGATGGGGGACCGGCATATAGTGCAGGCCTAATGAAAAACGATATTCTGATTTCTATTAACTCAAATATTCCTTCATACGAAAATCTTTTCAAAACATTTGCAAGATCAAAACCAGGACAAAAAATCTACTTTGAAGTTGAAAGAAATCAACAAAATATTGATATATCAATTATTGCAGGTGAAGTTGACTAGTCTTTTAATCTCATTTCAGCTGATTTTGCATGAGCTGTAAGCCCCTCTGCATTGGCTATCTTTGAAGTATGCAATATCAGTTCTTTATAGTTTTTTTGTTGAAGTCCATTTTTTAACGAAATATAACTATAACTGACCAAAAAATCCTCTACTGACAATGGAGAACTGAACTTTGCAGAGGAATTTGTAGGTAAGATGTGACTTGGGCCAAGAACATAATCAGATAAAGAATTTGCAGAATATTTACCTTTTAAAATTAAGCCAGCAACAAGTTTATCTTCATCAAAGGAATTTTCATGATCATAAGCTAAATGCAGATGTTCTGGGGCAAGCTTATTAATTATTTCAAGAGCTTGCGAAAGTTCATCGATTTTAATCAACAAACCATTTGAATTTAGAGAATTAACTATTATGTGTGATCTTTCTAAAAATTTTACTTCTTTTTGAATAACTTCCTTTACAGCTTGCATTATATTTTTGGAGGTACAAATTAATATCGCTGATGCATCAATATCATGCTCAGATTGAGCCATGAGATCCCAAGCAACCATTTCTGGGTCTGAAGTATCATCAGCCAATATAACTATCTCTGAAGGACCGGCTATTGAATCTATTCCCACTTCCCCAAATAGTTGTTTTTTAGCTTCCGCTACATAGATATTTCCGGGTCCAATTATCTTCTCAACTTTTGATACTTGCTCAGTACCTAAAGCTAAAGCAGCAATAGCTTGAGCTCCGCCTATCTTATAAATATTATCAACGCCGGCTATCTTCGCAGCAGCTAAAGAAAGCGGACTTAGAGTTCCATTGGTTGCCGGAGTGCATATTGATATGTTCTTCACTCCGCACGCAATTGCAGGTGCTGCGCCCATTAAAACAGTTGAAGGATAAGATGCTTGTCCGCCAGGGATATACATTCCTACAGAGTCTAGAATTCTAAATTTTCTTGTAATTTCATTATCATTGATTTTGAGATTCAGAGAGTTAAAACAATGAGTTTGGTATTTCAACATCATTTCAAAAGAATATTCAAGAGAGTTCAACAGGCTTTTATCTAGACTTCTATAAGCTGTATCTATTTCTTCTTTTCGAACAAGGAAATCTTTACCCTCATATCCATCGTGTTTCTTAACAAGATCATGTAGAGCTTTATCTCCTTCATTTCTAACTTTATATATTATGTTGGCAACTGTTTCAGAAACATCTTTACTGGAAATATTTTTATTTCTAAGGAATTTGTCAAACTTCCCACTGAATACTTCTGTGTCTAAATTTAATTCGTTAAATTTCAGCATAAAGGTAAAGAATCGATAATATCCTTGATGTGTTCAGACCTTGTTTTGATAGATGCCCTATTCGCAATCAGCCTCACAGATATATCTGATATGACCTCTATCTCTTTGAGTCCATTTTCGAGAAGAGTTTTCCCTGAATCAACTAAGTCTATAATTGCATCAGACAAACCCAGGATCGGAGCTATTTCTTGAGCTCCATTTAAATAAATTATCTCAGCTTGAATTCCAAGAGAGTTCATAAATTTTATTGAACTTTTAGGATATTTAGTTGCTATCCTCATTCTACTAAATCCTGAGAGCGTATCTTCAAAGCCGGCAAGCGATAATCTGCACTTTCCTAGTCCCAAGTCTGTTAGTTCAACGAACTCATCTTCTTCTCTTTCCATGAGTATGTCTTTTCCAACAATACCTATGTGAGCAGCACCAGAATTAATATAGGTTGGAATGTCCCAGCCTCTTATAACCAGCACTTTGACATTGCAATGTTGCGTGTCGAGTAATAGCTTTCTAGATTTTTTTGGATCATCTTTTAAAGCAAACTTTGTTTTTTGAAGCAATGGTAAAAAGTCCTCATAGACTCTTCCTTTTGGTATTGCAATGATAAATGGACTGGTCTCTGACATAAGTTCTTATGAAATTCTCTCTATATCGGCGCCTAGCATTTTTAATTTTTCTTCTATTCTCTCGTAACCTCGGTCAATATGGTAAATTCTATCAATAGTAGTGTTGCCTTTTGCTACAAGCCCGGCTAAAACTAGACTAGCAGATGCACGTAAATCTGTAGCCATTACAGGAGCACCATTTAGCTCATCAATGCCTTCTATAACTGCAGTGTTACCTTTGAGTGCAATTTTTCCTCCCATCCTCGCTATCTCTTGAACATGCATAAAACGATTCTCAAAAACTGTTTCTGTTACTGTGGAGTTCCCTCTTGCTATTGAATTAAGTGATACAAACTGAGCCTGCATATCAGTTGGGAAAGATGGATAAGGTCCTGTGGTTAGACTAATGGCTTCAGGCCTATCTTTATTCATAATTATCTCTACCCAATCGTCTCCCGAAGTTATAATTGCACCTGAAAGTTCTAACTTAGAAATTACTGAGGAGAGATATTCGGGCTTCGCAGATTTTATCTTTACATTGCCGCCAGTCATAGCTACGGCAGTAAGATAAGTACCAACTTCAACTCTATCAGGCATTACCCTAAAGGAAGCACCATCTAATTTTTCTACACCCCTTACGGTCACAACCTCCGTCCCAGCTCCTTGGATGTCCGCTCCCATCTTTATAAGGCAATCTGCTAAATCTTTTACTTCAGGCTCTCGTGCTGCATTTTCTATTCTAGTTACACCATCTGCCAAACAAGCTGCCATGATCACATTTTCTGTGCCCGTTACACTAACAGGTTCAAAAATTATTTTTGCTCCTTTCAGCCTCCCGTCAACTTTGGCAATTATATTTCCGTCTTGGATTTCAATCTGAGCACCCATGGCACGCAAAGCTTCTATATGAAGATTTACCGGACGACTACCTATGGCACATCCTCCCGGTAGTGCCACTGTTGCTTTTTGAAACTTTGCTAGAAGTGGACCCAACACAAGAATAGAGGCTCTCATCGTTTTAACTAATTCATACCTTGCGTTTAGATTCTTAATTTTTGAAGTATCAACTTGAACTTCCATTTCGTCACTTAACATAACATCAACACCCATAGAGCCCAATAACTCAAGCATAGTAGTTACATCATTGAGATGAGGAAGATTTCCAACTTTTAACGGTGATTCTGCTAATAGAGAAGCTGCAAGGATAGGAAGAGCTGAGTTCTTCGCACCAGATGCATAGATTTCACCGTTCAAAGGCAATCTGCCACGTATTAATAGTTTATCCATCTAAACTGATAAAGCCCATTTTTCTATAACAAGATCAATGTCTCCGTTATTTTTTTCTACAAGAGAATAGAATTGATTTCTGAAAATTTTACCAAGGTTCATGCCATTTATTTCTATATTTATTATCTTCCAATCACCTCTTTTGTCTCGATACATACTATATCTCCCGGGATAAACACTAGAAGAAGTAACGATTTCGATATTAACTCTAGCTTTATCCTTATTTTTTGGAGCAGTAGTTGGTTTAATCACATTTATCTTTTCATCTTTAAATTCTACTAAAGTACTAGAGTAAGTATCCAACAGACTTTTCTCAAAAGCCTTTGAAAAAGAGTCAATCTGATCTTTGCTAGCTTGTTGAATATATTTACCCATTACGTTGCGAGCGATTCTTTTGAAGTCAACTATTGGACTAAAGGCATCACTTATTTCTTTTGTGAAAAGTTCAGGGTCATCTTGATACAAGTTGTTTTTGGTCTTGATAATAAAAATAATATCATTGTGAGTTCTCTCAGCATATTCGTGCGCAGAGAGTTGTGACGATACAATCTCTCCACCAAGGAAGAAAAATAACAACGTTAAGAGTATTCGAATATATTTAGCTTTCATAAGAGATAGATATGATTTAATTAGTTTTGACACTATTATACCATCTGCATAAGTCTTCAAAGGCTTAGAGAAAAATTAATATGCTATTTGCTTCAATATCAATAATATCTGGAATAGCACTTATTTGGATAAGTGCTGAAAAATTAGAGAAATATTCTGTGATTGTTGCAAGAGATTTCGGATTTTCACCCTTTTTTATAGGCTCAACAGTTATAGCATTTGGAACTTCTGCTCCAGAAATGCTTACAACTTTTTTTGTTGCACTAGAAAATCAAGGTGTAATGGTTATCGGGAATGTAATTGGCTCAAATGTAGCTAATTTATCACTGGTCTTTGGATCAATGCTACTGGTGCTTGCCATAAAAAATACTTATATCAGAGAAGAAACTGCTATTCGAAAAAATTTGATTATATTGATAGCCTCAAGCCTTTTGGTCTGGTTGATAATAGCAATAAATCCTTTTAGCGTTTTCTCTTCTATCATTTTATTGTCCTCCCTTGGTTGTGTAATTTTCATCTGGTATAAAAACGGAAAATCTCAAGACGAAGATTTAGAAATGATTCACGAGCAAAAAGGGGCTCTGATAAAACTCATTTTATCTATAATCTTTCTTGTGTTTGCAGCATGGTTGATAACTTTCGGAGCAAATCTAGTTCTGAATAAATATAACTTTGGTCAACTTTTTATTGGGTATACGATATTAGCTATAGGGACGAGTTTACCAGAGATAGCTGCATCAATATCTCTTGCTACAAAGGGTAGATTTGAGACAGTTTCAGGCACTCTCATCGGATCAAATATTTTTAATGGTCTATGTGTGCTGGCAATTCCTGGATTATTTCTGGAATCGGAAATGTCACAGGGATGGTCTTATGCAGATTGGTCAAATTTATTGATCTTCCTCTTTTTTATAACTTCTTTTTTTGCTTTATATACGTTTTTGATTTCAGTTAGTCAGAGGAAGGCAAATGTACACCTTGGACTATTCTTCCTTAGTTCTTACTTTATTTCACTTTACTTTGCTTATTAGATAAATTTATACATATGAAAAAAAATAATCATCTCAAATCAGCTAGAAAAACTATTAGAATCGAATCTAAGGGTCTAGAAAAGCTTGCACAAACCTTGCCCTTTAAGTTCAATGATCTTTGCGACAAATTACTTATTACAAAAGGGAAAATTATTACTTTGGGTATAGGGAAATCTGGACATATTGCCAAAAAAGTTTCGGCCACTTTATCGAGCACCGGTTCACCATCAACTTTTATAAATGCTGGTGAAGCTCTTCATGGAGATATCGGAGGCATCAATAAAAATGATAAGGTTTTAATATTTTCTCACTCAGGTCAAAGTGAAGAGATAATAAAAGCTTTGCCATATCTTAAATCTGTTGGTTGTGATTATTTTTCCATAACTGGAACGGAAGAATCAGTAATAGCTAATGAGTCGCAAATTAATATTAATACAGGTATTTCAGAAGAGGCTTGTCCATTAGACTTGGCTCCTACTACGAGCACTACAGCTTCACTTGCTTTGGGTGATGCAATTGCCGTAGCCTTAATTGAGGCAAGAAACTTTAAAAGTATTGATTTTGCAAAATCTCATCCAGGCGGAAAACTTGGAAAAAGATTGATTACAACTGTTGAAAATTTGATGTCTAAAGGTAAAGAACTCCCCATTGTGAACAAAAATACAACTCTTTCCGATACTCTGATTGAAATAAGCAAAAAAGGCCTAGGCATTGCACTTGTTGTCGATAAAGGAAAATTAAAAGGGATTTTTACTGATGGTGATTTGAGAAGAACATTAAACCAAGAAAAGGATCCATTGAATAAAAAAATAACTTCTTTCATGACAACAAAAACGAAAACAATACAAATGGACAGTTTAGCTATTGATGCGCTAGCAATTATGCAAAGAAATAAAATTTACTCACTTGCAGCTTTGAGGGATGATAAAAGTTTAGCAGGGGTAATCAGAATGCATGATTTAATTGAGGCCGGCTTGGTTTAATGCAGAAAATTTACAAGATTTTCGCACTAGTTGTACCATTCTTCTTTTTAGTAGATGTCCATGCTGACCTAATTGACACAAACCTTGAATTACACTCTTTCATAGATAAGCCCTTAATCCTTAGTTCGAGAAATGAAGAGAAAGTTACTATCAAGGGAGATAAATCTTCAGTCAGCAAAGAATTTGAATTTTTGATAAAAAATCCAGAAGTTACCATTAAATCAGATGATAGCTTCATCAATATTAATTCTAAAACTGCAATCTATAAGTCGGATGTAAATATAATCGAATTTTATGAAGGGGCAAATCTATCCGGAAATACGAAAGATAATAATATCAATATTAATTCTGATGAAATAATCATGAACATTTCAACAAAAAATATGACTAGTAAGAAAAGAGTTGTAGGAGATCTTAATAAGATAAAAATTAATTCAGAGGGCATGAATATATCTAATGTAAAGGATGGCATTCATGGAGAATTTAATAACGCAAATTTTATTATAAGAAATGGTTCTACAAAAGATTATGGAACATCAGAAAGATTAATAATCTCCTCCAAGGACAGTAGCATGAGTCTCGAAGGGAGGGCCTCTCTTAATCTAGGAGATTTTAGAATAAAATCTGACTCAATAATGTATGACTATCGACAAAATAAAATCTTAAAGTCTATAAATTCTAAAATCGAGAATGTGCAATGAATTTGAAAATACATAGCCTCTCAAAAAAATATAATGGTATGACTGCTGTAGATAAAGTGTCTTTTGAGGTTGATGGTGGGGAAACTGTCGGAATATTAGGACCTAATGGAGCAGGTAAAACAACCCTGTTTTATATGATAGCTGGATTAATAAAAAGCGATAATGGAAACATTTTTTTAAACTCTATAAATCTTAATGGTAAATCAATCTCAGAAAGAACAACCCTAGGTTTAAATTATCTTCCACAAGAATCTTCTATATTTAGAAACCTAACGGTAGAGCAAAATATATTGTCTTCACTTGAACACAGAAGAGATCTTCAAAAGTATCAGAGGCAAGAAAATCTCATGATCCTCCTTGAAGATTTCAATTTAAAAAAAGTAAGGAAAACCCTTGGTATAAAACTATCCGGTGGAGAAAGAAGACGAACTGAATTAGCTAGGGCTTTGGCTTTGAATCCAAAGTTTATCTTACTCGATGAGCCTTTTGCAGGTATAGATCCTATAGCTGTTGCAGATTTGAAAAACACAATTCTTAGTCTTAACAAAAAGAATATAGGAGTTCTGATAAGTGATCATAATGTAAGAGACACTATGAATATTTGCTCAAAAGTTTTCATCGTTAGTGAAGGAAAGATCATTGCAGATGGTGACCCGTCAGAAGTTGCTAAAGATTCTATTGTGAAAGATATTTATCTTGGCAAAAATTTCAAAATCGAACCGTGAAACAAGTCCTTAAAAATAAACAAAAAATTTCTCTCAATATTAATACTGACCTTGGAAACCAGATTAAACTGTTATCGTTGAGTGGTTTTGAAATATCAACAAAACTGAAAGAGCTTATTGATATTTACTTTAATGAAGAAGATAAACAAATAGCTTATTACAAAGATGAATATTTAATAGACTCTATCAAAAATACCATAAATGAAGATTTAAATAATCAATACAATTTTAGCAAAGAGGAGGATCTTAAAGAAAAATTGCTAAACCAGCTTGAATATTCTATTTCTGATACGGTTCAAATTCTCATAGGTCAATTTATAATTGATTCCATCGAAGAGAATGGAAGACTTGATCCTTTTTTTGAATACAAGGATGTCAAAAAAATTGTTTTTGAGGATTTTAATGTCAAGATTGAAGATGAGGATATTGAGAAAGTTTTGAACATCGTACAACACTTTGACCCTCCAGGATGTGCTTTTAGAAATATTGAAGAATCATTGAAAATACAGCTTTCAAGCTTAGAAATTGATAATGAACAAAAAAATAGCTTATCAAATTTGCTCCAAAAATTAATTAACGGTAAATTACAAATAAAAAACCTATCAGGAGAATCAAAAGCACTTCTCCGGAGGCTTTCATTAAGTCCAGGAAGTGATTTTGGTGAGGTCAAAAGCAATTACGTTAGACCAGATATAATTGCAAAAAAGGTTAATGATGTATGGCAAGTCAGTTTGAACGAAGAATTTATAAATCAGGATTTTTTATCAAAAATTGAGACCAAAATTAAGTCTGTATCACCTGAAGCATACAAAAATACGAATTCTTTTTTCAGAGGTTTAAGTAGAAGGCAACAAACTTTATTGATTGTTTCAGAATGCTTAATTAACATTCAAGAGAACTTTATTGAAGGATTGGCACCAAAAAAAGCTATCTCAAATAAAGAAATCGCAATGAATCTTAAAATTAGTGCCTCAACTGTCTCGAGGATACTTAGAAACAAATATATCCAATTTCCAGATAAACTAATGCCTCTGAAAGAGCTACTCGAAAAAAGAATTAATAAGCTTGATGACGGTGAAGACGTGACGACTGAAGGACTAAAAATACTTCTTTCCAGTATTCTTTTAGAGGAAGATAAACAAAGACCTTTTAGTGATGAGAACATATCCAAAATCCTTAAAGATGAAAAAGGGATTAAGCTATCGAGAAGAACAGTTGCAAAACATAGAAAAGATCTGAAAATTCCGTCTTCTGAGAAAAGGCAAATACTTTAATTCATTCCTCCCTATTCTCAAACCAACCGTTAAATTCTGTTTTAGGATCTTGTAATGACCCTTGTATTGACCAAGATCCTGAACTTATCTGATCCAAATTTCTCTCAAAAGCTTTACCAGCAATATAGATCACACCTGCGGCAATCGGGCCTCCTAAAAGGAGTGCATAAGCTGGAAGATATTCCCTCAAAGGAAGAGTCATTATGACTTCGAGATTAAGATTTCCTAAATTACCCTTTTCATCTCGTGATATTTTTCCCGTCCACTTGAATTCACTAGAGCCACTTTTAAAAACTAAAGGCTTTTCAAAAATTATTGAATTTTTAGTTACATCAAAATTACCCTCAACTGTGTCTGCACTGAATCCTGATTTATATAATTTCCTGAAATCAAGATTTGTTACTTTTTCAAAAGAGTCTGTGACATTAAAAATGTTAACCAATCTTAAGATATTATTTGTAGTCTTTAGATCCTCTCGATTTCTAATTAATAAACCTTTTATCTCTACAGAAAAATTACCATAAATATCTACATAACTTGCCTGCCAAGGCAAATTAAGAATAGTAATATCTGTCTCTGTGAAAAAAGTATCCATTTCAAAATTTGGAGAAATTCCTATTTGTGCAAAAGCCTTTTCTGGAGATCCGGAGTAAATTTTTCCCATTAATTCTGTTTTCCAAGCCTTTCCTTCTTTAAAAATATTAAGTCTTGAAATACCATTTCTATTTTTTGTGAGTCCCCACTTTCCATATTTACCTTCGATGTTTTCTAAAAAAATAGTTGAGCCATCAACATTTAAATCAAAGCTCCAATCACCGTATTCTTTTGAATTAATGATGAACGAATCAGTTTTAAACTTTATTTTTGTTTGAATATTTTTTAGAAAGTCTAAATTGAGCGAATCAGAGTCTGTTTCCAAAAATTTAAGATTTATAAAATCAAGATCTACAAAAGGATATTGATACTCTTTTCGAGGAAAGTAGAAAGTTCCTGATATGTCTCTATTTGACACGAATATATTTTCTAATTCTCCTGATCGCAGAGTTGTTTTTTGAAAAGAGAAATTAGAAAAAAATAGATCTTCAATTTCTAATTTCTTGATTTTGAAATTTGATTTCTCACTTGTTCTTATATCTTTAAGCTGAGACAGTAAAGATAAATCAAACTTTTCTATTCCGCCAATCAATGTAAGATAATTTTTACTTATACTAATAGACTGCTTCTTCTTTCCTGCGATAATAAATCCCTCGGTAAAACTTTCATATAAATTTAATTTTCCTCTAAAAAGATCTCCATATTTAAAATTTAATCTTGCAAAATCATTTTCATAAAAAGGGTAAAGCTTTAAGTTTACTTCAACAAACTCTTCCTTTGATTTTCTAAAAGGATCTAGAAGTTTTATTTCTGTGCCTCTTGAATTCGAAGAGAATTCAAATTTTAAATCTTGTATTTTGTCGATCCAATCAGAATTAGGTATGTATATTTTTGAATTTACCTTTGATAGACCCTTAAAAAACTTCTTGTATTCTTTAGGAATAACTTTGTTTATTTGTACTGAATTCTCAGATTTTAGGATAGCAAATTTCTCCTTTTTTGAAGATTCGTCTAGTTCGAATAAAAAAGGAATTGAATTAACACTTAACGAAACGTAACCTTTATTGAAACCTGTATCACTTGCAAAATGTACCGAGGAAAAAATATTATCAAGACTGAAAGTAGATTGGTTTGACTGAAATTTACCATTTTCAACTTTAGTTAATATTTCATACTCTCCTTGATCTCTTTGAGGAAAGAAAAATTCATTAACTTTTGAACTATAAGAAAAATCTGTTTTATGAGAGCCTTTAATATCTGCTTGATTAGGGTTTTCAAATAAAAAACTCACTAATGTTAAAAAAGGTCCTTCAGAACTTCCTTCTACTTCAATATAAGTTTCTTCATCTTTTTTATACGATCTAAAATCAGAACGTAGCTTGGATCCTTGGAAAAAACTACTCTGAATACTGCCCTCGATATTTGTATTATCAATATTAATTTTTCCATCTACCTTTTCTAGGCCAAATCCATTTAAATTTAGACAAAGATCATTAACATTAGACTGTAAGCTAAGTGATCTCGAGTCTTGGCCTTTTCCAAGAGGGGCTCTAATGATTAAATTCAATTCATCAAAAGAACCGCAATCAACAAATTCCTTAAAAGCAACTTTTGTCTTTAAAAGATCCTTCTCATTGGGTAATAAAGACAGTATTGATTGAACATTTATACTATTAATTTTGAGACGAAGATCTATGTTTTGCTTGTTCCTACTTGGTACATTAGCGAGGGCAATTAATCCATCGATTCTCTGCCCTTTAAAAAAAGCAGAAAAGCTTGAAGGAGATATCTCAAATCCTTCATTCCATGCTGGAAAACTTAAATCAGAAGAAAAACTATCAAAAGTTAATTTTTCATCAAAGTATTTTTCAGAAGATATTTGAATTATAGGTGAATTAATTTTTAGCTTCGCTTTATCTCTGTCTAATACAAGATCTCCATCAATTCCACTTAACCTTAATTCATCTAAGGATATATCTAAACCTGTAACAGTTGATCTGAGGGGATTTTTATATCCATCTAAATCTATCACTGTGTTATGCAGTAAGCCGCTTATTTTGTGCTGTAAATCTTTATTTCTTGATAGCAAATCAGTTAAATTCTTACTAGAAAGATCTATTTCTGGAATTATGATCTGACTAAGTGAAGGTGAAAATTTAATGAAAAAGTCTGGCAGCCTTAGATAATCTTTACGATTTGCATGAGTTGCAATCTCCGTACCAAATTGAAGTAAAAAATCATCCGAATCCTGAAGAACAAAACTAGAACGAAAAGAATTTATGCCAAATATTTCATCAGTAGTTTTCAGATCTAGATTTCCATGCATACTCAATATTTTTTTTTCAAATAGAACAAAATTCATATTGATGCCTAATTCTGCACTGAGGTCACATTGATAACAGAACATATCTAATAGACGATTTTGGATCACATAATTATCGCCATTCAATGTCCCCTTTAAAAAATTTCCATCTGATAAGATTTTCAAAACAAGAGAATTTGAATTCAAGTCAGTTGCATCCAGCCGAAGACTTCTTTCATCTTCTTTCGCAATAGAAACAAGATTTAACTTAGTGAAGGTTGAATTATCAGAAAGGTTTATTTCCAAATTTTGGATGCTTAAACTATCTATATTTTCTACAAAATTTAAATAATCGAAAAAATTCTTGGAAGAATTGGAATTTTCAAAACCCTGAATTAGCACCTCTGATAAGCTCAATTTTGAAATTAAATTTCCTTTCAATAAACTCATCAATGAGTATTCGATAATTATTTTTTCAGCTTTGATAAGGCCACTTTTGGTTTCTATCTTTAAGTTAGCTATCTCAATATAAGGCTCAAGTGGATGCCATTTCGTTTTTGAGAGTGTGAACTCATGCTTTTGCTCAGCAAAATAATTCAATAAATAAGAGTAAGGTTCTTTTTTTATTAATGCATAGGAGACAGCAAGCAAAATAAGTATGAAGATTGATAAAGTCCATAAAATAAAAGAATTTAATTTTTTCATATTTTATTTTAAAACATAATCTTCCTTCTTCTTACTTCTCTTAGTACCAGAAAAGAAGGAGTCCAAAATAAGGATGACATAAATGAAAAAAGTAGAGCATTAGTTATATAACTTCCATCAGAAACATTAAAACCATCTCTCAAATTAAAAAAATCAAAGGCAAGTATTATCTTAAAAATAAAAAACAGGAAAAACAAAACTAATGACTGTTGCCATAAGGGTGAAACCCTGAATTGATAGAAAAATCTTTGACAAACATAAGTTATCATTACAAAAAGTAATCCATGAAGCCCTAAAAGAGTTCCTTGTATCAAGTCTGTTGCCAACCCAAATACTATTGCCTCAGATATTCCTATTTTATCAGGGAAGGCCATGTTCCAATAAATAAGAGCTAACAATGTTAATAGGGGCTTGATATGGAGTACCTCTTCAGGAAAAAGAAACGTGTCCATAAAAATTGCCGTCACTATAGTTAAATAAATCCAAATTCGATTTTTCGAAGATCTATTCATTGGAATAAATTAAAAAATAATCCTGATTAATAGGGGTAGATAGAAATGCTACATTTATTTCTAAGAATTCACTGTCAACTGGATCCTGTACAGAGGATATCTCTCCTACGAGCAAACCTTCAGGAAAAATACCTCCCAACCCGGAAGTATAGATTTTCTCGCCTTTTTTAAAATCTGCAGTTTTGTTTATATACATCAAAGCACCTTGCCTGTTTAAACCCATCCCCTTGAGATTGGCGTGAAGAGATGTCTCACTTGACACTACAGGAATCGAAGATCTTATGTCCTGTACCAACATAACCTCAGCTGTAGAATAACCTACTACATTTATTCTACCCACCAAAGATTGTGATGAGATGACACTGTTATCGACTTTAATTTCTTTTCCGTTTTGGATTCCTAAAACAAGTAAAGGCTGAAATTCATTGGATGACAAATAAACCTTTTTCGATATTTGCAAATTATCTAAGTTTTTATTTGCGGACCATAACTTATTTAACTTTTCCACTTCATTGGAAATGTTATTTAAAGTGAGGTTGATTCCTTTAAGCTTTAAATTTTCTTCTTCTAAAGTTTTTATCTGTTGTTCCAGGTTCGCTCTAGAAGAAAAAAAGGAAATTGAAGATTCGATAATAAGCGAAGGAATTTTAATTATGTAAGAAACAGGTTTTACCATATCATTTGATACTGACCTTACTTTTGATGCTAAATCAAATTTTATGTCAAAGAGTATTAGACTTAGGCAAAATATGATCGCCAACACTACTCTTGCAGGCTTCATGGCAGGGATTGCGAAGATTGCTTCGCTACTTATATTAGATACTTTGTATTCCCTCTTGAGCATTTCGAAATGATACTCAGAGAATGTCAAGAAAGATATATATAACTGCTATTCTGTAGAGAGGAGATCGATATCGTATTTATCCATTATCTCAAGAGCGCTCCCTCCTCCTTTAGCAACGCATGTCAATGGATCTTCGGCAACAATCACCGGGAGACCTGTTTGACTTGAAATTAAAACATCTAAGTCTCTCAGCATAGCTCCACCACCAGTTAGGACTATTCCTTTCTCACTGATATCAGCACTCAGTTCTGGGGGAGATGCCTCTAATGCTGTTCTTATGGCTTGAATTATCGCCGACAAAGGTTCAAGCATCGCATCATAAGCCTGTTTACTGTTCATGGTAAAAGTTATGGGTATTCCTTCAGCTAGATTTCTACCTCTGACTTCCATTTCAATTACATCAGAGTCTGGTGAGGCTGTACCTATTTTATGTTTGACTCTCTCGGCTGTTGCATCACCGAGCAAAACTCCCTGATTTCTTCTAACATAAGAGATAATTGACTCATCTAATTTATCCCCACCTACTTTAAGAGAATGAGCATAGACAACTCCATTTAAGGCCAGGATAGCTACTTCGGTAGTTCCTCCTCCAATATCTACAACCATAGAACCGCTTGCCTCTTCCACAGGTAATCCTGCTCCAATAGCTGCTGCCATTGGCTCCTCTATCAAGCGTACTTCCCTTGCTCCAGCCTTCAAGACAGATTCCCTTATTGCGCGCCTTTCAACCTGCGTTGACTCACAAGGGACACATACTAATATTCTAGGACTGGGCCTAACAAAGCTATCTTCATGTACTCTTTGTACAAAATGTTTAAGCATTTCCTCGGTTACCTGAAAGTCAGCTATTACTCCATCCCTTAGAGGTCTAATAGCCGTAATATTTCCAGGGGTACGGCCCAACATTTTTTTTGCTTCGCTACCAACTGCAACAACTGTTCTCTGACCAGAATTATTCCTGATAGCAACCACAGATGGTTCATCTAAAATTATCCCTCTTTCCTTGACGTAAACGAGGGTATTGGCGGTACCTAAATCTATAGATAGGTCGTTTGAAAACAAACCTCTTAATCTTTTTAACATTTATAATTACTCTATGAAGACTATTTATCTTAATCTGGCAGTAACTCTAGCAATAGCATTGTTTTTGAGCAAGCTACAATGTGCTACATTACGCATCTTTTTTATAGGAATATCCAACATATGGCTCTTAGTGATCAAGAATTAAAGGAAATAGCATATCTGGCTCGTATAAATGTTAATGAAGAATCTCTGACGTCGTTAAAGAAAGAATTAGAAGACATTTTAGGGCTATTTGAAGAACTTAATGAAGCTGAGACTTCTCAAATTAGTGCTATGTCTCATCCTTTAGATTTGTCTCAGCCCACACGTAAAGACGAAGTAACTGAAGAAAATCTTCGGGAAGACTTACTAAAAAATGCACCTTCAGTGAAATCTGGTCTGTTTTTGGTACCTAAAGTTATCGACGGAGATAATTAAAATGGATTTACATAAACTATCTCTAAATCAGCAACTAAATGGATTAAAAGAAGGAGATTTCACTTCAACAGAGCTTACTTCTCATTATTTAGACAGGATCTCTAAGCTAGATAAGGAACTAAATTCATTTATCACAGTTACAGAAGATCAAGCACTCTTGCAGGCTGAAGCTGCGGATAAGCGATACAAGGAAAAAAGTAATTTAGCTCTTGATGGGCTACCAATTGCACATAAAGATATTTTTTGCACGAAAGGTGTGCTTACAACTTGCGGCTCGAAAATGTTATCTAACTTCGAAGCTCCCTACTCTGCAACTGTTTACGAAAAATTAGACAATGAAGGTATGGTAATGTTGGGCAAAACTAATATGGATGAATTTGCTATGGGTTCGTCCAATGAAACAAGTTATTTTGGTGCGGTTAAAAATCCATGGAACACTGAATATGTTCCTGGAGGGTCATCTGGCGGCTCAGCTTCTTGTGTTTCTGCTGAACTAGCACCTGTAGCCACTGCAACAGATACAGGAGGATCAATCAGGCAGCCTGCTTCTCTATGTGGATTGACTGGAATTAAACCAACATATGGAAGAGTTTCGCGATATGGAATGATTGCTTTTGCCTCAAGCTTAGATCAAGGTGGTGTTGTTGCAAGGTCAGCAGAAGATGCAGCATTGATACTTGAAGCCATGTCAGGTCATGACTCAAAAGATTCCACGAGTCTTAAGTTAGACAAACCTGACCTAACAAAAGGACTCGATGACTCGATCAAAGGAATGAAAATAGGTCTTCCTAAAGAGTTTTTTGCGCAGGAAATGCCTGCATATATTGAGAAGTCTATAGAAGAGGCTATAGAGGTCTATAAAAGCTTAGGAGCTGAAGTTGTTGAAGTCTCTCTTAGTAATATTAATCTTTCTCTTCCAATTTACTACATTATTGCCCCTGCCGAATGCTCTGCTAACCTTTCTAGATATGATGGAGTCAGATATGGGTATAGATGCGAAAATCCTAAAGATATAGAAGACCTTTACATGAGAACTAGAGAGGAAGGATTTGGAAAAGAGGTAAAGAGAAGAATACTGATCGGGACTTATGCTCTATCTGCTGGATACTATGATGCTTACTACTTAAAGGCGCAAAAATGTAGACAATTAGTAGCTAACGATTTTTCGGAGGCTTTTAAAAGTGTTGATGTTATTTTATCTCCAACTACTCCTGGTACATCCTTCAAATCTGGTGAAAAAACTGATGACCCCATAGAAATGTATTTACAAGATATCTTTACGATTCCTGCTAATCTGGCAGGCTTGCCTGGGTTGTCGGTTCCCTGCGGAGAATATGAAGGGCTACCATTAGGAATGCAATTAGTTGGGAACTCACTTGAAGAAGCCAAGCTATTACAGTTTGCTCACTCTTATCAATCAAACACTGACTGGCATAAGAAAATGCCAAATATTTAAGATGAAAAATTATTCAGAAGATTGGGAAGCGGTAATCGGATTAGAAATCCACGTACAGTTATCTACAAAATCTAAGCTTTTTTCTGGAGCGAGTACAGACTTTGGTGCTTTACCTAACACTCAGGCCTGTAATATAGACTTAGCTATGCCTGGAGTACTGCCTGTTCTCAATGAAGAAGTCCTTAGAATGGCCATTAAGCTTGGAAAGGCACTTAATGCGCAAATCAATAGCCCTACAAGTTTTGCTAGAAAGAACTATTTCTATCCCGACTCGCCCAAAGGTTATCAGATCAGTCAAATGGATAAACCAATTGTAGAAAATGGTTACCTAGATATAGAAACTGAAGAAGGGAATAAAAGAATTGGAGTTACAAGAGCACATCTAGAAGAAGATGCAGGCAAGTCTCTCCATGATGATTTCGAGGGGCAATCTGGAATTGATTTAAATCGTGCTGGAACTCCCCTGTTGGAGATAGTGTCTGAACCAGAAATAAATACTCCCGAAGAGGCAGTAGCTTATCTTAAGTCGATACATTCAATTATTAGATATTTAGAAATATCGGATGGTAATATGGCTGAAGGATCTATGAGATGTGATGCCAATGTTTCAGTAAGGAAGATAGGAGATGAAAACCTCGGTACCAGAACAGAAACTAAGAATGTAAATTCTTTCCGTTTTGTGGAAAAAGCTATTCAATACGAAATAGAGAGACAAATTCACGAACTTGAATCTGGAAATGAAATTACCCAAGAAACCAGGCTCTATGACTCTCAGGCCAACTCAACTCGACCCATGAGATCAAAGGAATTTGCAAACGATTACAGATATTTCCCAGAACCTGATTTACTTCCAATAAACTTAGAAAATGA
>CEQX01049320.1_pt1 | contig 45609 bp, 41 predicted proteins | sample 356261 | NCBI WGS metagenome assembly CEQX01 (sample SAMEA2621076, study PRJEB7988) | marine metagenome | isolation source: saline water (ENVO:00002010), including | reverse complement strand
GTCTTCACTACTCTATAAGTCGCTCCTTCAGGAAGAGACGTTATATTAATAGTAAATGATTGAGCCGCTTGACTTGATGCTCCATCAGCAGCTAATGCAGCAGTGAGAACGTGAGTCCAACTTTCGTTAGGGCCCGCGTCAAAATCGCCACAATCGCTTATTGAAGAAGTTTGAGCAAAAATGTTGCCTACAAAAAATATAGACAAACAAAACGTCAAGAAAAGTCCAAGAAGTGGACTAGAGTTTTTAGTAGTTTTTAAACTCATATTACTTGTTTTTGGTTAATAAATATTTAAATCTCAACTGTAGCAACAACGAAAAGCGAGCGACAAACCCACACACAAACACTTGAATATCAACATATTAAAGCGTTTACACACGTTTGTTACGATAGTTTCGAGCCTATAAAGATAAAATAGTTTTTAAAACTTTCAAACAATTACCATTTTATTTTTCTTTCAAAGACCCAATTTTAAATATATATTTACATCAATGAAACATACTATATATATATGTGTCTTTTTTTTATGCAGTTGTGCCAATGTTATTGCGCCAAGCGGGGGTCCAAAAGATACAGAAGCCCCGCGACTTTTGGAGACATATCCAATAAATAATACAAGTTCCTTTAATCAATCTAATATTGTCTTTGTATTTGATGAAAATATTGAAGTAAATCAAATAAATAACATTTTAATTTCTCCATACACTACACAAAGTCCAAAAATTAGCATAAACAAAAACAAGCTAAAACTAGAGTTTGAAGAAAAATTATTTCCAAACACAACTTACTTATTAAGTCTTAATGATGTAATAAAAGACGTTAATGAAGGAAACATCCTTAACAAACTAAACTATAAATTATCTACAGGCGTTAAAATTGACTCATTAACAATCAGCGGAACAGTAATAGATGCTAAATCATCAGAGCCATTATCGGGTGTGTGGATTGGACTTTATAAAAATAATAATGATAGTGTGCTTTACCAAGAAACTCCTAAATATTTAACTAAGAGCTCCAAGCATGGTGTATTTTCATTCTCAAATCTTCCAGAAGAGTCTTTTTATATATATGCAATTGAAGATTTAGATAATAATCTAAAATTCTCCATTCCTAATGAAAAAATTGGCTTTTATAACGAAAAAGTTTTGAGCCAATCAGAAGATATTGAAATAAGACTTTTTGATGAAACGGCAGTTGCTGATTCTGTCAAAGAAATTTCTATTGATAGCTTAACAAACAGTTTTGGCAAGCTAATAATTGATTCATTGCCAAAAAAACCAATAATAGTAGAATTAATGAAAGGCGGTAATATTACTCATAGAAAAAATGGCGCAAATAATATATCTATAGACTCACTAACGACAGGCAATTATTCTTTAAGGTTTATAGAAGACAAAAATCAAAACGGAATATGGGATAGTGGTAATTTAATAAATAAAATTAACCCTGAAAAAGTAACCCTTTATCCTAAGGAAATAAATATTAGAGAAAATTGGGATGTAATTGTTGAATGGCGGCCTAATTTATAACAAAAGAATCAACATCTTTTAAAAAAGGAAGCTTTGATCTTCCTGAATTCAAGTCGGCTTTATTTATAGTAAAAGTTTTTAATTGTTCATTGTTATCTCCTTGATATATTATATGCCCATTATAATCAATCAATGAACTATGACCACTAAACTCAACTCCGTTAATATCGCTACCAATTCGATTGACTGCCGCAACAAAACATTGATTTTCTATCGCTCTTGCAACTAAAAGTTTATTCCAATGATCAATTCGGCTGGCAGGCCAATTAGCTACATATATTAATATGTCAAACTCTTCATTATTTCTACTAAATACAGGAAATCGAAGATCATAGCATATAAGCGGACACAACTTCCAACCTTTAAAATCAATAATTAAACGGTCTTTACCTGCAGTAAAATAACTTGACTCATTCATCAAATCAAATAGATGACGCTTATCATAATATTGATAAGATCCTTCAGGATTCATACAAATTAATCGATTATACTTTTTGCCATTTTCATTAATAATCAATGAGCCTATGATCAAAGCATTATATTTTGATGCAAGACTTGACATCCATTGAACAGTTTCGCCGCTCATAGTCTCTCCAGTATTAGTTACACTGAAAGCTGTATTAAATAGTTCTGGTAATATTATGAGATCTGACTGTTTAGCATTTGAGAATTTTGCTTCGATATGATTCATATTTTTCGCAGGACTATCCCAATATATATGACTTTGGACTATTGTTATTCTTAACTTAGCCATGCGAAAAATTATTTATTTTGAAGCTTTTACAGAAGCTGCAAGATATTCTCTGTTCATACGTGCTATATTTTCTAAAGAAATTTCTTTTGGACATTCGACTTCACAAGCACCTGTGTTTGTACAGTTGCCAAATCCCTCTTCGTCCATTTGACTTATCATGTTTAGTACTCTTTCATTTTTTTCTACTTTTCCTTGAGGCAAAAGTGATAATTGAGATACTTTAGCAGACACAAACAACATAGCTGAAGAATTTTTACAAGAGGCAACGCAAGCTCCACAGCCAATACAAGTTGCAGCATCAAAGGCTGTATCTGCATCTTCTTTTGGTATAGGTGTTAAATTAGCGTCTTGTGTATTGCCTGAGGTATTTACTGAAACATAGCCTCCGGACTGAATAATTCTATCAAAAGCAGATCTGTCAACAACTAAATCCTTAATTATCGGAAAAGCTTTGGCTCGCCAGGGTTCAATATAAATGGTTTCGCCATCCTTAAATTCTCTCATGTGAAGTTGACAAGTTGTTACAGCCCTATTTGGACCATGAGGCTGTCCATTGATATAAAGAGAACACATTCCACAAATACCTTCTCTACAATCATGATCAAATGAAATAGGTATTTCATTTTTTACAATGAGTTCTTCATTTAATACATCAAGCATTTCTAAAAAAGACATATCAGGACTGATATCAGACACATCATATGACACCATTTTGCCTTTCTCAGAAGAATTTCTCTGACGCCAAATTTTTAACTTTAAATTCATACTTATTTATAACTTCTTTGTTTAACCTCAATATTATCATAAACTAATTTTTCCTTATGTAACATCGAATTACTAGGTGTATTATCAACTGATTGCCATGCAGAAACAAATGTAAAATCCTTATCGTTTCTTAACGCTTCACCCTCTTTTGTTTGATACTCCTCTCTAAAATGACCACCACAAGATTCTTCTCGATGTAAAGCGTCCTTACACATTAATTCACCAAGCTCTAAGAAATCGGCGACTCTTCCCGCCTTTTCAAGTTCCGGATTAAATTCATCTAATTTTCCAGGAACCTTAACATCTGACCAAAACTCATCTTTTAAGTTAGATATGTCAAATATAGCATCTCTTAAATTTTTTGCATTTCTAGACATTCCACAATTCTCCCACATTATTTTTCCTAGCTTTCTATGAAAATAGTCAACGGATTTTGTACCATTTATATTTATAAATTTAGAAAGTTTATCGACAACATCATTTTCCTTGTCTTCAAACTCTGGTAAATTTGTTGGAATTGGCCCTGTTCTGATATCATCAGCTAAGTAATCTCCAATCGTGTAAGGCAAAACAAAATATCCGTCAGCTAATCCTTGCATCAAAGCTGATGCCCCAAGACGATTAGCTCCGTGATCAGAAAAGTTTGCTTCTCCACACGCATACAAGCCGGGAACAGTGGTCATTAAATTATAATCTACCCACAGCCCTCCCATAGTGTAATGTACAGCAGGATAAATTTTCATTGGAATTTCATATGGGTTATCATCTGTTATTTTTTCATACATCTGAAAAAGGTTTCCATATTTAGATTTAACAATGTCTTTACCCAAGTTTGTTACTATGTTTGAGTCGTTTATGTCTAAACCTTTAGTGATTGCGCTTTCCTTCCCATATCTTTGTATTGCTGAGGCAAAGTCAAGATACACAGCCTCACCAGTTTCATTAACCCCATAACCTGCGTCACACCTTTCCTTGGCTGCTCTACTAGCAACATCTCTAGGTACTAAATTACCAAAGGCAGGGTACCTCCTTTCAAGGTAGTAATCTCTCTCTTCTTCTTTTAAATCTAATGGACTTTTATCGCCGGAACGAATTAACTTAGCATCATCCAAATTTTTAGGAACCCATATCCTTCCATCATTTCTTAAAGACTCTGACATTAAAGTTAACTTAGATTGGTATTCACCTGAAACAGGTATACAAGTTGGGTGAATTTGAGTAAATGATGGATTAGCAAAATAAGAACCTGATTTGTGAGCTCTCCATGAAGCAGTTACATTACTACCCATTGCATTAGTTGATAAATAAAATACATTTCCGTAGCCTCCAGAGCATAGAACAACTGCGTGAGCAGAGTGACGCTCTATTTTTCCATTAACAAGATTTCGAGCAATTATACCACGGGCCTTACCTTCTATCTTAACAACATCCAACATTTCGTGTCTGTTAAATAATTTAATTTTACCTTTATTAATCTGTCTTGACATTGCAGAATAAGCACCTAAAAGTAATTGTTGACCGGTTTGGCCTTTAGCATAGAAAGTTCTGGAAACCTGAACTCCTCCGAAGGATCTATTATCTAATAATCCACCATATTCTCTTGCAAAAGGAACACCTTGAGCAACACATTGATCAATTATGTTTGATGAGACCTCAGCTAATCTGTAGACATTCGATTCTCTAGATCGATAATCTCCACCCTTTACAGTATCGTAAAATAATCTATAAACAGAATCACCGTCATTTTGATAATTTTTTGCAGCATTAATACCACCTTGAGCAGCTATTGAATGAGCTCTCCTAGGGGAATCCTGAAAGCAAAATGCTTTAACGTTATAACCCATTTCAGCAAGTGACGACGCAGCTGATGCCCCTGCCAAACCGGTACCAACAACAATAACGTCTATCAACCTCTTGTTAGAAGGGTTTACAAGACGAATATTATTCTTGTGTGTGGTCCATTTGTCCTTAAGGGGTCCTTGTGGCTCATTTGATTTTAGCGTATCAAGCTCAGGTTTAATAACTGGATGAGATATGGCATCTAATAAGTTTTTTCCAAGGGGATTGTCCTTAAAACTAGCAGCAAGATCAGTCAAACGTGTATTTTTGATAATGTAGTTTGGATCAGTACTCTTTATGGGCCACCTTTTATCGGTTCTGTTCCATTGAGGATCCCAATCCTTAATTTTGCACCTGACATTAGTAGTAATTTTTTTGACCTTAGACTGATTTTTTGAAACTGAAAAGTAATATCTCAAACTAACAGAGAGTTCGTCATTTTCACTGTAAAGAGCCTTTTTCTTGTGATAATTTAATGCAAAGGTGACTTTTTTCATATCTATTATATAATTAGCAAAGATATATTAATTATTTGTAAAATTGTTACACAAAAATATATTTTTAAAGATGTTTTATGTTTTTTTAATTGTAACACGGCTAAAATATTTTGCTTTATAATTAATAATTAGGCTAAATTTAATGAAATAATTGTAACACGAAATAATATAAATAAGAATGAATTGATTATTTTATATTGTTACACATATAAGGATTTTATTTAAAATATAATGAAATAGGTATAAGTGCAAAAGATAACGGTACAATGATGCAAAAAAAGTAAGTTAATGGTTTAATAATTATCTTGAGCTTTGGATGTGACAAGCCTACAGACTGAAAAGCGCTACCAAAGCCATGCGATAAATGCAAGGCTACCGCCAACATTGAAACTATATAAAATATTACATACCAAACACTTTGAAAAGCACTGTAAGTTATCGTATACAAATCCTTATTACCATTAGTATCTAACGGGATATCTCCAAAATGCATTTCATACCAAAAACTTCTCATGTGAATAATAAGAAAAAGAAGCAATATACTACCAAGCAACCCCATGTTTCTTGAAGACCATTTTGAGTTTTTTGATGGTCTGGAGTAAGCATAAGCAACCGGTCTAGCCTTTTTATTTCTAATCATCAACAAAAATCCATCAACTGCATGAAATAATATACTAAAATACGTAAAGTAAGATAGTACTTTGACCAAAGGAAAAGTTGTCATAAATAAAGCGTATTCATTAAATTGCAACAACGCTTTATCTTTTGGAAGTAGAAGCTGTAAATTACCTGCTAAGTGACCAATCAAAAACAAGCATAAAAATAGGCCTGTTGCAGCCATCCAATACTTTTTTGCCAGCGATGATTTTATTAAAACCGACTTGCTCATCAAATAATATTTAATTGAGTACAAATTTAACACCCAAATTACTTAAAAACAACTGATATCTCAACAAATATGTTTAGTTTAAAATGATTCTAAATATTAAAGTAGAAGTATATATCTTTACATCAAAGTTTAATAACATGAAATACCAACAAATCTCAAAAAAATTATTTGTGCACAACAGGTCTCAATTCACTGCGCAAATGAAAACAAAATCACTTGCTGTTTTTTGTTCAAACGATAAAATGCCAACAAATGCAGATGGCACAATGCCGTTCAAACAAAACAGCGATTTATTTTGGCTTAGCGGTGTTGATCAAGAAGAAAGTAAACTTATTCTTTTCCCAGAATGCTCAAATCCAAAGCACAGAGAAATCTTATTTCTGAAAGAAACAAGCGAACTAATTGCAATTTGGGAAGGCGAAAAATTGAGTAAAGAAAAAGCTTTTGAAACATCAGGGGTCAGAACAGTATATTGGAACAACGAATTTCAAGACGTTTTTGAGAGTCTTATACAAGAAGCTAAATCCATTTATTTGAACTCTAACGAACACGCTCGTTCAAGCTCAAAAGTACAAACACAAACTGATAGATTTAATGATTGGTGTAGAAGCAAATTTTTAACAAAGGAATATAATAGGTCTGCGCCAATTATGCATGATTTGAGAAGCGTAAAACACCCCATTGAAATTGATTTGATGCAACACGCCTGTAACATTACAGAAAAAGGATTTAGACGGGTGTTAAACGTTATAAAGCCTGGTATAATGGAGTATGAAATTGAAGCGGAATATATGCATGAATTTCTTGTTAACCGCTCTAATGGCTTTGCCTATGAGCCCATTATAGCATCAGGTAAAAATGCCTGTGTTTTACATTATGTAGACAACAATAAAGTTTGTCAAGATGGAGACATTATTCTTATGGATGTTGGCGCTGAATACGCAAACTATACCTCAGATATGACGCGATGCATTCCTGTTAATGGAAGGTTTAGTAAAAGACAAAAAGACGTTTACAATGCTGTTTTGAGAGTTATGAAAAAAGCAGCGTCTATGCTAAAACCCGGAGTGCTTTTGGGCGATTATCACAAAGAAGTTGGTGTAATTATGCAGTCTGAACTTCTTGATTTAGGGCTAATTGATCGACATGATATTGATAAACAAGATCCAAAAAGCCCTGCATTTAGAAAGTACTTTATGCACGGAACTAGCCATTTCTTGGGATTAGACGTTCATGATGTTGGCTTCTTTGACAAACCTATTAAAAAAGGCATGGTATTTACTTGCGAACCTGGTATTTATATCCTTGAGGAAAACTTAGGTATTCGCTTAGAAAATGACTTGCTTATTACTGAGGACAAAACAATTGACTTGATGGAGAAGATTCCTATAGAAGCAAATGAAATTGAGGACTTGATGAATTAAGTTATTGAATTCCAGCCTTGAGCAGTAAGAGGCTGATGATTTTCATCTTCAGTAACTAATACAGATCCTAGAGTAATATCGGTAATATGGCCAATTATTGTTAAATCTGGATTATCCTTTATTGCATTATAGTGAGATTGACTAATTGTAAACAATAATTCATAATCTTCTCCTCCATTTAAAGCGCACGTAGCAGCAGAAATATTAAATTCTTCTGCAGTTGAAATTGCCATAAAATCAATCGGCAGCTTTTGTTCATAAACAGCACAACCAACCTTTGAGCTTTTGCATAAATGTAATAATTCCGACGAGAGGCCATCAGAAATATCTATCATTGAGTTAGGCAAAATACCTTTAGATTCAAACAAGTTGATAACATCTTTCCTTGCCTCAGGTTTTAATTGCCTTTGAAGTATATAATCTTTATTTTGGAGATCAGGCTGCATTTTAGAGTTAGATTCAAAAACCTGTTTCTCTCTGTTCAATAGTTGAAGACCCAGATAGGCTGAGCCTAAATCGCCAGAAACAACAATTAAATCGTGTTCGTTAGCTCCGCTTCTATACACTATCTTATCTTTAGCGACTTCGCCGATAGCTGTAATGCTCAAACACAAACCGCTTGTTGAGGACGTAGTATCTCCACCAACTAAATCGACATTATAAGCAACACAAGCAAGGCGAATTCCTTCATAAAGTTCTTCAACTGCTTCCAAAGGAAAACGATTTGACAAGGCTATACTAACCGTTATTTGCTTAGGCAAACCATTCATCGCATAGATATCAGACAAATTAACCACTACTGATTTATAGCCTAAATGTTTCAAAGGCGTGTAAGTCAAATCAAAGTGAACCCCTTCAATTAACATATCAGTCGTAAGGAGCTGAAAATGCTGCCCTACATCAATTACTGCACAATCATCGCCTATACCAAATGATGTTGTATCATTTTTTAACTCAAAATTTTTACAGATATGCTCTATTAAACCAAACTCTCCCAACTTAGATAATGGGGTGCGATTTGGTGTTTTATCCTCAAATAAACTCATACTGCAAATGTAAGGCGAAATATTTCATAAATGATACAAAAGATTTATATGATTAAAAACATATAATTTTGTAATTTTGCAGTCTAATTATAAAAGATTAATAAATTGTGATCCAAGTTACAGATGAGGCAAAAATTAAACTACTAGCTTTAATGAAAGAAGAAGGACAAGATTCTGATGCCTTTGTTAGAGTAGGAGTAAATAGTGGAGGCTGTTCAGGTCTTTCCTATGATTTAGGTTTTGACATTAATAAAAATGAAGACGATAAGTCCTTTGAAGACAACGGAATAAAAATAGTTGTAAATAAGAAAAGCTATTTATATTTAATAGGAACAATTTTAGAATATTCCGGTGGGCTTAATGGTAAAGGCTTTGTCTTTAATAATCCTAATGCCTCAAGAACATGTGGATGTGGTGAAAGTTTTTCGTTATAAATAGAAGTTTATAGAATTGGCAGAAGAAGATAAAATATTAGAAGAGGTAACTGGAGCTGAATATAAGTACGGTTTTACGACAGACGTTGAAAGTGACACTATTCCAAAAGGTCTTAACGAAGATGTTATTCGCCTAATTTCTAAGAAAAAAGAAGAGCCGCAATGGTTGTTAGAACATCGTTTGAAGGCCTTCAAATCTTGGAAAAAAATGGAAGAACCTAATTGGGCAAACATTAAATACAAAAAACCTGATTATCAAGATATAATCTATTATGCCGCGCCCAAGCAGAAAAAAGAGCTTAAAAGTTTGGATGAGCTAGACCCTGAAATGAAAAAAACATTTGATAAACTTGGAATTTCTATTAATGAACAGAAAAAATTAGCCGGGGTAGCTGTAGATTTTGTAATGGATAGTGTTTCTGTTGCTACTAGCTTTAAAGATAAACTTGGTGAGCTAGGTATTATTTTTTGCTCCATAAGTGAAGCCGTTAAAGAACATCCTGAATTGGTCAGAAAATACTTAGGTTCTGTTGTTCCTACAACGGACAATTTTTTTTCTGCACTTAACTCTGCCGTCTTTACCGATGGATCGTTTTGTTACATCCCTAAAGGTGTTAGATGTCCAATGGAACTATCTACCTACTTTAGAATAAACCAGGCTGGCACTGGACAATTTGAACGCACACTAGTTATTGCCGATGAAGGTAGTTATGTTAGTTATTTAGAAGGTTGCACTGCCCCTATGCGAGACGAAAACCAATTACACGCCGCTGTAGTAGAGCTTATTGCTATGGACGATGCAGAAATAAAGTATTCAACAGTACAAAACTGGTACCCTGGGGATGCAAATGGTGTTGGAGGCGTGTTCAATTTTGTAACTAAAAGAGGTATTTGTCATCATCGCTCAAAAATTTCCTGGACACAGGTAGAAACCGGTTCTGCTGTGACATGGAAATATCCATCATGCATACTAAAAGGTGAAAACTCTATTGGCGAATTTTACTCAGTAGCTGTTACTAACAATTACCAACAAGCAGACACAGGAACAAAAATGATTCACTTGGGTAAAAATTCAAAAAGCACTATAATATCAAAAGGAATTTGTGCCGGTAAAAGTGAAGGGAGTTACAGGGGCTTAGTAAAAATTCTAAAAAGCGCGGAAAATGCCAGAAATTTCTCACAATGTGATTCACTTTTGATGGGAGATAAGTGTGGTTCGCACACGTTTCCATATATTGAAGTAAAAAATAAAAGTGCTAAAATAGAGCATGAAGCAACAACCTCAAAAATTGGCGAAGATCAAATATTCTACTGCAATCAAAGAGGAATAGGAACAGAAGAAGCAATAGCATTAATAGTAAATGGCTATTGCAAAGATGTACTTAATCAATTACCAATGGAATTTGCCGTTGAGGCACAAAAACTGCTCGCAATTAGTTTAGAAGGGAGTGTTGGATAAATAAAAATTATGTTAAAAATAAAAAACTTAAAAGCTTCAATAGAAGGCAATAAAATTTTGACAGGTATTAACTTAAATGTTAATGCTGGTGAAGTTCATGCAATAATGGGTCCAAATGGATCAGGAAAAAGCACATTGTCATCGGTCATTGCCGGAAGAGAAGAGTATAAAATTGAAGAGGGAAGTATAGATTTCAACGAAATCAATTTAATGGGACTATCTCCTGAGGAACGTTCACAAAAAGGTGTATTCTTATCTTTCCAATATCCTATTGAAATACCTGGAGTAACCGTTTCTAACTTTATAAAAACCTCAATGAACGAACTTCGTAAAGCACAAGGGCTTGAGCCTATGCCTGCTGGAGATTTATTGAAAATGATGAAACAAAAAATGGAACTTCTCGACATAAAAAAGGGCTTTCTGAGTCGCTCTCTTAATCAAGGTTTTTCAGGAGGAGAGAAGAAAAGAAATGAAATCTTCCAAATGGCTATGCTAGAGCCTAAATTGGCTATCCTCGATGAAACCGATTCAGGTTTAGATATTGACGCATTACGTATTGTAGCTAATGGTGTAAATAGGCTTAAATCAAAAGACAATGCTACTATTGTTATTACTCATTATCAACGACTGCTAAACTATATTGTACCCGATTTTGTTCATGTACTGTACAATGGTAAAATTGTAAAATCAGGAACTAAAGAATTAGCATTAGAGATTGAAGAAAAAGGTTACGATTGGATTATTAATGAATAAGCAAAAAGTGAAATTTAAAGATAAACTCATACAAGCTTATAAAGACGGAGCGACTCGTGGGCTTATTTTTGAGGATGAAAGAGAAAAATATATTAAACTACTAGATAGAGAAGGGTTTCCAACAATTAAAGACGAAGAATGGAAATACACTAACCTATTGCCTATTCTAAAAAAAGACTACAAGCTTTCAGAGCCACTAACACAGGTTAAGCAAGAGTCACTAAAAGAATATATTTTGAATGATACTGATACACACCTAATAGTGTTTGTCAATGGTCAATATTCAAAAGACTTATCATCTGTAGATGACGAACATCCTTTTGTATGTTCCTTAGATAAAGCCGAATTAAAAAATCCATTAATATTAAAAAAATATTGGGGTAATTGTTTACCTAAAAACCCTGATAGTTTGGTTGCTTTAAATTCTGCACTTTCCAAAAACGGAACATTTATTTATGTACCTAAAAATACTGTTATTGAAAAGCCTATACAGATTCTTTATGTTACAAATGGTGTCTCTGATAATCTTTTTTTACAAACCAGAAATCTTATTATAGTAGAAGAAAACGCCCAAGTACAAATTACAGAAAGACATCAAAATCTCGACAATAATGAAGTTTTTACTAACACGCTAACTGAGATAAATGCTGGAGCTAACTCAGTTGTCGATTTTTATAAAATTCAAAATGATAAGCGTAATTGTTCATTAATTGATAATACTTGGGTCAAACAAGAAAAAACCTCAAATTGCTCGGTTGATACTTTTAGTTTTGGCGGTAAATTTATTAGAAACAACCTCAACTTTTTGCTTAATGGTAAATATGCTGAAAGCAATATGCGAGGCATTACTCTTATTGGGCAAAATCAACTTGTTGATCATCATACATTGGCAGATCACGCGGCTCCTTATTGCCAAAGCAATGAACTTTATAAAGGTATTTTTGACGATAATGCTAAAGGAGTTTTTAATGGTAAAGTTATGGTACGTCCAGACTCGCAAAAAACCAATGCATTTCAATCTAATAATAACTTGTTGCTGACAGACTCGGCGTCTATCGACACCAAACCCCAATTAGAAATTTATGCTGATGATGTTGCTTGTAGTCATGGTTGTACGATAGGGCAATTAGATGATGAAGCCTTATTCTACCTACGCTCTAGAGGTATTCCTTTCAAAGAAGCTCAAGCAATGCTAATGTATGCTTTTGCTAATGACGTTCTATTCAGCGTTAAAATTCCTGAATTAAAAGAGAAATTAAACCAAATAATCGCCGAAAAACTTGGCGTTAAACTGAATATAAAATTATAGGTGATAAACATAAATGACATACGCCATCAGTTTCCTACACTTCATCAAAAGGTGAACGGCTACCCTTTAGTCTATTTGGACAATGGGGCAACGACTCACAAGCCTCAAGTTGTTATTGACGCTATAAGTCAATATTATGAAAAATTAAATTCTAATATACATCGAGGCGTTCATTTCCTGAGCCAAAAAGCTACCGATGCCTATGAAGCATCTAGAGAAACTATTCGTCAACACCTTCATGCACAATACCTTCATGAAATAATTTTTACTAAAGGAAATACCGAAGCTATTAATTTAGTTGCAAATGGTTTTGGTCAAATTTTACAAAACGGGGATGAAATATTGGTTTCGGCTATGGAGCATCATTCCAACATTGTTCCTTGGCAAATGGCCTGCAAAAATAGCTCTGCTACTTTAAAAGTTATACCTATGGATAAGAAAGGCATCCTTGATATGGAAAGCTATAAAAATCTTTTATCCAGCAAAACAAAAGTAGTTGCCGTCAATCATATTTCTAATGCTTTGGGGACTATAAACCCTGTAAAAGAAATGATAAAATGGGCGCATAAGGTAGGTGCAGCGGTCTTGATTGATGGGGCTCAAGCTGGGCCACATTGCAAGATTGACGTTCAAAACCTAGATGCTGATTTTTACTGCATTTCTGGCCATAAATTATATGGCCCTACGGGTATTGGCGCATTATATGGTAAGGAAAAGTGGTTAAAGAAATTACCACCATATCAAGGAGGTGGAGAAATGATTGCTAGTGTAAGTTTTGATAAAACATCATATGCCGATTTGCCTCATAAATTCGAAGCAGGAACCCCAAATATTGCTGGAGGTATAGCCCTCAAAACAGCCATCGATTGGGTTAACCAAATTGGATTGGATAATATCATTTCATATGAAAAAGAATTAATAGATTATGCCACAAATGAACTTAGCAAAATCCAAGATATAAGGTTTATAGGTCAGGCAAAAGAAAAAGCTGGAGTAATCTCTTTTTTAGTCGGAAATTTTCACCCTTATGATGTGGGTGTGATTTTAGATAAGTTAGGCATAGCTGTAAGAACTGGTCATCATTGTGCTCAACCTGTTATGGATCAATTTTCTATTCCGGGCACTATAAGAGCTTCTTTTGCCGTTTATAATAGCACAGAAGATGTAAACCGTTTAGTGGAAGGAGTAAAAAAAGCTCAAAAAATGTTATCTTAAATATGGCAAATATTAAAGACATACAACAAAGTATCATAGAAGAATTTGACATGTTTGAAGAATGGATGGAAAAGTACGAGTACATTATAGACCTAGGTAAAAGTTTACCACTAATAGATGAGCAATTTAAAACCGAAGACAATCTTATTAAAGGATGTCAATCTAGGGTTTGGTTACATGCTAAATACAAAGATGGCAAAATAATCTATACTGCCGACAGCGATGCAATTATGACTAAAGGTATAGTTGCTTTATTAATACGAGCTTTTTCAAAACAAAAACCGCAAGAAATTATAGAGGCAGACACTGGATTCATCAACCAAATTGGGCTAAAAGATCAACTGTCCCCAACAAGAGCCAATGGTCTAGTATCTATGGTAAAGCAAATGAAATTATATGCACTAGCGTTTCAATCACAAAACTAATTACTATGAAAACAGACTCCGAGTTACAGGCAATAGGAGAAAAAATAGTCGAAAGAATTTGTCAAATATATGATCCTGAAATTCCAGTAAATATTTATGAACTTGGATTGATTTATGATATTCAAGTAAGTGATGAATGCGATGTAGAAATTAAGATGACTTTAACTTCACCGAACTGTCCCGTAGCAGAGTCATTACCTTTGGAAGTTGAGGAAAAAGTTGAAGAAATTAAAGAGGTTAGAAATGCAAAAGTAGAGATTACATTTGATCCTCCATGGGATAAAAGTATGATGAGTGAAGAAGCTAAGCTAGAATTAGGAATGTTGTGAAATGAGTAAGGAAATAGTAAATAGAGTTGCAAATAGCGGATTAATTAGTTTTGATTTAGAAGAATATTATCCTAAAGGAGAACGTATAATAATTGATTTAAAAGATTGGCTATTTGAAGGCTTGGTTTTAAAAGAAAAAGATTTTAGAATCGCTATTAATAATTACGATTGGTCACAGCATCAAGACCAATATGTGGCCATAGATTGTAGTGCGGATGCTATTATTCCAGTTTGGTCTTATATGCTATTATGTAATTCGATTAACCCCTTTGCAAAAAAAATAATAAAAGGAAGTCTGGAAGATTTAGAATCATTTATATTTCAGGAAATTATTAATAATTTAGACACAGAACCCTTCAAAAATCAAAGAGTAATTATAAAAGGTTGTAGCAATTTGCCAATACCTGAGAATGCTTATGTTTCAATTACTAACAAACTAAGTCCTGTAGCAAAAAGCATTATGTATGGTGAGGCTTGTTCTTCTGTACCTATTTTTAAAAGAAAATGAATCCAAAAATAGCCGAAATAAAAGATTATATTTTACCGCTTAGAGAATTGTTATTAGAGCACCCTGTCTATAAACAATTGCGTCACTTAAATGACCTAAATATTTTAATGGAACAACATGTTTTTGCAGTTTGGGATTTTATGGCTTTACTAAAATCATTACAATTTGGATTGACTAGCACCAATGCCCCATGGATGCCTATAGGCAATCCAAAAACTAGAAGATTAATAAATGAAATTGTACTTGAAGAAGAAAGTGATATAGACATTGAAGGCAACCCATCTAGTCACTACGAAATGTATCTACAGTCTATGAAACAAAGTGGCGCAAACACTCAACAAGTCGAACGTTTTATTACTCGCTTACTTTCTGGCTATTCTCATAAAGAACTACTTAAATTCAATGTGGAACAGATCAAAGATTATACTTTGGAATTTGTCAATACTACTTTTGAAATAATTGAACGAAAAAAATTACATGAGATAGCTGCTGCCTTTACGTTTGGTCGAGAGGATCTTATACCAGATATGTTCCGCTCTATAGTTAAGGACTTAGATAAAAACTTTCCTGGTAAACTTGATGCTTTTCGCTACTACCTAGATCGGCACATTGAACTAGATGAGGAAGTGCATACACCACTTGCTCTTCAAATGATTGAAGAGCTTTGTGGAGAAGATGAATATAAATGGCTTGAAGCTAAGCAAGTAGCTGTCAAATGTTTAAAAGCTCGAATCAAATTGTGGGATGGCATAGAACAAAGCATTAAAAAGAGAAAAATTGATGAAGCTTTCATATAAATTCATAAAATGGTCTTAACCTTTTATCGTTTTTGATTTTTATTCATTAAATTGTTCATTATTTTATTAAAATTCAAGTCAATGAGATAGGCTTTTTTATTTAATTTGTAAGAAACAATTTTCAAAAAAAACAATTATGCTCAAAAAAATATTTACAACATCAATGGCGCTATGCTTATCAATGCTTTTAGTAAAAGCAGACGAAGGCATGTGGTTACCTATTTTATTACAAGATAATGAGGCCGATATGCAAGCTTTAGGCTTACAACTCAACGCACAAGATATTTATAACATAAATAATTCATCCTTAAAAGATGCGGTAGTTTCATTAGGAGGATTTTGTACCGCTGAAATGATTTCTGATCAAGGTCTTCTACTGACTAACCACCATTGTGGATATGGCCAGATACAATCTCACTCTACAGTTAGTAAAGATTACCTATCCGATGGATTTTGGGCTATGGATAAAAGTGAAGAGCTTGAAAACGAAGATTTATTTGTTTCTTTTCTTATTCGTATGGAAGATGTTTCAGAGCGCATAAATTCAGCCTTAGATTCTGTATCAGATGAAGATAGAAATAAAGTTATTCGAAAGCTTTCTTCAGAAATAGTGTCAGAGGCAACAGATAGCACACACTACAACGCAAGAGTAAAATCATTCTTTGGCGGTAACGACTTTTATCTAATGGTTTATGAAACATTTAATGATGTACGTTTAGTAGGTGCACCACCATCATCTATTGGAAAGTATGGTGGCGATACAGATAATTGGATGTGGCCAAGACATACTGGTGATTTTGCTCTATTCAGAGTCTATTGTGGCCCTGATGGTAAGCCTGCAGAGTACTCGGATGAAAATATACCTTATAAACCAAAACATCACTTTCCAATATCATTAGATGGGGTGCAAGACGGTGACTTCTCAATGGTCATGGGTTTTCCTGGCTCAACAGATAGATATCTATCGTCCTGGGGTGTACAACAAGCAATTGAGCAATATAACCCAACAATTGTTAAAATTAGAGACCGTAAATTAGAAGTTATGCGTGCTCATATGGATGCTAACAAAAAGGTACGAATTCAGTATGCTTCTAAATTTGCCAGTACAGCTAATTATTGGAAGTACTATATTGGGCAAACCAAGGGGCTAAAGCGCATGAATGTTTACGACCAAAAGAAAAGCATTGAAAATCAATTTACTAGCTGGGTTAATTCAAACGATAATAGAATAGAAAAATATGGCGACGCTTTAGAAATATTATCCGATGCGTATTACGAAAATGAAAAGATTAACGAAGTTCGTGTTTTCTTAAATGAAGCAGTGTTTCAGGGTGCTGAGGTCTTCTACTTCATTTATCGAATACAAGATGCTATCAAAAATCTTCCTGAAGACCCCAAAGCTAAGCGTTTAGCAATCAATCAACTTAAAGATTTAGGACGTGAGCACTTTAAAAACTATAATAAAGATTTAGATCAAGATTTATTTGCTGAACTATTAGAATTATACAATAATAATGTGGCTTACAGCAAACAACCAGATGCTTTCGAAAAGGTCAGAAAACATAACTATACTAAAGGAGATTGGCACAAATTTGCAAAATATGTTTACAAAACCTCTCCCTTTGTATGTCAAAGTAAATTCTTTTCTTTCTTAGAAAAGCCATCCGTTTATAAATTAGAGAAAGATTATGCTGTTCGTATGTTCAATTCTATTATGGATCACTATATGGATAAAATTAGTGAAAAAAGAAGAAATATAAGGACAGATCTTGCAAAAGGAGAGCGACTATATATCGCCGGGTTACGAGAAATGTTGCCTAACAAGAAATTCTATCCGAACGCTAACTCTACTATGCGATTAACCTATGGACAAGTAAATGATTATACGCCAGGTGATGCTAAGCATTATGATTATGTCACTACTTTTGATGGTTTGATGGAAAAAATGGATAATTCAGATGATGAATTTATGGTTCCAGAACGGCTACAAGAATTGTATGAGTCTAAAGATTATGGAAGATATGCAGATAAAAATGGAAATCTTATCATTAACTTCATCAGTGGTAATGACATTACAGGCGGAAATTCTGGCAGCCCTGTTCTTAACGCTTACGGAGAACTTATTGGTACAGCGTTTGATGGAAATTGGGAAGCTATGAGTGGTGATATCGCATATGAAAATGATATTCAACGTACTATTTCTGTGGATGCACGATACATTATGTTTATTATAGATAAGTTTGCTGGCGCTAATCACCTCATAGATGAGATGACTATTGCTCAAGCGCGTCCACGACCGCTAACAACTGAAGAACAAGCGGTAAAAGACGCTAAAGATAATATTAACGATCCTCTCACAATAATAAATAAATTAAGTACAATTAATTATTTAGGCGAAGAAATTCCTGTTATTGAGATGCATTCCTTTGGATCTGCATTCGATTTGGCAGTTGAGCAATTTGGCAGTAGCTCTAAAACAAAATTCTATTGGAGAGGAACAATTTATACCACTGAAAAAAAATAAACTCATATTTATTATTATTTAAAGCCTCGCCATTTGGCGAGGCTTTTTATTTATTTCATAAAACCACTTTTAATTAATTTAGTGAAATGAAAATTATAACAAAAGATGACTTTATAGATTTATTCTCTAAATGTAAGCAAAGAGGAATAGAGTATGTACTTTCTAAATTGACACTTAATAGATTGTCAAGAACGAAAAGCTCATTCAATCAAAGTAAAATTATTCATTCAAACTGGTGGATAATTCCACTTGTTAGAAAGCGTTGGAATATTTTAATTACCGGCAAAGCAGATAAAACATACGAAGAATATATGATGACTGAAGTATTTCAAGATAAGAAAAAACTAAAATTATTATCTATTGGTAGCGGGTCATGTAGTCATGAAATTACCTTGGCTAAGTATGACAATTTTGAGGAAATAGTTTGCGTAGATTTAGCACAAAATAGAATAAATGAAGCTAAAGAAATTGCAAAAAAATTATGCCTTAAAAAAATAAAATTTGTGTGTGAGGATATTTTTAAATATAAAATTGAAGACGATTATTATGACATAATATTTTTTCATCAGTCCTTGCATCATATTAAAAAAGTTGATAATTTTCTAAAAACCAAAGTTTCTAGTTGGCTTAAACTAAATGGAAATGTTGTTATTAATGAGTTTGTTGGGGAAAATAGAATGCAACTTTCAAAATATCAAATCAATACTATAAATAAGGCATTAGAAATTATACCTATAAAATATAAAAGTCGTTTTAAGACAGGTCATATAAAAACTAAATTTTATGGCTCTGGTATTTTAAGAATGATGTTAGCTGACCCATCCGAATGTGTTGACTCTTCAAATATCATAAAAAGCTTACACAAACATTTTAACCCAATTGTTGAAAAAGGTTTTGGAGGAAATATAATTATGAATGTCTTGAAAGATATTTCTCATCACTTTGTAGAGAATAATAAAGAAAAAGAAAAAATACTCAAAAAATTATTTGAATTTGAAGACGCGTATTTAAAATCAAATAAATCAGACTTTGTTTTTGGAATATATCAGAAAAAATAGCTTTTTAATAAGCTCTTGCGTTGTTTCCTTCAATATAGTTTATAAAAGATCTATTTACTACCCTATTTCCTCCGGGTGTTGGATAATTACCCGTAAAGTACCAATCTCCATTATGATCAGGACAGGAAGCATGTAAATCGCTAATGCTTTGATAAATCACATTTACTTTAGCATTAATATTATCAGGTGTTAATAGTTGTGCTATTTTCTTTGAAATCTGTACGGCTGTAAATGGAGCATAAATATCTTTAACATGATTTTCTGTTTGTTCATCATCATCGAAAGATTTCAAACAATTTTTATACACCGTATCAATTATATGATCTTGTTTATTTTCTTTCAGTAGATTAATCGCTGCTTGAAAAGCAATAAAATCTCCCAATTTAGCCATATCTATTCCATAACAATCAGGGTAACGTATTTGTGGTGCTGAAGACACAATAATGATTTGCTTAGGATTAAGTCTATCTAAAATTCGTAAAATACTTTGTTTAAGGGTTGTTCCTCTAACGATGCTATCATCAATCATTACAAGATTATCTGTTGGCTTAACTGTCCCGTATGTGATATCATAAATATGAGCTACTAAATCATCCCTACTATCATCCTGTGTTATAAAAGTTCTAAGCTTGGCATCTTTTATTGCTATCTTTTCTGCCCTAATTCTTGAGGTCATAATAGATATTATATCTTCTTTATTAGGATTTTCTAAGGATAAAATTGCTTTTGTTTTTTCTACATTTAAAACATCGTTCATCCCATTAATCATTCCATAAAAAGATACTTCCGCCGTATTTGGAATAAAAGAGAAAACTGTATTTTTTAAATCATTATTAATCGCTCTTAGTATAGTGGGGCATAGTCTTTTACCTAAGCTCATACGTTCTTGATAAATGTTTTGGTCGTTACCTCTAGAGAAATATATACGCTCAAAAGAGCAAGCCTTACGATCTAATTTTGGTTTTACTGAAGCCATGTCATAACTACCATCTTTTTTGACAACTAATGCATGCCCTGGTTCTATTTCTTTAATCTTATTAGCAGGAACATTAAAGGCAGTTTGTATTACGGGTCTTTCTGAAGTAGCTACAATAATTTCATCATCAACATAAAAATAAGCTGGTCTTATTCCAGCAGGATCTCTCAGCACGAAAGCATCTCCATGACCAAATATGCCACACATTACATATCCACCATCCCAATGCTTTGCTGAATTGGTTAATACTCGCTTAACGTCTAATTCATTAGCTATAACCTTTGAGATCTCTTTTTTACTAAAATTATTGCGTTTATTATAATAAATTCTATCGTTCTCTTCATCTAAAAAATGTCCAATCTTTTCTAATATTGTTACTGTGTCTGCCTTTTCCTTTGGATGTTGTCCTACCTCAACTAATTGATTAAATAAGTCATCAACATTGGTCATATTGAAATTGCCTGCTAAAACTAACGAACGGGTTCGCCAATTACTTTGACGTAAAAATGGATGGCAATGCTCTATACTGTTACCACCATATGTTCCGTATCGTAAATGTCCCAACAGAAGTTCTCCAGTAAAAGCCACATTTTCTTGTAGCCACTTTACATCTTTTAACTTTTGTGGATCATTATTTAGCAATTCCGTAAATCGCAAATTTACGTACTCAAATAAATCTTGAATGGGTTTGTTAGAATTAGAACGGTGACGACTGATGTAGCGACTGCCTGTAGGGACGTCTAATTTAATTGTAGCTAGTCCTGCCCCGTCTTGCCCTCTATTGTGTTGCTTTTGCATCAACAAACACATTTTGTTTATTCCATAAAGAGGAGTGCCATATTTTTCTACATAGTATTCTAATGGCTTTCTTAATCTTAAAAAAGCAATTCCGCACTCATGCTTTATAGCATCGCTCATAGAATTAAAAATTTAGGAAACAAATGTAAGTCATTTCTTATAAAAAATCTGATTTTTTCAGGCCCAACCAATCTAATACATTCTTGCACCAAATATCGTTTCCTTCTTTATTAGATATGACTCCAATTTCAATTGCATAATCTAACGCTCTTCCAGGATAAGAAGAGCCTACGCCCTCCATTTCTCCTAATGGATACGGGTCATCTAAGCCCATTATAATTTGACTTACACCAACTCTCTTTTTAAGTAAATCAAGTGTATATGAATCATGAACTAAAGTATCATAAAAAAGATTTTTATGTCCCAAGGTTTTTCTAGGGTCTTCTAATTGTTCAAAAATATCAGGACGGCCATCAAAGCCTTGAATTCTTCTCCCATAGCTCGCGATGCTTAACATTCCGCCGTGGGCAAAACTACAGCGCACATTAGAATATTTGTTGGGCAAGTCTCTAAGAGTAAAAAGATGAAGTGTATCAGCACATTGGGCCATCATCCAAACCAAATGAAATCGCCAATATTTATCTTTTAATGCAATCATTTTTTGTCCATCATAAGGGTGTATTTGGATAGCTAATCCATATTTATTCGCTAATTCGTAAATAGGGTCAACTACAGATTCCGCGGTAGATAGCCACTCTCCTTTAGAATTTAAAAAATGTGTTGGCAAGCAAAGAACTTTTAAGCCTAATTTTACACAACGATCAATTTCTAAAAGAGCATGCTCCATATATAAAGGTTGAACAACAAAACCACAAGTGAATTTGTCGGGGAAATCACTTTGAACAGAAGCATTAAAGTCATTTTGAAAACGTATTGCATCAATGCAGTCTTGCTTTTCCCATCCATTACAATAGAGCTGAGATAAACATAGCATTACGCTATGATCAATTTTGTATTGACTCATCCATTCAATTTTTTCATTAATAAAAAAACTAGGATCACTTATTGGTCTAGACCAATCTCCTTGCCTCATAAACTTTTTATCATCATCAATCCAAAATAATTTTTTATCCTTCATAAACTTTGGGATCTGCGAAGGCTCCGGTAATATATGTCCGTGTCCATTTATTCTCATATGATCAATTATATGTACTTTTTATCTGCCTCCATTACTTCACCAGTAATTGGACATGTTCTGAGTTTTTCATTGCTGTAAAAACGTTTAAATACAGGTAAAAAATCCTTCTCGATATTTGTTAAGTGAAAGTATTCCTCATATAATAGGTGGTTGGCTGTTTCTGAAAACCACATAAGGCCATCCTTGTCGTTTTCAGATCTTTTTCTTTCAATTACTAAGCCCACAGAACCTTCTGATCTAATAGGCGAATGTGGAATCTTTGCAGGTAAAAGAAACATTTCGCCTTCATTGATTGGGACTTCAATAGCCTTACCTTCAAATTGAATTTTAACAATTATATTTCCCTTTATCTGATAAAATAACTCTTCTGTTTCGTTATAATGATAATCCTTACGAGCGTTTGGGCCTCCAACAACCATTACTATAAAATCTCCTGCCTCGGCATATAGGTTTTTATTTCCTACAGGTGGTTTTAATAACTCTTTATTTTCTTCAATCCATTTGTGTAAATTGAAAGGTGCTTTGAATGACATAATTAATCGATTTGTTAATTCAGCAATTTACACAAATTTGGCTATTTTTGGACTTATGGATTTAGACTTATTAGGAAAAAACGCTCTTGTTTGTGGAAGTACACAAGGAATTGGAAAAGAAACAGCGATAGCTTTAGCTAAAATGGGAGCTAATATATATCTTCTAGCAAGGAACGAAAAAAAACTCAAAGAAGTCACTCTCGAACTTGAAAATAGTAAAGGGCAAAAACACAATTATTTATGTGCTGACTTTGCTGATTTAAATAGTATTAAAAAGGCTAGCGAACAGCTTGAAGGAAAAAATATACATATACTAATCAACAACACAGGTGGGCCTCCAGGTGGGCCAATAACCTCTGCTGATATTAATGAATTTGAAAGGGCCTTTCAAATGCATGTGGTGTGCAATCAAATCTTATCTCAATCAGTGATGAAAAGCATGAAGAAAGCTGGTTATGGTCGAATCGTAAATGTGATTTCTACATCTGTAAAAGTGCCGATTAACGGTTTAGGCGTTTCAAATACTGTTAGGGGAGCTGTTGCTAGCTGGGCAAAAACAATGGCAAATGAATTGGCGCAATATGGGATTACAGTAAATAATGTGCTGCCAGGTTTTACAAATACTAATCGTTTAAAAAGTCTAATAAGTAAAAAAGCCGAGGTCCAAAAAGTAAGCGAGGAACACGTCGCAAATATAATGTTGTCTTCAGTTCCTGCATCACGTTTTGGCGAAGCTGAAGAAGTGGCTAATGCTATAGCCTTTTTATGTTCTCCTGCTGCTGCTTACATTAATGGAATTAATATGCCTGTTGATGGTGGACGAACTGGTACACTTTAGACAAAAGACTCTATGAAAAAAATACTCAATTATATAGACGGTAATTTACAAGAAGCGTTATCTGGGCAAATTATAGAAAATGAAAGTCCAGTTAATGGTAAAGTGTTTTCGCATATTGCCAATAGCGACAAAGAAGATGTTGAATTAGCTGTACAATCTGCCAAAAAAGCCTTCCCTTTTTGGAGTGAATTGAGTAAAAAAGAACGTCATGACCATTTAATACGACTAGCAGATGGAATAGAAGCACGTTTTGATGAAATGGTAATTGCTGAAAGTTTAGATAACGGTAAGCCAGAATGGTTAGCTAAGCAAGTTGATATCCCAAGAGCATCTGAAAACTTGCGTTTTTTTGCAACAGCATCTTTACATTTTTCCTCTCAAATGCATGATATGGATGGTAAAGCTATTAATTATACAGCGCGTGAACCCATAGGAGTTGTAGGCTGTATTTCTCCTTGGAACCTGCCTATATATTTGTTTACTTGGAAAATTGCTCCTGCTCTAGCAGCAGGAAATACAGTAGTTGCAAAACCTTCTGAAGTGACCCCATACACTGCTTATTTATTGAGTGAAATTTGCCAAGAAATAAACTTTCCTAAGGGTGTGCTTAACATTGTTCACGGCTATGGTCATAAAGTTGGTGCAGCTATAACTAATCATCCCGACACACCAGTCATTTCGTTTACTGGAGGGACAGTTACTGGAGCAAAAATTGCTGAAATTGCAGCACCTATGTTCAAAAAACTATCTTTAGAGTTAGGTGGTAAAAATCCTAATATTGTATTTGCTGACGCGAATTTTGAAGATGCTTTAGAAATGGCCGTTAAGGCTTCTTTTAGAAACCAGGGACAAATCTGTTTATGTGGTTCTCGACTCTTTGTAGAGGAATCTATTTACCAAAAATTTAAGATTGCTTTTGTTGAAAAAACAAAAAAATTGAAAGTGGGTGATCCTAGAGAAAATAACGACCTTGGTGCAGTAGTCTCTAAAGATCATATGAACAAGATATTAGAAAAAATAGAAATTGCTAAAAAAGAAGGTGGCCAAATTTTATGTGGTGGAGAACGAATTTATTTAGATGGCGAACTGAGTGATGGCTATTATATCTCCCCCACAATTATTGAAGGTTTGGACCATCAGTGTAGCACAAATCAAGAGGAAATTTTTGGCCCAGTAGTTAGTATAATGCCCTTTAAAAATGAGGAGGAAGTGATAACTATGGCAAATAGTACTCGTTACGGATTAGCCGCTAGTATCTTCACGCAAGACATCAGTAAAGGACATAGGGTGGCCGCCAAAGTAAATTCAGGAATAGTTTGGATTAATACGTGGATGATGCGAGATTTGCGAATCCCATTTGGCGGCATGAAAGACTCTGGGGTAGGACGTGAGGGCGGCTTCAAGTCGCTAGAGTTTTTTACTGAACCTAAAAATATATGTCTTAAAATTTAGTTTTAAATTAAAGCCTAAACCCCTAAACTATTTAAGAGATTTGATTAACTTTTAAAAGTAACTTTTTTGCCACTTTCTTCAAATCTGATCAACTTATTATATATAATTAATTACCTGAGCATTAAATTATTTTTTTTCTTTTATTTTAATTTTATTTTTATTTTATTTTTATTTTTATTTTATTTGCCAATAATTTAAATTTCATTTTTTTAAAAAATATTTTAACATGAAAGAAGAAGAAACAAAGCATCAAAAGTTTAAAAGAATTGTAACTAAGAGAGTGAAGAATACAATTAAAGATATGGACAGAGTGATTAACTGCTCTAACACCAACACATATTATTATACAAAGTCTGATGTAAATAAAATAACAAAAGCATTAAGTGATAAAATAAATGAAATAAAAGGAGCCTACAATAAAGGGCTTAATAAAAATAATAAATTCAGCTTATAATATAAACTATGAAATGGTATCCAACTAAAGCATCTGGCGATTCAGACTCCAACACCAAAAAAGCCGCAACAACAAGATGGCAAGAAACTGACCAAGAAAATAAACCGTATTCTTGTGAAAACGACCTCATTGTTAGAGAACCTTCAGACAACGCATGTGACGCAAAAAGAAAAAATGAGACTAAAGTAAAGGTTAGCTTTTTTCTATCAGGCGAAAAACACGCGCTTAAGAAAGATAAGTATAATTTATATTTTGATAACGAACTTTTTGAGCATTTAAAGAAAAAAGAAAATTATCCCGATGATATACTGAAAGATGATAAGAGCAGAATGCCCTATATGCTTGTAGAGGATTTTAACACAACAGGCCTGGCTGGCGGCATAAATGAGAAAGGAAGCAGAAGTCGTATTTTTTGGAGGACATTTGGGGAAACGTCAGAAGGGGCGGGCACTAAAGGACAATATGGGTACGGGAAGACAATTTTCTGGAAACTTTCAAGGATTTGCGCAATTGTAGGCTTATCTGTGTGCAAAGAGAAAAAAATACTTTTTGGCAGGGCTTTAACAAATTCATACACCCACAATGATGCGGAATATACTAATTCATTATTTTTTGGATCAGACAATCAAAACTCTAGAACAGAACCAATTACAGATGAACAAGAATTAAATGACTTTATCAAAGATTTTAATTTAAAAAGATCACTGAAAGAGAAAGGGTTTAGTGTTGTTATTCCCTTTTATAACCCAGATGAAATAAATGAATATAGAATACTCTTGGAAATATTAGACCAATATTCACTTCAAGTAATTGATGAGAAAATTGAATTTAATATACGTTTTTATAATGATAATGGTGATGAAGAGTGCTGGGATGTCAAAAAAGATAACATAAAAAAGTTTCTGGATATGATTAATGGGATGACAGACGAGGAAAGAAAAGAAAAGATTGGCACAACGAACAACGAATCACGAGACAAAAAGGAGTGGGATAAAACAAAAAAAACAATGAAGCTGATGCTCGAATTTCAGAGTGAAATTTTAGAAATTAAAGAATGCGATTTCAATCTTAGTGACAGCAATATAAAGAAGAAAATTGAATCCGGTATAACCACTTCAGACAGGCTAGTTCCAGAAAAAATTTTCACAGAAGAAGAGAGGGGAAAAATAAAAACCAAGCTAAACGAAAATCAAATAATATCAATCAAAATCCCTATGAGATTTAAAACTAAAGAAAAAGATAGTATTGGTTGGTTCAGATTATATTTAAAAAAGATGAAAGATTACGATTCGGAAAATCTAAATCTTAAAGCCATTCATCGCTTCTACAGAGACGGAATTTGGCTAAAAGACCTAAAATCAGGGTCCTCCGGTGGTATTATGGCTTGTGTTATTCTAGACAAAGACAAGGATGGAACAGAAAACGGAGAGTTGGCAAATATGATTGGATCGCTTGAAACCACAGACCATAAGACATTAACAAAAAATGCTTCCGAATTCGGGCAACAATATGATTTGGGAGCAAATGGTGTAATAAGATACTTTAAAGGTTCAATACAAGCAGTAACATCTGCGATTAATCATCGTGATGAGGGAGAGACATATGAATTTGGAGGCGGCATATTCGATATTGATGATGAAATAGATGACGATCTAGAAATAGAGGCTACAGGTGATACAAATGAAAACAGTAAAAAAAGAAGCAGCCGTAATCAAAGAGGAGGAAGAAGCAGTTCAGGGATAAAAACATTTGTTTCAGTAACAAAAGAATCAAATTCGGGTAGTATAAAAATATCTCATTCAGGTCTAAAAAACCCAACTAATAAGACGTTTGAAGTTGTACTAAACTACCACCCAACCAGTTGGGTGAAAGATGATTTTAGCTTCACTAAAACACTGACAATTTTAAAGACTCATAAAGCTGAAATAGAAGACTCAGAAGACAATAGAATTACATTCAAAGTAGCATCTAAAGATTTTTTTATCAAAATATCTGGATTCGACCCCAATAGGACAGTTAAGTTTAAAAGCAAAGAGATATAATTATGGCGCAAAGACAAGGATTCATAAATTTTAAAGGTAGACTTGAAATACCAAGCGACTGCATAGAAATAGGAATTAAAGCTGATCCAAATAAAAAAGGATACAAGAAGATAGTTTGGAAGTCTAATTCAAAAAAAGCATTCTCAAAATGGTTTAAAGAGAACGCTCTAAACGTAAAACATATAACAATTACTGCTGAGCAGGGTATTGCTAGCCAAAATTTCAAATTTGAATATAAAAAGGATACGTTTACAAACCCAAAAATGAGTTTAATAGGATTTGATGAGGTTAACTCAAGTGCAATACACTTTACTTTAACCGCTGCAAACAAGGAGCACCTATATCTTGCTAGATCATCAAGAGTAAGCGCAAAATATATAAACGAAATAAAACAACCTAGAAAGTTATTCTGTTTTAGCCTGAAAGATTTAGGGGATTTAATATATAAAATCAACAAATATGATTATGATATACCAACCCTGAATGTTCTAATTAACAGAAAAATGTTCGACTCTGAGAGTGAAGAGATTATTAGAAAAAAAACAGAATTTTTATACCCAATTATTGGAAAAGATATAATAAGCCACATTTATATGTCAGAAGATAGAGGTATTTATTTTGAATATGATGCTGGTTGGGGCGGTCATTTGAAGAAATTATTAGAAAAATGGGATATAGACTATACTGCTGATGATGGTGAGCATGAAAAAACAAAAGTTATTGAAGATTTTATAAGAAAAATATCGGCTAAAATGAAATCAGAATCGAGAAGTCCGGTTGATATACTAAAAATTCAATTCAAAAATTATGGAGATTAGAAAATTTAATAAAAAAGGAGCTGAAAAGTTTAAAAAAGAGATTGACAGAATGTGCTATGAAGGGAACTTAAATTTTAAGGATACTCAATTTGATTCCTCAATTCTAGATGAAAAATACAGTAAAAAATTAAACCTAGATAAAGTCATAGATATGGATGGGGAAAAAGAGTTTAAAAATAAACTAGATATGTGTAAATATCTATATGAAAAACTAAAACCATATTTAACAAAATATGCAAACGAGATTTATAGTGATAAACATAAATATTTTTGGGACTGGTTATCAGCATTCTATATTGAAAAATTGTGGGGAACGAGATTCGGGGCAGATTCCTTTCTTTATACTCTTAATTCAGAAACCTCAACTTGGGACACATACCATGCCAATCACCTTTTAATGCAACCATTTAGAATATTCGCTTTACACCAGGAAAAAGCTGAATATTTACTGGGAGGATCAATACATGAACGTGGAGATATGCTCATGAGGCTCGCTAATGCTCCTGTAGCAGCAAGAAATGGAAATTTTATTTTAGTAGGAAGAATGATAAACGAAAAAAATAAATTCACTGTAAAAAAGTTTTATAGATATATACAGGTATTTCGACAGCTAAATGAAACATATTCCCTGTCTGACATGAATCCTGAAGACGTGATTAATGTCTTGCCAGATGAATTTAAATCCTTATTTAAAGAAAAAAATTGCCAAAATTAATTCTACACTGGTATTTTTACGTTATTCAAATCTTTATATTTAAATACAAAGAATTATTAAATTTAAGATAAAACTCTATTGATTATTTGTAAGAGTTTTTTTTATTCCGAGCGCTATTGCCTTGGCCATTAAAGGGGGTACAGCATTCCCAATTTGAATCATTTGCTTTGCTTTGGATCCTTTAAAAATAAAATCATCAGGAAATGATTGCAAACGAGCCATTTCTCTTACTGTTATAACTCTTGCCTCAATTGGATGAATATTAACACCTCCATGGTTTTCTTTAATTGTGCAACTGGCTTCATTCCAGGGGCATTTCTTCCAAGAATCTGAGTAATTTTTGTATAAACTTTTACCCTCAGGAACCGCTTTAAGCCTAATTTTCATTTCTTCACTATGATTTGCTCTTACATGATTAAATTCTTTATTATCCTTAACGTTTATTAAATCTTCAATCGCTTCTTTTGTTGTTATATATGAATCTTCTTCAAGTAATGGTAAGGGATGAAAATTTTTTTTATTTACTCTATTAGCAATGAATATAACCCTTTCTCTTTTTTGAGGCACATAATAATCTGCTGAATTTAATACGGTAACATTAACATTGTAGCCTAAAGATATTATATCTTCTTTAATCTTATCTTCAACTTTACCTTTTAGCATTGACCTTAAGCCTTTTACATTTTCCGCTACAATAAATTTTGGCTTAATATGTTTTATAATTTCAAGCATATCTTTATATAACGAATTTCTTGGATCCTCTACAATTCTATTCCCAGACATACTAAAACCCTGGCATGGGAAACCGCCTGAAAGGACAGTCAATTCTTTGCCATTGAGCTTGTTTTTTACCGTTTGAATAAAATTATTCTTTATTTTCCAATTTGTTATGTCACCTTCAATTAAGGAGTGAGAGAAATTGTGTCTGTAGGTCATGCCAGCTTCTTTAAACCAATCTAAACCAGCTAGCTGATTGAACCCTGCTAACTCAAACCCCTTGGCCATTCCTCCGGCACCGCAGAATAGGTCTGCAGAAGTAAGTTCACTTGAAATTACATTTTCCCATTCATCAGAAATGTCTATCCAATTAACTATATCATTTTTTGATAATTTTCCTATCGATTTTGTTGATTTACCTAACATGTTATTTTGAGCGGTCACCATAAACCAAATTTAAAGAATTATCTTAAACTTAAAAGGTTGCCAAAATTAAATCTAAACTTTAATGAATTTCGTGCAGAATGAATTTGAAATTCACCTATAGATATTTTTTTATCAATCCCATATTTTATTGTGACGCTACTTTTGTCAGTAAAATTATTAGTATAACTAATGAATTCGGGTTTAAACTTTATATTTTCTAATTCATGTTTTCTAATTAGAATAGAAGAAATTTTATCTTCATTTAAGTAACGAGACCATAATAAAAAATCACATTCATTTAAAAACTTTATATACTCGCTTAATAACAAACAAACTTTTCTAGAGTTTTTAACAAGACTTCTAAATTTAACTTCGTTGATTTTGCCGTCATACAATCCTTTATCAGCAAAATACAAATCAAATGTTTTTGGAGATGGCTGACCTATTTCAGGGGGACAAACTTTATATGATTTTGACTTATTGGTCTTTAATGATAATGTGTTATCTTTCTCTAAATAAAAATCGACTCCACTTTTGCTATGACTACCTCTTTTTCTTTTTTCAGCGCCAGAATACTTCATCGGTTTAAATGGAAATAACTCATCTTTATTGTCATTATAATGCCTTATAAATGAACTAAGAACATTTCTGTCTGAATTATGTACTAATCTTTTACTTTCTCTGCCTGACTCTAGATCAAAAACATTACAAATAGCTAATTCTGCAGTATCACCAAGCATAGAATTATTTACATTGTTTGCTCTCTTTAATAAATCAGGAAAGTGTTCGCGATGTAATCTGATTTTGAACCCACTTCTATTATTGTGCAATTGAATTTCTAAAATTGTTTTTCCTTTATATTTTACAGTATTTGATTCGTTCCAAATTTGAGCTGTTGGCTTAGTAAAAGAGAAATCCAAACTATTAAATGTCAGATCTGCTAAATCTTCTCTATTTATAACACTATATTTAAAGCAATCCCCCACCATATAAAGCCAACAATTGTGATCGCTAACTAAAGCATAGTCAATAACAATTGGTAAAATTTCGTGAATTTGATTCAAGCAAAAGCTTTTAAAATTAGACCTACTAATTTTTTCTGAATAAAGATGGCCAAAAAAATGATTAAGCGTTTCTTCGCCAGCTTGACCAACTACTTTAGGAGCAAACATCTTTCCCTTACCTTTGAATGTTCTTACTGAAAAAGATTCACCATTTTCAAGTAAAAAATTATGTGGGCATCTTTTAATGTATGCTGATGTAAATTTTTTAGACGTTGTTAAATATTCTACGGGTTCTGGCTTTTTATTAAAAATTTTACTAATAATTTTTGAATCAATAAATAAACCTAATAACTCTTTATTTACTCTATTCATTGAAATATCATTATCAATTTTAAAATACAAACAGATTGCATATTGAAAAGTTATTCCAAAAGTTTCATTGTTCATTTTTTTAAAAAATAATTGTTAAATAAAAATAAACTTTTAAACTGTATTGTGGGCAAAGATTAGAGGAAAGAATTCTTCATTATATTACTTTACAAAAAAAGAGGTAATTTTTGATTTAACAGTAAAACAATCTAAAATATCACTTTATGATAACCTCGTCGGCAAATAACCAAGTTGGTCCCCCTGCACCCAAATGCCAATCTGGACATGTTCCATAATTTTTTGCTTTTAGCCTAATGTAACGTGCTTTTTGATTCACTTTTGTAGAAAAATCTTTTTTAAAAGATCCGTATTCTTTGTCAGAAAAAGTATTGCTGACTATAGCTACAGACTTAAAGTTTTGCCCATCATTTGACACTAAGAATTCTACTCGTGGTGGATAAAAAATCCAAGACTTAATGTCTTGTAAAAATCCGATAGCTAAATATTTAATAGGTTTAATAGTGCCTAAATCTATTGTAACATCTAGATCTTCTCTATAGCCCTGCCATCTGCCCGTTCTATAGCTTCCTGTTCCTCGCAAATAATCTATTAAGGTTTTATCTCCTGCAGCTGCATATTGATTAGCATATTTACTTTGTATTTTAATACTTCTACTTCCATCTATTTTATAAAAAGATGACGACACCATTTGACTCTGACCATTAGAAGAAAAGGCTTTAGCTGTAATAACAGCATCTTCAAATAATACAAAGGGCCTATTATAAATAGACGACTCAGAGCTCGGTTGACTACCATCTAAAGTGTAGCGAATTATTGCTTCTTGAGCAGAGCTTAATTCTACAACTAGGCTATCAGTAAAGGTTTGGCTTTTTGCCATAAAAAATGGCACAGGTGTTAAAGGGTTTTTGGTAATTGAAGATGGTGGTATCCCCTGATTTCCCCAATCGCTAGGCTCATTGCCCATTAAAAATACAAGCTCCCCACCTCGCATAATATCGCTGTGCATAAGATAGCTTTTATCATAAATTCGTCCATTTAAAGTAACTGATTGAATGTACATATTGCTTGGGCTCAATTTATCAGCACGGATAACAAAAGTTTGCCCATTTTCTAATTTTATTTGAGCCTGATCAAACATTGGTGTGCCTATAGTATAATAATCTAATCCGGGAGTTACACTATAAAACCCCATAGCACTCAAAACGTACCAGGACGACATTTGTCCGCAATCCTCGTTACCAGAAAGACCATCTGAATAAACGCTATATTGCTCTTCCATAATTTGTCGAACTCTTTGCTGAGTTTTATGTGGCTTACCAACATAGTTGTATAAATATGCCATGTGATGGCTTGGCTCGTTACCGTGGGCATATTGCCCGATTAGTCCTGTAATATCTACCTGATTTCGTCCTGAGGTTTGACTATCAGCAGTGAATAAACTATCAAGATGTTGTTCCATCTTTTCCGGTCCGCCCATCAAATCTATATGACCTTTAATATCTTGAGGTGTAAAGGCGGAATACTGCCAAGCGTTGGCCTCTGTATAATTGAAATTAACTTCGTCTGGAACAAAAGGACCAAACCAATTGTTGTTTACTTTGGCTCTAAAAAAATTTGTTGATGGATCATAGATATTTTTATAATACTGTGCTCTTTGATAAAAATCATTTGCAACATCAGTCCTATCTAAAGAATCTGCCATTACAGCAATACACCAATCGTCATAAGCATATTCTAAAGTTTTAGATACAGACTCTGGCTCATCACTAGCGGCAATAAAACCCTTGGCTTTATAATGTTCTAAACCTTCCGTGTCTAAATTAGCGCTGTGAATCATCGCATCCAAGGCTTCCTCAACATCATAATCTTTTAGCCCCTTAATATAAGCGTCTGCAATAACTGGTATAGCATGATAACCTATCATACAATTAGTATAATTAGCTGCTAACTCCCAAATTGGTAATTTGCCGCCTTGTCGAAATTGTCTTAAAAATGTTCTAACAAATTCATTTGTCTTTTCTTGTTCAATAATAGTAAATAAAGGATGTGTAGCGCGAAAAGTGTCCCAAAGTGAAAAAATTGTATAATGATTATCTGTACTATCTTGATGTATTTGCATATCCATTCCTCTATACCTTCCGTCAACATCTATATATAAATTTGGGTTCAGTAATGAATGGTACAAGGCAGTATAAAAAATAGTTTTGTGATTTTCATCTCTACCATAAACCTGAATCTTGGAAAGATTCGTTTCCCATGCATCTTGTACTGATTGCTTGATTTTATTAAAGTCCCAATGTGGAATTTCAGCCTCTAAGTTTTGTTGAGCTCCAAGCATATCAACTGCCGAAATACCAACTTTAACAAGTAAAGGAGTGTCTAATTCTCCAAACATCATTCCCACAACTAAACTATCAGGACGGTAAACAAGTTTTTGAATGGGCGATGAAAATTTAGCGTGAAAATGTACTCGTTGATCTGTTGCCCACTGATTAGAATAACGATAGCCCTTAAGTGTTACGCTATCAACTTGTTCTAGAAAAACTGCCATTAGCTTATCTCTGTGATCTAAATCTAATATTACCTGAGCTACCTCATTAGTGGGAAAAGTGTATCTATGAAAGCCCGCTCTTGGACTAACTGTTAGTTCTACTCCAATATTATAATCATCTAATTGCACTTGATAAAAGCCCGGCTGTGCCAATTCATTATCATGAGAAAAGAACGAACCATAACCATCTGCGCCATCTGCGCCATTATTAAGTAATAAATCTCCAGTAGTTGGCATAAGTAAAACATCTGCATAGTCTGAAATACCAGTTCCACTAAGGTGAGTGTGTGAAAACCCATATATTACACTATCCGAATAATGATACGCTCCGCATCCGTCCCAACCTTCTAATCTTGAGTCAGGGCTTAACTGTACCATTCCAAAAGGACTAGCCGCACCAGGATAAGTATGGCCATGCCCTCCGGTTCCTATAAATGGGTTAACATAATCTATTATTTTTTTTTTTGCTGGTTGACAAGCCGCAAATATGACTAAAAGAATAGAGTAAAATTTTTTCATGTTTTTAGATAATTTCTTTCCACACCAAAGCACTAGCTCCCAATATAGCGGCATCAGAGCCATCAAGAGATGATGGTAAAAGTTGAATTTTATTTTTATAAATACTTAATAAGTTCTCTTCCAAATATTGCTTTGTAGGCTTAAATAAAAGATCTCCTGATTGTGCCAGACCGCCAAATAAATATATACAACGTGGGCTAGTAATTGCTACAGCATTAGCTAATGCCATTCCTAATTTTTTTGCTGTAAAATCAAAGGCTTCTAAAGCCCATTTTTCTCCTTTATTTGCCGCATCATAAACTTGAGATGAGGTGTAATCTTTTGATGTTAATTCTTTCGCTGTCGCGCTGATTGCAGTAGCAGACGCATAGGTTTCTAGACAGCCTCTACGACCACAACCACAAGGACGACCTCCTTCTTCAACTATGACATGACCTAACTCTCCAGCAAAACCATCGTGCCCATAAACAACTTTTCCATTTATAACAATACCACTACCAAGACCTGTTCCAAGTGTTACCATAATGAAGTTTTTAACTCCTTTAGCGCTACCATAAACCATTTCGCCTATAGCTGTAGCGTTTGCATCATTTGTAACAATTACAGGCATATCAAAGTAGTTGTTAAAATATTCTTTTAATGGAACACAGTCAGGCCAATCTAAGTTAGGAGCAAACTCAACAGTCCCGTTATAATAATTACCGTTCGGCGCACCAATACCAATACCTACAGCTTCATTTTCAGCCAAATTTTCTAATAACTGTTGTGATACTTCCTTAACTAGCTTTTTGGGGTCATTATATTCTGTAGTTTTTATTTTACCACGCCAAAGAAAATTACCATTCGATTCTACCCAACCAAATACGGTATTAGTTCCTCCTATATCTATTCCGGCACTAACCTTTTTCATCTTTGCGAATTTATCGAATCATTATTTCATCTACAAATTGATGTCTTATTAGCTCTCATATTGAATATAAAAACAAACAATAGATATATTAATTTAGGTACGATGGAGAGTTTATTAGCTTGTTTTTACCTTTTTGAAACAGAGCGTAATTAAATAACGGGTGAACAGCATAAGCTCCATGTTCACCCTTTTTGTTTATGGCCAAATAGCCTATTTGCATATCATTATAATTTTGGTTTTTTACAATTCTAGCTATAGCTTCTTCACAGGCTTCTTGAGGAGATGCCCCTTGACGCATTAGTTCGACAACTAGAAATGAACCTAAAGTTTTCATAACTGCTTCACCCATGCCAGTTGCACAACAACCTCCCACTTCATTGTCGACAAACATTCCGGCTCCAATTATGGGCGAATCTCCAACTCTTCCATGCATCTTAAAAGAAAGTCCTGAGGTAGTACAAGCTCCTGAAATATCTCCTTTTTTATCCAAGGCTAATAAACCTATAGTATCGTGATTTTCAACATTTATAATAGGCTGATATTGTGAGTCTTTTTTCCACTCCTCCCATTTTTGTCTTGCCTCATCAGTCAATAAATCTTCTTTGGGGAAACCTTTTGCCAAAGCAAAATCCAAAGCTCCCTTTCCAGAAAGCATAACATGAGGTGTTTCGTCCATCACTTTTCTAGCTACAGAAATGGGGTGTTTAATATGCTCTAAATAAGATACTGCCCCACAGTTGCCAGTATGATCCATTATACAAGCATCTAAAGTGACGTGCCCATCTCTATCAGGTAATCCGCCGTATCCAACACTCGTGGATTCTGGATCAGCCTCAGTTAGTCTAACGCCTTGTTCAACAGCATCAATAGCCCTACCACCACCATTTAAGATTTGCATAGCAGCTTCATTGGCAGCTAAACCATGATTCCAAGTAGAAATTACTATTGGAAAACCTGATTGAGAGTGCGGGTTTGTTTTGTTTGATATTGATCGAGTAAATGCTTTGGGCAATATCAACGCTCCTGCTGCGCCAAGCGCTGTGCCTTTTAGAAATTGTCTTCTATTTTTCATCTAAAAATTTATGGGCTTTTATTAGACAAGCTTAAAATTCACCGCTTCCGTCACCACTGTCTTTAATATCATCGTTACGGATGTTGGTGCGGTCTTTAATCACGTCAAATTTTAACTCTCCAAAAGTATATTTAAAACTAATGCCAATGGATCTAAAGACTGTGTTTCTATTGCTGTAAATATAGAAGTCATCGCCTTGTAGCTCCGTTTCAAAAGATTTATATTTCTTGAAGGGCTCAACAAATCTTAGACCAATAGAACCTTTTTTATTATTGAATTCTTTCTTGAAGCCAAATGAGAACATTGAGAACCCAGGAACATATCCTTGTGTAGTTTGATTTGGTGGCCGAAAGAATCCAAAAGTTTCGGCCTTATATCCTTTGCCCATATCATAATTACCCCCAATATTCCAATTGAATAAGACTCTTCCCAAGTCGTCAGAAGTGGTTTGATAAGTATATAAATTAAACCCTGCTCTTAAATTAGCATCGCCAAGTTTGATTGAGCCGTAATAGTTAAACCCAATAGACAGGTTTTCTCCAATATTATCATAAGAAGTTATTGAATTATCCCCTATTAAGCGTACATTAGATTCTATCAAATCATAAGTTTGTTTAGCAAAAACATAATAACTCCCTTTATATTTTCCTTCAAAACTATTATATCCTATTTCTAACTGATGGGTAATTTCCGGTTTTAATTGTGGGTTGCCTTCAGTCAATGTAAGGGTGTCAGTATATGAAATATTTGGATTAATAAATCTCATGCCTGGTCTATAAATTCTTTTACTATAACTGGCTTTTAGCGACCTCATCATATCAATCTTTTTAGATAAAATAAAACTTGGTAATAGTGTAGTATAATCGTTCTCAAAAGGATCTTTTTCATTTTGCACCCATGTATTATTTTGATTAGAATTCCACTGACCTTTAATTAGTGTGTTTTCAGCTCTTAGCCCAACTACAGCTCCCCATTCTTTACTTAGTTGCCATTTTGTGGATAGATATATGGCAGCAATATTTTGAGTATAGTCAAACTGCTCAAATGGTTGGAAAATAATGGGATTTGTATTTTCAGTATTATAATTATTCAATAGGTTTCTATTAACATACTTAGCACCGAATTCTATAGTATGTTTATCTTTCAAAGGGTGAGTATAGTCTAGTTGGTAAGTATATGTAAGGGGGCTACCGTCATTTTTATTAATTATAGTGTCATTAGGGATACTCCCGTTAAACTCTTGATAAACATAGTTTTCTTGATCGGAAACGTCTCCTCCTAACTGAAAAGCAAGTCTTAATTCTCGGTCTTCGTGGTCACTGAATTGCTTTACATAATCAGTCGTCCACTCATAACCTAAACTCAAATTTTTTGAATCTGTATAGCGTACAGTATCATTAATTTGATAAGCTAAGTCATTAATAAAATTATCTGAAAGTATAGATGAATATAAATAGTCATCAGCCCATTCCTGATTCGTTTGTCGATTACCTCTCATTTGAAAGCTCGTTACAATACTATTATATGGATTAATGTCATAATACATTTCAGAAGTCCCTCCAAAACCTATCCACTGCCCATTAGTTTGAGCATTTTTAGTTAAAGTAGTTGAATCAGCATAATTAAATCGATGATAAGTCTGTTCACCCGAAAGTGGCCAACCATAGCGCACTCTACCGCGTACAGATATTCCAAACTTTCCTTTACCATAATTGAGGTTTAAAGATTGTTTGTTTACCCTGGTGCCAAATGAACCGTTGATAGTACTTTTAAACCCTGAAATTTGTTTTTGCTGTGTTATGATGTTGATGATGCCTGCACCACCTTCACCGTCATATTTTGCTGTTGGACTAGTAATGACCTCAACACTTTTGACTTGCTCAGCAGGTATCATTTGTAAAGCGTCGGCTGCTGAGCCAGAAAAGAAAGTTGATTCCTTACCATTTACTAAAAACTTAATATTAGAAGAACCCCTAAGATTTACATTGCCCTCTAGATCAACAGAGAGTAATGGTGTTTTACGTAGTACGTCTGTTGCGTCATCTAGGCCTTCATTAAAATCGTTTTCAGCATTGTAAACAATTTTCTCCATTTTACTTTCGTAAACTGGTCTGTCTTCATTGATAGAAACCTCATTAAGGCTAATTGCACTTGGAGTTACTTTAACTTTTTTTAGATAGACAAATGTTTTATTTTTGTTCAGAGAAACATCAACTCGAGTTTCTTCATAACCAATATAGTTTACTAAAAAATAATAATCCGCAAGACCTAATTTATTAAACTGAAAAGCTCCCTTTTCATCAGTAATTGTTCCCTCCATAAGAATTCCATTCATTCTAAATAGTCTAACATTAGCAAAAGCTAATTCATCTCCAGAATCCTTATCAACTAATTTTCCACTTATTTGTCCGTTATGTAAAGATGCATTTTTGCCCCCTGACCATCCCATGTTTGGACGTTGGGCAAATATCAATCCACTAAACAACACTGCAACAATTGTGAGGCTTATTTTCATTTAACAAAAGTAGTTAAATTAAAGTATGATAATAATCATCGATACAATATTAAAAAAAGGCTTGCCTTTTTATAAAAGCAAGCCTAATTTAAATAAAACTAAAAATATTAGTGGTCGTGATCGCCATGCTCTTCACAATGAACAGGGTAGGATCCTGCTGGAACTGTATCATTTCCAACGACTGTCTCTTCAATAGTATGAAGATAATCAGGGGCTTCAACTTCTTCAAGTCCAGAGCCACAGAATTCGCCGATTTCCACTTCAACTTCTCCAGCATCTGTCATATATGCTACATGGCATTCGTGACAATCATCGCTGTCTGAACAAGAGAACATGAATAATGCTAAGGTTGGTACAATTAATAATTTTTTCATAATTTTTTTTTAAATAGTTAAACATAATTTAAGGTTATATGAGCGCCCTACATGAGGGATTTCATAACTTTTTAAACGAGATAGATGAGGTATATATTCTACATTTAAAAGGTTTCTTACACCTATTGAAAGGTTTATTTTATTTGATTTTGAGCCAAATAATAATGAAGCGCTAATGAGCGAATAAGCATCTGTTGAGTCTTCATTATTCGCAACTTTTTTTTGTGAAGAATTATAAATGTGATCAAAAGAAACTTCACGACAATTAAATATATTTTTATTTAAAAAATAATATTTGATTGAAGTTTGAAATGTGTTTGCAGGCATTAGTGGCAAAAATTGACCGTCAGAACTTTTTCCTTCCATAATTGATATTCTTTCCTCAATATGTAGTTGATGTAAAAAGTGTGGATGATAGTGTATATTCATTTCGAGTCCCTTTAATTGGACATTATCTAACTGTTCATAGACATATAGTGGATTATTGTTAATAATGCTATCTTGGGGACTTAGTATTATAAAATCATCAATATTATTAAAAAAAGGGTTTACAATAATGCCTAAATGCTCATCAGACCATTCGTAAGTAAGGTCTAGTTGATTCCCTTTTTCTTCAATAAGATTTGGATCACCAACTTCATAACGCATAGTTGCATGATGAACGCCATCTGATAATAGCTCAGAAAGGTGTGGTGTTCTAAAAGCTGAAGAATAACTAAATTTTAATTTGTGGTCATTAATTAATTTGGAAAAACCCAATGAAGTACTTAAGGCATTGAAATCATTTTCATATGAATATGATTCAGCATTAATTTCTCTGTAATCGTAACGTATTCCAAATAAAAAACTCCAATCATTTATAACATAATCAAGGTTTGAAAATACCCCTAAATCGTTGGTTTTAGCATCTGGAATAAGTTGAGAGGTTGTTGGGTTATTTTTATTGTTTTGTATTGCGCTTTGTGAGCCAAAGGTCCATTTAAAAGATGGATTAAATAGTTTAATATATGAAATATTAAGTTGGCTAGATGATAATTCCGTATCATACTCTGCTCTAGTCCACTTTTCAAACTCTTGAAGTTTATTATTTGAATGTGCTAAATCAATTTTTAAAGTATTATCACTAATAAAAAAAGTGTTTTGTAATGATATTATGTGATTATTTACTATCTGTGTTGGACGATTTTCATAACGATCTTGACTTGAACTAGTTAACTGTTCAAGGGTTGGTCTTGCATCATGAGAATGAGCAGGAATTCCCAATATATTACTATTAAACTGATATCGTAAATTCATTATCCAATTATTTTTGCTATATCCAATAGCAGTTTTAATTGCTAAGTTGTTAAAACGAGAATTGAATAAATAATTGCCATTTGGCATTCTATAATCTGCAGCAGATCCATATTCTGCATAGGTATTCATTCTAAGTTTGTTTTTTGCCCATTTAGAAATAATTTGGTTATTATATCTCATTAAAGCTGACTCAAAGTTTGACACTAGTTTAAATTCAGACATTCCTGAAGACACATAACTGTCATCCACGAAGTACAAGGCTCCTGCTAAAGCATCGGCACCAAACATAATTGAAGCTGGCCCTTTAATTAATTCAACTTTACCAATTCCTAAATCTGTAAAGCCTAGCCCGTGATCTCCACCCCATTGTTGGTTTTCTAGTCTGGCGCCATTTAAATACGTTACAAGCCTCATTCCTGAAAGCCCCCTTACAGTAACTTTGTTTATTCCTGTTCCAGTTGATTTTTCATAAACACCTGGAATATGAGAAAGTCGCTCAACAAGATTTAATGAATTATCACTAAAACTATTTATTGGTAAAGAACTTAAGGCAACAACCTGGTTTGTTGAAAGTTGATGGTTAATTGCTGAAACCTCAACTTCATTAATTTCAATATGAAGTTTTTGAAGTGTGACAATTATATTATCATTACTTTGCTCGAAATTATAAGAAAATGTCTTGTAACCATCTTTACTAAATACTAGAATAGACTTTTGGGGTAGTTCTATGTTTATATCTAATATGCCATTATCATCAGTGTGAGTTATAACTGCTAGTGGATGGATATAAACATCAACGTTAGCTAAAGGTTCGTCCTGCGCGTTGGTAACAACAACCTTTTTTTGCGCAAAGCAAACAATGGAAATTAAAGAAAAAAAGATTACAATAATATTTTTCATAATTTTGTTAAAAGATTGCAAATATAAAATGTTAACTATAATAATGCAACAATGTTGCAGAATATATGCTTGAAGAAAAAAAAATCCGTGAAACTCGTTTTAGATTAGAGTTAATTAAAATTTTTAATAAAACAAACAATGCTATTTCTACTAAAGAAATTGAAACCCAATTAAATGATTTTGATCGTGTAACTCTTTATAGAACTCTAAAGTTATTTATTGAAAAGGGCGTAATTCATGAAGTTTTATTCTCCAATGGAAAAAAATATGCTCTTTGTAAAGAACAATGTGGCAAATATAAACTTGGCCACAATCACCTTCATTTCCACTGCTCTACTTGTAACAACTCTTTTTGTATTGAAACAGATATTACTAAAATTAATCTTCCAGGATATATTATTAATCAAACTGATTTAAATTTACATGGTATTTGCAATAAGTGCAATAACTAACTGCTAGATTAGCTAAAAATCAAAGTTGTGTTAGAAAAAATCTCAGATTGACTTTGTATCCTTTGAATAGCCATTGTTATAATTCTTTTATTTAAAGAAGATGTATTTAATCTGTAGAAGGAATAATCTTCAATAGCAAATAGCCCTATAATAGCTCCAAGAATGATGCTTCTTAAACACTGGTTTTTTGACAATGAATCGTGAATATAACTTAATCTCTGTTTTCTTGAAAGCTTAAAAAACTCTCCCTTGAACTGATTAATATAATCGTTAAATATGTGAAGTAATAGATCGTTTTGGAATTTCAGTATTGGTCGTAATACTTTATTTTGGAATAATTCAATTTCTTTAGATTTTAGATCTTTATCTATGTTGTCTATACTTGGCATAATAGCCAAAAGCAAAGATGTTCTATCTTTCATATTATAATTTTTTATACATAGTATAATGAGGCCCTATCCCATCAATTTCATAAATTGGTCCAATCTTCAAAAAGCCAAGTGACCTATAGAAATCAATTGCTACTAAGCGAGCTTTACACCATATTAGGTCCCCACCTAAATTTTGAATGTCTTGAATTGCTTTTAGCATTAAAGATCGAGCTAAGCCTTTGCGCATGTAATTTGGATGAGTTGCCATTCCTCTTAAGCGGTATGCATTTAACGCCTTTACTTCAATCATAGGTTCGGGATAAAAAGTTGCAATAGAAAAGACTTCTTTATTGATAATATTTGCATAATGAAGTGTTAGTGTTTCATTATCTCTTTCGTAATTTGTAGAGTCTAAAGGTTCTCCTGGTCTCAGAACAAGGCTTCTCAAAGGACGTATTTGTTCTACGTCAACAAGCTGAATAGTCATATTGCAAAATTAAGAATTTATAATTGCGTATTTTTGTGCTTATTGAACACATTAATATTATGGAAATTGTAATGATTAAAAAGTTAGGGTGTGGGCCATGTAAAACCTTTGAGCCCATAGTAAAAGCTGAAGCCAAAAAACGTTCTTTAGGCTTTAGGCACATTATGCAAGAGGATATGCCAGAAGAAATTAGGCCGCCTTATTTCCCATATTTTTATCTTTACAATAATGGCGAAGTAATAGAGCAATGGGGCGGCACCAGTGATCGAAAAATGGTAAAAGTGCTAGATAGATCCTTAAATAAATAGTCTTTATTTATTGTAGAAAATATGCATCACTATAGCGTGAGGCAAAGTAATTACTGAAATGATAATAATAGAAAGATAAGGAATTGATATTGTTAGAAAGCCCCAGTGAGAAAGAGCTAGAAGTATTGATGTAAAAAATATACTCAACAAGGAATATGGTAATAGTAGTTTTAAAAAATCTATCAAACTAAAATTCGCGTCTTCAGACTTTAAAAAAAGATACTCCTGATTCATCACTCTAATTGAATGTAAGACAACAAAATAGAGAGTAAAACCAATAATAAACGGAAAGAGAAAAAAAGTTAAATGAATAAGTACGATTAAAAATAACTCTGAGGTAAGACGTCTTTTACTTATTTGATTTTTAATAAAAAAATATAGTAGTAAAATTAGTGTGGCACAATTAGTGCTTATGAAAAAATAAAAAAATAAATCCTTATTATAAACCACAGCAAAATATTGAGTATCTTGAAAGTAAGCTGTTATAGACGCTAATTCGCCTATGTTATAATACATTAAGGTGGCCAATAGTGCCAAACCCCAAAGTAAAAATAGTAAGGGATTAAAATTCCTTAATGTAAGTTTAGCATCAACAAATTGTGATTCACCAAAATGAAATGCGGATAAAATGAGAAAAAATAAAAAACTGGCTAGCGGAAATCTCAACCATGACAAAACAAATAGAACAATTAAACCAAGGTATAAGACATAAAACTTTAGTTTTGACATTGACCTTTTTTTAAAAAACAAAATATGATCAATTGCTCCGTGAGGGATACCAAAGGATAATATAAAAAATGAAGCGTAAACTAACTGCTGCTCTAATGTAATTGTATTAAAAGCTTGGTAAATTAGAAATAATGCGTAGAGACAAACTATAAATATAAACGTAAATCTATTCATATTGGTATTAAAAAATAAAAGCAGACTACACTATGAGTGAGTCTGCTTTTATAATTAATCAAATACTGTTGATTATTTTTTAGATTCTGAAATAGCAATATTATAAACCACTAAACCAAATCCAATTTTATTGATTGCGTCAGCAATGTTGTACCATAAGTCAACATTCTCTGACCCCCAACCCATTGCAGTGTTTAACCATCCGCCATCCATACACATGTATCCGATTGGATAGATTGCCCATCCTACTAATACAAACCATGCTAGTGTTCGAACGCCTCGCTTTACAACATCAGAATTGCTCTTATCTGCTAGCTGAGCTACTTCACCAAACCATACCGCGTGTAAAATGTAGATATATCCTAGAGTAGATAATACACCCCATGTCACCGAATGTGCTGTTGTTCCATCAGAGAAAGACTCTCCAATGTATCCACAAACTAGCATCCATGTTGATGCGATAATTAATTTCCACAATAAGCTTTTTGTAGCACCAGCGGCCCTAGTAAGTAAATAAAATTCTACACACATTAATGGAACCGTCAATGTCCAGTCTACATATCTAAAGAAAGTTGGGTTATCTCCTGTTGCCAGATAGTAATCACGCATGTAGAAGTAGTGAACTGCTGCAATACCTGTGATTAAACCTGAAATTAGAAGAGATAACTTCCACTTATCGTCTACGCTGCCTCTTTCAAAGAAAAAGAAAACAGAAGCGGCAAACATTGCCATGTATCCGACAAAAAATGTGAAGCCGACATAATCATCCGGCCTCATTACTTGAATATCTAATAACATAATATTATTAATTTTAATTAGTTAATGGTACAAATATATAAAAATGTAGAGCTTTTTAGCATTTTAGTTATACAAAACTTATTTTTTTTTGTTTTTTTTTGGAATTATCTGATAAGAGCTCAAATTAAAAAAAATCGGTTTTTTTATAAAAATCACGAAATATTAGAATAACTTTAATGCACTATTATTGCTCAAATAATGAAATTTAAGTTCCTAAACACTAATAAACAGCTAAGT
>CEQX01042908.1_pt1 | contig 46649 bp, 36 predicted proteins | sample 356261 | NCBI WGS metagenome assembly CEQX01 (sample SAMEA2621076, study PRJEB7988) | marine metagenome | isolation source: saline water (ENVO:00002010), including | reverse complement strand
CGCGAATTTAACATGGCCGAACTGGAATACTTCATCGATCCAAATGAGCGGCCAAACCATGATTTCTCCTCATGGTCATCACACGAAATTTGCCTCATCGACGGCGATGGTGTTTCACATTCAATGACGCTTCAGCATGCTGCCGAATCCGGGTTGATCCGTCACCCAACAGTTGGCTTTTTCATGGGGAAAACCTTTGATTTTCTTTCATCTGTTGGCATTGACGGTACACGAGTGCGATTCAGGCAACATGCATCCGATGAGATGGCACATTATGCTTCAGACTGCTGGGATGTCGAAATTCATGGTTCGTATGGATGGATTGAATGTGTTGGAATTGCACATCGTGGATGTTACGATTTGGAGGCTCATGAAACGGCTACAGGGAAATCTTTGCGTGCACGAAGAGAATTTTCAGAACCTAAAATTCGAGAAATTGATGGCTGGACGATTGATGGCGGAGTTGCTGGTCCAGCGTTTCGTGCTGATGCAGGTCAAGTCAAAACCATCGTTGAATCCTTTGACGCAGATGTTGAGTTTCCCGTTGAAGTCACACTCTCCGATGGCCGCAACCTCGCTGTAGCCGCTGAACATGTGAAACGAGTCCAGAAAACGGTCAAGGAAACAGGCGAGTGGTTCATTCCGCATGTTGTCGAGCCAGCATTCGGTATCGACCGCATTCTTTGGCATGTTCTTGACCATGCATTTGAGGAAACGGAAAAGGGAGGCGAACCGTATCGAATGTTGAAACTTGCAGATTCCGTTGCGCCGATTGATGTCGCCATCCTCCCATTGTTCGAAAAAGATGGGATGGATGACCTTGCGCTTGAATTGCATCAATTGTGTTGTAGCACTTCAGGCCTTGTGTCGCTCTATGACGGAAGCGGTTCGATTGGAAAGCGTTATGCACGGTCAGATGAGATTGGTGTCCCAATTTGTATAACTGTGGATCACCAATCTGTTGAAGATCGAACAGTGACGATTCGAAAGCGTGATGACGGTTCGCAAACACGAATGTCTATGGATCAACTTCCCTTCCTCTGAATCAAGAAACATCTTCATGAACCTTCGGGAGATTGGTATTGTATGAGCAGTGCTTCGGATTGGACTGAACGGCATCGTCCTACCTCTGAACATCAACTCGAGGGGAATGAACCACAACGTCGAAAGATCCGTGAGTGGCTGGATGGCTGGGTCAATGGGCAGCCGAAAAAGAAAGGAATTCTACTCGTTGGACCGCCAGGAGTGGGCAAGACGACGATGGCTCGTGCCATCGCTCAAGACATGGGTTGGACTGTCATTGAACTCAATGCAAGCGACACACGAAACGCAGTTGCCATTCGCAAGGCAGCAACCCAATCTTCGACGCATCGTTCTCTGTTTCATGATCCCACAAAACCTCAACAACGTACCCTTATTTTGCTGGATGAGGTGGACCACATCGGTGGTGGTTTACGAGCAGTCAGCGAAGATCGTATTCGAAAAGGAATAGAAAACGATGAATCTGCTGCACTCTCTGGTGACTCTGGTGGAAAGGCAGAATTACTGAGACTTCTTGAGGCCACGAAACAACCCGTCATCCTTGCGTGCAACGATATCATGGGCCTTTGGGGGCGATCATCCTCGAATTGGCGCAATACGAAAGATCGATTCAGCAGGCATTTAGTTACGGTTACTTTTGACCGTGTATCGGATGAAGGTCTTCGACGAATTGCTCGTCGCGTCCTTCGCGAGGAATCCATAGAATACAGCAATGAAGCCATAGATGCTCTTGTTCGTGGCAATCATGGAGATCTTCGAGCTTTGGTTCGAGACTTACAGGTTCTTTCCTCAGGCGGTATCGATAAGTTGGTTCCAGAACAGGTTCGCCAACATCTCGAAGCAGGTGTTCGTGACATGACAACAGAAGTCTTCCCTGGAATGGAAGCACTCTACAGAGCTGAGACGGCGTCCAATTCCGTTGAAATTGGCAGAAGTATCGATAAGCAACCGTCAGATTTGATGAATTGGGTTCATTGGAACAATTCATCCTTATTCGATGCGGCGTCCATGCGACGAGGGTCCAATGCACTCGTCCTCGCAGATCGTTCTGTCGAAAGTCGTTATCGAGATACTGCTCACCATTCCTCATATTGGACCTTGCACTTGTCGTCTTTATCAGCAAGTGTGGCTAATGAAGCAACGCTTCCCTCTCGAATCTATCCCTCGTACCCCAATTATCTTCGACGAAGTGGTTCATGGGCTCGTCCGGCGATCATCAATCATCTTGCCGACGTTTCGAAAACAAGCCGTTCAACTGTTCGGCGTGAATTTATGCCATTGTTGAGCATTCTTCACCAAGAGAACCCAGTGTTTGGTGACCCGAATCGTTTTGAGATTTCTCTTGCATTTGGTTTGAGTGCAGACGAGCACGTTGCGCTTTGCAATTTACCTGTTTCACGCAAATCAACGAAAGCTCTGATTCAAGCCTTTGAAGCTGCAGAAGAACAATGGAAAGATCCAGTGATTGATTCAGTCCTTGAAGAGTTGAATCAAAATCTCGATGTTGAACATGATGTTGAACCTGAAGAATCTGAACCTCAACGCGATTCAGCTCAAAGGACCTTGTTCTGACTCGTCGTGAGGTTCACGCGAAATCATTCGCTTTAGTCGATTAAGCGCTCCCCTTGGCACTGCACCCTTAGATTCAGAACGCCATGTGTGGGGGTGCAAAAGGATGACTGCAGTGAGTAATTCAAGACGTCCGAACCACATCAGAACAGACGTCAACAGGAGTGCGCCTGAATTGAGACCCGCCCATGTTTCACTTGGACCATAATTCCCAATCGTCGGTCCTGTGTTTCCTAAACTGGATGCCACTAGAGCTAATATTGACTCGAAATCTTCACCAGGTACTATGAATGCGAGGAGAATCGAAGAGATTGCAAACAGTCCAATCCAGACAAATAACATTCCAACAATAAGACCTAGTTGTTGACTTCCAACAACTTCTCCGTTCATTCGAATGGTCTGCACCTTTCGAGGTTGTGCAATTCGGACCAGTTCACGCATTGCTACCTTGAATGCGAGATTGATTCGAAGTAATTTCAGTCCACCGCTGGTGCTACCGGCCGATGCACCAACGATCATGAGAACAAACAGGAACAAGTGCGTAACAACAGGCCATTGCATGTAATCTGTTGAGGTGTAACCCGTTGAGGTTCCCAACGATACGACATGGAAAAGAGAGTCAATGAAAGAATCGACGGTCGTGTAATCTCTGGTTGCTAACAATGCGATGGTGATGAACAAAAAGGTTGTAAGGATGTAGACGATGTAATTCCGAAATTCTTCATCCTGTGTTGCTTTACGAAACTGACCCTCTCGGATGAACCATAACAATGTGAAATTGATCCCTCCAATGAACATGAAGAGGATAATTATCAATTCAATCGTATAAGACTCAAAATGACCAATACTGGCATCATATGTCGAGAATCCTCCCGTCGGCATTGTCGTAAGTGCGTGATTTATAGAATCAAACCAATCCATGCCGCCGATGGTCCATAGCAATCCAAATTCAAGGACTGTCAATGCAAGATACAAGCCCCAGAGTGCCAATGCTGTTTCCTGAAGTTTGGGCTTCAATCGCGACAATGAAGGACCAGTCAATTCAGCACGCGCAAGTGCCATTCCACCACCAATCACCCGAGAGAGGATCATCATTCCGAGCATGATAATACCCATTCCACCAAACCATTGTGTTAACGATCTCCAAAACAATAAACCACGTGGCTGTGAATTGATGCAATCCATACCTGGCAGGCAATTTGGGCTCATCGAGGTGGAAATAACGGTTGCTCCAGTTGTCGTGAATCCTGACATCGATTCAAACCATGAATTGACTGCACCTCGAGCAACGTCAGCAAAACTCGAGCCATCGGTAAATGGACCATGGAACATACCGCCAAACCAATACGGAAGTGCGCCTATGAAGACGGCAAGCGGCCAAACCAATGCCACTGCGGCAAAGGCTTCTCGATCACGTAGTCGCATGTGGGTGTTTCGTTTTGTACCAAATCGCAACATCATGGAACCGATGAATAAAGAAAGTCCAGCAGGAATCGAAAATGCTCGAAAAGCAAGCTCCCAATTGTCGAGATAGCCTGTGGCAACAACACAAAGCAGGAGAGGAACTGTCAAAGCGACAAGAGTCCAGCCAAGAATGAGGTTCAGAACGTCAAATCTCATGATTACACCTTGAAGCGTTTCTCCAGATCTGCGACCCGATCAGGCCGACAAAACAAAATCAGGCGATCACCTTCAACGATTGTCTTTTCACGTGCAGGACGAAGAGTCTCCCAAAATCCTGCTGTATTTCGACGCTGAATGAAAGCGATACGTGACCACTCAGGTAATCCTGAATTACCAATTTTCTTTCCAGCGAACTTTGATTCCCTTGGGACTGTTTGACTAATGCCGACAACATCTGGAATATTCGATAATATGGCGTAAGCTCCCGATGCTTTTGTGTGAATATGTGCCAGAATGTTGTCAACAGCAACTCGCTTTATATCAACAGCAAAGGTGATCCCCATACGTTGTGTTACCGTTACAAGATCTGAATCCTTGAGAATCAAACCGGTTCTTGTTACACCCATATCGCTGGCAAGGAGTGCTGCAGCGATGGAGATGTGATCATCGTCAAGTGCTGCGATAGCGATGTGATGTTCTTTGATTCCAATTTCTGTGAGAATGTTGCGATCCAAAAAGTCACCATGGATGACGTCGAGATTTGCATGCGCCCCGATATCGGAGCCTGAGAGGGTATTGGCAACGTTGAGTGTGCGTTCAATGACTGTAACATGCGCTCCATTGCGCAGCCAATTCTCTGCAATGCGCTTGCCAACATCTGTGGCTCCGATGATTGCGACCCGCGGTTGTGCGGGGAAATCGATTGACTCATGTCCAAAGGCCGTTAAAATTCGGCTGAATGAACCCAGTCCGCTAGTGGCTACTGCGATTCTATCCTTCGGCATCAACGTGAAATCTTTGTTGGGAACTGTGCTTGGTTCGCCATCTCGCTTCACTCCAACAATGAGTGGCAGTCCACCTTCAATTCCGAGGCTTGCTTCTTGTAGCGTTTGATAAATGACTTGTTCCGCATCCTTTGTAACGTTGAGTTCGATGATGTATGCTTCGTGGCCAAACGGTATGACTTCTTCGATTGCAGATGAACGAAGACCCGTCGCTAATCGTTGAATCGCCCCGTCAACTGGATCGATTGCATAATCGACAGCAGCCCAACGGGACAGATGTCCTTGTTCATGTTCGGCCACATAATTTCTGTCTCGAAAGCGCCCAATCGAGAGTAGGTTGTGCTTGATTGATGCTCCATTTTTTCGTTTAAATTCATCTTCTGCTAGGGCACAAGCAATGAGATTGCGATCGTCTGAATCAGTCACTGCGACGAATACTGTTGCGTCACCAATCCCAGCCTCTTGCAGTGATTCTCTGGATGTTATATCCCCGTGAATTACGAGGGCATCAAGCGATTGGGCGTTCTTGACCGCTCGCGAATCATGGTCGATCAAGACAACGTCCATTGTTTCCGCTCGCATAGCGCGAGCTAACTCTGAACCAACTCTTCCTGCTCCACCGATAATTACACGCATTTTTCATCACCTCAACTGTATACTGGGAATTTGCCGCCACCATAACTTACAGGTCCTTCTAGGGCAAAGATTCGGCTACGTTGAATCCGATCGTCATCGCCATCTTTGTCTGAGTAAGAAAGAGGACGGTAATAGGCATTGATGTAGGTTCCATCTCTATTGGGATCAGGTTGTTCAATCCAATCGATAAGAGCAGAGGCTGTATGCAACAGCCACTTGTTGTTGGTTACATCAACAGATGCTTCAACATAGCAACTGTCCAATTCGATGTTGTTCTCATTGCACCATTCCGTTGACATTGGTAATTGGATGTAACCCCATGCGTGTGCTTCCCATTTGGTGTAGGACTTGCTTGATAGAATCCCAAATACGTACCATCCTGGAATCCCTTTCGCTCTCAATAAACTGAGGAAAGCATTGGTTTGTTCATCACAGTCACCTTGCCCTGCAGCTAAACACGAAGGTCCGCTTAACGCAGCAGATTTTGATGTCGGATCTGTATAATATTCGATATTATCTCGTATGTAATCGAAGGCTGCTTTCGCAAATGTGAATGCATTTTGATTTCCATCCGGTAAATTGGAATCTATTGCTGATACGGCTGCGATAACATTTGCTGCCGTCGCATCGATAGCGTAATCTGGACGGTTTTTATCGTACCAACGAATGGCGGTGAATTCAGATTCACGTTCCCCATTGCCTCGATTTTGAAAATCATCAAACGTTCCGCTATGCTCTTCAAGCATTCCGGATGAATATCCAGGGATTCTTGGGTCGACATCGTCCACATCGGACCACCAAGTATACGATTTGGTGCTAATGGTAACAAGATATTCGAAACTGAGTTCTTGATTTGGACCAAGGTTGATGTTGACTTTAACACACGGTCCTCCGATGCAGAAATGAGAACCAGAACCTGATGTTCCTGGCCACCAAACTTTATGACCGCCTGGTGTGATAAACGCATCTGCATGTGATCGTATCGCAGCATTCTCTAGTGGTATGTTGATCGATTGACCATCAATCCTCAATTCGATGGCAGTGACGTCCTGTATTTTTGGATTTGGTAAATCTTGCGTTCCGTCAGTGTACGTATACATCGAATTGCTGTTTTCAACTGCATAGACGTCGGGGGAAATAGGCAACGTTTCATTGAAAAATTCGTTCATATCACTGTCTTCGTTCTGGAACGTTACGATTCGATTGAGCGTGTAATCAGCCTCAATGTCATACACGAGATAGCCTGATGTCGGATTCGTGATGAATTCCTTTGCCTCAGAAATCTTTCCCATTGTCATTTCACGTGCTTGTGGTGAAAGCATAATGAACGCCACCAACCCAAGCATGATGAGGCTTCGAAAACGATTTTTCCTACCTTTGAGGATGTTTTTGGTTCGACCACGATCGGTTTGCACAATACCTCGTCGATGCGGAGTGGATGTCATTCGATATGTATTGGAACCTTTATGTCGATCTCTCTGGAGGTGAATTCTGCTTTCCATGATGGAACTGTTTGCTAACACTCTCCCGCAAGAATAGCAAATGGTATCGCCATCCAGCGTGGTCGCACTGCAATACGGGCATGAACCCATACCCACTTGGTTTCGCAGTCATGGTTTAATGGTTGTGTGAGATGACCGACCAAACCATTGATAGAGGAGGTCCGAGGGCGCGATATCATTCCTCTGATTCATGCAGTGAATGAATCGGCTCAAGAAGTGCCGATGTAGGCTGATTTTGACGCTTCTTATCTGCTTGCATTCTCCTCCAGCGTCGCTTTCCTTCTTTTGGCACGGAGTCCCATACCCATTTTTCTGCTGAACTTTGTACAAGAAGAATTGGAGGGATGATGAAGATCCAAGCAATGAGGTTGAAAAATGCAAAATAAAACATGGTCAGGGCTGAAGCCCTCCAAATCGTTGCCCGAAGGATTGCACCCCAACGCTTGCCTCGCAACATTAGCGTTCCATGATACGACCCAATAATCGCTTCAGCTCTCGGTGCAAAAAATCCAATGAGGAGAACTGTTGCTACATGCATGGGTGTGCTGATGTCGGCTTCAATACGGCGGGTGATCAACACAATGGCTAACATTCCACCCACTGCGACGCCCAGTGCCCAACCACTGGTCGCTTGTGAACCTCCTTTTCGAACCCGCTTTCGACGCAATAGAAAGTGCATACCAATCGTTGCGATTAACGGTATCAGAAACAATCGAAAAACATTCAATTCCGCACTTCGTTCACCTGTTAATTGTGCATCATAATAAGGTAAAAACAGGGAAGAATCAGCATAGGACGCAAAAGCTCCTCCCAGGAGAATGCCCCAGAAGACTTGATTCCATGCTGTTGGTAGGTCATAAAATCCGGAATACTTTGTCATGACTCCGCGCCAACCAAGCGTCATTCCGATGAGACCGCAAATTGCGGCAACTTGGAATGTGAGAAATTCATTGACCACAGGACGTCCTGATGAATCGCATACATAAGATGATTAGCACCAATTGGAGGCAATGAGTTCAAACACCTCCACAAGTTGTCATGCCCATGGCGAGATTGTTGTTGTTTGGAGGAAAAGGTGGTGTTGGGAAAACCACAACTTCAGCCTCAACAGCCGTATGGCTGGCAGATTCTGGCCTCAAAGTCCTCCTTGTTTCAAGTGACCCAGCACATTCAACATCAGATTCACTTGGTGTCCAACTCGGATCTGAGCCAACACCGGTCGAAGGTGTTCCCGGTCTTTTTGGTCTCGAATTGAATCCAGAGGCCAAACTTTCAACCTTCATGCCCAAACTTGGTGAAAGCCTCTCCGGTATGTCTTCATCACCGTTTGCTGCACTGGGTGGGCTTGGAGGTATGTTCGATCAATCAGCAAAGGAAGAAATGGCATCGATAAAGGAAGAAGTTGATTCGAGTGAATTGGTTCTACCAGGACTCGATGAAGCGATTGCATTCGATGAATTGCTGAAACACGTTGAAAATCCAGCCTGGGATGTGATTGTCTTTGATACGGCTCCGACAGGCCATACCTTGCGTTTCCTCTCTTTGCCTGAACTGATTGAAGCATGGTCTGGGCGACTTCTTCGTATGATGCGCGTCTCTGGTGGTATCCGCTCCATGCTTTTTGGTCGAAAACAAAGCGATGCAATGAAAGAGGAATTGGAGCGATTTCGACGACGTGTGCTACATGTACGCCGAGTCTTGAGTGATGCCTCGACTACATCGTTCACACTTGTCACCATACCAGAACGGATGGGGGTCAACGAGACTGTGCGGGCGAATGCTTCCCTTAACGAATACGAGTTACCTGTTACGGGTTGTTTGGTCAATCGCGTTACACCAGAACTAGACCATCCATTCTTGCAACGACGACGTACTGAAGAACAGGGGCATATTGCTGAACTCGTGGACACCTTGAAAATTCCAGTTACGACAATGGACTTGTTTGATTCAGAAGTGCAAGGGCTTGAACGCCTCCGAACTTACGGGATGTTATTGTACGGTGAGGTTACAACGCTTTCAAAAGAACTTGGACCTTATTCAGTAGGAGATCGGTTGCAACATTCAATCCATCGAGGTACCTACATCGAACAAGGTGACGGTGTTGAAATTATACATTTACATTTCCCTGGTCTTGAGCGAGATGATCTCTCACTGCGAAGTGAAGATGGTACGCTGTTTGTTGGAGTGAATGGTCGGGAGCATGCAATACCAACAACATCACCAGCGAAGTCATCACAAATTAAAGCCAAACTTGAGGATGATGTCCTTCGATTGGAAGTTCCACTCTTGGAGTGAACTTCCGTTGGATTCAAAGGAGAAGGCTTGGTGGGTAATGCATGGCGCTTGAGGGACTCTCACGTGGGATTTTTCGCTCACTTGGACTCCTTCGTAGCAAACGTCGTCTCAATGAAGAAGAACTCAAAGAGATGACCAAAAGTCTTCGTCGCGCATTACAGGAGGCTGATTTTAACGTTCGACAAACCAAAGAGATTGTCGATCGTCTGGAAGAACGAATGCGCGAGGAAGAACCTCGTCCAGGCATCGATCTTCAAACACATGCGATGAATATTCTCTACCTCGAATTGGTTCGTATTCTCGGAACAAACCATGAGTTTCAGCCTCGTGGTGCAACCTTACTCCTCGTAGGTCTGTACGGTCAAGGTAAGACCACAACAACTGCAAAGTTAGCCGAATGGTATCGGAAAAAGCACGGACTGCGTGTTGCAGTGATCGAAGCTGACGTTCATCGTCCAGGTGCATACGCTCAATTGTCGCAATTATTGGAAGATTCTACTGTAACCGTTTATGGAGAACCAGAAGAAAAAGATGCAGCAACGATTGTTCGTAATGGACTTGCTGCGTGTTCAGCAGCCGACCTCGTCATCGTTGACACTGCAGGACGGCATCAACTCGATGAGGAACTTGTTGATGAATTGGAACGAATTGCATCAATAACCCGTGCAACCGAACGTTGGCTCGTCATCGATGCTCAAGTTGGTCAGGCTGCGGGGCCAGTTGCTGCTTCATTCCACGACCTCGCAGGGGTCACGGGAATCGTTGTCACAAAACTCGACGGTACTGCCCGTGGAGGTGGTGCATTGTCCGCCGTTGCTGCCACTGGTGCTCCACTTGTCCACATTGGTGTTGGAGAGAAAGTTTCTGATCTTGAAAAATTCGAAGCTGACCGATTTATTTCGCGGCTTCTTGGAATGGGAGACATACGTGGTCTCATCGACCTTGCACCTGAGGATTTGGACGAAGAAGAAGCCATGCGTCTCACACAGCGCCTCATGTCTGGCCGATTTACACTTAATGACATGTACAAACAAATGGAGATGATGGCCAAAGTAGGCACAATTGACAAACTCATGTCTTTCCTACCCGGTAGTATGTTCGGAGGTCTTGGTGGAATGTCCAAATCTCAAAAAGAAGCCATGCAAGGGAATCTCGACCGTTACCGGACAATAATGGATTCTATGACTGGATGGGAAAAGAACGAACCTGCTAAAATTAAAGCGGAACGAATTCAACGAATCGCCCGCGGCTCTGGTGTAAAAGAAAAGGATGTTCGTGAACTCATTGCACAATGGAAACGTTCCCGTAAAATGATGAAGGGAATGGGCGGAAACCGTAAGTTGAACAAACAAATGCGAAAAATGATGAAAGATGGTGAGATGGACATGGATCCGTCAAGCTTTGGCATGTGATATTGGGTTGATTTGATGCGACTGTATCACAACCCACGATGTTCGAAATCGAGACAAGCAGTTGCTTTACTTACGGATGCTGGAATTGATTTTGAGGAGTATAGGTATCTCACAGAAGGTGTAGACTCCAATGATGTCGAGATATTATCCACTCTTCCAAACATTATTCGAACGAAGGACGTGAGTGGCGATTATGATTTCAAAAATCTCGATGCTGAATCCATACAACACTTGCTCTTGTCTCAACCAAAATGCTTGGAACGACCTGTTCTCATACACAATGGTGAAGCTGTTTTAGGAAGGCCACCAGAGTCAATTCTTCAATTGGTTCAGAATCAATAAGTCTTAGCAAGTAGTACCCTTCGTTTTGTTGGTACACCGCTCATATGGCACGGGCGCTCTTCAGCGTAATCATCGGTGGAGTCGCCAAGGAATGTAAGCCCCGTAGTTCGCTCTATAACTTCTGCATGCGCATCAGAACCTGCGAATGGTAGCTCGTAAATGTGCCCATCTTTCACATCACCGTTCATGTGCCATTGTCCATCTTCTTCAGTAAATTCTGGTAATGGCTGAATGACGTGTTCCATGTGTTCGGTTGAGCGTGAGCGAAGCACATCGGAAATCTCATCGAGCACTTCATTAACAGAATCGACAATTGAATCCATCGGCAGCGGTTGCTTACCGCCTGTTCGTTTTGCAGCGAAGGCCGTCCCTTGCTCGACATCACGTGGACCGATATCTAATCTGAGAGGGACACCCTTAATTTCCCAATCGTAGTACTTCTGACCTGGATGGAGATCACGATCATCAACATGGACACGTAATCCTGCGGCACGCAGTGTTTCAGCGACATCATGGGAAATAGCAACTGTGTCAACATCTGAATTCTTGCGAATCATCGGACATACGACGACCTGCCACGGGGCAATAGCGGGCGGCATTATCAATCCAGAGTCATCCCCATGCATCCCGACAACAGCACCAAGCAATCGCTCAGACATACCGTATGTTGTCTGGTGGACATGTTGTTGTTTTGCCTCCAGATTTTCATATGTAATATCGAAGGCTTTTGCCCATTGGTCAAGATAATGATGACAACTTGCAACTTGGAGGGTTCGACCGTTTGGCATCACAGCATCAATTCCGATGGTATAGTGGGCTCCCGGGAATGTATCCCAAACCGGTCGTTTTGCTTTTATGATCGGCAAGCAAAGTTGTTGCATTAGCCGGTCGACAATCTCCAAATCTTGCTGTATTTGTTGTGTTGCATCGTCCTCATTTGCATGAGCAGTATGTGCTTCAAAGAAATGAATCTCTCGTACTCGAATAAAGGAACGCGTTTGTTTGGTTTCATAACGGAAGGTGTTCACCATCTGGTAGACTTTGAGAGGCAAATCCTTGTGACTACGAATCCAAAGTGGAAACATTGTGTACATTGCAGTCTCGCTTGTCGGTCGTAGAAACATCGGTATATCCAGTTCATTTTCACCAGCATGTTTGACCCAGTAAACTTCTTTCTTAAATCCAGCTTCTTCAACCTCATCACGAAGTTCGTCTGGATCTACACCTTCTTCACGTGCTCGTTTTAATCGTGCGACCAATGCATTTTCTTTTTCCAACAAATCTTCTGGAATAAGCAGTGGAAAATTGACTTCTTCATGTCCTGTACGGTCCATCTCAGTGTGTGTAAGTGCATCGATTTGCCTCATCGCTTTCCAGCCGTATGGGCGCCAAACGTCCATTCCTTTGATTGGATATCGTTTGTCAACAAGGTCAGCAGCCTCTACAATAAATGGATACCAGGCGTTGAAATCTTCAACTTTGCTCGGAATACCTCGCTTGGCTTTGGCTGGTTTGCTCATGGTAGTTCCTCAAGACACTTGCTCATCAAGATGACGGCGGAAATACTGCTCTTGGAGTAGCTTCAGGACTTCTTACGAAGAAGGAAAATCATTGCAATGCATCCAACAATCGCAACAATGTCAGGAATCCCAACGACACCGTCGGTTACTGGCAAACTCCAACCGTCTAATGAGTCGAGTCGATATAGATCGAGGAGGTTCATTTTCGTGTGGCCTTCATTTTCGCATGCATTCGTACACATCGATCCAACCAAAGAATGCAAGAATCCGAACATGTTTACAACTACAGTGATGAGACCAAGAAGTGAGAGATAACTAAGGGCGCCAAATGACTTGGCTCCATTTGCCCCTTTTTTGGTTGGGACAGCAGCCATAGATGGTAACTCAGCCGCTGGCGCTGGAGGGTGTTCTAATGCGACATTACCAATGACTTCAATCATCATATCGGTTGCAGGGAGAGGTGCAGAAGGTGTTGCAAGTGGGTCTTCAAAATCACGCAGTTTTTTCGGCTGGACCGGTTGGATTTTGATACCATAAAGGCGATTAGCCAAGGAAGCGAGGGCAGGATCTTCAGCAACTTCCGCAGCATCCAACTCCCCATCGAGAAGTTTTTGCAGGCGCTCTTGAATATCACTCACGGTTGTCCCTCGATGATACGGGCTGATGCTCCATCATTGATGAAGCCTCCTTTTGCGAAGGTAGAATCATCAAGCCTTGCCTGCAGCCTCGACTTCAGCCCAATCTCTCATGAATCCTTCGAGTCCCTTATCCGTTAGTGGATGTTTCATGAGTTGGCGGAAAATCTTAGCAGGCATAGTGGCCGTATGCGCCCCAAGTTGCATACATTGCAGGACATGCGTGGGATGTCGAATTGACGCAGCGAGGACTTTTGTTGAGATATCGTATTGTGCCCACGTTTCCATGATTTCTGCAATCAGATTCATCCCATCATGTCCTGTGTCATCGATTCGCCCAATGAACGGTGAGACATAGGTTGCTCCTGCTTTCGCGGCCATCAAAGCTTGCGATGCTGAAAAGATGAGGGTGACATTGGTATCGACTCCTTCCTGTGTGAGAACTTTTGTTGCGGCTAAGCCTTCTGGTGTACACGGAATTTTGATAATGACATTGTTGGGTAAATCGGATTTCAGTTGTCGTGCTTGTTCAAGCATACCATTTGTGTCCATTGCTGTTACCTCAGCAGAAATTGGACCTGAACAGATTCCTGCAATTTCGCGAACGACTTCTTTGAAATCGCGTCCACTTTTTTTGATCAATGACGGATTGGTTGTAACACCATCTAGGATTCCCCATGCAGCAATTTCACGAATTTCGTCAACATCAGCGGTATCAAGGAAGAACTCCATAGAGGTTCCTTCAATTGACGCTTCATGAATGTGATGGTCGTCTCATTTGCGATGAATCGCCCGTTGTGCAGCCTTTATGATGTGTGGCGAACTTAATTCCATGAGTTCCAACATTTCGTCTGCTTGCCCTGATTCCCCAAACCGATCTTTTACACCTACACGTTCGAGTGGAGTATTTGAGGAACCTGATAGATGTTCAGCAACAGCTCCACCGAGGCCGCCGATTACAGAGTGATCTTCTGCGGTCACGATTGCACCACAACGCGCAGCAACCTGTTCGACGAGGTTGACATCGAGAGGTTTGATGGTGTGCATGTCAATTACCGTTGCTTCGACACCCTCTTGACTCAATACGTCTGCAGCTTTGAGTGCTTCAGAAACGAGGACTCCACATGCAATAATGGCAACATCATTTCCTTTACGGAGTTCAATTCCTTTCCCAATTTGAATGGTGCTCTCATCAACGTCGTCGTACAAAACTGGTGTCTTGTTTCTGGCGGTCCTCATGTATGAGGGATTGGTTGAAGACGCAAGTTGTTTGGTCAGCAACCGTGTACTTACATCATCGCATGGATGCAGTACTGTAACGTTTGGAAGGGTTCTGTAGATTGCTAAATCTTCAATGGATTGAGCAGATGAACCATCCGTTCCAGTATGGGTTCCACCATGAGATCCGCACAAATGCACTGCCAATTTTGGACGAGCAACTCCATTGCGCATTTGTTCGAATGCTCGTTCAGTAAAAATTGCAAATGTTGACGCAAAAGGAATGTATCCGCTCGATGCCATACCGGCAGCAACAAGGAGCATGTTTTGTTCGCCAATGCCACAAGAGACAGTCCGGTCCGGGTGTGCCTTCCGGAAGTGTAGTGACTTTGTTGATTTACCGAGGTCTGCTTCAAGAACGACGATTCGGTCGTTTTCAGCAAGGTCAAGCAGAGCCTGTCCGTAACCATCTCGCGTCGCTGCCATTCGGCTCATTCAACCACCCCGAGTTCTTTCATGGCTTGAGCATATTGCTCTTCGTTAGGAGCAGCTCCATGGAAGGATGGATTGTTCTCCATGTAAGAAACACCTTTCCCTTTGATGGTATGTGCGATCAATATTGAAGGACCATCGTTTGATTCGTCTAGAAATTGTATTCCTTCAACGACTTCTTCCATGTTGTGTCCATCGATTTCTTTCACATTCCAGCCAAAAGCCTTCCATTTTGCGGGAATGTCAAACATTCGCATTTGTTCGAGACAAAAATCATCATTTTGGATTCGGTTTCTGTCGAGTATAACTTTCAAATTTCCGAGTTCATGATGAGTTGCAGCCATGGCTGCTTCCCAAATTGACCCTTCTTGTATCTCACCATCCCCGAGCATGACAAACGCACGTCGATCACTGCCATCGAGTCTGGCAGCAAGAGCACATCCCATGCCAAATGAGAGACCCATTCCCAAACTGCCAGCACTAAAATCAACGCCTGGACACCATTTCATGTCGACGTGACCCTGACATACCCCTCCAAGTACGCGATATGAGTGCAAATCTGAATGTTGAATGAAACCCTTCTCAGCAAGGAGTGCGTACATGCCCGGTGATGCATGACCTTTGGAGAGGATGAAGCGATCTCTGTCGTGCCAATCAGGTTCATCTGGACGAACCCTCAAGGATGTCGAATACAACGCAGCCATAAGGTCAATTTCTGATAGTGAACCACCTGGATGGCCTGCTTGTGCGCGATATACCATGTTGACAATTTCGATTCGACAACGTCGTGCGAGTTCCTCAAGTTCTGAAATCGATGCAGACATTCTGACCAACAAACATTGGCCATCGCTTTGAGCCTTTCATAATTGCCGTTGAATTATTTGGATTGGGGCAACAGGGAACGGATAAATTTCCGAATTGAATGAACGGACGTTTTGGCAATCTCTTTTGCTAAATTTCCGCCTTCCGGAAGCGCCCGTGTGGCAAGCCAAATGAAGACACCAACAAACCAAGCAAAGAAGAGCAAGGAGGCCAATTGTGGCAACTCATGGATGCCTAGTAGTTTGTTGAGATCCTTATCCAACACAATCAGCACGGCGATAAGTACGCCAAGGATTGATTCGCCAGCAATAAATCCGGCACCAATCAATACGCCTCTGCTTTCTACATCCGATGCTGCTTGCTTTGCATCTTCGGAAGGGGGTTCGTCGAGTGTTCCATCCACTCTCAAGTAGGCCGCTCCCATTGCAAGGGACGATAAAATTCCACCGAGCATGATTGGAACACTCAATTTCAATGGCAGGTAAATTCCAATGGCTACGGACATAACGGGCATTGAGAGACGAATCAACACCACCGCAAGCGCTGCGCCAAGAAAGACCATTGGAAGATTCATATCTCCAACAAAAGCACCCTTCACGATGGCTCCGATCAGTTCAGCTTGTGGTGCAAACAATGCATCACTACAATCGTACAACTCAGCATTCGGATTTGCCGCTGTTAATCGTTCATTGGTAGCAAGGCATGCGGTTGATGAAATTTGAAAGGCATTGTGCAACAGAGCAATTGTTGGTCCAATCACAAAGGCACCGGTAATGACACCCACTATCTCCGCTATTTGTTGGCGCCAAGGAGTTGCTCCGACCATATGCCCTGTCTTGAGGTCCTGCATGACATCGCCTGCGATTGCTGCACTGCTAGCGACGACAGCGGCAATGAGTAAGGTCGCATACATCAACTCGGTCTGGGAGAGATCCAAAATCAACGAACCAACAACCCAAACCAGGCCAACAGTGAACAACAGGGTAGCGATTGTCATTCCCGATACAGGTGAATTGCTCGAACCAACAACTCCAGCAATGTATCCTGCAACAGCGGCAAAGAAGAAGGCGACAAATGCAAGGAAAAGCGCACCTGCTAGCGATAGAATGAGAGAACCCGTGACAATCCAATAAAAGAAGAACGTAAGCACAACGAGAACTCCACAGACAACAGTGACCCATTTAAGAGGCAAATCCTTTTCAGTTCGCAAATGGAATTCTGCATCTGAGTCACCTTGGACGAAGGATTTCTTTAGACCGGTGATGATCGTTTTTCGCATACTCCATAGGGTGTAAATTCCTCCGACAACCATGGCTCCTACGCCGACATACCGTACTTGTTCGAGCCAAAGTTTGTCAAAGCCTTTGGCTAGGGTTTCGGATTCTGGCCATCCGTTCAAATAACCAAAGAGCGGGACGAGAACACCGAAACCAATGATTCCACCTAAGAAAATATAGGAAGCGATACGTATGCCGACAATGAATCCCACAGACAACAGCGCCACAGATAGGTCAATTCCTGCATACATCCGTGTTTTCATGAATTCAAAGGCTGTTTCTGCAGAATGATGCGTGACTTTGAATCCTTTGACCATCAACCCGTAAAGAGCTCCAATACCAAGAGCATACACAATGGCCAAGGCTCCGCTGCCACCCTCTTCACCAGCCACCAAAACTTCTCGACAGGCTACACCCTCAGGATAAGGGAGAGCTTCTTCGACAATGAACAATCTTCGAAGTGCAATGGTGAACATTGTTCCAAGTAGACCGCCGAGCAAGGCAATGGATAGCGTTGGGAACCATTCAATATCGATCCATATTCCAATAACCAGCATTGCCGGTACCGTGAAGATGACACCAGCGGCTAATGACTCACCAGCACTTGCCATTGTCTGAACAGCATTGTTCTCAAGGATACTCACATCCTTGAACATACTTCTCAGTATGAGCATGGACATTACCGCTGCTGGTATGCTTGCGGAAACCGTCATTCCAGCATACAATCCAAGATACGCGTTAGCCGCAGTCATAAGTATGCCGAGCAAGACCCCTACAATCAGGACACGTAACGTGAGTTCTTTGGGTTCTTGGTCTGCTGGAATGTATGGACCATCTCCAGCGGACATACCCATCCCAAATCGTAGAGGTTTGAGAAAGATTCGGCTGTTATTGGTCAGTTCAAGTTGAGAATTCTTTTCATGGGATTACCTCCATCAAAATCATAAGATAGGAAAAACAGGAAGCCGTGGAAGGGTCGTCTTGGACGACTAGGGTGATTTAATGGTTCAACAAAACTGGCACTCCATGGATAAGGAGAAAGTCCTGTCGGTTTTGGACGCAAGTCCCAACGGCTTGACTCAGAGTGAAATACATACACGCATGCAGAAATATGGTCCAAATCAATTAGAGCAACCAGAACCTACGTCTGCATTCCTACGATTCTTATCGCAATACAATGATCCATTGAACTATCTCTTGATTACCGCTGCATTGGTAGCGCTAGCGATTAAGCCAGACCACCCTGGAGACGCTATTTTCATCTTTTTGGTTTTAACTGCTAACGCATTCTTCGGATTCTGGCAGGAAGGGCAAGCTGAACAAGCCATGGATGCTCTCAAACAAATGAGTATCTCGAATTCAGTTACATTGCGAGATGGTTTTGAATCAGAAATCCCCACAACAGAACTTGTTCCTGGTGACATTGTCAAATTGGAGGAGGGTGTCAACGTTCCCGCGGACTTGCGTTTGCTTGAGGTGTATCAATGTCGAGTTGATGAATCAGCATTGACGGGTGAATCGGAACCGATCACAAAGCACCTTGAACCACTGGACATAAACGCATTGCTTGCTGACCACAAGAACATGTTGTACATGGGCACCACTGTCGCAACAGGACGTGCAGTAGGTGTTGTCGTCGAAACTGGAATGAAAACCCAATTGGGCCGAATTGCAAGTGATATCTCAGAAGCGCAAACACCGAAAACCCCACTCGAGCTCAAACTTGAGTCGCTCGGTCGATTCCTTGGATTTATTGCGTTGATTGTAGCTGTACTCCTTGTATCGATTAAGTTGATTCTTGCCTATGGTGGGCCTGACCCACTGAGAGATGTGGCCATTAAACAATTCATCACTGCTATTGCAATATTTGTCGCAATCGTTCCAGAGGGATTGCCCATTATTCTGGTGATTACACTTGCGTTAGGTATGCGTAATATGGCACGGCACAAAGCGATTATACGTCGCATGAAGGCTGTAGAAACACTTGGTTCAACCACAGTGATTTGTTCTGATAAAACAGGCACGCTAACCAAAAATGAAATGACAGTACGACAACTCCACACCGTTGATGGATACTACAGCGTAACAGGAGATGGATTCAATCCAAAAGGCACCTTATTAGAGAACGGAGAAGAGCTCGAGGAAGGCAAAATGGAATCACTTCAGTCCAATCCCGCATTTCGGTTACTTGCCACCTGTCTCTCACTCTGTCACAACTCTCAAATCATCAAGCAAGATGGTCGATGGACTGCGATTGGAGATCCAACCGACTCTGCATGTGCTGTACTTGGGTGGAAGTTGAACGGAGATGTACGAAAATTCTCACAACGTCATCCACGAATCAACGAGTTTTTCTTTGATACAGAACGGAAACGCATGTCTGTTATTCACGAATATGAAGGTGAACGTTGGGTGTTCTCGAAAGGAGCTGCTGGTGGTTTTGTACCCATCACGAGTCATCGCTACCTGGATGGAGAATTGGTTGCAATCCAAGACGAAGATTTCAAACATGCCTCAATTCGTAACAAAGAGATGGGTTCCCAATCCATGCGTGTTATTGCACTCGCTGCAAGGAAACTCAACGATGATGAAGATCTCGATAACATGTCGGTCATCGAAAACAATCTGATTTTCCTTGGACTTGTTGGAATCATGGATCCACCGCGTCCCGAAGTAAAAGAAGCAATACAGGTCTGTCAAGATGCGGGAATCAAGGTGAAAATGATCACAGGAGATCATCACATGACAGCCTCTGCGATTGGTAAGGAATTGCATATCAAAGGTGCAGAACACAAACCAGTCAGTGGTGCAGATTTGCGTACAATGTCCGATGATGATTTAACAGAGTCCGTGGAAAAAGCAATTTTCTCTCGAGTCACTCCCGATCAGAAAATGAGAATTGTTTCGTCGTTGCAGGAGCAAGGGGAAATCGTTGCTATGACCGGTGATGGTGTCAATGATGCACCCGCATTGTCCAGAGCGAACATTGGTATTGCCATGGGCATTTCTGGAACAGACGTGGCCAAGGATGCAGCTGACATGATTTTGCAGGATGACAACTTTGCAAACATCGTTCATGCGGTTGAGGAAGGTCGGAAGATCTACCAAAATATTCGGAATTTCGTACGATACCAAGTCTCCACGAACGTTGCTGCAGTAGCCCTTATCGTCATATCAACATTCATCTTTGGTTGGGAATTACCACTTACAGCAACACAAATTCTGGTCATTAACATCCTCATGGATGGACCGCCAGCAGTTGCTTTGGGTGTCGAAAAACGTCATGGTAATGTCATGTCTCGCCCACCGCGCCCGGTTGACGAAGGTCTACCAAATTCAAGAGATATCGCATTGATCTTTTATCTCGGTGCAGTCATGGTCATTGGTACTCTCGTGGTCTTCTTCTTAGCAGGTGGCGGCGTGTACGGGAATGAATGCAGTTTGGCACCATTTACCGACGATACTGATGCTGGGTTTTCACAACAGGATTGTCTACAGGGCGATGAAGCTGCGTTGAGTGCATGGGAGAGTTATTCTGAATCGACATTTGCTGACGCACAAACAATGACCTTTGCAGTGTTTATTGTGTTTCAATTGTTTAACGTACTGAATTGTAGATCGGAAAAAGAGAGTCTCTTCTCGCTCGGACTATTTTCAAATAAAGCCATCAATTATGCAATCCTCGCATCTGGACTCCTTCTCTTCACGTTCGTACATTTTTCAACGCTACCTCTACCTCTCATCGGAATCGAGTTTGGAAACTTGCTTAGCACGACACCTCTCAAGAGAATTGATTGGATTGTGTTGGTTGCCGTGGCATCGACTGTGTTATTGGTAGAAGAATTCCGTAAGTTCATGATGAATTCTGGATTTTTCAGGGTACGACGTTGAGTCGTGGACCTATCCACATCTTCTTGAAGAATGAACTCGAGGGGTAAGTATGCCTGAGTGGGTTTCCACGGTCGTGTTAGCAGACCGAAATCCGCATTGGAGAGTTGATTTGAAAGACAGTCTTCGTCAAGAACTGTGGCCCAGCACCTTACAGCCAATCGTGGATAAGATTCTCTCAGACCAACGCTTAGGTCATGAAGATGGACTACAACTCTTCGCAGAACCCAACCTGTTCCAACTCGGGCGGCTTGCACACCTACACAAACAAGCAATGTTTGGAAATCGAGCCTACTTTAACTCAAATGTCCATGTTAATCAAACCAATATCTGCGTACTCGCTTGCAGATTTTGTGCGTTCCGACGAGGGCCGAGATCCAAAGATGCATACGCTCTCTCGGTTGAAGAGTATTTGGAAGAACTCTCAAAATTCTCGCCGTATGTCACTGAAGTGCATTCTGTTGGTGGATTGCATCCTGATTGGTCGGTACAACACTACGCCGAGTTGTTCAAACGGATTCGAGCTGAACACCCGCATCTTTCGATTAAAGCACTAACTGCAGTGGAAGTCAAACACTTGGCTCAATTGTCGGACCTCAGCATTGAATCGACACTTCAACAACTCAAAGATGCCGGTCTCACATCGCTTCCGGGCGGCGGTGCAGAAATTCTTGATGATGATGTCCGAGCCGTTATTTGCAACGGGAAAGAATCCAGCCAGGAATACTTAGACATCCATCACACTGCGCACAAAATTGGTCTTCCAAGCAATTGTACTATGCTATTTGGAACCATTGAAACAGCATCGCAGCGGGTCGACCACATCCTCAAACTTCGGGACTTGGGAGCAACAACGAACGGATTCCAGTGCTTTGTCCCCTATCCGTTTTTACCAGATTCTACTCGTTTGCCGATGGCACAATTATCAACAGGACAAGAAATTTTGCGTGTAATTGCGGTTTCGAGAATATTGATGGATAGCATACCTCACATCAAAGCATATCGAATGAACATTGGCGATGAGTTGGCTGAACTCGCACTCCAATTCGGTGCAGATGACATTGATGGTACAGTTCAACAAGAATCCATCATGCATCTGGCAGGTTCAACCACTCCGCTCACACACGATCGGCAACAATTATCCAAGTTGGTAAGAAACGCTGGCTGTGTCCCAATCCAACGCAACACAACATACACGGAATTTGAAGAATACAGTCCCCCACAGCCCATTAAACGGCTGCCCATGGCATAAGGTGAAACAATGTTAACACAATCTCCCCGTTGGATGAAGACCATTGGTCGAGTTGCATTCATGAATTGCGATCCACTGTTCGTTGGTTTGGATGAATCGTACCATGTTCTACCGGCTCCTCCCTCATGGCTTACTGGTCACTTGCTACGCAGAGATTGTGTCCTTGCACCAATACCGGCGGCTGATTACGCCAAACACAGCGATGAACTTGCACTCGTCCCAGAAATCGGAATTTGCTCCAAAGGAGAAGTTGGTAGTGTTCTCGTGTTTGGAAACAGGCCACTTGAAGAAATGCGAGATATCGCACTGCCTACTGATTCATCATCATCCGTTGCTTTGCTCAAATTCCTTCTGAAGCAACGTGGAATCGACCCTCGACCTGTTGAGATGGGTCCTGATTTGGATACAATGCTTGAACGATGCGATGGAGCATTACTCATTGGTGATCGAGCACTTGATCGAGCAAAAACCAATCCTGAATTGGTCCAGCTTGACTTGGGGCAAGCTTGGCTCGATCTCACTGGTCAACCAATGGTCTTCGGAGTCTTTGCTGCACGTAAAGATACACCGCTTGAAGCTGTTAAAGCAGCACATCAAGCACTCCTCTCACGGCTTAGTTCATTCGAAGAAAACCCGTTGACACGTGAAAAGGTCCTTCTCCATGCACACCTCCATTCAGACATGTCAATGGAACGTTTGAATCGATACTTTGGTGAGGTCTTCAATCGTCTTGATGATGAACATGTGGACGGTCTTCGCCAATTCCTAGCGAATTGTTGTGGCTTGAAGGAAATGCCCTCATTCCTCTGGTGATTCTGAAACAAAGCGCTTCAGTGTCTCATCCATCTCCTCATCATTGGCAACATCACGCCGCACTGCTCGCCGTTTACGCGGTCTTGAATCGCTAGGTTCAACATCACTCAGTTTCCTTCGCTTACTCGTTCCAGGGTCCTGTTCAGATCGTCGTGCTCTACGCTTACGGACTACTTCGTTGGAAGATTGTTCAAGGAGCTCTTTTGCCTGAGTTGCTTCTGAAGAATCAATGGGGACGCGCTTCGACGTTTTGCCAACGGTTTTGCGTCGCGCAGGTCTCCTTTTTACGGGTTCAGTCACCGCTTCTTCAACAGGCTCCTCTTCAAACGCTTCTTCATGATAATACGCTTCATCTTCGTAGTCGTCGTCTAACTCATCAGCATCCGATGCATCATTTTCATCATCTTCGTCATCCAATTCAATGTCATAACCTGATTTAGAAACGAGATCATAGAGTCGTTGAGCAACAAATCCAACAACAAATATTCCAACAAGAATGATTCCGATTGTCAGAGGTGAAGACAGTATATTTTTTGGATTTAGATTGTCATTGTCTTCTTTCACCGACTCGAGATTAAACGTTACATCTGATTGTTGTATGTGCCACGGAACATACACTTGCGTTATGATCGTAGGCCCACCTATTGTTATGCGAATTGGGTGTTGATCACTTAGTTCAGTAACACTTCCAGAACTGGGGAATCGATGATTTTCAACATCAACAGCCGTCCCATCCAATGGTTGAGTTGTTTCGATGTCATAGACAAACGATATCGAATATCGAATGTGAGAGGTCCTGTCGTTGGTTGGGACAAGCGTCATTCCTTGTTCGATTGAACAGTCCATGTGTGTGAAGTTGAGTGAAGCATTTTCGATGGTTATGGTGGATGTTATACCTGTACTTGCAGCTTCTTGATCAATGTTCGAACAAATCGTACTTGCCAAGAGCTGTGCTTCATCGGAAGATAATCGTACATCGTTATCCAACGACAAGCGAGACAAATCTCGGATGCTTGCTGACGTGGCTTTATTGAATGTGAATGTCTGCTCAACGATGAAGTTGGTCTTGTTGATGTTCAAATTTATGGAACGAACAAGATCTTCATCTGGAAGGAGATCGCATGCAATTCCAACGTCAGCACAATTGAGGTCCCAATTGTCTTCAATTCCGTCCCCATCATCATCATCATCCAAAGAATCAGGGACACCATCACCATCTGTATCGATTCCCGATGCTCCGACACCTACACGCTCTATTGAGGTCCCGTATTTCACGATGTAATCTACCTTTGAATTAAGGAAAATATCGGAAATGGTTCCAGCACCGTCAAACATCACCACATAATCATCAAACGTGTGGAACATTGAGATTTGATTGACAGATATCTCATTGACATAATCATACACGAGAATGTGCTGAGAAGGTGTGCTTTTGTGAACGATAACCTTGTCCCCGCTTGTGGTAAATTGGTACCTCTCCGCTCCATTAACATCTATCGGTTTAAGTTCCGATCCTGAAAATGTCCACTTACGGATCCCATCTTCTGGAGTTGACACTGAAAAGTATTGGTCGTTGTATCCAATAGCACAATCTAGGATTGATGACTGGAGCTGAAATTCATGTTGGATAACATCACCATCGTTGTTCCACAACTGAATCAATCCGTTTTCATCTGCAGTGAGTACTGCACCACTGTTGCCGGATATGTCCACACAAGCCATTGTTCCTGTATGGTTGCCTTGATAGGATACGTCTTCTGCAAGTGTCTCTCGGTTCAATTGAATCATGCCTGCGTTCGGATCATTTGAATAGAGATCACCCCCGTTTGGTGACCACTCAAGGATGAAGGCGTTTGTACGTGTGGTATCACTCGAAACCTGTGTACTCAAATCACCAGTTGACAAAATAAAGATTGAATCGTCTCCACTCGAACCCGAACGGAGTGTGAGTGCTAATTTCGTAAAATCTGGCGAAATGGCGGTAGCCGTAATTTCCTTCTCAAATGTTCGTTCTGCTAGAACGGAACCTGAGTCCGACAGTTTGTACAAAACTGATCCGAATGTTGCAAATACGTTTCCAGATGCATCCACTTCAATGGTTCGTATACCAGTGTCTACATCGGCAACTTCAATCGCCTCATTAAAGAAGAGTTCATTGGATGCGGATGCCGTGCTAGAACAGCACAAAGTACCTACGACAACAAGGAGAATGAGAACATCTCGAATTCGACCTCCTGTTACCATGTACTGAACATACTCAACAATTACATAAACAATCCGTTAATTGAGAGTGAATTTTGTTTTCAATATGAGTCGGTTGGTTCTTGAATGAAACGTCCTTGGGACGTTCATGGCGAATCTTCCACGAGATGAACATGGCAACCTCATAGTTCGCATCGGACACTCACCAGATCCTGATGATGCATTCATGTTTCATGCCATGACGACGAACGCGTTTCCAACGCCTGGTTACAATTTTGTCCACGAACTTCAGGACATAGAAACTCTTAACCACCGTGCAATGAACTGTGACCTTGAGGTATCTGCAGTATCCATTCATGCATATCCGGACATCGCAGAGAATTATGCCTTGATGAATTGTGGAGCATCAATGGGTGAGGGATATGGACCAATGATCGTCGCTAAGCAAGGTTTGAGTCTTGAAGAGGCGAAATTATCGAAGATTGCAATCCCTGGATTGAAAACATCTGCATATCTTGGGCTCAGATTGGCATGGGGTGATGTAGATGTTGAAGTCGTAGCATTTGATGAAATCATTCCAAGAATTCTCGACGATACCTATCAATGCGGTCTCATCATCCACGAAGGTCAGCTGACGTATGTAGAACACGACTTGAATGTCCTCATCGATCTTGGTGTTTGGTGGAATGAACGCACCAACGGTTGGCCTATGCCCTTGGGTGGGAACGTAGTGCGTCGTGACCTTGGCCAACAAATAATGGAAGATATTACAATGTACACAAAGATGAGTATTGAGCATTCAATCACGCATCCTGAAGAAGCACTAGAATTTGCAAAGGCTTGGGGTCGTGGAATTGACGATGAGACAAATCAAAAATTTGTAACGATGTACGTCAACGACCGCACCATTGACTACAAACCAGAAGGTCGTTCCTCAATACGACAATTCCTCAAAGAAGGTCAAGAGTTAGGTATGATTCGAGAGGACTTTGATGTCGAGAGTCTATCATTCATTGGCGCAGTGGAGTGAAACATTGTGACTCAGCGCCCCGAAGTGAGTGAATACGGTTCGGTAGATCCTGCGCCCGCATCAGAATTCACCGAGTTGGATACATTACGCTCCACACTCCTCAACGAGGAAGAAAAAATGTTCCAACGCATGAGAGCTGTGTTCAAACTGAGAAACATACGATCATCTGAGTCATGTTTAGCCCTGTGCGAGGCATTTTCTTCAAAGAGTGCTCTTTTACGACATGAACTGGCCTATGTATTAGGACAAATGCAAATGGACGATGCCATACCCACGCTGATTCATATTCTCTCCGATTCCAACGAACATGTCATGGTCCGCCATGAAGCTGCAGAAGCGTTAGGGGCCATTGGCAACCCTAAAGCGATCGAGGTGTTGAAGGAATATCTTGACGATGAACACATCGAAGTAAGTGAATCTTGTGAAGTTGCATTGGACTTGTTGGATTGGGTACGTAAGAGTACAATGCCGGAATAACTACAATTCAACAAGACATTTTAGAACCCAGACCATTAGCATCAAACAGGTGAGAAGATGCCACATGAACATGTCCAACTCGCACAAGCCCCGAATGGTGAGATTGGGCCACGATGCCATACGTGTGGTATACGCCTCACGTTTGGTTCGGCTATGGTTCACAATCAACACTACTACTGCTGGGAACATTACGTCGAACATACCGGCGCAGATACAGTCACCGTTGTAGGGGAAACCGAAGAGAAATTCTACATGAAGACTGAATAGGGTTGCGTTCAAAAACTGTCAACCATAGCAGCCTACATGGCCTCATCCGGATGGGCTCGCTTTGCTCACAAATTTGGCCGTTACTATCAAAATTCTACATTCTGGAGACCCCCAAGAATGCCGAAAAGGGAATGGATGTTTATTCCATTTGGTGGTGCACCGCCATTGCGTCATAAATCGTTCAGAAGTGAGACCGATTTACGTCAATTCCTCTCTGAACGAGCCATGCACTCTTGCTTCTATTCAACGGCATATTGGCAAAAGCCGTACGAATTAAAAATGGATGACAAAATGTGGCAAGGGGCCGATTTAATTTTTGATTTGGACGGTGACCACTTGCCTGGCGTGACAGATCGTGATTTCCCAGCAATGTTGGATGTGATTCGAGATCAAGCGCACGCACTCTGGAATGATTTTCTTCAACCTGAATTTGGATTTGATGAATCTTTCTTGCAAGTGACGTTTTCCGGTCATCGAGGATTCCATCTCCATTATCGCGACCCATCGTTGTTTCACTTGGATTCAGAAGCCAGAAGGGAGTTGGTTTCGCATATACGTGGCGAGGGTGTTGATGTCCAAGGTGGTCTGACGCGGTTTGGCGATGCCAATGCAAAAGGCTGGAGCAAACGGATACGAAACCAAATACCCACTCTCATTGACAAACTTCTCACCATTGCTCAAGGTGATGAAGATGCACCAAGAATAATGAAAGAACTGCATCTCGGATTGAAGGAGAATCTCCGAAGAGAAGGAAAGCCAGGAAAAGGACCAGCAAGCATTCAAAAATTAGCAGATATGTTTCTGCATGATGATCGACGGCAATCCATAATCAATGGACAAATTTCACGGTTAGGGGCACACCAAGGGTTGTTCCTTGATCTTGTTAAATCCGATGCCTCAATCGTACTAGGAGCAGCAGGTGAAACCGATGAAGTCGTCACTATTGATGTTCGTCGGCAAATACGTTGGCCTACTTCATTGCATGGGAAAACTGGAATGAGGGTTACAGAATTCCCTCTCCACCGTCTTGACGCTGAGGGAGGGAATCCATTTGATGCACTGAGTGAAGCTTTTGTCTTTGGTAACCAAAAAATGATTGATGTGGAAATAATTGTCGACGATGCTGTCCTTCGTTTCGAACAGGACCAGCACGATGTTTCAGCAGGCGATCGTCTAAACGTATCCGAATCTGCGGCTACGTTTCTAAGCCTCAAAGGTTGGGCAAAAATGGTGTGAACTTGAAGAAACTAAGATGTACATTTTCGTGTTCTATTTGTGGTAAGGTTCAAGGGTAGAATCGCCTCCAGTCAATATAGAGGTGAGTGTATGCGACGTCGGAAGAAGAACAAAACTCCACAAACTCCACCTTCTCCTTTGCCTCCATTGGGTGATTTGCCCCCACTACCAGGGGCTGCACTTCCACCGTTACCTGCAGCACCAATCCCAGAACCATCGCCTCAGCCACAACTTCCTCCAGCACCAATGCCAACACCTTCTCCATTGCCTGTTGAGCAACCGCCAGCACCACAGGTCCCTGCCCCCACACCTGCTCCCGCACCTGTGGAGGAACCATCGAATGAATATGGTGATCTATGGGCAAAACGTTCCGCTAAACCTCTCCCCCAAATATACGGGGCTATTGACCGACTCGGATCCGGTGAATCTGGATCACTCTTGGATCGATATTCCGACCGATTCGGGCATGAACTCGACCGAGACATCATTGTGCTCAGGAAAAAAGAACGAGATGACGCACTGAACGAAGTTCGAAACGCTCCTGTTGTAGAATTACTTGACGAAGAGGAACCGGACCGACTGACGGTGGTTGAAAACCTTCTCAGAGAACTCAAACCGCAATACAAATCGGCTAAAGCTAATGGAGACAAAGACGCATTACGCGCTCTCGTCCCTCAACTTGAAGAACTGATGGCTGAACGGCGCTCACTCATGAGCAAGCCCATTGAAGCTGATATTGCATCGGAAGACGAAGATGAAACCGACGAAATGGAAGACGCAAGTATTGATGAGGCCGACGAACTGTTCTCCCAGTTCTTTTCAATTGTCAATGATTTACTCGGTGATGAACTTCCTGAGGATGCAATTCAAGCATTCCTAGCGTCCGATGGTTTTGAATTGTTCAAGGAAGTTGGAGCTGATCCTACAGCTATAAGTGATGAACAACGTGGTGAATTTTTCAACATCATCGATGAGCAACTCGGAAACATGCCTGACTCTTCGATTACTGCGTTTGTCGAATCTGGAGACTTTGCAATTTACAAGCAGATTTCTGAAATGTACACATGAATGAGGCGAGAATATGGGACTACTCGACAAAGTTGAATCAAGCGAAACGGAAGCTACCAAGAAAAAACCAGCGAAAGCGGCAAAGGTAGCAAAACCTGCAAAAGCAGCGAAAGTTGCTGCTGCAAAACCGAAGAAAGTCAAAAAGGAAAAGGTCAAGAAACCTCGTCCAGCAAGTCTTTCAGCAGAGTTTGAAATTGCACCCAAACTAAGTCGTGTCATCTGCTGGTGGATCAATTTCACAGCCAATTTTGCTCTGCTTATCACTGCTGGATTTTTGTCAGCATACACAGGTGGTTCAGGAAACGGTGGTGTTGCAATCACAGCTGTTGCAGTGATCTCTCTCGTTGTACTGATATTCAACTCGATCTTCTTGCCCTTCAATTCTGGCCGCAATCTCGGCCAATTCACATCCAGTACGCGCTACATTCGCGGAGATGGAACAAAACCCAACTTCCTCCATGCATTGGCCGTGAACAACATCGGATTGCTTTCATTGGTTGGATTTTGGCTGATATTTACACAAGCAGGCAGTCTATCCGATGGAGGCACAACTCCAATGGTTATGACATCGATTGGAGCCGTCTTTATGATTCTCTGGATCGTGAACTGGCAATTTACTCGAAACAGTGAACTCAATCAAGGATTGTTTGATCTGATGTTTGGAGCCTATCTGGTTCGCTATGTTCCGGAAGAAAAGGCTACATCTGGATTCCGAGCTCGACTCGAAAGCATGAGTCAGTTTGGTGAAAAGTACGCAAAGCGTGTTGAAGAGCGTGCAAAGGCCAAAGAAGAAAAAGCCAATTCCGAGGATTCGGAAGAAACAACAGAAGAAAGCAAAGATGACTGAAGGAATACAACCTTATGTCCACCCATCGTTTTTCTGCATTCGTTGCTCATTCAACGTTTTGGTTGCTCATCTCCATATGTCTGGCATTGACAGATGCATTGTATGTTCTAATTTACCTCACACCATTCATTGTCTGTGATTTGTGGTATGCGTTAACCTTAGGCTTCATGCTAAGGCTTCCAATTCAGCGTAAGGATTCACCACCTCCAGTTGAATGGACCAGGGATGTGCTTTCTGTTGCTGATTATCCCGTTCGTTGGTTGTCGAAAGCCATCGACCCTGACAAACCACTCGCAATTCTTATCCACGGATGGAATTCAAGGGCATCTAACATGATTGGACGAAGTGTACTCTATGAACAATCAGGATACAACACCATTCTGTTTGAAATGCGAGCCCACGGCGGGAGTGAACGCGTGAAGAACTGGGCGGCATTACATGTCTGTCATGATCTTGAAAACGTGCTTAACGCGTTTGAACAACGTGGATGGCTGAAGAATGGTTTCGTCATCCACGGTCATAGTTTAGGAGGTTTTGTTGCCCAACGTGTCATGCGCCCGGATTTGCACACATCGAAGTATGCTTTGGGAATGATTTTGGAATCTCCTGTTACATCGTATGAGTACATTAACAATCAAACATGTGAGTATCTACGTATCCCATCATACTTCCACAAGACAATGATGAATCGATTGTTAAAGTATTACAATCGAATTAATCCTCCAATATACCAAGTAGATTCAGTAGAACAATTGTCAACACCAATTTGGGGATTCCCTTCGTGTCCGACATTGCTGATTCAAGCCAAACATGATGCAACGTTGGGTACACAACATGCGGCACTTCTCATTGATGTTCACGATAATAGCCAATCCGATTTTACGTTTCACATCGTTGCAGAACTGAATCATGCGTACGAAAAAGAGAACGCAATTCGTGATCAATTGATTGAAGAATGGATGGAAACGAAATCACTCTTCTTCGGTTGAACTTGCTTGTTCCCGAGCCAATTCGCGCATATCATCGACCTCATCAAGTTCGTCAACGATTTCTTCACCTAACAACGTTTCAAGCACATCTTCCATGGTTAGGATTCCAGATGTACCTCCAAATTCATCTTGGACTACAGCAAATTGTTGTCGACGTTCAAGCAACATGTCGAGTGCTGCATCAACACTCTGTGTTGTTGAAAGGAACTGAACAGGTTTCATGAATTCTTGAACCACACGATCCCACTCATCGCGACTTGCCGCAACCAAGAGCTCAGAGCGAATTACAAGTCCTTGAATTTCATCAACGGACTCAGAAAAGACAGGCATGCGAGAAAAACGCATAACAGGATACTCGTCGAGTACTTCCCGAACCGTCATGTCTTGTTGCAACGCAGTAACAACAACCCGTGGTGTCATAACTTCAGTAATTGGAATTTCTCGAAGTCGTAGTAGATTGTGAATCACCGTTTCTTCATCTTCCATCAATGCACCTTCTTCTTCTCCTAAATCAGCGAGTGCTACAAGGTCATCGCGTGTAACGAGCTGGCCGTCTGCACTCGGTAGAATCTTTTTCATCCACTGGATCGGTGCAATAATGAATATCAGGGCTATCGTGATTGAATTGAGGATGATTCCTGTTATGAGGGACAATTGGCGCCAATATGCAGTGCCCAGAGTCTTTGGTATAATTTCGGATAAGAACAGGACTGCGAGTGTCAGGATGACCGATGCAACGGTGAGATACTCGTTTCCAAATTGATTTTGCACTTCAGACCCTACTCCTGCAGCACCCATTGTGTGCGCAATCGTGTTCAATGTTAGAATAGCAGTGAGCGGTTTTACTGCATCATCGGATTTGAGTTTCGACCAAATGTCACCGCGTCTGTTACCATCTTTTTGCCAAACAGCAACTTGAGTATTCGGAATAGAGAGGACTACTGCCTCCAAAATCGAGCAAAGAAACGATACGCCAAGTGCAAGTATTGTGTAAAAAATGAGTAAAGTGAGGTTCATGTTGAACTTGAACTCCTGTCCGTTGGATAGTTTGGCCAGCACCTTCTGCTTCTTGAAAATGTTGTTTTGGAATAAAGGGAAGGGTTGATTTGAAAATCAATGCCTGTTAGCAGGGAGTATGTCCGGTGGCGACCACGTTCTTGTGTGCGTTGCATGGCCCTATGCAAATGGGCCACTCCACCTTGGTCACGTGGCGGGGTGCTATCTGCCACCCGATATTTATGCACGATTTGAACGATTACGAGGTAATTGTGTTCTGATGGTTTCAGGTTCCGATGAACATGGAACTCCAATCACAGTTACTGCAGAACAAGATGGTGTTTCGCCTCAGGATGTCGTGGATGAATATCATAGCATCAATACACAGGCCCTGCTTGATCTTGGTTGTACGTGGATGCCCAACATCGACCCACGCGGGATGGATTATGGTGGATCACTGTTCAACCGGACGAGTGACCCACGTCATAAACAAAAGGTACAAGAAAATTTCAAACTCTTGTATGATGCTGGCTTTTTTGAAATGAGAACCATGCAGCAGTACTACGAAGTCCACCCAGATGGGGGCGGACGCTTCCTTCCAGATCGATACATTGAGGGAACATGTCCAGCATGTGGTGAAGATGGTGCGCGTGGCGATCAATGCGATTCATGTGGAGCAACGTACGAATCCTCTGAATTGAAAAGTCCCGTATCCAAAATGAATCCTGAATTAACTGTCGAAATACGAAACACAGACCATTTGTTCTATCGACTAGATCTCTTCCAAAATGCTCTTGAAAAGCATGCTAGCAACAATCATTCGGTTTGGAAACCAAACGTCCGTGCTATGACGAAACAATGGCTCGACATGGGGTTAAGGCCACGGGCAGTAACACGAGACCTTGAATGGGGTATAGAGGTGCCACTTGATGGTGATGACTGGAATGGTAAATGCATCTACGTGTGGTTTGAAGCGGTCCAAGGATATTTGACATGCTCTCAAATATGGTCAGAATCCTTTGGTGATGGTTCCTCTTGGGAGAAGTGGTGGATTGAACAAGAGAACGCAAACCAGCGTCACTACTACTTCCTTGGAAAGGATAACGTTCCATTTCATACAGTAATATGGCCTGCGATTTTGATGGGGCTGAACCATGCACGCTCCGGAAAAACTGCTAATGATGCCGTAGATTTACCAGTTCAGGGAGATCTTCGTTTGGAAGATAACGTTCCTGCAATGGAGTACCTTATGCTCGCTGGAGGTCAGTTCTCCAAATCCAGGAAACATGCCATATGGTTACCATCTTTCCTTGAACGCTTCGATCCTGATACTTTGCGATATTATCTCAGCATCAACATGCCCGAATCCCACGATACTGATTTTACGTGGACAGAATTTGTCGACCGGATTAACAACGAACTCATAGCGACCTACGGGAACTTTGCAAACCGCGTGTTATCACTCTCTGCACGATTGCCCGAAACACCTGGTGGTGAGACTTTGCCAGCATTCAATGATATTCGTCACTATCAAGACCTTTGCACAACACTCCAACAGCTGCATTCGGATATGACCTCATCACTTGAGAAACACCGCTACAAAGAAGCACTACGTACAGCAATGACAGCCGCTCAACATGGCAACCAATTGTTGCAATCAGCAATGCCGTGGAAGCACTTGAAGACCGAAGTGGATGCTGAAGGACGGAATGAGTCGCTTTCTTCACTCGCTTTTGGATGGCGTATTTGCCGGTATCTTGCCATCGTAACACAACCATTCCTTCCATTTAGCGCCCAACGATTGTGGGACATGCTTGGAATACAGGAGCCGCTGTGTGATGCAAATTGGTCTGATGCAATCGATTGGACTATTTCGGTTGCGAATCCGTCAGCTGCGTACGAACCATTGTTCAAGCGGCTGGATGTTGATGAAATCGTTGAAGAAGAACAATCACTTGTTGAAAAGGATGAGGAATCCATCGATGTAACACACGCTGTAAAAGGCGGAAAAAAGGAGAAGAAGAGTATGAAAGAAAAACCACCAGAAGGTATTGAATATCTTGATTTTGATACGTTCATGAAAGTTGAATTACGAGTAGGCCGCATCGTATCGGTTGAAGATCATCCAAATGCGGATCGACTCTATGTTGTCAAAATTGATGATGGAACTGACGATGAGCGGACTATTTGTGCAGGAATCAAAGCATACTACACGCCTGATCAACTTGTAAACAAATCTGTAGTCTTTGTTGCTAATCTTCAACCACGCCCATTACGAGGTGTTGTAAGCCAAGGCATGATGTTGGCTGCTGATGATGGCAACGATACGGTTCGTTTGATTACCATCGATGGCGATATTGCAACGGGTTCAGTTGTCCGTTAATCGCAATCGAACTTCATCCATACACTGTCTTGAATACAAGCGCCCATCCTCGATCAAGGATGGTAATTGTTTTCTCATTTCAACACCATAATTGTCTGGTAAGGATTGTAGGTTAATTTCCACATTGAAAATAGCCCCTTTGAGTGCTGCGGACGCTAGCAATCCTGCAACACCCGCATCAGATGCTGCGTTACCATTTCCTTTCTTTGCTAATTCTGGAAGGAGACGTAGAAGTTCGAGTGCTGATAAGGCCGTACGATATGGAACCTCAGCGGCCCCAAGTGTTGCTTTTCGTATTGAATCACGACGAACTTCCTTTTGTTCATCGGTCTGTTTTGGCAAACGAAATGCGTCGACTACAGCGTCAAATGATTGGCTGTCTTCTGTTGCCAACTCAAGACCTTGATCGAGTAAAGGAGTAGCAGTTTCTTTTACTTGCTTAGAAACAGACCACCCATCTTTGCAAGATTCCTTTGCAAGCGTCAGGTCGCTTACCATAACAGCTAATGCGGCGGCTTGACCAAGGGCTACACCCGCTGCAGAACCACCACCTGGTGTTGGTGCATCACTTGCAAGTGCGTCCTGAAATTCTCGTAGTGTTTTGTCTGCCCAACTCATTCTTGACCCTCCTCAATAGCCCATTCTATAATCCTCTTATTCGGGTCAAATGGGCCAATTGAATCCAACCCCAACCTCTGGATTGCTATATCGATGTACTCCCTTTCAGAACACCCCTCTCCGCCGTACCATTGCCCTGCTTGTACCATGGCCTCAAGAGGTACCAAACCAACGAGTTCACTTCCCTTCGTCGAACTGTTCATGTTTTTGCATAAACTATCAATGGTATCAAAAGCGTGATGCAGATTGGTCACTCTATAATTTTGAAGATTCATTGAGACCTGACTAATGTTGTGAGATTCAAGCGGAACACCCATCCCTTGAACGTGCTGAAGCAATCCTTTCGTTCGAAATTTACGTTCTTGATCATCGGATTTTAGCAATCGTCCAGAACTTCGTACGATGGACCCGATTTGCTGAGCGACGTAAGGATTTGAATCGTCAATATTGACGTTGTATGCCAACAAGATATCGCGAGCTCCAATTGTAATCGCTCCACTTTTCTGCGAAGTTTCAGACCAAATGTTTGAACCCATATCTGGCATCATCGTTGCATCAGCGTGTGCATCAGACGAACCAGAAAGGCGCTGTTTGAGCCCCTCATACTCGCCTTTTCGTAACTTCGAGAGCAGCGTTCTCTCTTCTGTTGCTGCCGCAAATCCATAAAGAAACACTGGGACATCATGATGAGAAATTTTGGTAGCAACCCGGTGAGCCATTTCAGCACATTCGTCCATTGAAATATTACGGATTGGAATAAATGGACAAACATCCACACAACCCATTCGCGGATGCTCACCTCTGTGTGTGCGCATATCAATTTCATGAATTGCCGTCTCAATCAATGTGATTGCAGATTCTTCAACCTCTGCAGGACTACCTGCAAAGGTAATGACAGTCCGATTGTAATCTGGATCGGGTTCAACGCCAAGGATTTTCACACCATCTCGGCGAGCAGCGTCGACTATCCTATTGATCTTTTCAAGGTCCCGACCCTCTGAGATATTCGGAACACATTCAACAATGGTGCTTGACATACCTTATGGTTCACAGGTCGGACTTTGAACATTGACCTATCAACCATACAAACCGTCAGGTGATGATGCGCCACCAGATTGTGATTTTTTCTTGTTGAGTCGATTGATTGCCTTAACGACATCTGCATGGACGACTGTGTCTCTGTTCGAACGAATAGCAATCATGCCTGCCTCAACACAGGTTGCTTTCAATTCAGCACCACTGAATGCTTCGGTACTGCGCGCAATTGCTTTTGTTCGTACACCCTTGGTGTTCATGTTTGATAGGTGAAGTTCCAAAATGGCATGTCGAGATTCTTCTTCGGGAATTGGAATTTCAATAATACGATCAAATCTGCCAGGACGCAAAAGAGCATCGTCAAGAATATCTGGACGGTTTGTAGCAGCAATAATTTTCACGTGTTCAAGCTCATCAAAACCATCCAATTCAGCTAGTAATTGCATTAGGGTTCTTTGGACTTCTCGGTCGCCACTGGTCGAACCATCCAAACGTTTTGCACCGATTGCATCGATTTCGTCGAGGAAAATAATCGAAGGTGATTTATCCTTTGCAAGAGAGAACAATTCCCGTACCAAACGTCCACCTTCCCCGATGTATTTTTGCGCAAGTTCTGAACCAACCATACGAATGAATGTAGCATTTGTATGATGTGCTACAGCCTTGGCAAGGAGCGTCTTCCCACATCCAGGAGGACCCACAAGAAGCACGCCTTTTGGTGGTTTTATGCCAACTTTAGCAAACAGTTGAGGCTTGGTAAGTGGCAATTCAATCGCTTCCCTGACGGAGAGTATTTCATCATCAAGACCGGCAACCATGTCGTAGGTAATATCAGGTCGCTCAACCATTTCAGAGCCACTAACAATTGGGTCCCATGCATCGTGAAGTACTTCCACGAGTGAGAGGGAGTCTTGATTAAGCGCTACTCTGGTCCCAGGCTTGAGCAATTCAGGGTCGATTCGTTGATTCAGTGAAACCTGAAATACGGTTCCATTCGATGAACGAACGATGGCGCGTTCAGAGTCTAGAATATCTTGTAAGGTGCCAACAATCAATGGTGGTGCACGGAGATGGCGAACCTCTTCTTCAAGACGACCTGCTTGTTTCTTCACGTTGCGCAATTCCGACTCGATATGGGTTCTCTCGCTGATCAATTCCTGCGTTTTTTCCTGAAGTTTGCGGTAGTCCTGTTCCAGAGTTTGAAATTCATCATCTCTGTGGTTTTTTACGGACTCTGTGTTTCGATCGACATCAGTACCCATCGCAATCAATTGTCCGTCGTGTCCACAGTTCATCAATACATCGTAACAATTCACGAACAAAAGCGAAGGGTTCATCAAATGTCAGCGTGAGGAGAATCTGGGGATAGAATGGGTGATTGCGAATTATGTGGAGCAACCAAGGTCCCAACACGTGAACATCGTGTCAACAAATCGATGTTAGCAGTCTGTCCAAAATGTGTCGAACAAATGAATTTAGCACCAAAAAAGGAAGCGCCTGGTTTAGCACAATCGCGTCGTAGTCCGATGCCCAAGAACAAAAAGCAATCCTTTCGCAAGAACAACATCATGAACAAACAAGAAAAGGAACTTGCGGATGATTTCGCACGCCGCATTGTAAGTGCACGTGAATCCAAGGGCTGGTCACAAGCACAATTAGGTCAACGAATGGCAGAAACCATCAACGTCATCAAATCTTCAGAATCCGGGAAACCTCCGACAGATTCAGTCATTACGAAGTTTGAAATGATTCTCGGAATCGAACTCATGGTTGTATCAAGTGCTGAGCACCAATCAATGGTCGGTCACAGTTCCAACAGTCGTGGTATGACGATTGGAGATTATCTGAAAGATCTACGGTGAGTCCATGGATATTCCTGTTCACGCGATATGGCTTGCACAGGATGACCCCAAAAAGAACACAGCCGTCCGTGTTTCAAAGGATAATTTACTCCGATTGCACAAGGATTTCAGACGATTACCAAAACGTGGCATAATCTTAGAGCCGTTATGCGGAAAGGTGCTCGGTCCCGAAGACCGTGAAATGTTTGACAACAACGGAGCACTTGTTGGGTTGGATTGTTCATGGGCCCAAATTGAAGAGTCGGTCGAACACGTAATGCGTCGAACTCGACTGAAGCCTCGAACGCTTCCGTTGTTGTTGGCGGCCAATCCTGTGAATTGGGGCAAACCTGGAAAATTATCCACAGTTGAAGCGCTCGCAGCGTCTCTCTATCTTCTGGGTCGAGTGGAGCAAGCTCGAAATTTGTTGAGTAAATTTCGTTGGGGCGAACGATTTCTTGAACTCAATCAAGAGCCCCTTGATGCGTACTCGAACGCGAAATCCTCCGCCGAATTGGTCGCACTTCAGTTTGAATTTTTTGACATTGAGGTGGATGCAGATGAATGATGGTCGTTCTGAATTGCCGTTGCAGCGCATATCCAGAAGCGGTGTGGAAATCGAAAAAGAGACCATCGTGGAGGAAACCGCAATTCAACTGGATGCGCTCGATTCAGACGGTAACATGTACACGCATACGACGCTGCTGGCGACTCCTGTGGATCTCATTGAATTGCATGCAGGTCATCTTGTAGCAGAGGGGTACGTTTCCCCAACGGTATCGCTCGATTCTTTTACCCACGAGACAACGCCGCATCATGTTGTTGTATTTCATGGGTTAGTAGAAATCGTACCACGCAAACGTCTTGTCACAAGTTCGTGTGGAGCCTGTAACCATCCGGACTTATTGATCGATGATATCAGTGGGAATCTCCAACATCAGCCCTTCAAGAATTTAGAATTGATTCTCATCAATAACGCATTGAAATCTCTTAGTCATGAAATGAAGCTCTTCCAAGCAAGCGGCGGAAGCCACGGCGCTGGTCTCTATGTGCGTGATGTTGGCCTACGCTACGTTTCCGAAGATATCGGTAGGCACAATGCTGTTGACAAAACAATAGGAAAAGCCATTCTTGATCAGAGTGAGCAACTTGGAACTTCGATGCTCTTGCTTTCTGGGCGTTGTGGATGGGACATCGTTGCGAAAGCAGTACGCAGTGGCATACCTGCCATTGCTTCATTGGGTGCAATGTCATCTGCTGCTATTCAACTCGCACGAGAACATGGACTCATTCTTTTTGGATTTGTAAAGAACGATGGTGCTTGGAAAGTAGGCTAACACCTGATTTTGTCTGCAAGCATTGATGAGTCGGAATGATTTGCAACAATCATGAAGGAGGGGGCTGATGGAACAACGCCCCCTGATATGAACACCCTCCGTCTTACCTCTGTGAAGAAAACTGCAGCTGGTATTCCAGCAGCACTTTCCTCGATGAATCATGGCATCCGGAAAATGGGGTTGACCAAAACGGTCCGCACGCTCTTGATGGTCAATCAAAAAGAAGGATTTGATTGTCCGGGCTGTGCTTGGCCAGACCCAACGCATCGAACATCCTTTGAATTTTGTGAGAATGGTGCCAAGGCCGTTGCGGACGAATCCATGAAAGCAAATGTCAATGCAACATTTTTCAAAAAGCATTCAATTGCAGAACTACGCAAAAAGTCCGATTTTTGGTTGAATAGTCAGGGGCGTATTGCACAACCAATGATCCTGAAAAAAGACTCAACACATTATGAGGCGATTGAATGGTCAGATGCACTGGACTTCATTTCCGAATCCATTCAAACAATGGATAACCCAATGCGAGGAGTTTACTACACCTCAGGTCGAACTTCGAATGAAGCTGCTTTTCTTTACCAAGCCTTAGTGCGTGGACTCGGTTCGAATAATTTACCAGATTGTTCAAACATGTGTCATGAATCAAGTGGTAAAGCACTTACGGAAACGATTGGAATCGGTAAAGGAACCGTCCACCTTGAAGATTTTAACCATGCAGATTTGATTCTTGTAGTCGGTCAAAATCCTGGAACGAATCACCCAAGAATGTTGACTGCGTTGAGGGATGCCAAGAAGCATGGTGCCAAAATTATCAGCATTAATCCATTACCTGAAACTGGCTTACAACGCTTTAAACATCCCCAAGATTACATGACTGCAGATTTCAAAACCATGCAACTTGCTGATCTTTTTGTTCCTGTACGCATCGGCGGGGATGCTGCGTTATTCAAAGGCATCATGAAAGAAATGATGAAATCATCATCATACGATTTATCCTTCATCGAAACCAAAACAAATGGTTTTTCTGAGTTTAAGGCATCTCTAGATGATGTACAATGGGAAACCATTGAATCCGATTCAGGTATTTCCCGCCAAATGATACGAACAATCGCTGAGATGTGCAAAGAATCCAGCGCAACGATTGCATGTTGGGCGATGGGTCTTACGCAGCATAGAAACGGTGTAGCAGTCATTCAAGAAGTGGTGAATTTGCTGTTAATGGGAGGTCACATCGGACGTCCCGGTGCTGGTGTATGCCCTGTTCGCGGACACTCCAATGTGCAAGGCGATCGAACTGTTGGAATATGGGAGGCGCCGAGTGAATCGTTCTTGGAGAAGTTGGAACGCGGTCTTAATTTTGAGATGCCAAGAGAACACGGATTTGATGTTGTTCACGCAATTCGTGCCATGGATGCTGATGCTGTCGATGTATTCATTGCGATGGGTGGTAATTTTCTTTCAGCCACACCAGACACGCGTCGCACGGCATCAGCACTGCAGAAGGTTGGGTTGACAGTTCAGATTTCAACCAAACTCAATCGAAGTCACTTAATCACAGGTGAAACTGCTCTCATATTGCCGGTTTTGGGTCGCACTGAATTGGATTTGCAGGAAAGTGGTGAGCAATTTGTTACCGTTGAAAACTCCATGGGCGTTGTACATCGTTCTAAAGGGACGTTGAAACCCGTATCATCTATGCTGTTGAGCGAACCTTCTCTTGTAGCTGAATTGGGGAGGCGCCTCTGTCCAGAACTCTTGGAATGGAATCAGTTCTCAAAAAATTATGATTCCATACGGGATGTCATGTCCAAATCCTTGAACGGGTTTGAAAATTACAATCAAAGAGTACGTGAAGAAAACGGTTTCTTGCTTCCCAATCCACCTCGAGATGATTGCCAGTTCAATACGGCGACAGGCAAGGCATTGTTTACGATTCACTCGCTACCTGATCTATGCGTCAGGAAAGATCATTTTATCTTGATGACCATTCGTAGTCACGATCAGTACAATACCACCATTTACGGATTGCACGATCGTTATCGAGGCGTACATGGCAACCGCAGAATACTTCTGATGAACGCATTGGACATGTCTGAGCGTGGATTAAAAACGAGAGATATTGTTGATATGACGAGCCATTTCGAAGGAACAAAACGCCATTCGAGCCACTGGATTGTCGTTCCCTACGAAATACCACGCGGCAATTTAGCGGCTTATTTTCCCGAAGCCAATGAGCTCGTGCCACTGAATTCTACAGCAGACATCTCAAACACACCTACCTCAAAATGGATTGAAGTTTCTCTCTCCACATCAATTCAACACCTTTCCGAAGAGGAATAAGTGAGCATATGAGTGATAATGCGTATCTTCGGCTTGTTCGTGAGAATAAGACCTATCGAAAATTTTGGATTGCTGCATTCATATCCATGTTTGGAGAATGGTTCAATACAATTGCACTGTTTCTTATTATTCTAAAATATACGGATTCTGAACTCTTGCTCGGCGTTTTGATGGCCGTACGCATGGGGTGTTTTGCACTCATGCAACCGTTTTTTGGGTTACTCGCAGACCGGATCAATCGTAAAAAATTAATGATTTTAACAAACGTAATACAGATTTTCCTCGCTCTGGCATTCATAGCCGTGGATGGTCCAGAAGACATGTGGTGGATGTTCCTCTGTTCTGGAATCATGATGGCCCTACATGGCCTTTATGTTACGGCAGAAAGAGCCGCTTTGCCAAACATTGTTGCGAAAGAGGACCTAACAACAGCCAACGCACTGGATAGTGCGACCTGGTCTACTGCGTTGTGCATGGGAGCCTTTGCAGGAGGACTTGTGGTTTCCGAATATGGTGTGGCCATAGCCTTCGTCATTGATTCCTTTACATTCTTGGTTGGCACGTTGATTCTGATTCCGTTAACAGTGCCACAAACGTACGATAAAGCATCGTCAGGCTCAATCATTTCGTCTTCATTGAAGGACATATGGTTGGGGCAGAAAAGAATACAATCTGATCCGAGATTGTTTCGAATCATCTTTGCCAAAACGTCGTGGAATATTGCAGGAGGAGGCTTGGCAGGTGTGTATTTGGTTTTAGCCGGAAGCGAGATTGAGTTTGTTGGTGCCGCACTCGGGTTTGGAATCTTCTTTTTCGCACGTGGTGTAGGTACTGGTATTGGTCCAATCCTCGCACGACGCTTCTTCAAGGATTCAGAAAAATGGCCACGACTCGTTGGGCTTCTCATCGTTGCGAGTGGTATGTTCTATCTGCTCGTTGGCCTTAGCTTGCAAGGGCCGTTGATTCTCACCCTCATGCTGGTCACGTTAGCACATACAGCGAGTGGCGGTAATTGGGTGCTTTCGACTGTACTCACCCAACAGTGGGTAGAAGACGAGATGCGTGGAAGAGTGTTTTCCACAGACATGCTTTTGTTATCCATTGGTCAAGTGATTTCAACAATTTCTGCTGGTTTCCTTATTGAAAACGGGTACGTTAATCTGCAGCAAGGAATACTTGCATTCGCCTGTCTGATGATTTTCAGCGGATTTATCTTCACCATATGGAATCCTAAGAGCACACCTCGTGAGTACAAATCGGTGGCGTGAAGTAGATTCGTTCTTCTGAATTTCGATCGATTGTATCCAACTGGAGTGTCGAAGTTTCCCCTTCTTGTACAGTTACAATCGTTGAGGTACTTGCTGGAAGATAATCCTCTCCGGTTGATGCTAGCGAGACTCGGATTGTATGCCCTTCCTCAATAATGGCATCAAGCGGCATAAATTCCATCTTCGCATTAATGGTTTCAAACACCGGTGTCCAAGTTTGAATATCGTCTCCACCCGCATAGTACCGGAGATCCATGATTGCATGTCCAACGTGGATGCAAGAGCCTTCGTAACAATCTTCGAGGAGAGCATAGAGTTGGCCACCAACACTAGCTGTTGTTACATCAACATGGAGGCGAGGTGTTCCTGCAACTCGTAAGGTTTCGGTGAGTGGTTCAGTTTCCCAAACAGGACCAGATGAAGCATCTGGTAAAATGGTCAGTGAACCACCAACATTTGATAACGAACCTCCCAAATCAGCTACCCACTCGGTCGTATCCGATGGAGGATAACGATTCATCTCAACTCGCCATTCACCGTAGTTGTCTTGAACTTCAATCCAGAGTCCGGGTTTAGGACCGCGTTCTTGTAGATAATATTCGAACCATTCAAGTAAATCTTGCATCCAGTCGTATCGAATCATTTGAGGAAATGCTTCTCCGCCTCTTCCACCCAAATCACTTCGTTCAGACAGCTGAATAGGTCTATCAGGATAATCATGGTCCCATTGCCCGAACAATCCTTTCGCATCAATCCCTGCATCGATTAGTGCGTTGATCGTCGGTACTGCCATGTGGGGGTCTACATTCCAATCGTGCATACCTTGAATGAGATAAACGGAACCTTGGTAGTTCTCCAATACACGGTCTAAAAAGTACCGTTCAGCCCAATAATCGCCAAACTGTTCCGAACCAAGTAGATAAGCTGAGGCACCGGTTCCTGGACCAATAACGTAATCTGGACAGAGGTTCTGATAGTCTTCCTCGTCGCCATCAATCCCGTATGAGCCGTAAACTCCGTTGTGCATAATCGGTGCACGAGCCTCAGAGCTGCCATTTCGCCACATCAATTCTTTTACACCAATGAGTCCTGAAATTGGAACGATGGTTTTGAGATAATCGTGTTCACTACCAAACATCGCTGCTTGCCAAGGCGTTGAACCATCATACGATTTGCCGATTAGCCCCACGTTGCCGTTGCTCCATTCTTGTTCCGCTAACCAGCGAACAGCAGCATCATTGCCCAACTGTTCAGCAGTACCCATGAGATCCATACAGTGATTGGAACGACCCGTACCCGCAACAGAAATTTGTGCGAAAGCATACCCATGCGGAAGTATGTCTTCAATGATCATTGTGCCCAACCAACTGCCGGGAACTTCAATACTGTCAGTCTGTACAGACGGTTCTTGGAAATATGGCCCACTCTCAGCAATCACTGGAACTTTAATGCCCTCATCGACTGCACTCGGGAGCCAGACAGCGAGACTAATCAAACCGAATGGAGCAGCACCGCCTTCTTCGATTGGGATTTCATATTCAACAAAATAATGTGTAGAACCCCACTCATTGGATGTGTTCAGTAATTCATAGGGTCCAGATTCCAGAACAGAACCAAAATCAGCATCGGTAACATAGTCTTCCAAATATCGTTCCCATACAGGAACATATTCTGTAGTGGAATCTCCGTCGTTTTCGATTGAAGCAGATACTGTTTTGTCGTATGAAGCGGAGATGAACAAGAAAACGATGCATACAGCAATCGTGGCACCAAGGACAGAGTTGAATGATTTCGTCATGTCTTTCTCTGCTTCCACAACAATCGCATCGACATGCGTGTCTTGGGTCATGATGCTATCATACACCCTCTCTTCTTCAACCCGTCGGCTTGACATGTCATGAATAATCCTCAAGTCCTTCGATACATTGGGACGAAGTAGGGGGAGCAAAATGGTCAGCGATTTCTCATTTGGTTTGCCCGATGACTTGCCGACACACCCTGGTCTTGATGCCGAAGTCGATCACGCACCAGTACGTAAACGAGTGCTCTCTGTAATTGAAGAACGCCTAGCATTGCAAAATGCACTGCGCTATTTCGATCCCAATCACCATGAAGTATTGAGTAAAGAATTCCTCAAGGAATTACGTGAATTAGGTAGAATTTACATGCATAGATTCCGCCCACAGCAAACCATTCGCGCACGGCCAATACACGAATATTCCGCAGTTTCAACTCATGCTGCGGCAATTATGCTAATGATCGACAACAATCTTGACCCACGGGTAGCTCAATTTCCTAACGAATTAATCACCTATGGTGGAAATGGTGCCGTGTTTCAAAATTGGGCACAATACCGTCTTGTCATGAAGTACCTCTCCGAAATGACTGACGAGCAAACACTTGTGATGTATTCAGGCCATCCACTTGGGCTCTTCCCTTCGTCGAAAGATGCTCCGCGGGTGGTTGTCACCAACGGCATGATGATACCAAATTATTCCTCAACAGAGAATTACGAACGGCTGAATGCCATGGGGGTTACACAGTATGGTCAAATGACAGCAGGGTCGTACATGTACATCGGTCCTCAGGGGATTGTTCATGGAACGACAATTACGTTGATGAATGCTGCCCGGATGAAATTTGGTGTTGCTTCAAACAGTGATTTGAGTGGTCTTCGATTCATCACATCAGGACTAGGCGGAATGTCGGGTGCTCAAGCCAAAGCCGCAGTCATCGCTGGTGCAGCATGTATTGTTGCTGAATCTAATCCAATTGCTGCTGAAAAACGGTACCGACAAGGTTGGGTTGAGCAATTAGCATACGACGTCGATGAGGCCATCGACAGCATGATTTCAGCATCAGAACATAAGAAAGGAACCTCAATCGGATACGTAGGCAACATTGTTGACCTCTGGGAACGAATTGTTGAGCGTGATGTATTTGTCCATCTTGGAAGCGATCAAACATCTCTTCACAATCCATTCCAAGGGGGCTATTTCCCCGCTGGTTTGGACTTCGATGAAGCTCAGAACCTGATGCATGAACAACCTGATACATTTCGAACATTGGTGCAACAATCCCTCTGCAGGCATGTAGATGCAATCAATACATTGGTCTCAAAAGGCATGTTCTTTTGGGATTATGGTAATGCATTCTTGCTGGAATCTGGACGTGCAGGAGCGGACATTTTCCAACCCGATGGCACCTACAAATATCCCTCATACGTTGAAGACATCATGGGCCCGTTGTGTTTTGACCGTGGATTTGGTCCGTTCCGTTGGGTGTGCTCATCTGGTTTGGATTCAGATTTAGCAGAATCCGACAAAATTGCTGAACAAGTGCTTGCAGAAATGCTCGACGAAGAGAGCGATCAGGATATTCGTCAGCAAATACAGGACAATCTCAAATGGATCCAAGAGGCAGAACAACATGCCCTAGTCGTTGGATCGAAGGCTCGAATTCTCTACGCTGATGAACAAGGACGTACACGAATCGCCGCTGCAATGAATCAAGCTGTAGCCGATGGTCGAATCTCAGCACCGATTGTCCTTGGACGGGATCATCATGATGTGAGTGGAACTGATTCACCTTAT
>CEQX01157065.1_pt1 | contig 49489 bp, 37 predicted proteins | sample 356261 | NCBI WGS metagenome assembly CEQX01 (sample SAMEA2621076, study PRJEB7988) | marine metagenome | isolation source: saline water (ENVO:00002010), including | reverse complement strand
TTTGGTCCCGTTGACCTCGGTTCAAATCCGAGTCGGGCTACCTCTAACGCCGTATTAGAATTCGTCAGAACCGTCGAAACAGTCTTGTTCTCCATCATTCACAAACTCTGCAGGGATGTATTCGCCACTGCCACATTCAAACATTCCGCCATCGATCTCTCCACCGACCTCGCCGAAAGCGAAGATAAAGATCAGCCAGAATATCTGAGACAGAACGGTTAGGCCTATTGAAATCATTGAGGTAATTGTTGCAGCCTTGATTATTCCGGAATCTTTTCCAAACTGCACAAATTCAGCGTTCGAACGTGCCATGTAAGCTACGACAACTGCGGGGATGGCTATGACGAGGTTACATAATCCGAACAACGGTAACCAAGCACCACCTAAACTTCCCAATAATGATATGCAGCCCAGTGCGATAGCCACGACTGCTATGGTATTAGGCGAACTGTTTGCAGACAGCTGTATAGACTGTTGAGTTTGCCCTTGCATCATGGAAGAACTCGACGGTGTGGAATCGATTTCATCCATGAAGGAATCGAGATCATCGCTTTCATCAAGACCCCACTCAAACTCTCCTTCACAGAAAGGGCATGCAAACTCTCCTCTTGCATCATCATCAAGTTCTATTTCTTCTTCACAATGAGGGCAGAGAATCTCGACCATATAGAATCCCCATGATTGTCATTAGTTAAACTTTCATCCGTTTAGACCAATTATTTGTTCGGACATGTTCATGAATTGAATGGTCTTGGATATGAACAGTGAGTGATATGAGTATCGAAAAAATCGCAGTTTTAGGCGCCGGACAAATGGGAAACGGAATCACGCAAGTCGCCGCATGTGCGGGTTATCATGTGACTATGATTGACATCAAACAAGAGTTCGTCGACCGCGGAATCTCATCCATTGAGAAATCTCTGGCCAAACTTGTCGCTAAAGAACGTATGACTCAAGAAGACGCAGATGCTTCACGTGCACGAATCTCTCTTTCCATTGACCGTTCAGATTGTGCAGATTGTGATCTTGTCATTGAGGCTGTGCCCGAAATACTCGACTTGAAGGTCAGTATCTTCCAAGAACTCGATGACTTATGCAAACCTGAGACCATTCTTGCCTCAAACACTTCATCCATCTCGATTTCTACAATTGCTGATTCAACGAACCGTCCCGACAAAGTAATCGGCATGCATTTCATGAATCCAGTTCCGATTATGAAACTGGTCGAAATTATCAACGGCAATAAAACCAGCAGTGAAACCAATGCTGCAGTCATTGCGGCATCAGATAAAATGGGTAAAACTGCGCTCTCATGCAATGATTCTCCGGGATTTGTCTCGAACCGAATTTTGTGCCCGATGTTGAATGAAGCGATTCTCACCCTGCAGGAAGGTGTCGCAGAACCAGACGCAATCGACGGCATCATGAAACTTGGAATGAATCATCCAATCGGCCCTCTTGCTCTGTCAGACCTGATCGGACTTGATACCGTCTTGCACATCATGAACGTCTTGCATGAAGGCATGGGTGACGATAAGTATGCTCCGGCGCCATTACTCATTCAAATGGTCGAAGAAGGTAAACTCGGACGAAAATCAGGTCAGGGATTCTACACATACTGAGGTTTAGGATTGGGCCTCAAAGAAAAGCTTCAATTTTGGGCTATCGGCCAATTTATGTCGACGATTGTGTCATCCCCCGAGCAAGCAATTGCAAATCGTAAAGAAGCAGATGCACGACTTGATTTGCTCGGTCGGTTGGCAGTAGTGCGAGCTGGTTTGTCCGGTCTCATCTCAGGCTTAGTTGTCGTTGGAGTTGCACTGTTGCTGAAGGATTGGGAAAGCGCTGCTGGCTTGAGTGGGTTGGGATTTGTTGCCATCATCACTTTCGTAAGCGGTTTGACTACCGCACTTGAATTGATATTTCTCTACCGTGATTCGCTCAGTACAGCTGCTCGAATGGCGAAAGTACTCAACATCCCTGAGGATGAACTTTTTCAGGCTGAATTGGAGAACTCTATTCCTCACTGGCTTGTTCATGCCGCATTAGGCGCACCTGGTTTTCAGGGTACAATGTTCGGCATTGATCCACTCGCAAAGATTGGAAAGATTGGAATGGTAATTCGAAAAATTCTCAAAAAGCTGAGAATTATTGCAAGCGCGACTATCTTCAAGATGATTCTACGCCGTATGTGGGTTCGGCTTCTTGGACGTGTTGCACTTCGTGCGTATGTCGAACTTCTCTCTCTTCCAGTATTTATCCTGCTCAACATGTTCGGTATGAATGCGATGATGAAGGATATGCGTTCTCGTTTGGTGGGCCATGAACTCACTCCTAAACTGGTCTCTCATGCTTTCCCTGAAGGTTTGGAAAACATCGAGCCGGGTTTGCGCCTTGCTCTGCATTTGGGAATTGAAGAACAAATTACAACTGCTCGATTCATTCATCCAAACCAAATTAGGGTGCTTGAATTACTCGGAGATAAGGAACAGGGCACTGTCGCTTCCAAGAAGCATGAACAGCGAAGAGCGAACCGCTTTCTTCTCGCAGTTTTTTCTATGTCGGGAAAAAACTCCTCTCGATGTAAAAAATTAATTCGCAGGATTGAACTTGAGTTGGGTGAAGATGAGGTCGAAATGGTTCATCAAGAAATTGATGATGCAATTTATGATCTTTCACCGCTAAAACGACCTTGGACGTGAGGGTATCAATTTATTATTTGCCAATTACTGGCAAGTTCATGCCCTCGCCAAACAATTTATCGATCCGTAGACAAAGTCTGTTGCTTGTTTTCATCTTACTCTCCTCAGGACTACTGGGTATTTTCCCAGTTCAACCTGCTGATGCTGACTCCGGTCGTTCGACCGGTGCTGAAACGCTTACTGTTGATGTGCTCAGTGATTATTATGACCGTGGCACGAACATGACTTTAGTTGCGACTTCTTCAAATCTCGATACGACTGCAGAGTATTCACTCGAATACTCGCTGTGCAGAGCAACGGGTACATGGGACGATGAAATGGAAGTCATGAACATCGATTGTTCAGAGTGGTTTGAACAGGTCTCCGACATCGTAGACTTGGGTTCAGGAAATCAGGTATCTCTCAAAGCTACATCTGTTGCAGATACTGGATGCTGTGATACAATCAATGGCGCAGATAATTTTGCTAATGGAACCATGATGTTCTTGGTTAACCTCACTTCACAGGGCATTACAATTGCTTCAGAAATGACCGATGTCTTCGCCCTGGGAAGCGAAACTGGAAGCATGCACCTTGGTGTCTCAAACGAGGATATTCTGTTGGGTATGGATTATGCAGTTCATGCATTTTTTGATTTACAATACTGGAACCTTCAAGTTCTTCCTCACACGGTGAATTGCTCCTTGATAGACCCCAATGGAACTGCAATCGATTCAACACAAGAGATCTGGAACGGAGATTATGATATCGTCGATCCATATTTCGAATTAAAAGCAACGGGTGATGGAATGCATTACCCATCATGTGATCTCATCAGAAACGCCGACGGCGCACTTCTTGCGACACAAACTGGGGCTGCATTTAACGTCATTGATAGCGATTATTCAGGGTATGAAACGGTCAGTGGTCAAACCGACACAATACTCTATGAGCACAACGATACAGTCTCGCTAACCGTTCCTTTGACAAATCTGTTTGTTGGGGCAGAATATGTCTTGACATACAGTATGTGTTACACACATGTCTATTATGATAACAACATCCGAGACTATGTCCTTGAATGTGGTTCAGATGTGAGCTATGGCTTACTCGATGATCCCTTGACGGCCACTGTTGATGAGTCAGAAGTCGTAACTTTCCAAGGTGCAGTCACTTTTACCCCGACTGCATCGACACATGTTGAGCAACTTTCCTTTACCCTTCCAGGCTGCTGCGGTAAAGAGAAGGCTCAATTCAATAACAGCGGAATGCTCAGTGTGAACTCGCTTGAGAACGACTCTCTTACTTTTGACTTAGATATCAGCACGCAAAATGTCAGCCTCGATACTGACATTTCCAACACGTTCATCCTTGGAGGTGAGGTCGTCAGTGACCATATACATTACCAACGTGATCGAATTCTCATTGGAATGAACTCCATTACGCACAGCCGTTGGACTTTGGACACAACGAACAGTTTCACTCTTTCATACACCATTCAATGCAGTTTATTCAACAGTACAGGTGATGCAGTCGATAACCGCACCTCGACATGGAACCATAACGGGCAGCCAGCAGTCGATGTTGGACTCTATCCGCCAACACCGGGAAGTTTCCATTCAGAATGTAGCCTAACTCGTGATTTGGACGGCAAATATATGGGATTCCAGACGAGCAATATCATAACAGTTCTTGATGAAAATTATACGGGTAACGAGCGTCACTCTGTAACAACTGATTCGATATTCTACCCTCACAACTCCAGTATTGAACTGAGTATCCAGACAACAAACATGTATCCCGATACAACATACACACTTGAGTATGACATGTGCAGTGTGAAAACAAAATACGAAGATGGAGTCTTTGAAACATTTTGCAATGGGCAGCCTTCATTTTATGCCAACAACATTCCAGTTGAAAACCAAACACTTCTCTCCGGAAGTATCGATTTCACTCCAACGAGTTCCACATATACAGAGGTTGCATACATTCCTGTTCCTGAATGTTGCGGAGATTTTGCCAATAACGTTTCGTGGTGGTTTGAAAATTCCTCAGTAGCTTTGAAATCACATCTTTTCATTCAAGGTGTTAAATTGAACAGTCCACAGGATGAAAGTAATTACTTCGGTATAGGAGGAAGTGTTGAAGAGTCGGTAATGCTTCATTCATCGTTCCAATTACTACCGAACATGAACGTTATTATTGACATGATTTGGACGCTGGACCATCGTAATGAGTTCATTCAAACCTATCAAGAGCAATGCAACTTCATCGATGCCTCCAACGATACTGTCCTCGATTCAAAATCATCGATGTGGAATCATCGACCCGAACAAGTGAATACGATCAATTCCATGTTCTCACCTCCAGGTGAAGGTCAATATTATGTCGAATGCACTTTGACACGTGTGGCCGATTCAACACTCTTATCGACTCACAGAGGCGATAATATCACTGTTCTTCCACCACTTGGAAATCAAGATGATGCCACGCTGAATGTTAACACCATGGTCAAACCGGATGGTTGGGGATTGGTGCTTGTTTCAATGGCAGAACTTGATGCAGGCCAGCAATATTCCATTACTTGGGATGTTCTTGACACCACGAGTGGTTCAGGTATTGTGATGGAATCTGGTGAATATGCTTGGGTCGAGGGAACTGATTCAACCGAAATGAAAATTTTGGAATTCAATGCGCTCGCAGACTCTTCTTTTGCATGTATTGTCGTTGATTTGAAGGCTGCCGGTGAAGTCCTTGTTTCACTCAATGATACTTCATCTACCTCGAACCTTTGCTGGATTCAGAATTCGATTGCGGACTTAGATTCCGATGGGGTCTATGACAAGAACGACGAATGTGACGCAACTCCTTACGGTAGTATAGTCCAATCGAACGGTTGTTCAGACACCGACCTTGATGGCTGGGACGATAGTGTTGAAATCGATTGTAATTCTGATTTCCAGAACCCGACATCAGTTCCAGTTGATTATGACCAAGATGGAATCTGTGATGTTTTGGACGACGATGATGATGACGATGGATTCACCGATGAAATCGAATATCTTCGCGGAACAAACCCGTATGATTTCAACGACTTCCCAATTAATCAATTGCCAGTTTGCACTTTCTACTACACGCTCGAGGTCGATGGAATGCCATCTGCCAACGCAATTACCGGTGAGGCTGAAGTGTCGACTTTAGTCATCGGTTCATCATCGGTTCCGAACATGGGGACTGGAATTACACCTATCTTCACTGTGCCTTCTGGAAATTATTTCATCATAGTTACGTGTCAAGATTTGGATAATGATCCGGTCACAATTTCTGTCAATGATGTTGTCGTTGGACCTGCTCTTGGAGAAGTTACTGCTTCAGCTATGATTACGCTCTCTGCTGACGTATCTGAATCAGTTGATGCAAACATTACTTGGGATGATGGAACCAATTCAGCTACGACAATTGTGACGGTGAATCTTGAAAATATCCCGACGACTTCAACCTATCTTCCTGGCTTTACAGCACTCATTGGAATCCTTGCACTCTTGGGTGCGACTGTTGTTTCAAGGAAATCAAGGTTTGAATAACTGTTTCAACATTGAAACATCGATTGAGTCAGTATGAAATACCTGCTGCACTGGGTACGTGTATGGCTCACGGTCCATATGTTGTCACGGGTGCATCCAAGGGAATAGGTCGAGAAATTGCGCTGCTGTTAGCAGCCCAAGGCTATCCAGTTATCGGCCTTGCTCGACCATCAGATAAACTCAATGAAATAGGTGAATTATTAGCTGCATCCTGTCCTGGATCGTTCTCTCTTGCCTGTGATTTATCACTCTCGAACGATATTCAAGCGGCTGCTGAACAGATTGGTGAACAATTTGGATGGGTCGCTGGAATCGTTCACAATGCAGGAACAATTTTTCCAATTAACTCGATAGCGGATTCTGATATGGATGAGTGGAAGCATTCTCTTCAAGCAAATCTCATCGGCGTCCAAGATTTGACTCAACGTCTCATTCCACTCTTGGGGGGTGCAAAGCAATCTCGAGTCACGACAATCTCAAGCGGTGCTTCCCTTCGTCCAGTCGAATCATGGTCGGCGTATTGCGTTTCAAAAGCTGGCCTGGATATGTGGGCGAAATGTTTAGCGGCAGAAGGTGCGCACGCAAATATTAGCGCAATTTCCATCGCACCTGGCGTAGTTGACACTGGTATGCAGCTGGACATTCGTTCCGCTGCTCCGGAAAATTTCCCATCACATGCTGATTTTGTGGCACTGCATACCGAGGGCCATCTTACTCAAAGCCAAGATGTCGCTGCACAATTATGCCCACTCATTCTCCACCATTCAATGGAGCAATCCGGGCAGCGATTTGATGTTCGGGAACTGTAATATCGATGAGAAAAAGAGCGAAGGGTGATAAGCCAGCACCTTGACAGCGCAAATAGAGGGATTGTATGCCAGGAACAGACCGTGTTGAAATTCGAACTTTGAAAGTAGGACGATTTTGTGTTGTCGATGAGGAGGCTTACAAGATTTTGAGCATCTCTAAATCGAAACCTGGAAAGCACGGTTCTGCAAAAGCTCGTCTTGAACTTGTATCGCTCTTTTCTTCCAAGAAAATCTCCCACGTGGGCACTGTTACCGATAGTATCAATGTCCCTATGATTGAAAAGGGTAAGGCAATGGTTACTCACATCGATGGTGAAGAAGTTCATGCAATGAACATGAAGGACCATTCGATGATGATTCTTCCAGTCGATCCGGAAATTGAAGTGGCATCAGGCCAAGAGATTCTTTGGATGGAAGCACTTGGTCGATATAAAATCGAACGATGAGCGAATCGACTTTTAAAAACTGAAATGTGAAACAACACATTTCTGCTGTTGTCCGGTATTGTATTCATAAGCCTAAAGAGTTCATCATCGTCTATGTCCGAAGTCGGAACAGCAAGTTCGACTGAAACTTTTTCAGTCGACGAAGCCATGAAGGCAATGCCAGAAAGCGAGAAAAAAGCCCTCAAGGGTTGGTATTGGTATGATTGGGGAAATCAAGCCTATGCTCTAACTGTAATGACTGTAATTGCACCTGCTTTAATGGCCAATCTGTATAACCTTGCGACGGGTTCTCAATCTGGTGATACGTTTTATGCGTATGTCCTTACAGCATCCATGCTCTTGGTCGTTGTTACCGCACCGGCTTTAGGTGTCATCGCAGACCGGATGCCAATCAAGAAGAAACTTCTGAAATGGTATACGGTTGCTGGTGTCATTTTTACTGCACTCATGGGTGCTGCTCCCTATTTTGGTTCACAAGGTTACATCATCCTCGCTCTGATGTATTCGATCGGAACTGTTGGTTTTACAGGTGGTAACGTCATTTATTATTCGTTCATGCCTTACCTTGCTGAGAAGCGATGCATGGACCATGTGTCAAGCAGAGGTTATGCTTATGGATTCATGGGTGGTTCGCTGTTGCTCATATTCCATCTCATTATTTTGCAAGGACCATTTGATTGGGATACGAATTTCAAACTGGCAGCCATTTTTGTAACTTCTTCATTGTGGTGGTGGGGCTTCGGTATGTTGATGTTCAAGTGGACTCCGGAACCAGAGATTCCTTCGAACATGGAGTGGCAGGGTATTGGCCATGCAACAAAGGTTGCTTATGGCCAGGTTTTCCAAACTTTTGGTGAAATCAAGAAGTTCAAAATTCTCGCACTTTTCCTTGCTGCATACCTCTTGTTCTACGACGGTGTGAACACCATAGCGAGCATGGCAAGTGCTTTCGGTGAATCTGTACTCCGTCTTGACCCGAGCATGAATATACTGCTTCTACTGACTGTCAATGTCGTCGCAATTCCTATGACAATTCTGTTTGGAAAACTTGCAAGTGTAAAGGGTACAAAGTTTGCTCTTATGCTTTCACTGTTGATTTACTGTTTCGTTGCCATTGTTGCAGCAGGGTTCGCTCCTCTTGACCTTGAAACAGATGTAGCAGCTGAAGATTCAGGTCACGACTTCACTTTCGAGTGGACGGAGTCCGAAGGTGAGGACGGTCAATATGTCCTCACAACGCTTTATGATCGAGGCTATGAGGGATGGATAGGTGAAAGTGCCGAAGGAGACGATGAATTCCGGGATGCTTTCCAGGAACACTTCCCTACACCTGATTACAGTTCAGAGGATGCCGGTGCAAGCACGATTGGTGCTGGAATACTTGTGTGTCTCTTCATCTTGGTCATGCTCGGAATACTTGGCGGAGCTATGATGTATATTCAAAGTCTTGAGATGGGTGCGAAAGGAGCGATACTGATCTTCCTTGTTGTCCTCATTGGTTTGGTGGGTGCTTCGATTTTAGCAGACAATGCCAAGGTTACTGAAAATGAGGTGAAATCTATTTCCGAGGCCGATGGAACCGCAATTGTTGATGCCTTTGATAACGCTACTGACCACCGTTTCTCAATCCTCTTTATCGGGGGTACTTTGGATGGACAATCGGAAGTTGGTGCCCAACACCCGACACAAGTTGACCAGGGCGGCCCAGTCGATGGATATGCTAAATTTATGAAAGACAATGTCTGGGGTCCATTTGGAATTTCAGTTTCGCTCCAGTGGATTATTCTCGGTCTCTTTGTCGGAATCGCCATGGGTGCAGCGGGTGCTCAAGCACGTTCGATGTTCTCATTGCTTATTCCGGAAACGCGAACATCGGAGTTCTTTGGTTTCTTTGGTTTCCTTGGGAAATCAGCAGCTATGATTGGAACTTTCCTCTACGGTATCACAAGCGGTCTCTTCGACAGTCGTGTGGCAATTTTGACCATCACGATTGTCATCCTCTTAGGAACATATCTCACGAGTCGGGTTGACTTAGAAGAAGGTATTCGCGTTGCTGCTGAAGAAGACCGTATCGCTCGAGAAAATGGTCTCGTTCAAGAGTGATTTCGCTGAATGTGGATGTTTTGCCTCCTCCTCACGGAGTTTTGGGCTTAACATTATGAAGTGAGTTCTCGACCGCAAGGTGTGAAAACATTCCAATTCCTCCAAACTGTGGGTTCATTTGTGGTCATTCTGGTCATGATTCTTGTGTGGGGTGTTCCTTTGGCTCCAGCAATTGTTTACTTCAATTGGGCTGAATCGTTGTTCAGTTCGCAACATGAATGGTTGCAAGCACTGGTTACTGGACTTGTTTTGTCGAGTTCATTTGTTGTCTACACCCTTTCTTTACTCATCTTTTCGTCGTTGCTTCAATTCATACTTCACCTTCGCATAGATGAAAAAACCGTTGTCCCACTGGCTTCTTTCAAAACAATTCGATGGGCGTTCTGCGGCCAAATACTGCGTTCCACTCAACCCTTCCTTCAGCACTTGGTTCCGTCGTTTTTAGCTACAACTTATTTCCGGATATCAGGCGCTAAAATTGGAAAAAATACGCAGATCAACTCCGTCCGTCTCAACGACCCGTGTCTTATCCGTATCGATGATGACTGTGTGGTTGGCGGGGGTGCAATTTTCAATGGCCATTTGGTCGAAAAGGGACAGATGGTTTTTGCCCCCATACACATGAAAACAGGGTCACTGGTTGGTGCTCGTTCAACGGTGCAACCCGGCGTCATCATTGAGGAAAATGCAGTCGTAGCAACAAATGCACTTATTCCGAAATATCGTACAATTCCTGCCGGTGAAGTTTGGGGAGGATTACCTGCAGTCATGATTCGAGACAGTTCTTCGAGAGAAGATTTGTGACGAAAACACCGAATAATCTGGTTCCAAACAACAGCAACCTATTCAAACGGATTACTTTACCTTAGCATATACGCGTAGCGTATGCGAGTGTGATTTCATGGGTGTCGAACAGTCTGCATACCGTCAACCTGTGACTCCCCAAGGTTTGAAGGGTATCGAAAAAGGTACGCTGACTTGGCTTGATGACGACATGTATAACAACCTCAATACGGGCGTTCTTGAACAATATTTGGAGGAAAAAAATCTTGAAGAATCCTTTGAAGTCTCTCACTGGAGTACTCCAAAGGTCATGTATGGTATTGCGATTGGGGCAATTTTTTCTGGTGTTACCGCATACATTGGGCTCAAACTTGGGTTAGCAATTTCTGCTGCGTGGTATATTGCCTATCTTTTGGGTATGGCTCTCAAGTGGTCGCCTTCTGAAGTCAACATTGCAACATCGGCTACCACCGGTGCAACTCACGCGTCAACCGGTTTCATCTTTACCTTCCCAGCGATCTTTCTCTTGGCTTCAGATCCGAAATATTTCCTTGCAGACGGTCCTCTAATTAGTAATGCAGATACGTTTAACCTCGCATTTGTAGGAATTGTTGCAAGTATGTTTGCAGGTTTCCTTGGAATCATGTATTTCATCATATTTCGTCGAGTTTGGCTTGTCGAAGACCCACTGCCACTCCCTGGTTTTGAAGCAACGCTCAAGATGCTTGATATTGCTTCGGATGTTAACACAGGTGCGGTTGAGCATGCACGTGCATCACTGAAAACAATTGGTTGGTGGACGACCATCACCATGGGTGCACTCTTCCTTGTCGAATATCCTTTGATTTGGCTCAATGGTAAGAAACTTGCATTGCTTGATTACTTAGCCGAATCGGGACACATTGGAGATTATGGCCTTGCCACCTTCTATTCACACGGTAAGATTCACCAGCCCAGCGGCGTTGAAGACGGTGTCTCTCTCAAATACACCCATTGGTCTGCCGATGCGGCTTGGAATCCATTTGCCTACACGTACATCGGCGTGGCACTTACACCCTCTATGTTTGCAATCGGTTGGTTCATGAAAACCCGTGTTGCCTTCCTTGTGAATCTTGGAACTATAGTCGGGTGGCTCTTCCTTGTTCCACTTGCAGTGTGGCTCAATGTTCCAGTTTATGAGGCGCAACTTGGCACATCTGTACCGGTCCAGGAATATCACGCAGCAATGCATGCCTTTGATCCAGTGAAATACCCATCTTCGACTGGGCCAGCTCAAATGATTATCTTCTCGAAAACTGTTCGAACTATAGCAATTGGTTCCATCGTTGGTGGTGGAATGTTTGGTCTTGCGAAGATGTATCGAACATTCCTCAACATCTTTTCAGATATTGGCTCTGCGTTCAAGGGCGAGGGCAGCCAAGAATACATGGAAGGTAAGGGCTGGTATGAATGGCCATTGAAGCATATCCCTATTTTCATGGGCGTTACCTTCCTCTCAATGCTTGTCATATTTACCGTCGGTGGTTTCTCTCTCCTCGCATCACTGGTGTTTTCAACGGTTCTTATCCTTACGACCTTTTTACTCGGTGCGATTGCGGTTCGTGTTATGGGTGAGACTGGAATCGAACCGGTTTCTGGAACCTCATTCATTGTTCTACTGATGTTGCTTGGTGTCTTCTTGAATGCACAAGACCTTCTCCAATTAGATACTCAGGACGCCGTACTTCTTGGGCTGGTCGGAACGACCGTCTTTGGTTCAGCAATTTCAATGTCCGGAACGGTTATTGGAGATTATAAAAACAGCCTTTACATCGGAAATCGACCATATCACATTTCAAAAGGAAACATCATGGGAGTGATTCCCGGTGCAATCATTGGAGCTGGTGTTGCCATTTTCCTCTCAAAGCAACTCGCAGATGGGACCATAGATTTGATGGCACCACAAGCAAATGCTTTTGCTACATTCTCAGTCATTTTCGCAGAAGGACAGGGTGATCTCGGGCTACTTGCACTCGGATTCCTTCTCGGTATGTTTGTCGAATGGGGCACCGGCATGGGTACGTCCTTTGGACTTGGAATGTATCTTGACGTGCCGCATACATTGCCCATGCTCATCGGTGGCTACTCACGAGATAAGTGGGAAGACAAGAAACTCCGTCCGAAGATTGATGCCATCAAAGAAAAGGAAGGTGCAACTGTTGCCGAGAAGCAGCGAGCATTGATTCTACTGAGCACCTTTATGGTCGCTGCAGGTTTGCTTACAGGAGAGGCATTCTTTGGAACTGAGTCAAGTATTCTTTCGTTCTTAGACACCATGGTTGCAGATCCAAACAGTGTAGTATGGTATTTCGGTCGACTGATTGGATTCATTGGTCTGAATGTGTTGATTGGCGGCGGAATTTACCTTCTGTTCAAGAGAGCAGGGGTAATTGGCGGCGATAGCGTCGACGCAGTGCTTGAAAACTGAGCGTGAGAACATGTCGCAATCACCCAAGGCTCCGCTTTGGGTTTGGGGATTGCTTGTCGCTGCTGTTTGTGGAGTCTCAAGCGCTGGGGCTTTGTTTCAGCACGTTGATTCTGTCCCCCCATTACTTCGTGCTTCATGGCGCCTACAACTTACATCACTGGTTCTGGCTCCGTTTTTCATCTATCAATGGCGGCAACAGAACGCTACAATTAAATCAAGGATGTTTGAACGTAGGACACTTTTGATTCTCACGATGAGTGGTTGCGCCTTAGCTCTCCATTTCGGCTCATGGGTTGCCAGTTTGGATGCAACTTCTCTCACTCATTCATTGCTCTTTGTAACAGCACACCCGCTCATAATTATCGTTGGAATGGGATTTTTAGGGACGTTCATTGTTGGACATCGTCTTCCTAATCAACGAGAAATACTCGGCGCAATTATCGGTTTTTCCGGTGCTGCTCTCACCTTATTGGATCAAGGTCATCAACAAGGAGGCCACACGGTTACGCTTTGGGGCGATGCACTTGCTTTCTTTGGGGCTATCTTTGTCGTTGGCTACATCATCAGTGGACGTATACTTCGTGAGTGGATGCCGATTTTCCTCTATGCTTTTCCAGTCACTCTCCTCGCCTCTCTTTTACTCATTCCCGCCTCTTGGATTTTAGAACCGAATTTTGCATCATTTGGAATACTTGGTTGGACCAATGCAAAATACTTCCCTTGGTTCTTGGCGCTTGCTCTAATAGCAGGATTACTGGGCCACACCGGCCTTAATACCTGCTTACGCTATATCTCGCCGCTTACAATTTCAACCTGCGTAACGCTTGAACCCTTGATTGGTTCATTCATCGGTTGGGCCTTCTTTGACAGTGGTGTTCCCGGCCAGTGGACTTGGGTTGGCGGTCCGATACTTATTCTCGGAGTCGTCTTAGTCATCTTGGGTGGTAATATGGACAATACGAACAATCAAACACATGTGGCAACCGGAGAGGATTGAGGCGATACAATGTCAGCATCAGATGAATCTGGATGGATTTTACTTACGAACGATGATGGGATTGAGGCACCAGGATTTCGTTTACTCGTCAAAGCTTTGAACACAGCAGGATACAATGTAGTCGCATTTGCCCCTCATGAAAATAATTCAGCAGCAGGTATGCGCATTAACCTTGGAACTCCAATGGAACTGCGAAGGAGAGACGACCTTATCTCGGAGTGGGAACTTGACGGGGAGAAAGCCCAATCCCTGCTTTTTGAATTACAAGGCACTCCATGTGATACAATGATTGTTGCATTAGATGGCGGGTTGGAACATGCTGTTCCGGGAATTCATCCACGTTTGGTCGTATCTGGTGTTAATCTTGGGCCTAATATGTCACAAGATTCGTATCACAGCGGGACTATGGGCGCCGCTCGCGAAGCAGGATTGTATGGGATGCCTGCAATTGCATCTTCGTTTACATCCTTCGAACTTGAAGGCATGGAAGATGCCGTTGAAGCGACGGTTCAACTCATCGAGGCTGCGCTGAACATCTTACCTGTTAAACCGGTTAATCTACGTCGTCCCAAAGTAGATTTATCTGCACCGCACCTTAGTCGCTGGCCAAATATACCAAAACATCCAGCATGGGAGAATGATCCGAAATCTGCACTTCGAATCGCTTTTCAACAGGGCGAGTTGATGCTCAATCTCAATGTTCCACCTGGGTGGAATGGTGAGGTTTCTACAACCCGATTGGGAATGCGGTGGTATCGTAATGCCGTCTCTTTCAATTCTATAGAAGGTGATGAAGAGGCGATTTTTACTATTGGTGCTGCATCGATTGACCATTCGGTTGTTGCTCAAAGTGATTGCGATACGGTTGCGAAAGGAACCGCCAGTGTTTCTTGTTTGCCGGTATGGCCTCAAACGCATCCACTCGCACTTGATGACGCATTGCTGACATGGGCGTTAGAGTCTTGTGAGGGTGGATACCCCGCTTGGTTTTATGACTGACCAAGATTCAGCGGCATTCCTTGGTCGAGTAAGAAATGGCAAACAGCAATGGCCAAATGGCCTTGTAGCCATTCACTCCCGAGTGACCGATGAGCACATTCAACATCGATTTCCATAGGTTTGTCATCACTAAGAAGAAAACCGATATCCAATCCGTGAACAGTGAAATTTCCATGTTCGCCTTCATGTCTTGAATGCGGCTTTCCATTGATGGGAAGTTTGCAGTCATCCTTCCATAGTCGCGGTGCATCCGCTTCAAGGCGAACTATATTGACTCCATCCCATTCAGAAAGAGTATGTTGAATGTCACCTCCACTGTCAAAAATACCTGCTGAACGTTCAACCCAATGGCCGCGAGCGGGGGTTGGTTCTTTGAGAATTTTGGCAATCTGTCCACCTACAGCTCGCTCTTCAGCGTGAACCCCTTTGAGTAAAGAGCCTACAAACTTGATTCGACGTGAGGGGCCAGGTCCTCCCATTAAGTGAAGAATCACTTCAGTATCGTGTCGGATTCCATGACTTGTAAGTAATCCCGCCATCAATGCCCGAACGAGTACATCCATGCGTCCTGCTCCACCTGCCATGTCATTGAGAGGCAATTTGCCTTGCGACATGGCGCGGTTTCCAAGAATAGCAAATCGACGCATGGGAATACCTCAAATTCCTCGTTCGACAAAGGTTCGGATTGCCTCGCACATTTTCTGAGTATCATCCAAAACGAAGTGACTACCAAGTGAATCGACGAGATAACCTCTGGGTTTATTTTTATCTCCGAGGTCTTCGAGTCGATTCGCAACGACAGCCGTCATTCCGGCCTTCTCGATTTGTGCGGTTGCTCGGTAGATCAAGTCTTTTTGCTTGATTCCAGATTCAAGTTTGAATCCAATTCGTACGGCATCTTTGCAAGCATCTCGAAGTGCTTCAATGTGCTTTTTTCCTTCGACAAGTTCGATATTGAGCGGTCCTTGCTGACTGGCAATTTTACCTTGGGCTGGTTCTGAGATCAAATAATCTAATACTGCTGCGGTGTGAATCCATGCATGAATTGCGTCTTTGGAGAGGACTTGAAGTTCCTTCAGCATAGCATTGGGTTCAGCTGCATGGAGTATAAGCGGCAGCCAATTTGGAGCAGGAACAGTGGTAATACCTGCGACGCAAGTGACATCATGGCCATGACGAAACAAGTCGTCTGCGATAGCAAAACCGGTCGATCCGGAACTTGTGTTTTGAACATATCGAATATCATCGATTGCAGAACGAGTTGCGCCAAGGGTAATGACGACATCTTTACGATTCTGTTTTTCACTGTTCATGTGGTGAGCGAACCGAGCAACGATTTCTTCGTGATGCGGTGTTTTTCTCTTTCCTTCCTGCTCTTCACCCCAGACAACATGAATTCCATGTTGGCGAACTTCATCGACAATGTCGTCAGTCACGGGGTCGTTGGCCAAGTCTACATGCATACTTGGAATCATCATTACCGGACATTTTCGGCTTCGTGCCACACTGAGCGCCATCATAAGAGGTCCGTGTTGTAATCCGTGAACATAACTTGCCATTGTATCACGTGTTGCAGGAGCAACGAGAATTCCATCGACTCGATCAAGAACTTCCATGTTCCCATCCCAATCGGTAATCACTTCGCTTTGCGTCGCCCATTCAACGGCAAGCGGCGTAATAATGCGTTGGGCTGAGTGTGTGAGGGCGACACGAACATCTGCGCCATGTCGGCGTAATTCACGCGCTAAACGTACGGTATCAACAGCTGCGATGCCACCAGACACGCCGAGCAAGATTGTCTTTCCAGCAAGGCTATCTCCTCGCCGTTCGACATCCGTATCTCGAACCGCCATGTGTGCTGGGAGAGCGGCCACCATCATGACTTCTTCCATCGGACTTCTCACTACCTGCAATTGAGCAATCCTTCAAACACCATGAACGGTAGCGGCATATATGGCAGGCCGGGCAGACGAGTTGGTCATCGCTGGTATGAAGCCCAGTTCAGTTTCCAACAACTCGAATTCTTTTCTGCGATTGCACCGTGGTGTTACATTTATTCTTCTTGTAGACAGTTTTATCGTTTTGCTGATGATTGCCAACGTTACATTTGTTTTTTCTCCGAACGCACAAAATACAATTGTCGGCATCTTTGCTATTTTGTTGTTGGTGAACTTCATCGGTTACCGAAAAAGAAATCCGATGTTCTATTGGCTCGGTGGCGGAGTCATAGGTTTAGCTGGATTCATTTTCGGATTTCTGGCTCTTCTGAATCTTTTATCCGGTGGACTCCTTATGACGTTCTTGTTCGTTTGGGCCATGTTCGGTTCTGGGCGGCGTGCTCTATCTCACCTTCACCCAGGCTACAAGAATGCTTACATGGGCCAAGATGAATCAATTCCTGCCCTTGAATTGGAACCGGGAGAAATGCTTGCAGCATGTCCGCATTGTATGGCGGTTCTCGCAATACGGCCAGATCTTCTCAACCCCCGAGATAATTGCCCATACTGTAAACTTCCACTGGTCAGTCAAGCGTTAGCGTCAAAGTTTGAAGAAGAATAAGCATCATTCTTTTGTTTGGAATGAATCAGGTGAGGGTGGTGCACTTGGTCGTTGAATTTGGTTTTCTACGAGCATGAATTGTTCTGTTTGCTGTTCAAAAGAATTTAAATTTTCAACTTCTGAATCAGATTTTTGCCGTTGGAAGAGAAGGACTCCACCTCCAAGAATGCCACCTGCTATCATGATTCGAAGTATCAAGTCAAACCAAGAATCCATGTTTTTGTTATCGGGGAATGGGTCGTGTGCATTAGCTATACCATCGCCATCTGAATCGTATTGTGCTTCAGCATCAAATGGGAATAAGTCGGTATTGTCACCCATTCCATCTCCATCTGAATCAAGCCATTCAAAGGCACTCAGTGGAAAAGCATCGGCATTATCCCCGACACCATCATAATCACTGTCAAAGCATTCTGCAGAGTCATTTGGCCAAACGTCAATATTATCGCCGCATCCATCCAAATCAGTGTCAAACCATTCAGAGGAGTCATTTGGAAAAACATCTGCATTATCGCCCACACCGTCTGCATCGGTGTCGTTCCATTCTTGAGAATCATAAGGGAAAATGTCGCGATTATCGCCGTATGAGTCGTTATCTCTATCTGCCCAGTCACTTGGATCATCAGGGAATACGTCTGAAAAATCCCCGACAGAGTCATTATCTCTGTCACTCCACTCATTTTCATCAAGTGGGAATGCATCGACAACATCTCCAAAACCATCACCATCACTATCAATACATCCGAGTGGGGTCAGTGCGTATCCCTCCTCTAGATGGCATTCATCTTCGTTATCGCCATAGCCGTCCTGATCGAAATCAGCCCACTCCGTGCTGTCAAGAGGAAAAGCATCAGCATTGTCGCCAACGCCGTCTTCATCGATGTCATAACAATCGAGTGGGTCGTTTGGAAATAAGTCTGAATTATCACCACAGCCATCCCCATCCGAGTCTGCCCATTCACTGCTGTCCAAAGGGAATGCGTCGTCACCATCTCGAACAAAATCATCGTCTGTGTCGACATCTCGTTGATCGGTGCCTGCAATGTATTCATCCTCATCAGAAAGTCCGTCTCCATCGGTATCGTCATCTTCAATGTCGTGACAACCATCTTCATCTAAATCATAAGCGTGGCTACCAATCAATCCCTTCGGGCAATTATCGTTGAGGTCATTCACTCCGTCATTATCATCGTCAAGGTCGACTTCGTCAGTGCAGCCGTCTTCATCATAATCCATCGCTGACTGTGAAAATGGACATGGGTCAATAGCGTCGTTGAATCCATCTCCGTCTGAGTCACGTTGTGCAGCTGAGCATCCGATTTCATCAACCATTTCACCTACGCTGGTATTCGGGCATGAATCAAGAAGGTTCTGCACTCCGTCGTTATCGTCATCTTGTTGCTCCCAAGAACAGCCTGTACTATTGACAGTAGAATTTGAAAGGGTCCATTCACACGTGTCAAGCAGATTGATGATCCCATCCCCATCCGTATCGGGTGCTCCGATACTTTCGATGGCATATCGACCGATGAATCGATGCATTACTCGAGTAGGATGAGCTTTGTCAAAGAAGAGATATTCATCTACATTCGAGGCTACCGTATCACCACTGCTGCATATAGGGAGTGGAAGTAGTGAGACGCCACCGGAGCATGCCGCATCCTGAACATTTGTTAATCCAAGTGCTGCTTTGTTTTGTAATATGTCATTGAAGATTGACCAAGCATCAATTGAATGAATGGTAATCCCTAATTCAGTACGAAGATCTCCAACAAGCGTTGCTAACTTTTGGTTATACAGCACCACCTCTGATGCGATATTATTTTGCTGATTTTGACTACGGCTCATCACCTCAGGTGTGCTCTCCAGTGGAGGAAGGTTTGGAATTATGAACTCTTCAGCACCAGCCCCCTCAAGTTGGCGGATGTGTGATTCCATGTTGGCAATAATTGTGTTCGCATTTGCAGTTCCATAAAGGAAGTCATTACCTCCTGACCAGAGAGAGACGACCACACTGGATGGGATGGTTGATTGCACATTGGTAAGATAATTGGTGATTTGGGTGCCAACATTTGGCAGTAAAACATAGGAGTAGCCCTGCCCGGTCTGTGAGCCACCGAATGCTCGATTATCGCCTGGACTGGTTCCTGAACCAATGCTCGTTGATAATCCATAAGCCTCAGACATGTATTCAAGCCAGACTTGACCGTTTGAAAACCGACCTTGCCAGTAAGGGGGGACATCTGGAACATTGAGAATCGAATTTTTCCCATTCCCCATATCGCTGAGCGAATCACCAAAAGCGATGAGATTTGATGGGGGGTTAATCACTGCATTTTCAAATACTGTGAAGGTATATTGCCCATCATTGAGGACATTGTTGTTTGAATCACGAATTTCGACTTCGAACTTATAAAAATGGGCCCCGTTGTAAAAGTGTTTGAGATCAATTTCAAATTCAGTTACGGTTCCTGTAGCAAGGAATGCATGCGTTCCGTTGAGGAGGACAGTACCACTCTCGTCATCTTGGAGAGTCCATGATGCAAACAAATCAATACTGTAAGGTGCGTTTGTTATTTCATGCTTCAGTGCTACGGTTTCATTTGAGAGCCAATCGAACTTTATGGTGGATAATTCAACAGTTGTCGACCTTCCTTCTGCCATGGCATACCCTGAACTGCTTTGCAGCAGAACCATAGCTATGAGGAAAAGAACTGACTTGCGCACATGCACGCTAAGCGTCCTTGATAGAAAGCAGTTGCTTCACATTCCGAATGCCGATGGGTCCATATCCATGTCACCATCTTTCATCATCTTGCGCATTTGCTTGTTGAGTTTTCTGTTTCCACCCATTCCTTTCATCATCTTTCGAGAACGATTCCATTGTGCGATGAGTTCACGAACATCTTTTTCACGCACACCGGCACCACGAGCAACCCGACGAATACGGTCAGCCTTGATTTTAGCAGGCTCATTCTTTTCCCATGCAGTCATACTGTCCATAATGGTTCGATACCGGTCAAGATTACCTTGCATTGCTTCTTTTTGACCTTTTGACATTGCACCCATGCCACCAAGCATATTTCCCGGTAAAAAGGACATCAACTTGTCAATGGTTCCAACTTTCGACATCATTTCCATTTGCTTATACATGTCATTGAGAGTAAATCTTCCACTCATCAAACGTTGGGTTAGGCGCATGGCTTCTTCTTCATCCATGTCTTCAGGAGCTAAATCTATGAGGCCCTGGATATCTCCCATTCCAAGGAGTCTTGAAATAAATCGATCGGATTCAAACTTTTCCAAATCTGGAACATTTTCTCCGGTACCGATGTGGACGATGGGGGCACCCGTTGCGGCAACCGCGGATAGTGCGCCACCGCCTCTTGCAGTTCCATCCAGTTTGGTAATGACGATACCCGTCACTCCGGCAAGAGAATGGAATGAGGCTGCTACGGGCCCTGCTGCTTGTCCGACTTGTGCATCGATAACCAACCAACGCTCACTTGCACGAGTAATCGAAGAAATTTGTTCAAGTTCGTCAACTAATTCTTGGTCGAGTTGGTGTCGACCAGCAGTATCGACAATCACTAAGTCAGCGGCTGCACAGGCTGCTAATCCGTTACGTACGATTGTCGGTGCGTCTTTGGTATCGGGTTCACCATAGACTTGAACGGTTGAATCTTCCAATAATTGTGTTAACTGCGCATATGCTCCTGGACGGTGAACGTCGGCTTCGATTACGGCAACTCTCAATCCATGTTTGCGTCGATACCATTCGGCTAATTTCGCAGTTGTTGTCGTCTTACCCTGACCGTAGAGACCAACCAAGAGGAGCGTAGCACCATGTGGTTGAAATTCATGTGCAGGACCGAGCATCCGTACAAGTTCAGTGTAGAGAATGTTCATAGCATGCGTTTGTAGATTTATTCCAGGTCGAGGCTCCTCGTCACGAAGACGGGCTTCCATTTTTTCCACTAAGTCTTTGGTTTGTCGAACATTGAAATCCGCTTCTTGTAAAGCCCTGCGAAGACTGCGTGTCATTTCTCGCAGTTCTTCCTCATCCAACTTTCGCTTATTCTTCAGCAGCCCAATGGAGCGGAAAATACCCTTTGAGAGGCCTTCGAGTGCCATGACCTACCGTGTTGGCTTTCCCATTTCAACCCACCCATTGCTGAAAATGAGTTTTATTCATCGGTAAGTGGGATGTCGAGTTGGAGAACATCATTCTCTAATTTTGCCTTGACAAGACTCGCTTTCGTGGGTACCTGTGTTGCAACCTCTCGTTCGCGTCCGTTGAGTCCCACAAACAGAACACCTTCATGACTTCGCAGCGAAAGTTCATCTCTTTTAATCCCGGGATAATGCAAGAAAATTCGTTCGGTATTACCGATGATTTCTTTCTTCATGCCGCGATGTATCGAATGTTTCAGAGCCTTACCTATCGGATGTGGCCCAAGTGAATCATCGAGTATCTTGACTTCGCCATAAAGACGAACACCCACGTCTCTCAAACGCTCTAAGCCCACAACTTCGTCATCCATGAGTTCCATGGTAGCAACATCAACCTCGGACAATTTTTCACTTAATTCAGCAATACGCTCAAGCTCAGAGTTGCGTCGATTCATCAAAAATGGATGTTCAAATTCTGGCGTTACACGATTCACCAGGCAATTGGGCACAGGCAATTCGTATTCACAGAGTGATTCATGTGCCCGCAATGTTTCATTGATACCCATTCGTTCAGGTATGGTCACGAGCGTAAAGGAGGTAATATCTTCATTCGATAACACACGACGGACATGGAGAACACGCCTTCGAAAACGCTCCAATTCTTCTTTCATTGAATCACTTTCTTTGCGCCCAAAGAGCATGGAACGCAAACCTCCGGACACTCGCATCATTCGAATAAGTCGGTCAGACCAGGCTTCAATGAGTTCTGGAAGCGAGAGAAAACGAAGTGTATGGCCAGTAGGTGCAGTGTCAAACACGATTACATCCCATGTTGGATCTTCGACGTGGCGAAGCAATTCATCAAAGGCAAGAGCTTCATCCAAACCAGGAATAACCATATCTGAGGTTTGAACCTCAGAGCGCATCTCTTCCATTTCTTGCTTCGCATTTGGGTCAAGCATCATGCTTAGACTGCCAAGACCTCCCATACCACCACTCGAACCCATGTTGTTCATCATATCGCCAAGTTTGGGCAACACCGAGGATATTTTTGATTCAGGGTCCATTTCCAATCCGAATAAACCTTCCACGCCCTCAATTGGAGTTGGTGTAGATCCTATTTCGACACCAAGTGAATCTGAAGTCGAGTGTGCAGGGTCACTGGATACCAACAATACACGCAGTCCTGAATCAGCAAGCCACACGGCAGTCGCAGCAGAGGTTGTCGTCTTGCCAACACCTCCTTTACCTCCGAACAAAAACAGTCGAGCCATACTTCGACGAGGCTGTGCTGGTCTTTGAATACAGCGGATGGGTTTGTTTGAAGCAACGACTTGATGAAGGAAAACACTGCCCAAGGCACATGGCCAATACCTTTCTCCTGTTTCAGGTTGCAAGTGTTTCGGCTTTGGTTGGGATGACGCTTGGCTGGCGTGGTGTGATGACTCGGTATTCTGGATTCTATGACTTACCAACTGCTTGGAGCAATGTTTTTTGGGGTATATTGATAGGTGGATTTTATGCATCTTTTACCCACAATAATATTGTCATCCCCTACATTGTAATGGTGAATAATGACGAAGCAGCGGTTGTCAATCCGATCAATCTTCTTCTTCTTTGCTTGATTGCCTCAGTTGCAGTTCACCTGCTCCTTCGAAGAGATCGAGTACGTCGAGGGAGTTCTCAGCCGACCAGTGGTTGGGCATTGGGTCTCGCCATGGGTGGCATGATGTCTTTGGTCTTCATTCTCAGTATCTTAGAAACTGAATTCAATGTTAGTCTTGTCATTACCATCGCTTGTCTTGCTTTATTTGGCCCACGATGCGAAGCCCTCATCACTTCATTCCAAGGTCATTTGATGCTCCAAGGTCGAAGGTGGGGAGCTGTTCTTCGAGGAACGTTTTGGCGGTGTGCGTACGTTGTCATGTTTGCTTTTGCATTGGTCAATCTTTCTGCCTGGCTCTTCATCATTCCAGCGGCGCTTCTTTTCAATCGCACTTCAGAATCGTGGATTTGGGATTCGATTCCAAAAGAAGGAAAGAAGAGACTTCGTAAAATTTGGGCACGCAATGCTCGAGAAAAACTCGCAAATGAAGACTTTCGAGCGGGTGTAAACTCACAAGAAGAGTAAGAATATACTCACTTATGCTCAGTATACCTTTTCTAACTGCTTTTGCCCCTCCATTACAAATAAGCATTATCGGGGTGTTCCGCACGCAACCGTTATACAACGCCTGCGTAACCAAATGGACATGGGTACTTGTCCCTATTGCCAGAGCGTCACCTACACCGGTGATACGATTTGCTACACATGTGGCAGGATTTTGGCCAATATTCGTTCAGATAAGTTTGCTATGGAGCAACAATTTCATCGAGGTAGTTTAGAAACAACCTTCAAAATGACCAAGAAACCGATGAAAGGTGGTGTTGTCCAAACTCATACCGGGCGTGCGGTTAACATCATGAAGAATCGCAGAAATCGAACTCGACACCTTGTGCTGCTGTTTTTCGTCGCATTCATTATGTTGGCACCTCAAGTTCGCGAAAACCTCTTCCAAAAATGGGCACCTGGATTGCAAGAATACATCATGCTGATTCCAGCCCAATACCACCTTTATGACAATGAGGCGACCTATACGCTTGATCGTTCAATTGTTGTCACCAATTCAGACTCGACCGGATGGCTCTACGAAGATATTGTTATTCCGACTGATGTCGAATCACTTTACGGACAATCGACTGATTTCACGTATACAAACGGTGATGTCCCCAGTCCAACGACGAGTATTCAGAAAATATCTTCTGTCAGTCTCGTTCTTTCCAGTGGTGGGTCGGTTGTCGATGATTTGATTTCTATTCCGACCAACGGATCAGTGCTGAGTTACGAAGATAAGATCGTAACTTCGAAAGGACACTATGTGTGGTGGCCCGGTTATGGTGCGGACAACCTTTCGTGTCACGTTGGGAATTGTGTCAAGCTTGAACTTCACCTCAATCCAGGGGATACTGTAATTTTCTCATTCCAAGTGACCATCACAAGTACATCATACTCATGGTGGGACGATTCCTTCCGTGTCGATTCTCGTGTTGCTGGAATGGAAGACGGAATTAATGTCGAAAAAAGTGGTGACTTTAGCGACATTGCGTTGCGTGGTGGCGGCCAAAGAGCACAAGAATTTACCAGTCAGAATTGGTATGATCGTGGTACAAGGGGTGGTGTTAATCATGGATACGCTATCAATTCTCAAATGGAAATTGTTGAATCGACTGCTGCATTGATTTCTTCGGATTTGCCAGAAGGACTTCAAGACAACGCTTACGCTTTTGCTCGAGCAGCATTCGATTATTTGCATGAACACGTTACCTATGACAAAAATGCACCGAATCCTGCACGTAGCGGCCCACTTTGTCTTGAGGATTCAACCGGTGACTGTGATGAGCAAACAAATGCATTTTTGTCGCTGTTACGAGTTAAGGGCATTCCAGGATGGTATGTTTTTGGTGCTTTAACAGATTCAAATTACGGCTATTGGGAGGCACACGGATGGGGTTATATTTTACTCCCGATGAGCGACTCATGGTGCAATGAGAATGACATTGAATTGGATACATGCTTTGTAGAAGCGTCAGTCGATGTCGTCAATAACAAATGGTTAATTCACACTCCAAATGCTTACATTGCTTGGATTGAGGAGCCGGACAGCACCGGTTCACTCTTGAACAGTTATTATTCTCCTGGGAAGTATTCCAGCAATGGCCTTGAGCGAGCTCCTCCATTCTATTCGACACTCGGTGATGTTGACGCAAGCGGTGGTAAACATCAAGTCAAGTCTTTAGCCGAAAAGTTAGGGTGATTTCATGCGAATAATTATTGGTGGTGCTGGTCGAGTTGGAACCGATATGGCACGTGCATTGCGTGCAGAAGACATGGATGTTGTTCTTGTCGATTCAGATTCTCGTGCCGTTAAAAACGCTCAGAATTTGGATGCACTCGTGATTCATGGAGATCTTACGACTCGCCATAAATTGTATGAGGCAGGAATCGGTGAGGCTGAAGTGTTTGTCGCTGCTACAAATTCTGATGAACGTAATCTCCTCGCTTGTGCTTTAGCGCAACATGCTCACGATGAATTGAATGGTTCAAAACCGAAACCACTCTTGACGATTTGTCGTGTTCGAAATATGAATTATGTTGAAGAACAAGACGAAGGTAAATTGGCACAGTGGGCGAAAGTCGATTATGTTGTCAACCCACTTGAGGGTGCAATTCGTCGTCTCCATTCAGGTATGCGTTCATCTGCAATTGAAGAAGTCATTCCATTCGGCCATGATGCGTTTATTGTAGAAATGGATGTAACCAGTAATGCATCTCAAATCGTATTCCAAAGCCTTCGTGACGCAAGTAAGAATATCGAGGGCGGCATGCCATTAATCGTCGGGCTAAAACGCGACGGTGAGAAAAGTTTAGTCCCCGATGGAGATTTCATGTTGATGCCGAATGACAGGATTGCAGTAGCAACAACTGGGCTTTCGAGTTTCAATCGCATTCTGAATATTTTTGGTCATGAAGCAACCGACTTCCCCACTCAACCACGTGTTGCTGTTATTGGAGCGAACCACATTGGACAGCGTATTGCAGATGATTGGCTGAAAACTGGCGCTTCAGTGACCGTCATTGAACGTGACTTGCAATTAGCGAACACACTTGCAGGGACAGAAATTGGCTCAAATCCAAACTTGGAGGTCATTCATGGAGACCACCTCGACCGGGATATACTTACTGAAATCGGTATATCTGAACATCATATTGCTATTGCTGCACTGGAAGATGATTTGGCGAGTATTGCTGCTGCACTTCTCGCCAGTGACATGGGCGTGTCAAGAACTGGACTCTTGCTTTACGACGCAGACCTCGTTAAGGTTACGCAACGAATGGGAATCACATTCGCTGTCGATCGAAAACGTGTAGCTGTCGACAATATGCTCGCTCAAATACATACAAAAACAGCGGGAGGCTACGCAATTTTATCGAATATCCCGAACATCATAGGCGTCAGTATGCTTGTTTCCAGCGAAGCCAAATTTGCTGGAAAGAGAGTTGTTGAAGCCGCATTCCCTGATTGGATGCGTATTGCCTTTATTCAACGTTTGAGTACGAACGGGACTTGGGAATCGCTTCGACCATCTCCGGACAAAACCTTGCTGGAAGGAGACCGTTTGATTATTTTCTGCAGTCCAGAACGTGTTGTTGAACTTGAAAAACGGTTCAAGGTGTAAGTATGCGTTTCGATGTACTCAATCTCATCCTCGGGTGGACGCTTATTGCGTTAACTTTACCACTCATTCTATGTGGTTTTATTACATGGTGGCTTGATGACCTTGAGTTGGCATTGTATGCATTTGCTTTGCCTGCAACCATTTCTCCGACCATCGGCCTTCTCATGCTAAGTTTGGGAACTCGTACGGATACGACCGAACGATTACGGGATCGTGAGGCCTTCGCAGCAGTTGCACTTGTTTGGCCAATCGCAGTTTTTATTGGTTCACTACCGTTTTGGCTCGGGGGAGTTTTTGTTGGGCCTTTTACAGCCGATGCAACACTGGTCGACATCGCTCGAGGAGGCGTCAATTCTTGGTTTGAATCAATGTCAGGTTTTACAACAACAGGTGCCACTGTAATCACTCACAATATGAGTCCCAATTGTATTCCAGGGACGACAGTCGACTGCATTAACGCTCAACCTCGTGGATTGTTGATTTGGCGTTCACTCACCCAATGGTTCGGCGGAATGGGTATCATTATGCTCGGAATGATGATTCTTTCTCGTGTCATCGGAGGCGGAATGGCTCTCGCTCGAGCAGAACTAACAGGTCCATCTCTCTCTCGATTACGGCCCAAATTAAAGCAAACTGCATTTGCGCTGTGGGGTCTGTATCTTTTCCTCACCTTTTTGGAGTTCGTGTTGCTCTATTTCTCCGGTTCAATGGGCGTCTTTGACTCGGTGAATCACGCATTAACGACCATGCCATCAGGTGGTTTTTCGACTCGAGATGCGAGCATTGGTTTCTACGATTCATTCTTGGTCGAGTCCATCATTATCGTTTTCATGTTCTTAGCAGGTGTGAATTTCACGCTCCTCTGGTTTATTCGTGATGGGGACTTCAAGAGGGCTTTTGGTGATGAAGAATTTAGGAATTACGTCGTTTACATCGCAGCAGGTGTCCTTGCGGTTTTCGCTGCCCTTGTTGCTTCGGGTACTTCGGCTGGTCGGGCGTTACGAAACAGTATGTTCCAAGTCATTTCGATTGGCACCAGCACGGGGTATACTTCGACTGACTATATGGACGCTTCATGGCCTTTGGTTACGCATTTGATTCTGTTTATTTTGATGGTTGTCGGTGCGAGTGCTGGTTCAACAAGCGGTGGACTGAAATTATTACGAGTAACCTTGGCGTTTAAAGTGGCAATGAGAGAACTTGTTCGTATTGCTCAACCGCGAAAGGTGGAGCAGATTCGAATGAATGGAGAAGTTGTCGAACAGAATCAGATTGGACTCATTGTAGGAATGCTCTTTGTGTGGGTTGGTCTGTTTTTCATTTCAAGTTTGATCTTGGCCATTTTCATGCCGGGAGATACATTTGAGAGTGTAACGATGGTTGTCGCATCATCTCTTGGTAACACAGGACCTACATTGGGTGACTATGGACCCAGCTCGACTTGGGCTGGAATGAACTCGGGTGCTTTGCTGATTACATCGATTTTGATGTGGTTTGGTCGTCTTGAATTGCTCACAGCGGTTATCCTCATTCACCCAAGAACTTGGCGTCGTGAAAGTAGGGTGCACTCAGATCGATCTGCCATTGCATTGTATCGAAGGCTGATGGAAGAAAAGGACGATAAGAAAAGTAACGACGAATCAAAATAATTTCATCTGTCCACTTGATTCAGATGGTTCGTCATTTTTCTTCTCCTCGACGTTTTCCGTTTTTTCTTCAGGCATTTCAACGGGAATTGGCTCAAAGGGCTTCTCAATCAAGTTCCGCTCATAGTGTTCATCATACTTGGCAATCAAGGCCTTTGTAGCTTTACGGGTGAGCGGTAATCCTGCTAATGAGGCATGCTCTTCGCCACTGAATCCAAACTTGAGGGAGATGTCAAAGTTTTCCGAATCACCAAGTTGGGGTGAATCTTTGAGCATAGCCGATAGGAGCGGTAATATTTCTTCTCGAAGAGCTGCTTGGCTCATCCCTGAAAAACTCACCATGCGTTTGATGATTGACGGACGGGTTCGGGATGAGTGTCGACGTAAAAAGTGTGGATATGAGGGGTAAATTCTCCCCGTAAATGGGTTTGGATTCGTTACTGAAGCGGAGAGGCTTGCAAGCTGCCCACTCCAATACCATGAGCGATGAGCAGTACTTCGAAATTGACCCATATACATCTTTGAAGCTTGCGAGAGGCTTTGACTCCCTCGTTTGATGGAGTTTGATTGAGGGAATAAACCCGCATTATTCCAGTGGACCCAGTTGATCATGTCCGGTGGTGACTTTTCTATAGAACGGCCAATTCTGACCGCATCCTCGGCATTTGTTGAACGGTATAACTTGTCAAGTCCGGGGAATACACCTTCGGAAGTATCACGATGTCCAGCAAGGGCTTGACTTGCAACCATCGCTTTTGTCAGAATACCTGATGAAGTTGTTGAAAGAACCTGTAAGTCACGAACTAAGGCACGCAAATCTCCAGGATTATTTTCGACCAATGCTTCAATAGCGGCATCTTCAAACTCCAGTTTTTCTTCTCGCAAAACCCTACGAGCAATGCGTCGAAGTGCTTCATCACTCGCTCGGTCGAATGTGATGGTTTGCAAGTGCTTTGTGAACCTGTCTCGAGTCGAACTCCATGAAGAACCTCTGCCCCAAAGCCCCATGATTTCATTGCATGCAAGAATTACGGGTTGTCGAGTTTCAGATAAAAGATTGAGCAATTCCGCTTTACCTCCGGAATCCCCTTTCAAGGAGACATCTTTTCCAGGATCATCACTCCCCTGAATCGCTTTTTCAATTCGGTCTTGACTTACTGCCCTCAAACCCCCAGAGAGATGATCGACTTCGTCGAGTAAAACAAGCGTTCGCTGCTTTTTTTCATTTGGGTTGTGGAATAAAGAACGATGTGTTGAGCCGTGAGTAGCGACTTTACGTATTGCGGCAGCATTTCGTGCATCCGATGCATTGAGTTCAATGACGTTCCACCCCATATCTTGGGCGATCGCTCGAGCAACAGATGTTTTTCCAACGCCAGGCGGCCCGACCAGCAACAAAGCTTTCTTGCGCGGTGTACCGTTTTTCCATTCATCCAGCCAAGCACGAATTTTTCTTCGCTGTACTTCATTTCCCTCAAGATGGCGTTCCGATGATGGCCGGTGTCGCTCCGTCCAATCGGTTATGCCAGCCATGTTTTGACAATTTTCCGAAGGTTCTTCAACCTTCACCGAGGAAAAACTCGCTTTGACAGTTAATCAAACACTCACAGCGAATCGATTGCCACTCGATGTTGCTCGCCAGTGTCTCTGTCTCGAATGGTGACTGTATTGTCTTCGAGCGATTGATGATCGACTGTAATGCATTTTGGAACACCTATCTCATCAGCACGTGCATAGCGTCTGCCAATTGAACCGCTTGCATCATACATAGAGACTACAGATGGTTTGGAGCACATGATTGCGTGAATTGATTTGGCCAGTTCCCCCATGCCATCTTTCTCAAATAAAGGAAAAATGCAATAGTCAACTGGTGCAACATTCTCGCTCAAGTGCATTGTTGTGTATGTTTCACCATCTTTGCCTGATTCGTCATAAGCGTGGTCAAGGATATGCCAAATAATTCTGTCAATTCCGAATGCTGGTTCAACAACATGAGGAATATACCATTCGCCAGTGACGGTTTCAGTTCGCTGGTCTCGCTTAACGTGCTCTTTCTCAACCGTAACTTTCTCCCCGCTTGAAAGCGTCACATCAGTAGGGAATGTCGATGAGGTGGGGAGAAGTTCCACCGCTTGTTTGACAGCACCGGCCAAAGCTCGGAAAGCAGGGCCTGCCTTTGCTCCTTCAGTTGTCCATCCATCGATTTCAATGACTTGAGGTTGTTCAAACTCGCGACGGGCACGAAGTGATTTTCCTGTTGCTTTCTCATGCGATTCGAGGTCATAACATCCTCTGTGAGCAATGCCTACACATTCGATCCATCCATATGAGCCGTGAATTTCGGCGTCCCAGCAATCGCTTGCGTAATGTGCCATCTCATCAGATTCATGTTGTCGAAAGCGTATTCTCTGCGCATCAATTCCAACGTTGACGAGGAAATCGAATGTCTTCGCCATGAAATACCCAACCGTTGCATGGCGAATGACATTGCTTTCAATGGCGTGTGAGAATTTCATCTGAACCTCCCCTTCTTTCTCGGCAATAAGTGTTACATCAAGACCATCCCAGGGTGTGAAATCATGCTCTGGCTCTTCATGAGGATTGATGAAATACTCTAATTCAGCCATGTTAAATTCTCGTAGCCGTATCATTCCTTGACGGGGGGAGATTTCGTTTCGGTATCCTTTTCCAATTTGAATTGCACCAAATGGAAGTCGTTCGCGATTATGTCGGTACAATGCAGGAAATGACGTGAACATCCCTTGGGCAGTTTCCGGTCGCAAAAAGCCGGGTCGGCCGGAGGTGCCTGCACCAATGGTCGTGTTAAACATCAGATTTTGAGCCGTAATTGGCGACCATTTTGCATCAGGACAGGATGGACAGGGTGGCTGAGATTTGTCGAGAAGTGATTGCAGTTCAGATCGTGTTAACGCATCTGGGTTTGGATGAAAATCCTCGAGCAATGTATCTGCTCGACTGGCTTCTTCGCATGAAGTGCATACGGTCATGAAGTCCGAAAATTCTCCAACGTGTCCTGATGCCTCCAGAACTGCATATGGTGTTACAGTGGGGCATGAAATCTCCACTACATTTCCGAGAGCAAGCCAGTGGTTAAGCCATGTTTGGTTGACTTTGTTTCGAAGTCGTCCTCCAACGGGACCAAAATCATACAATCCTTTTGCTCCACCATGAATCTCAAATGCTGGGAGTAATATTCCTCTGCGCTTGAGCATTCCTGAAAGACGTTCCAAACGGCTCGTATCCAGTTCAGTCATTGGCACACCTAAGCACTGGTAGAGGAACTGGCCTTTCAACCTCACCCACCGATTAGCCGAAAATAACACGAGTAACGAGTTTACTCTCCACGCCACATGAGGTCGCACTAAAGTTTACGAGAGGAATTAAATTTTGTTGAATACGTCGCTCTCTCCGTCTTTCAATACCCTTTCAATGATTGAAGCCACTGTTTTGTTTGGTAAGAAAAACGATACATTGATGTACTCGTTGCATACGAATGGTGAACACGGAGTGTAGAAAATAAATGGCAGATATTCGCTACTTAGAGAATCCTCTTGAAACAGAGGAACTCTTGGAGTTATTATGCCCTCCAGTTCGTAATTGGTTCAAAGATAAATTCCCAGATTTCACCGAACCACAAAAATTAGCAATTCCTGCTATAATGGAACAAGAGCATCTTTTGCTCTGTTCGCCAACAGGTTCCGGAAAAACGTTAACAGCATTTCTTTCAATCATCGACCAATTGGTCCGACGTGCCTTAGATAACACGCTGGATAAACGTGTTTACTGTGTTTATATTTCTCCAATTAAAGCTCTTGCAAACGATATTGAGCGTAATTTAATTGGTCCTTTAACAGAAATTTCAGAATCCTATTTACCGAGTCGTGCGCAAGAAATTAAAGTTGGACTTCGAACCGGTGACACTCCACAGTCAGAACGTCAAAAGATGCTTCGAAACCCCCCGCACATCTTGATAACAACACCTGAGAGTTTAGCAATTGCCATTACCTCACCTCGATTCCAGCCGATTGTTAGCGAAGTTGAATACATGATTGTCGATGAATTGCACTCTCTTGTTCCGAGTAAACGAGGTGTTCACCTCGCATTGACACTATCCTATCTCGATACACTTCTCACACGCCCAGTACAACGAATCGGTATTTCTGCAACGATGGAACCTCTTGAAACAGTTGCAGAGTATTTGGTTTCGAGCGATGATCGGGAGAGTCGTGGTGAAAACACCCGTGTCTCGATTGCAAAGATTTCGGGCTCACGAGAACTGGATTTGGATATTCTCATCACTGACCCGAAGTTCAGTGACCTTTCCGTACTCAAGATTTTTGAGAAAAACGTCGATGCTATTGCTGACTTAATTGCGGCACACAACACGACTCTGGTCTTCGCCAATACGAGAAAAATGACAGAAAATATCGTTCTGAAATTACGACCGTATCTTGGTGATTTAGTCGCTGGGCACCACGGTTCAATGGACAAAAAAATAAGACTTGATGTCGAAAAGAAATTGAAGCATGGACATCTGCGTGCTGTCGTCACTTCTTCCTCACTGGAAATGGGTATCGATATTGGATCGGTCGATTTGGTTTTACAAATTGGTAGCCCCGGTGATATTGCCACTGCACTGCAACGTATCGGTCGAGCAGGACACCACGTGGGTGGAATCCCACGTGCGCGCTTTTTACCCTCAAGTGTGGATGATTTGATTGAACTTGCTGCACTCCAATCTGCAATTCAAACTGGTGATATGGATCGTCTTGACTTCCCGGAAAATTGTTTGGATGTCGTTGCTCAATTCATGATTGGTTTAGTTATCATTAACGACATTGACATCGATGAAGCATACGAAGTCATTGTTAACGCTTGGTCGTATCGTAATTTCGAATATGATGATTTCATAGAAGTTCTTGATATGCTTGAAGATGAGCGACGTATTTGGATTGACTGGGAAGAGAACATCTATGGCAAGCGAGGGTATTCTCGTATGATTTATTACACAAATATCGGGACAATCGCTCCCGATAATTCCTACCTGGTATTCAATGCTGAAGGCTCAATACTTGGTCAACTCTCAGGCTCCTTTGTATCCAACCTCCGTGGAGGCGATGTTATTTTACTCGGTGGTTCAACATACCGAGTCACGAACATCCAAGGGACACGAGTGAATGTCGCCTCCGTTACTGGACATCGTCCGACTGTTCCTTCTTGGTCGGGTGAGGCTCGTTCTCGTTCTCGAGAACTTTCGAATGCACTTCTCAACCTAATTGGTCACTGTATCGTTGCTTTGCGAAGAGAGCAAGACCCTCGCACACTTCTTCGTGATGCATACGGACTTTCTGCAGATGTGTCGAATGCTATAGCGCGACATTTGGAAGAACATTCCATTGATTCGTTTCAGGTTCCTGACCCAAACAGGATCCTTGTTGAGCAAGTCATTTCGGGTGGTCACCCGACATATATGATCACCACTTGTAGAGGCAGAGGATTCAATACTGCCCTCGGATATTTCATGGCAGGTCTTGCGGAATCAAACAATATTTCTGTGATTGAATTATCGTTTGATGAAAATGGTTTGTTAATACGGACCTCAGAAGAAGTCGACCCTGGGCAAATGTATCAGGCTTTCAGAGACAATGACTACACTGAGGTTATTGAGCGTTACATCGTAAATACTCAAATATTTGCAAAGAGATTTAGAGAGGTTTCAGGTCGTTCAATGATTATTCCTAAGCGAATTGGAGCTGAAGAAATCAGCCCTCAACAATTCCAGCAACGAGCTGATGCTCTGCTGAATAAACACCGAACAATCGATGATAGCCTTCTGATGAGGGAAGCGAAAAATGAAATTATGTTCGGCGATATTGACATGAAGAGTCTTCAACAATTTTTGAGCCTCTGTCTAACGGGTGATGCTCGCATTGTTCACAACAAAGTCACTGTCCCCTCACGGCTTGGTATGTCGCTTTTCATGTCTGCGTTTGAAGATTTGATGGCAATGAAAACACGTGCCTTCCTCGTCAAGGACATCGACCCTGCTGTATTACAACGGCTTCTCGGCACACGTAGTCTTGCAACTGAATTAACTCCAGAACAATTAACAAAATTTTACCTTGACAAAGCTCCCATTCCTGAAAACGCCTCTGAATTGTTTACTCTCATGTCTCATGGTGGGGGGCTTGACTCATCATTCCAAAATCCATTGTACAACGAGAAACTCAAGGACATCGAAATGGATGTCATTCGAAATTGGGTTGAAGTACTCTGCCAAGAAGGAAAAATAACCAAGCTTGACGGAACTGGCGCTACAGAATTAGACGGCAAATGGTTCAGCACGTTTATGGCAGAAATTCACGGTACTCTCGGTTGCCTTTCCATGAATGGAGGTGGAGATGTCGATGATTTACGTGAACTCCACATCAGCGGTCTTTCTTACAAGGTTGCGACGAAATTTGATGGTAGAGTTCCAACGGCTTGGGAAGATAAAGAACTTGGAGATCCGCACGAAGCATTACGTGTGAAAATAATCGAAATGCTTGGAAGTGAGGGGCCTCAAACAGGGGATGTTCTTAGTAACCGTTTACCGTTCCCACGAAAAATGGTTGACCGAATTTTACTGGAACTTGAAACACGTAACGTTCTCTCAGTTGGTTTCTATAAACAAACCGACGACGCCGAATATATTCTCAAGATTGACGAACATCGGTTGATTGATGGCTCCGATGAAGTCGTTGAATACCGCTGGGTACAAAATCTCGTTTTAGACAAGACTTTCAAGCAATACAACGATGGTTTTGCAGCATTTGACTCCCATGTTCTTTTCCAAAAGCAACAAGAACTGCTGTATCGAGTAACTGATTTCCGATTCAAGGATTGGCAGGATATGCAATTGGATTCAGACGTCATCATGGGTCGACTTCTCCACAACAGGATGGGCTATACAAATAAGGATACGATACCAATGTTGCTTGGTTTGAAACCCGAACCTTGGATTGGACCGATGGAAGAAGAGCTCTTGCGACGAATACCAATTGGTGAAAATCTTACACGCCAAGAAATCCTGCAAGATTTCCCCAAGGGTGACGAGCATCGTGCGTTACAACGTGACATCAAATATGCGATGTCAAACTTAGAGCGTCAAATGCTTGTCGTTAAACAATTTGAAGATGTATCTGGTCGAAGGCGTCGCTTATCACTTTTCCACAGAGTGCACGGTGTTTATGATGCTCTTGATTTTGAAAGCGCCTTAGTCGAAATTATTCGACGTATGGGTCCGGTTAAAGGCAATACCCTGCGTTTCTATGTATCTCGGTCCTTTGAAGACCTGACAGTCGCCCTCATGAATTTGGAGAAAGAAGGTCGAATTGCAAAGGTCATGGCGTTGGTTCCGGACCCAGAAGCGTTCTACTGCATGCCCGAAGAAGTGGATTTACTTCAACGACCACGAAGAGAAGACCGATCAATGCGAATCCTCACACAATCAGACCCCTATGTTTCTCGTTTCATTTGGGAGGTTCGAAGTGTCCTGGACCGAGGTTGGTATCTCCCCGTCTTCAAGGGCATCGATCCCATTGGCAAAGTGTTGATGTTCAAGGTAAACGATTACTTGGTCATCAAAGATTTGCATGTTCCCACAGCGTACTTGGACGAGTTTTGTTCTGCTTTTGAACTCCTTTTGGAAAATCATGCAGACCAATTAGTCGATGTTGCAGTGATGTCGAACTTCAACAGTGAACCTGTAACGAATCTCGACGACAAGACTCGTTTAGCTCTTGAGTCAATTGGCTTCAAGATGGCAGGAGAGCGCATGATTCGAGGAGGTGTCGTTGACCCGCAACCAAGAGAAATTGCGGAGCGTGCTCTTTTCTATCAACATCATCTGCACCAGAAAACTCGTCTTGAACATGAAAGTGCGGCGGTAAAGAAAGTTGGTGAAATACGTGATGATTTCGCACTCCGAGGAAGATGTGAACTTTATCGCGTTGACCTCAAAAGTATGGCAAGTGCAAATCGATTGCATCAAGGCGTTAATCTACGAGGGCATCAAGTCTGGTCGACGTACGAACATTTCCAAAATTTGCTTGCCATTCGTGGCGAACCTCCTGAGGATGAACTTTGGGATATTATTGAATTCTTTAGCACAAATTCAGACCCGAATTTGTTCAAAGAGCGTCATGCTCTAACACAATCAGAGTTTAGGAAATTAATACAACCATTGGTTCGATCCGGTCATATTGTCCAAGACTTCAGAGGTGGATTCCGAACAGTCAAGATTTCTAAAGAAGTCGATCGGATTGAGTTGAGACGTGAGTATCTCAGAAATTTGGTGAAAGAATTCCCAGTTATCACGCTCAAACAGATTCTACGTCTTGCAGGAACCCCATTCAAGCCTGAGGAAATTAAATCTGTGCTCACTTCGTTTGAAGAAGATGAAACCTTAGTCAAAGGTTTCCTAATTGAAGACCTTGACCAAGTGTGCTGGGGTCGCAAAAACTTGCTTGAAGAAGCGAAGGATATCCCACCAATTCGAGATTTCGTCCTTCCACCAAGCGACCCTATAGCTCCCTACTTCGCTGATATTCTAAAAGAGAGATTTGGCTTTGGTTCAGCATATCTTGTCTTCAAGAATGCAGAGCCAGTTGCTGCTTTCAAAGCCAATACACGTAACAATATCATCGAGGTCAAAGATTACGAAGGTTCTGAAAAGGCTTGGCGCATTGTCAAAGAATTTGCATGGGAACATCAAATGCCATTGCAAACAGAATTGAGGATTGGGGGCAAGCGTCTCAAGTAGTATCGTAATGAAATGCTCTCATACAATCCACCCATTGCTTGATAAGTTAGCGTTGTATGGATTTTATCATGAAAGCAAAGGTAGTCATTGTTCTTTCACTTTTCTTCTTGAGTTCGCTATCTCCACTCTTTGCCACAGCAGAGGCGGAAAACTCCACCGGAATTGAGATACTTGATACCGCAGTCAACCCTCAAAACAACCACACATATCACCTCCTTAGTGCGAGTTCTTGGGAAGACGCCGCTGATGCTGCTCGTGGCTTGGATGGTTTCTTGACAACAATTAACGATGAAGCAGAAAATCAGTGGATTTTTGATACCTTTTCGACGTTTGATAACCAATCAAGGCACCTCTGGACCGGATTGTCTTCTTCTGGTGACGACGGCTATTACAAGTGGCACGATGGTGCTCCTTTCTACTACAATAACTGGGGCGACAGCCAGCCTTCACAAGGGGGCGATGAGGATTTTGTTCACATAGCGAGTACCAACATGGGTAACATTATGCCGGGAACCTGGAACGACCTTGAAAATGACCCACAATATTTCCCTGTTTACGGAGTTGTTGAGGTTGGCGAAGGGGCTGATTTTTCGCTACGCTTCAATGGGGATGGCGATAAAATTGTAGTTCCGCATAGTGATTCTCTCAACATTTCTGGAGGCTTGCATCTTTCAGCATGGGTTTTTCCTTACACAACTCAAGGCATCCAATTTATCACCATGAAAGGTGATTACGGCTGGGGCATGTATCTCAACAATGGTGCAGTAGGTTATGCCTCTGAATACAGCCTCTCAAAGCACCCGCTCTCCAATATGACCATCGCTGCAAATCAATGGAACCACATCGAGATCGAACTTGTTGAATCTGTTGGTGGGCAATTTACCATTAACGGCGAGCATGCAGGAAATATTTCTGCTGAAAATTCAATGATTCCTCAAGGTGACTTTGGTTCGAATGACTGTTTTACCTCCGGTGATTCATGCGATGAACTCTTTATCGCGAGCATGGGTGCCGGCTGTGACTGCAATTTCTTTGAAGGATTACTCGATAATATTTCGATTGGGTCCTCTGCGGTCAATACGACGACGAACTGGATTTCAAATTGGACCTTTGCAGAAGGTGAAGGCTCGATAACCTCGGACAATGTGAACAACACTGGAGAAATTCATGGAGCAGACTGGGTTATGCCAGATGGCACAATTGTAATGCAAGCAGTTGAATTGCTCAACGATGAAGATATCACTATTGATTCAGTTGATGCAGGTGACCAACTTCTGTTTTATGCAGACATTGAAGATATGACCAAAGAAATGTATCTGAACATGTTCGCATGGGGTCAGTTCGAAAAAGAACCAATCGATATTGACGTTTACATTTCTCATGAATCTATTCCAAGTTCATGGGACCATGATGACCACTTCGTTGCTGAATTTAGTTATCTTTGGGAGGATTGGAGTTGGCCTGATACTGGAACATGGTGGTTTGTTATCATCCCGACTGAAGATGTTGAGGACCTCACAATCACATTGACATGGGTTGTTGCGGACCCACCACCTGAATTGAGTGAAATGACAGAACTAAAGAACAGCATTCCAGTTACAGATCAATCGATTGATGTTGGCCGTCAGGCGCCACTTGACGAGAGAATTTTGTATTACTACGTGAATGTTACCGAACCACTTGCCAGTCTATCGGTTGAAACCTACGACGGTACTGGCAACATCAATCTTGGGCTATCTTGGCTAACAGTCCCAGATCCATTTGACTTGTTCGATGATTTTTTCTTCGGTGAAGACGATTCGGAGGATATTTCTTCGAAGTTGGCTTGGAGTACTGGTCCTGGGAATGAGGAAATAGCAACACTGTATGATGTAGAACCCGGTACATACTATGTATCGGCATTTACGTACGGACGTGCACTTGATTACACCATCAGAGCAAGTTTTGCCTATGCGCCAGATAATGTTGAACCTGAGGACGCCATCGAACTCTCGCCAGGGATTGAATACGGACCATTGAGCGGATATGATGGCCTTATGCAATACTTCAAGATTGACGTTCCAGCGAGCACCGAACGTCTTGAAGTTGACCTTTCTGAAGGCTATGGTGAAGCGACACTCTTCTTGCAATATTTGGAAGCTCCCGATGTTGCAAACTTCGATTATCGTTCAGGCAGTCCCGGTGCTGGTGATATGGTCGGGTTCAATGACCCAGCACCTGGAATGTGGTATATTTTGGTTTACACCGATGAGATTTTTGCGAATGTTATGATTACCGCATCCTTTGAGGACCGGTATGTTTGGAGTTATGATGGAACACCTATCGAACTTTTCAACGGTGAAGAGATTTCAGGAATTGAAGCACCTGCAGGACAGGAACTGTTCTTTTTCGTACAATTGGAAGAACCGGGTGAATACCTCGAAATCACATCCTTCGGAGGGGAAGGAGAATTACTCATCAAGGGTGCAGGTGAACAAATAACGTTCAATTTTGAAGACGGTTTTGAACAAGATGGCGGAGGCGGTGGAGGCGGTCCAGGCGGCCGTCAAATGCCTGGCGTAGACCTCGGTTCTGAAGCAATTAACATCGAATCCTTTGGAGAGGGTACGGAACAATCAATCTTTGTTGAAATGCCTTCAAACGGCCGTTTTGATATAACGCTTTACGCCAAAGAGGCCTTCTCGGATGTTTCATTGGTCGCAAATTGGGAGTACGCCGACCTCCCACCGGTTCTTCCAGGTGAACCGGATGAACCTGTTGATACAATGTCGTGCGAAGATCACGCAAAAGAAAGTTTGACGCAGTGGGATAAGGATAAAGATGGCGTACTCTCCATCCGAGAGTTTGAATCAATTGGCGATGAGGATGTGGTTTTTTCCGAGATTGACCTCAATTCAGATGATACACTCGAATATCGAGAAATCATGCACGAGCTCTGCGCATGTGACAATGAACTGCAGAACATGTTTGATCAACTCGAACGATTCGATAGCGTTTCGATTGAATCGTTTTCCGAGCAATACTTCGTGAATGAGTATGAATTTACTTCATTCGATGCGGACCGTGATGGCGAACTTAACGGTGATGAAATCGAAATTGCCATACTTGTCTGTGAGACAACATTCGATGCTTTTGACGGCGATAAGGATGGTGTTCCGGATGATGAAGATGCATTCCCCGATGATCCCGATGAAACGCTTGACTCTGACGGTGACGGCGTCGGAGATAATGCAGATATTGCACCAGGTGTCGCAAACGATATGCTCTATTCTGCTGGTGCAGGACTCTTTTTCTTACTCATAGGCATACTTGTGTTTTTCTTACGTAGCGGAAGCAATGACGAATCATCGCGAGAATGGGAGGATTCGAATGTTTCGGATTTTGACGAAAGGATGTTACAAAAAGGCGATAAAGAGATCCCAGCGATTGAACAGTTTGATTCATCAATGACTTCTCCACCGACTGCGTCAGAAAATGTGAGTCCGTTTGCAGCATACAGTGCGCCTCCAATGGAATCAGTTCCAGATGTTGGTGATGTAAGCGACCTCTTTGTCTCATCCGTGCCACAATCTCCGCCTTCAGCATTGATGGGGATGATCGATAGCAGTGGTCAAGAAGTAATCGAATATCCTGCAGGAAGTGGTGCATACTGGAAACGTAGTGATGCTTCTCAAGAATGGTCTCAACAGTAATTAGTTCTTCGATTGAGGTTGAAGTAACCCAAATGGCCTCAGCAGTCGAACGATATGTCGATGTAATTCAGGCAAAATATCAAACATAATGATAGCCATCAAGAACATGGCACCCAGTGATACAACACGAGCGGCATAAGCATGCCCAAATTCAAAGACTGACATGCCAAGGTACGACCATTCTGTGTAGGTCATGTGCATCCAAATTAACCCAGCATTTCGGAACAGATTGAGAATGTGGATGACCGGCAGAGTGAGTAGGAGGGCGCGACAGCGTCGTTTCCAATCAATATCAAGCACAGCGATTGCACCGATAAAAATCACCATTGATTGTAGAGCAGTGCATGCCAATACAAAGTTAATTCCAATAGTAGAACCATCGGTCAGCAACAGTTCGGTTTGAAATGGATATTCACCAACAAACTCTCCCATAAACCATCGGTTTCCATCCCATGCACTCCATGCGACTTCGCCATTTACAGTATTGACAGTTGTCTCGCCGAGAACAACATCGCCGGAACCAGAAAAGCGCAAAAAGAGAGCAGCTTGGCTTGCAACAAACCAAATTGCGAGAACATTGAGCCAAGGTACGTGGGCAATGAGCAAATAAGGGCCACCAGCATAGGCAACTGCTCCTCTAGCCCAAATCAGAGAGCGAGCGGTTTTCGGGTCGTCAACACGTTGTTCCCATGCTGCCATACCAACCGCCATTGGCAATGCAGCAACGGTAAATATTGTGAGCACCGCATCGCCATGAGACCAGTATTTACCAGCGTCATTAAAGAAAGTCAATCCGACCAAAACCCATCCAAATTGTGCGAGTCGTATTTCGGATTTTTCCCTTCTATGCCATGATATTGCGAGAGAAATGAGTCCGATAGCGCCGATGAGCGAAGCTACTTCTGCGCTGAACAGCATGGAGCATTCCACATGTTGATTCCATTTCAACACTCTGTTGTTTCGACCAAAATCACTTCATCTTCGACCTTCTGGGCACATCATGCGGGGGTTCATAGTTCAGTATACACCAACTCCCCTGCCTGCCGCAGCTCCTTCTCATGGTGGCATTGCCTTTCTGGATAGAGACGGTGTGCTTAACATCGGAAGTTCCGATTACATTAACCAACCAAGCGAATTCATCCCACTCCCTGGTGCAGCCAAATCAGTTGGAGAACTCAGGAGGGCTGGTTACATGATTTGTGTTGTTACCAACCAGTCCCCCATTATGCGAGGATTATGGGATGAACATCGCTTACACACAATTCACAACCACATGCGCAGTGTTTTTCTTGAGCACGACAAAGATGCGCATTTTGATATGATTCTTGCGTGCCCTCATCGTCATCGAGATCGCTGCAAGTGTCGAAAACCAATGCCCGGTATGCTTCGTTTCGGAGAAAAAGTACTTCGAGGCAAATTCGAATACCAACAAGGTGAGTCGATCGCAGAATTATCGCCCCAGGATGGTCAAGTTGATTGGTGGGGCGAAAAAGTGGAACCCTCCAATCCTCTCGATTGCATGGTTGGTGATCGAGGCAGTGACATGGGAGCGGGATGGGCCCAAGGTTTACGACTCTTCCAAGTTGATGCTTCAAAGGGAGTTTCTCCTGTTTTAGAGTATATTCTTGATTCTGAAAATAAGGGCGACGCCTTCAATCCAGTGCGGTGATATGATGGGTTGGCTCGGCTTAGATGACACAGACAGCCTTGAAGCAGGATGCACGACCTATTCATTCCACCTTCTGTTGGAAAGTTTACCTCGCACAGTTACCATCAATACACCACGCTTAGTTCGTCTGTGGCCTTTTGCTCATCAGCGAACACGTGGAAATGCTGCAGTAGCCGTTGAACTGGAAACCGATGATGAGCCCCTCCTCCTTGAACACCTTGACCAGTATTGGAAGCAGCACCTCATGCCTCTGAAAGGAAGTGTTTCAACATCTGAACATGATGAACGAAAACAGTATCCAGCTGACCCAGGCATGGTTTGGTTTTCAAACGCTCAAGTTGATTCTTCTTTTTACGTCAAAGCGGTTCAGTCTGAGGTAAGATTAACCGAAGTTCCATCGGCAGATCGCTCTTGGGGTGGACAAGGTAGAATCGGCGCAACAGCTGCTATTGCTTGGCATGGAAAAAAGAACACTTGGGAGGCAATTGCGTGGCGAAAACCAAATCGGCATGGGCAGAATAAACGTCTCGTTTGTCAGGAAACTCTTGCCAGAGTCGATGATATGCCATCGACCTTTCTGTCGCGTGATCCTCGCAAGGGGACGGGAATGGTCGCTCCACGTGGGCCCTGCCCAGTTCTGTTTGGGCTACGAGCCCGTGATGAAATTGCAGCACGTAATGCTGCTGAAATCCTTCTTTCAGCAGAATCAACAGAGTCATCTGTAGGTCTACGCACTTTCTCTACGAACCAAGCAAGTGATGACCACCTTGGAGAACCTTTTCAAGGCACGGTCGCAGATGTTGAAGTTTTGAATCGAGGTCACTGTGTCTTGACGACGGAGCACGGTAAATGGTTGGCATTTACAGAATCAGGTCCGGTTAAGAAACTCGCTCAATGGCTCAAGCCAGGTGATGTGATTCTTGGTAACGGTCTTTCTCCAGAGTTTGGGATTTTACATCTCGAAAAGTTATGCGTTGTTTCCACAGTTCCTGAGTATCAGCGTCCACTCTGCAACGATTGTAATGTTCGTATGAAATCGATGGGTAGCGGACAAGGATGTCGTTGTCCAAAATGTAAACAACGTATCGACGATGTTTGGATTTCCATTCCTCGACATCCTCCATTTGAATCTTGGGTTCAACCCCCAGCAGATGCCCGTAGACATCTTGCTCGACCTTTAGAGTGGTAGGATTGATTCATTCCGTACAGTTCTTGGGAAATAAATAAGTCACCTCGTGGATTGAGGGTGGTATGGCGAGTGAAGAATTAACGAAGAACATTGCATACGTTGTTCTTATTGTCCTGTTTTTAGGAATGGCTTGGTTCATCGCGAAACGGGCTGGTGAAAACCGACAATCAATGCTTGAAGATGCCGCCCCAAAGATTGCTGGTGCGGATGTTCTTGATGGTGGTGCCAAAAATCCAAGTCAGTTTGATGAACCGGACGATGAGGCACTTGAAGAAATGGCTGAATTACTCGGCGAAGATGATGAGGATGAAGTTTAGACAAAGAAGCCGGCTTCTTCCAATTTCAGTTCCATTTGTTCTTCATTTTGAGTTAAAGTTCGCAGAGGACCGTCTTTAGGTCGTTCTAATTTCCATATTTCAAAGCCTGCCTTTTTCATGGATTCTTCGCCACGAGCGACGATTCCATTTCGCGATTTTCCACTTGCATCGATGCTCCCTTTACTCGTAAGAAGGATACAAATTGAGTCATCGATTTGCTCCGAGAGCCGTTGTAGGGCAGCAATCTTAGCCGAAGGAATTTTTCCCGACTTTTCACACCAATCATCCAAAACAACCAATTGGACACTCGGAAGTGAATTGGAAGTTTGGATCAAGATGTCCATCGCTTGGTCAAAATCACCAACCAAATTCATTGCATGATAGCGTGAAGAATGTGCGATTGAAAGGTGTGAAAAGATCTGCCCAAATCGTATATTGTCAGGCATCATGGGTGAAGCCCAGAGGACTCTTCCACCTTGTTCGATAACATCTGTCGCCATGTGCAATCCAAGGGATGTTCCGCCAATACTTCCTTCAACTGCGAGATGAATGTTTTTTCCTCCCGCATCAAAGTGCACTCTGCCCATAAACCGCTGATGAGGAACTCGGCATTGATACTTACCCTTAGCAGATTTTTGGAGGAACATTGATGCCCTACCTCCTCCACCCACGGCCATGAGCGACGACTTGGTTGTGCGAAAAGGTGAGCGTATTCCTCGCCGTCCACTCCCCGATTACTCTGAAGCATCTTCCTTTATCGAGGCATTGAAGCGGGACGGTATCGTGAATACGCTCTTCCGTGATTCGAACCAATATGGACCACTTTCCATGCTCTTAGTCCTCCTCATCTCAGCGACCGTCACTGGTGCTATAATCAAAATCTTGAGTATTGTAGACTTTAGTGTTCTTTGGACATGGTTACTTTGAGATGGCTGAAGGTTGAATCTTGCATATCAAAACCTCACCTTTCATGGTGAATTGAATGGTAAACATCAAACCCTTTGTACACAGCGACCGGTTATGAGTGAGGAATCGGTCAATGTCGAAAGTCGAACCTCCTCTCAAGATAAACGCTGGACAATTATGGCGGCCCTTCTTGGAACCAATACCGCTTTCATGCTTTTTCAGGGAATGGAACAAGAATCGAATCCAACCTTCATTCGTGAAATTGCTCTTGCCATTATTGCGGCGACCATTCCGTTTCAGGGAATTTACTTTTTGATTTACACCTTTTTACTCGAGCATAACGGTAAACTTAGCCAGGAACGAACAGACCGACTTCATATGGCTTCAGCGATATGCCAAATTGTATCGTATGCTTCGCTGATAGGTGTTGGAATGATGTGGTACAATATCTCGTTATACGTCGGTATTTCTTTCGTACTTTCCACGGCACTGGCCATCATTTTGATTCGTTCGGTTATGGGGCCTGTCGACCAGGCTGAATAAATCAAACCTGCCGTCTCGTAATGGCATGTTTTTCATAGGCAATGTTGATGAAGCGTGGCGTGTAGAGCGCATTATGTCCTTCTGTCCACTTGATTACCGCTACGGCTGCCAAGACTTCAAACGAATATGGTCTGAAGTTGGACGACATGAACGTCAACTCGAAGTTGAGCGAGCACTGATATGGGCACACATGCAACTTGGTAGGGTTACTGAAGAAGACTACAACATCGTTGCTTCGATTTCAAATCCAGTTTCAGTCACCAAAGAACGCGTCTCTGAAATTGAAGCGGAAACCCGCCATGACATCATGGCACTAACCAAGGCAATGGCGGAAGCTGCCGGTGATGCTGGATGGTGTATTCATCTTGGTGCAACTTCGAACGACATCGTCGATACAGCCGTCGCACTGCAACTTCGAGACAGCATCATTCTGCTTCGTGAGCAACTTTGTTTACTCATCGGTGTTTGTGCAGATGTAGCAGAACGAGAGCGCGATACCGTAATGCTTGGTCGAACTCATGGTCAAGCGGCGGTCCCGATCACTTTTGGTCTAAAAGCAGCGGTTTGGCTCGATGAACTTCGCCGTCAATTGATTCGTCTCGATGAAGCATCTCCTCGTATCTCAGTTGGTAAATTCCTCGGTGCAGTCGGTACTGGCGCTGCACAAGGTGAAAACGCTCGGGAATTGCAACGTTTGATCTTAACTCACCTCGGCCTTGGAGTGCCCTTAGCAACTACACAGGTTGTCGGTCGTGACCGCTACATCGAGTATGTATCATGGTTGGCAAATGTCGCTGCGAGTTGTGAGAAAATTCTCCAAGAAGTTCGTAACCTTCAACGCTCGGAAATACGTGAAGCCGGTGAAGGATTTGATGTCGAAAAGCAAGTTGGCTCTTCTACAATGGCTCACAAAAAGAATCCAATCAAATCGGAAAACGCAAGCGGCCTTGCACGTATTGTTCGTGCTATGATTATCCCTACCTATGAAAACGCATTACTTTGGCATGAGCGTGACTTGGCGAACTCGAGCAGCGAGCGGTTTACTCTTTCACACGCATCTGCATTATGTGAAGACGTCATGGCAAAAACTCGTGATGTTTTGAAGAACATGTGGGTTGACGCAGAACGTTGCCTCGCTAACATTCATTCACAAAAAGGTCTGGTCATGGCAGAAAAGGTCATGATTGACTTGGTTGATCATGGAATTCCACGTGATGAAGCACATGAAATACTTCGTGCTGCATCTTTTGAGGCTGTAGATAAAAACATTGAACTGATTGATGTGTGCAGTCGCACACCTGCTATTGCCGCAGCATTTACTGCCGAGGAGTTAGAAGCGATGTTTGAACCTTCGAATCACATCGGAGTTTCAGGTGAGATTGTCGATGAGTGCGTTGCACTTGCCCGTCAAGCGATACAGTGAACATGTTGAATCTCAAATATGCCCCTTCGGCCATCCCATTGAACTTCACCGTCCAATTCTAATCGCCCAGGCATGTGCGGACCAGCTGTAATCAGCGTCTCATATTCTCCGCCTTCTCCATCGACATTGAATCGATACTTTCCTGACAGGGTTTCCAATTCTTGAAGCGATGAAGTGTCGAGAGTTCTGCCAATCCATTCTTTCCCAAGCCCTTCGCAACTCACTCCAGTGATGAAAACTTGGAAACCGTTTTGGATGAGACCTTGCATGTGAGAACGACTCTTTTGATGCCATAGGGGAGTCCAACTCTTGATGTTTAAGCGTTCAGCCATTCGTTCAATTCGACTTTTTTGGTAGTCAGAACGCAATGCTCCACTCACGATTCCGTCGAGATTCAATTTCGACAGGGCTATCTCGAGATCCTCAATCTCGGTATCTTGTTCTCCCTTTGAGTCGACCTGAATCCATTCAATTCCAGCAAGTTTCGCTTGATACTCAACCAGATGCGTCCCTGGAACTTGGAACATCCATGAATCTCCACCAGTGATTCGTACGGTGATGAGATGGGTTATGTCCCATCCTTTGCACATAGCCCACCACCAAGCAGCAGCTGAATCTTTCCCTCCTGAAGACAATACTGCGACTCGCATGAATCTGCTAAGATGTAATGTTTGAAGAGTTTAGGGGTGGAGCATGTTTGGGTGAGGGTTCAAATGGGGTGGCGGACACAGCATTGTGTATCGGCCTTATAGCGATGATTCATTCACGTGAACCCTCATCCTCATAAAGCGTCGATTTAACGGAACATTGAGAGTGACGACATGCAGCCAAGCGGAAGAGGATATGACCACGGAATTACGACATTCAGCCCAGACGGACGATTGTTCCAAGTTGAATACGCAAGAGAATCAGTCAAGCGAGGAACAACAACCGCTGGATTGAAGTTTCGCGATGGTGTGGTTTTGGTCTGTGATAAGCGTATTGTGAGTCGTCTTATCATCCCAGAATCGATTGAAAAGATGTTCAAAATTGATGGCCACATCGGAATTGCAACCTCTGGTCTTGTAGCAGACGCACGCCAACTTGTCGCTCGTGCACGAGTAGATGCCCAAGTCAATCGCATCACATATGCTGCCAGTGTTCCAGTTGATGTTCTTGTCAAGAAACTCTGTGATTTCAAGCAATCATTCACCCAATACGGTGGTTCACGGCCATTTGGAACTGCACTCCTCATCGGGGGAGTCGATGATAATGGAATCCACCTCTATGAGACCGACCCAAGCGGTGCATACCAGTCTTATCATGCTGGAGCCATCGGAAGCGGCCGTAATAGCGTCATTGAATTCTTTGAGTCCAACTGGAAAGAAGGTCTCACACTTAACGCAGCAATGAAACTCGGACTTGAGGCACTTCGCAGCGCCAATGATACCGAACTTAACCGTGAAGCAGTTGAAGTAACCGTTGTTGATGCAGATGGATACCGAGTTCTCGACCGTTCTGAAGTCAATAAGCAGATTGACCGACTTAAGCCGTTGGAAGATTGAAATTGAATGACCACGTTCAAAGGCCTTCTCCCGTTCTCAAAGAATGAGGGAGATACATGGTGAGTTTAGACGATGCCGTTCTTGCACGAATGGAAAAAGGCGGAAAGAGATACGAACTCCTCGTTGATCCAGACCTGGTTGAAGATTTCAAAGCCGACCCCTCCTCTGTCGATTTGAATCAGTTTCTCGCTATGGATGAGGTGTTCCATGATATCCGTGGTGCTGAAAGACCGACTGAAGATGCTATTGAAAACACATTTGGCTCGCAAGACATTTTCGAAATTACTAAAATTATCTTGTCAAAAGGAAGTATTCAACTAACAACCGCTCAAAGAAAGGCGAGGATTGAACAAATGCGTCAACAAATTGTCCATGAAATTCATACGATGGCTGTTGACCCCAAATCAAAAAGTCCACACCCGAAAACCCGTATTGAATTGGCACTTGAAGAATCGAGGTATTCTGTCGATCCGTTCAAACGCTTGGACGACCAAGTAAAGGATGCGATTGAATTGCTGAAGCCGATGATTCCTCTCTCCTTTGAGTCCGTCCGTTTGGCGATTCGTGTCCCCGGTTCAGCCTATGGTTCAGCATCTCGAATACTACGACAATATATGGAGAAAGAACAGTGGCTCGAAAACGGAACTTGGGCGGCGATTATTGAACTTCCAGCCGGAATGAAGGATTCGATAATTGGTAAAATTATGCGCCAATCTTCTGATTCAGAGTTTAGAGAATTGTAAGTTTGAGTTGCTACCCGAATAGATTCTCGAAGGGTCGGCTTTATCATGGGATGGCGATTCGCCAAGAATGGAGAGAAAGAAATGTCCAACGGTCAAAACGGCGCCGAGCTGC
>CEQX01016741.1_pt1 | contig 50185 bp, 32 predicted proteins | sample 356261 | NCBI WGS metagenome assembly CEQX01 (sample SAMEA2621076, study PRJEB7988) | marine metagenome | isolation source: saline water (ENVO:00002010), including | reverse complement strand
CCCTTGATAACAGCCATAGGTTCAACTCGTAATACAGGTCGTGCCAGGTTGGCTTTTGCAGTGTTTTCAATGACCCTGTCAACGTTTTTGTAGGCTTCAGGTGCTTCTTCTGAGAGGATGTTTTTGCTCGCCGCCTGAACGATAATACCCTTGTCCCGGAGTTCGTTTTCCTTCGCTTTAGCATTGATTTGGTTTCGAGCTGCAGTACGCGACAATGCTCGACCTGCACCATGGCATGCACTTCCAAAGGCTTGATTCTGATTGGAGTATGGTCCGGCCATCAACCATGAGCCTCGCCCCATATCGCCAGGTACAACAACCGGTTGACCTGTTGTGGCAAATGTGGCGTGCAACTCTTGTTGGTCTCCACTGAATGCTCTCGTGGCTCCTTTCCGATGAACTGCACACGTGCAGTTCTTTCCGTGAACGACATGGTCTTCGATTTTAGCGATGTTATGAGACACATCGTACAATGTGGATAATTCAATCTTTTCTCCAAGTTCTGCTCTCAATCCTTTGAACAAACGGTCTGTGAGAACAGCTCGATTTGTGAATGCATAATTTGCGGCAGTTTTCATGTCGTTCAGGTAGGCTTGCCCCTCTCTTGAGTGAATCGGTGCAGAGGCAAGTTGACGATCTGGTAGAGAGTAGCCCCATTCCTCATCAACCCACATCTTTCCTCTTTGTTTGAGTCGAAGTTCGAGTTGGTGAATGTGATCGCTGCACACCTGATGTCCCAATCCACGGGAACCGGAATGAATCATTGCCACTACTTGGTTGTGCGAGAGGTTCCACTTTCTTGCCGTCTCCTCGTCAACAATCTCTGATACACGTTGTAGTTCAAGGAAATGATTACCGCTCCCAAGTGTTCCGAGCGCTTTCATTCCACGCTGTATTGCACGTTGACTGATGCTAATCTCATCGACCTCAAAGCATCCATCCGATTCGACAGTACCTTCGATGTGATGCTGTTGAACATCGATGGAATCCAATTCTTTCAAGCCTCCCTGAAGAATTGTATTGAGATTAGATTCTGTGATGTCGATACCGCCTTTTCCGGAACCTCCTGCAGGAATTCGACCGTTGAGACGTCGCGCTAATTTCTCTAAATTAGGAATCTCTGTCGCTTCGATGTTCAGTGCTACAGCGCGCACACCACAATTGATGTCAAATCCAACAGCACCAGGTGATATTGCGCCCCCTTGTTCGCCATGTTCGATATCGGTTGCAACGACGCCTCCTATCGGCAGACCGTATCCATAATGCCAATCTGCCATTCCCCAAGCAGTTCCAACAATGCCTGGAAGCTCTGTAGCGTTCATCAATTGGATTGGACCTCGCCCGTCTTGGTAATGTTCTATTTCATCCATCGTAGAGATAATGGCCGCATCTACTTTCATTCGGTCATGGGCCTTGATACGTACAACCCCCGGTGAGGAAAGGTCGACGTGCTTGGTCCACTCAGCAGCCATGTTCCTCGCTTTCCGTCTTTCATTTTATGATTTCCACTTTTCCACGATATTCAGAGGGAGGATTGAAAGCAACAGCAGCCACCCGCAAACCGGAGGCGTTGGTATGAGTCTACCCCCTATTGACTTGGCAGTATTCCATAACAATGGTTACGTTCGCCGACAGTGCCGAATCACAAATTTGTGGTTCTGGACATGCGATGAGGCCCGTACGACATGTGGTGACACGCACGAGGACGAATATACGTTCATCGGAAAACCACTGATTGAAGGATTCAATCAACGAGGTAAAGCGCTGAAAGACGCAATGCGCGAAGCGTTCTTGTCATTCTTTGAAACCAACGATCACCATCGTGTTGACCCATATCCAGTCCTCGCCCGTTGGCGGGACGACATCCATTTGACCATTGCATCAATTGCTGATTTTCAACCGCATGTCACCTCAGGGCAAGTCGCACCCCCTGCCAATCCGTTGACGATTTCACAACCGTGCATTCGGTTGACCGATGTTGATGCTGTTGGTCGTTCTGGACGGCATTTGACCACGTTTGAAATGATGGCGCACCATGTTTTTAATCGACCAGACGAGGATGAAATGTATTACTGGATGGAAGAATGTGTTTCATACTGCCACACCATGCTTACTGAGACGTTTGGAGTAGCAGGACATGAAATTACCTATGTCGAAAATCCGTGGTGTGGTGGAGGCAATGCAGGACCTGCTGTGGAAGTCATCGTCGGTGGTCTAGAACTTGCAACCCTGGTGTTCATGAATCTCGAAGAGTCCGAAGACGGTGACGTTGAACTCAAAGGTGACCGATACAAAGAGATGCCATTGCAAATCATTGATACAGGGTACGGACTTGAGCGATTTTGTTGGGCTGCCGCTGGCACGCCAACAATATATGAGGCAATCTACCCTGAAACGGTTGAATGGCTCAAATCGATTTCTGGATTTTCTGATGTCGCAGCACAGTGGCCCAATTTGGACCTCGACCGCTTGCTCGGTGAAATGAGCCGTTTGAACGGTATCATGAACATTGAGCCTGGTGTCGACGCAGACCAACTCTCTGAACTGTTCATTTCTCGTCTCTCTCAGCGTGGAGTTCAGTTGACACACGAACAGTTTATCGCCGTCACAGAACCGTTGTCCAGAGTCTATGCGATACCCGATCACCTTCATGCATTGACCCATATGCTTGGCGATGGCCTAGTTCCATCAAACGCGAAGGCAGGCTACCTTGCTAGGATGCTTGCTCGAAGGATTCTTCGGATGCGTGACGATCTCGGACTTGATGTATCACTGCCTGAACTGATCAATCATCACCTCGATGTGAACATGCATGGACACGAGATGAAACAGACCCGAGATGGGTTGTTAACCATCATGAACCTTGAAGAAGAACGATACACGGAGGTCCTTCGAAAGGGAACGAATCTCATCAATCAATCATTGAAATCCGTTGCGAAGGATGCTGAACAACTACCAGATGAGTTGCTGTTCCAACTCAATGACTCACATGGACTTCCGCCTGATATGGTCATTAACATGGCTCAATCGAGCGGTTGGACTCATTTGCGTTTGCGCACTGGATTTTCCGCTGAAATGGCAGAACGTCATGCAAGGTTGGCAAAAGCGGCTGCAGCATCGACGCAGCAAACTTCACTTGTGGACGAGTTACCCTCGTTCCCTGAAACGGTTCCATTGTACTACAACGATGTTCAACAACGCAGCTTTGATGCCAGCGTACTCGCATCGATTCCACTTCGAGAAGGTGTTGGTCCCGATGGAGCCACGCACGCAATTGTGCTATCAGAATCCTGCTTTTACCCAGAAGGCGGTGGACAGGAAGGAGACTATGGCTCTCTTACCACAGACGGGACTTCTCGCTTAGTCTTAGATACACAAAAAGAAGATGGTCTCATCCTTCATTTGTGTGATGGGCCGTTCGAAGTTGGTGACCTTGTCCATGGTGCCATCGATTGGTTAAGGAGAAAACAACTGATGGATCATCACACTGCTGTTCACATCGTTGGCGGTGCTGCGCGTAAAATCCTTGGCCCGCATATCTATCAAGCAGGAGCCAACAAATCAACCGATCTTGCTCGCCTTGATATCACACATTATCGACGCCTTGCACGCGATGATTTGGATGCCATTGAGATTCTTGCAAACAAAGTGCTTGGTCAAGTGTCCAGAACCGAGAAAACAATTCTTCCTCGGCATGAAGCCGACAAAAAGTATGGCTTTGACTTGTATCAGGGTGGTGCGCCAAAAGGCAATGAAATACGTGTGCTTCGTATTTCAGATCACGATGTTCAAGCATGTGGAGGAACGCATCACGATGAACCAGGTAAAATCGGTTCAATTCGCGTCGTTCGTTCGACAGCAGTGCAAGACGGGGTGGAACGCCTTCACATCGTTGCTGGCGAATCTGCGCTGAAATTTGCTCGCGACCAAGATGAACTCCTACGAACCACATCGCAGACGTTTGCGGTATCGGCAGAGGATTTGCCAAAAACAGCTGAACGATTTTTTTCAGAATGGAAAGACCAGCGAAAGCGAATTGAGCAACTTGAAGCAGAAGTTGTTCGTTTGCGAACCTCTGGTGGAGGTGACGATTCAACCACGATTGATGGTGTACGTGTCGTCATCATGGAGGTCGAGGGTAACCTCAAACAACTCACTTCGATGTTGCAAGAATTGACACGTGATGGCGATACGCCTACCTTGGCCATCCTCGGATCCAAGGAAGGTGGAGGCAAACTCATGGTTGCAACAACGGAAAACACAATTGCTGCTGAACGATACAATGCTGTTGACCTTCTACGCTCCATAATCCCACACATCAAGGGAGGTGGCGGAGGCCGACCCACCATGGCACAAGGTGGTGGCTCTGATGCGGAAGGTCTTGATGCTGCCTTACAAGCTGCAAAGGACATGCTTCAATCTTGAAGCGATTCCAACGCGATTCGATCAAATTCCGAGGCTGCATTCTCAATGGCTTCTTCGAGGGTAAACCATTTTGCTTCTGCAATCTCTCCTTTTTTCAATTTTAATTCGTCAATCGCACCGTTCCAACGGCCACAGTAAGTGAAACTCATGAATGAAACTCCATCTCTGTGGAAGCTTCGTTGGGTAATGACAGGCTGGCGATGCTCAAGTTCGACGGTTATGCCTAATTCTTCTTCAGTCTCCCGTACACAACCTTCAGCTGGTTCTTCACTATGATTCATGTAACCTCCGGGAAGACCCCAATAACCTTTGAAAAATCCACGCTCAACTTTTGCCATCAGAATGTGTTGTTTGTCGTTTCGGATTATTACTTTTGACACAAGTCTGTGTACCGATCTGTAGACAGCTTCACGAACGATTGGATGAACTGCGTTGTCCGAAATCACCTTGTCTTTCCATGTCCAATGTTCGGGCCAGTCAATCAACGGATTGCCATGGACGACAGTGAAGATAGAATCACCAAACCTGACATCCGTTTGTCGCTCTTCTTCCCACGGTATGCCCATTCGTTCAACTTCTTCCACCGTTGGAAAGCGTATCACACCGTTGCTGAGTCGTCCCATGACACAGTCTTGTGGTCCCGAACCGTTTTCATCGACCAACAAAAGTTTCCCATCATGCTCAAGATAGACCACGGTTGTCGGGTGCATGTTGAATGGTCAAAGTGGTCCCTCATGAAGCCTCGTCTTGGCTGGAATGAATTTTAGTAGGACCTCCTTCTCGCCGAATCATGCAAGTTGAAGACATTCGACCAGAGGGTTGGGCCTGTACGTATCTTGTCTCAAACGATGACAAAGCTGTTCTTATCGATCCGGTATACGATTACATCAGCCATTATGAATCCATTCTTACCGAGCGTCGTCTTGAACTGGTTGCAACGATGGCGACCCACACTCATGCAGATCACATCACCGCCTGTTTCTCACTGTCAAGTCAGTATGACATTCCCTTTTACATGTGGAAGGATACAGCCTCTCTCGGTGTTACGGACTACATAGACGAGTCGACTACACTTACAATCGCCGGAGTTACTTACAGATTCCATCACGTCCCGGGACACACTGGTGATTCGGTCATTATCGAGATTGATGGCCATATCTTCACTGGCGATTTCTTGTTCAACGGTACCGCAGGTGTCGGTCGAGATGATTTGCCAAGTGGCCGTCTCCTCGAACACTGGAATTCAATTCAGTCGCTTTCGGGATTATCGGATGATGTTCTCGTCTGCAGTGGCCATGAGCCGCCGGGTACAGTGTTGCAGACGCTGGGTTGGAACCGTGCCAACAACCCGATCTTGAAGATGACGTCCTACGATGAATTCGCTCAGTGGCAAAACAAGACTGCTGAACAATTGGGCTCGGTTTCAAAAATCAAAACCGCACTCCCCGCGAATCTCTTTGCAGAAATCCCTGAAGATATTCCTTGGCTTCCACAGTGAGTGCAAACACATTTGAAGTGCACTCTCGTGGTATGTTTATGGCCAAAATACAGTGTAAGAAAATCCATTTGGTTTTTTTCCTTCAATTGGTATTTTTACTCTCTCTTACATCACCCCTCGTTCAGGGAACAAACCCGTACGGTGATGTCGATAAGATGGATCAAGCCTTGGAATTAGCGTTACATTCAGTTACCGATAGTGATGAATCCTTTGAAGTCATTTTTCAACTTCAATCACAGGTATCTACCGAGGACCTGAATCGCATCAACCAATTGGGTGCAGTCCATTTGAACGATGCAAAGTTGATCAACGGAGGACTTCTTGAAGCGACCCCCGATGTCATCCGAGAACTTTCAACCTGGAATCGAGTCAAGTATCTCGAGTTGAATCGTGAGCTGGATTTCTTCTATCTCCCTCCTGAGTGGGGTGGTGATCCAACAGATCCTTCGGTTCTGATGCATGAAACAACCCACGTCGTGCGCGCCACAGATGCGTGGCACCGAGCCATCATCGATGCTGATGGAAATGTCCAATTTGATTTGGATAATGCATTCACAGAATGGGATGGAGATGGAACTGCGGTCGTCGATCTGGACACCGGAGTCGATTCAGGCCATCCTGATTTTGACTATCTTGAACCATGGACTGGTGAGAAAGTTATCTACTCCGCAAAATGGAACGGAGTATGGGTTGAAACACGAAACTCAGATACCTCATCAGGTCACGGAACCCACGTTGGGGGAACCATCGCAGGAAATGGTGATGCTTCTGCAGGCCGCCGTGCTGGTGTTGCCAAAGGCGGTCAAATGGTGGCGCTAGGTACCGGGGACGGAGCCTCTATTTTTGCTGCAGAACAAGGACTTGAATGGACCTATGAACATTCAATACCAACACAAAACACGTATCACATTCGGGTTGTTTCCAACTCGTGGGGTACTGATGGTGATTACGACCCCAATGGAGCAATTGCTACGATCACGGACAAACTAACATTTGACAATGGTGTTGCTGTTATTTTTGCTGCCTCGAACTCGGGAGGTTCCGGTGGTGGAGGCGAATGCAGTGGGGATCTACGAACCAATGTGTATGCCAATACGCCTTCCGCAATTTCTGTTGCTGCGTTGACGCATGACGGGACACAGGTCACTTCATTTTCATCTCGTGGTTGTATGAACCAACAACACACGTGGCCTGATGTGGGTGCCCCCGGTCGTGATATCTGGGCAACAGCACCCCGTGGAACTGCAATTGACGCAAGCACCCGTACACAAGGAGACCTCTACTACATGGCCATCTCCGGAACGTCCATGGCCACTCCACACGTCGGAGGCATGGCAGGTGTTATTCTCGACATTGCTCCATCCTTGGGCGTTGCAGATTATCATCGAGAAGATCACGACGAAGGCGACAGTCTTGTTGGTGGTGATGGTACTGCAGCATACGGACAGTTTGAAGATTGGGACACAGGAAATTATTCCCGAGTTCACGAACTTGAGTTGATTCTCGAGCTGACTGCCAGATACGAAGGAATGGCCAATTCTTGTGAGGATGGGAACGCTGATGACGCATGCAATGACATACCTGCTGAATGCTATCGCTCTGCAACAGGTCAATGCCATGATTGGAGAATTGGTCACGGTTTGACGGATGTCGATGCTGCCGTGGCTTTGGCTCGTACACTCCAATTGATGCGGGATCAAGACGGGGACGGTTTCGTTGATCATCCAGAATACACCGTATGGGATGCCTTCGAAATTTACGAATCGATGATGGTTGAAACATCAATTCCAGTCAATACAGACCGTGTTAGTCACAGTTGGAAAGGCGACTGGAACCATTTCAACAACGGTGCTACAGGTGCCGTGTATTACACAGAAGACTCCCATTATGTTTGGATTCCAAACGGAACAACGCAACTTGAAGCACGTTTTGTTCCGACTGAATTTGATCTCGATACAGCACAAGGTGGAGCCTTGCAACTTGAAATTGATTTGGGAGAGGACGGAAGCAATGACGCTCAAGGAGCGTGCAGTCGGGTTTCAGACGCTTGGATTTGTGACTTGGATGTTGAATCTTCACATTGGAACACTTGGGCGCACTTTGATGTCGTCGGACAGGCAGTTACCTTCCTTGGAATCCTTAATGACCCTGAATTCTTTGAATCACGAATTCCATACACCGTCGATGTCACGCTCACACTGGATTTGAGTTCACCAGTTGACATCTCGATTGAGCAGCGACCAGATTTCTATTCCGATTTGGATCCTGCTGAACCGTCGAACGATTACGATTCGGATTACGATGGCATGCTGACCTTCACACGTCCAGTGTATGACCAACAAGCAGTCGCTTCTCTCATTGAACCAAAGGTTACGGAACCAACGGATGACGAAGATGGATTCTTTTCGGCTCTTGGAAATCTCTTCTCTGATTACCTTGGAGCCTCGAGTTTCTTCTTCTTGTTCGTGGTTTTCACTGCGGTTGGTATCGGTTACTTGGTACGGTCACGGCGTCTTGATGAACCAAAATTGCTGGTTGAATCATCGATAGAGGCTGAACTTATTGAAGATTAGAGCGGATTTTGCGGTGCTTCTTTGGGCGTACTGCTTGGCATTGAATCAAGGTCCTCAAACGTCAACTGGCCTGTATGAATTTGTTCAATCTCCTGCAAACGCTCAGCCATTGGCTTACGGACGATAAATTCGATTCGACCCTTGCTTCGAGTCAGGTCATAAGAGAGTGGATCAAGGGTTTCAATGACTTGTTGTTCAAACGAACGCTGAACTTTCCGGCCCCTCCATGATGAGTAACCCCACTGATAGGCGATTCCAACAATTGCCGCACCGTAGAGAATCGCTAAGAATGTCGTCGCAAACAAGGCAGCATTCCCTCCTCGCGCCTCTTCCAACAAATCTCTGCCCAGTAGGAAAATCAATCCGACACCAACCAAGGGTTTGAGCAATGATTCGACCCATTGGTCGATGGGGATTAACCGACCCTTCGCTGGATCGACAAAAACGAGATCGGTTTCAAACGCTGTTGACAAGACACCAACCAATGCCAACAGTGCAATGTAGAGCAATGATGAGAGAATCATTTCGGTTCCAAAGTTTTCTAACTTGAAAATCCAATGGACGATGAGGTAGGCAAAGAGCCCCAAAAATACTCCTCGAGGTACTTTGTGAAAATGTTCGATGTGCTGAGAGAATTCCGTGTAGTTCCGTTCCTGTGCAGGATTTCCTCGATGCGCCTGAGGTATGTGAATAATCTGCCAATGCATGCTTCGCTCGATGAAACTCATGATTCGGATCAGGATGCGTTGCCGAACGAGAAGGAATTCTACGAGAAGAATCACAGGTAAGCCCACAAGCATGACAGGTAATGCCACGATGAACGCCAGCGGGAAGATGATCAGAGAAGGAAGAATGAGAAAATGGGAGATTGAAAGCGGATTCAAGATGTCTGCCTCAATAAGCCGTTGCCGGGATGGAGTGAGACGAAGACTACGTGCAACATCGTTGAGAGAATTTCTGTAACTTTCCAGTTGCCGACCTGAGTCTATGATCTGACGCACAGTCGTCCTGTACTCCGATTCTTCATGGCTTCCACCAATCCAATACTGCCAAATAAACCGCAACGGGATTGCGGTTAAAACAGGTACAGCAAGTATGCCCATTGCCCAGATAAGGGACTGAATGTCGACTTCAGTTGCCATGGGCTCACCGTCTTCTCCGAGATTTACCCTTCCTATCAATCCATTGTGAGATATTGAATTCAAACCCAATGTTCTAACACCTGCTTGGATACCTTGGAACATGCGAAGGGTTGCGGTCACGGACGGCATGTCGAATGAGGCGGTCAAGAAGCTCGAGCAGGCTGGTTGTGAAGTCGTTGAAGAGTTCATCGAACATGATGCTCTTATCTCAGGTGCACTCGCAGATTTTGATGCAATTATCGTTCGTAGTGCAACAAAAATCAGCAAAGAAATGTTGGAAAAAAGCCAACCGCGATTGAAAGTCGTTGCCCGCGCAGGCGTTGGTGTGGACAACATTGACATCTCGGCAGCATCAGAATTAGGATTGCCTGTAGTGAACGCTCCACGAGCAAGCACGCAAAGTGTTGTTGAACTCACCGTTGGTCATTTGCTTGGCTCGCTTCGATTTATCCCGAGAGCAGATCGATCATTGCGTTCTGGTGAGTGGGCCAAAAAAGAACTCAAAGGCACCGAACTCTTTGGTAAGCGATTGGGATTAATCGGTTTTGGACGCATCGCCCAGGGTGTTGCACGGGTCGCACAGGCTTTTGGCATGGATGTCCACTCGTACGATCCTTACCTACCTCTATCCGTGGCCAAAAAAACAGGGGTGACCATGCACAAGAACGTTGACAATCTCTTCAAGACATGCACACACATCTCCATTCACTGTAATTTGACCGAAGAAACGCACCATCTCATTAACACAAAGCGAATTGATATGATGCCTGGTGTCGACCCATTTAATCTCAAATGTGGCAATCACATCGTCAACTGTGCACGCGGTGGTATCGTCGATGAAGATGCGGCCTATGCAGCGTTGGAATCTGGGCAACTCACATCCCTTGCTCTCGATGTTTTTGAACGCGAACCCGTTGACGCAACCTCACCGCTTCTTCAACACCGGAATTTCCACGGTACGCCCCACATCGGGGCAGCAACCATTGAAGCACAACGTCGCGTTGGATTAGATATTGTTGATGCAGTGCTCGCAACCCTTGACGGTCACATGGCTGAAACTACCGTGAATCGAAGCGACCTTGTGTGAACCATTTTCACTTTTCAAAAGGGGTTCTCAGAAATCTTCCCTATGGGTAGTTGTGGCTATGGTTATGGGCCGAACAGTACCAACATGGCGGGGACGTGTCGAACAAGAAATCGAAGTTCTTGTACCGTATCGACGAGCACTTTCAGCCGAAGATCGTTGTCGTTTTGACACGATGCTTCATGATGTGCGAATGCGGCGTGCCGCAGGAGGCATGCTCCCCGCTCACGATGCATGGAAACCGATGCTTCTCTCGATGCTCCTTGGAGCTCATGAACGCATTCACGTTCTTGAACAACAATTGGCTCAGCTTCAGCAGCATGTCCGATCACTGGGTGGAGACGATGAAGGATGAGGACGTTGGATGGATTCTGGATGTACACCTTTGTTCAGCACAATTGGAGATGTTGGTTTGGATTGTTACAGAACAAGGTCATGTCTCATCATTCCGCGAACCATGGCATCCTGTCATTCATGTAGCTGGTCGTCGAGAGCACCTTCGGAATCTGGTCGATTGGCTCTGGCAACCCGAACTCCGTCTCCGCTACGGTCTTCAAGACTATACCTTTGAAATGAAGCGAACTGAACTTGGTTCGCACGATACGGAGCATTTGCTCGCTATTACACTCGAGTCATGTGCCACAATGCGTTCGTTAGCAGAACACATCGATGCACGAGGTGAACATGTACGTTTCACACTCTATTCAGTGGATGTGCGTCCAGAACAGCAGTACCTCACCTCAAAACGATTGACAATTGGTTCTTCAGTGCGTCTTCATAACAATGAACTCGCACTGTTTGAAGGAACTCTCGTACGACGAACCTGGCGGTGCTGTCGAATTGAAGTCGGTTTCCAACAACGTGGTGGCTCGGTGTCGAATCGACAGCCATCTGAAATCCGTGTTGTTCCATGCGACACCTCAGGCAATGCGCTTGGTAACGAAATCATATTTGATCTCAATCATTCAGGACACGTGACGAAATTTGAACAATGGTTCAATAAATTTGATCCCGATCTTGTTCTCTCAATTCGTGGTACGACTGAAGGATTTCCTCATCTTTTATCCTATCTTGAAAGGAACAACTTGACGCTTTCTCTTGGGCGGAACACAACACCTCTGCGTCAGGTTGGTCAAACTCGTATTCTTTCGTCGTATGGACAAGTTCTTCGTAGCGATCCTCAGTTCCCTCTCGAAGGTCGTATTCACATCGATCTTTCATCGAGCTTTATGTTTCGAGAAGGTGGTCTGGATGGTCTGTATGAACTCGCGAGTGTTTCAGCGACTCGAATTAGTGATGCAGCAAGGAAATCTCCTGGGTCTGTCATCAGCGCGATTCAATACAGAGTTGCAATGGAGGACGGTGTTCTCGTACCATGGAAAAAGACACGTCCGGAAGATACGAAATCGGCTTGGGATTTGTTGCAATCCGACCGAGGAGGTCTCTATCTTGATAGTCGACCTGGCGTCTATGCGAATGTGATTGAACTTGACTTTGCGAGTCTCTTTCCAAGCATCATCGCTACTAGAAATATTTCTCCTGAAACTCTGAACTGTAGTTGCTGTGACCCAGCCCCAAACAACACACCGTTGCCCCTTCATCCTGATGAGGCAAGGAAGCGATTTCAGGTGATGGAGCAACAGTGGAAATCAGCGAGTTTGGCGTTTCCACAGCAGTGTGCAACGGCGTTTCAGGTACCCGAACTCATGACCCACACCTGTGGTCGAAGACATGGATTTCTTGGCCGTGTTGTTGCTCCACTTATCGAACGCCGCCGCCGCCTCAAACAACAAATCGTGGTTAAGGGGGATGCGGCTGATCGCCAGCAAAATGCGCTCAAGTGGCTTCTTGTAACCTGTTTTGGATACACCGGCTATCGCAATGCCCGTTTTGGTCGAATCGAAGCGCATGAAGCCATATGTGCATGGGCTCGTGAACTTCTTCTGCAAACGATTGAGCATGCTCAAGAACGTGGATGGGAGGTATTGCATGCCATTGTCGATTCCATTTGGATTCGTGACCGTGAGAATCGTCCACTCGAAGAACAACATGCCTCAGCTATGGAACTCGCTCATCATGTACATTCAGTGACGGGAATCCCTCTTGAATACGAAGCGACTTATCGTTGCATTGCATTTCTCCCAAGCCGAGTGCATAGTGGAGGTTCCTTGACAAAGTATTGGGCGTATGGAGAGAGTGGAATGAAGGTTCGGGGTTTGGAATTACGACAACATTCAACCTGTCCATGGGTTGCTCAACTGCAGGAACGAGCACTGCATCTCCTTGCTGAATCCGATGATCTACTCGACGGAATCCCGAGTTATCGAGTGCAATTGCGTGTTCAACGGCTTCTTCTCGATGAAATACATCGCTTGGAAAACTTCGAAGTACCTCCACGAGACTTACTCATAGCGCAACGAATCTCACGAAAACCGACACAAACTTCTTCACAAACTGTTGCAATGTTGGCATATCAACGCTCCATCTCCCTTGGCTTTCGTATTGAACTGGCGTCAAAAGTTCGATTCATTGTTTGCTCAAAAGATCAGAACAATCCATTGCAGCGTGTTCTCCTTGCCCAAGAGTGTGAACACCTGCAACACCCATTTCGACGTATTGATCTTGCTCACTATCGTCGCTTAGCAGTACGCGCAATCTGGGCTGTGTTGGCACCGTTTGGATGGTCTGAAGACAATCTCCTCCAATCATCACTCACCCGTCTCGAGCAATGGATGTGAGTTCATTCAGCCGTTGTTGATGTTGATTCATCATTGGCTTCGTATCGATCACATATTGTTCATCCTTGTTCCAAAAACGCAATCCTCTCCGTTTTTGATTCTCCCATTGCCCTTTCAATCGTTGACTGAGGTATGGCCGCATCGTATGTTTGAGTTGCTGATGCAAGGGTGATGTTGTCTTTCCGTCAAGGACCACTACTGGACAAGATTGGGACAGTTCTTGAAGTGCTGCAAGACAATGGCGCAATATTGAACGTGATTCAAAACGCTTGATTTGTTCGTCAAGAAACATAGCAAGCATCCCATCGATGACGATGATTGAAGCCTTTGTGAGTGTGACTTCATGGCGAACTCTTGCGATAAGTGCATGCAGTTGATGCAATGTGAATCCACGGCCAATGTACAATCTGCGTAGGCCTTCTTCGATGTGACAGTTCAACGATCGCATAAGGGGGAAAAAACTACTCGGATCAAATCGATGTCCACCATCAATCCAATGTACTGCGTGACCTTGTGAGAGTAACAAAGCAGTCCATTGCTGAACTACAATGCGAACATCCTTGCCAAAATATCCGGGACCTTCCAGAAGTGTGATTCCAGTTGAAGGAATCTGCAATTCTCGATTTGTTTGCCTGACTGGATGCATTGACTCACCAAGTATTGTCAATCGTCGAACTCAAACCACAGTGTTTTCCGAGAGAGTAGCCAAAAAGTGAAGGATGAATTTCAAACACTGTCGACAAGTGTAGTGTTGTGTGCGCAAGGAACGAATCATCATTCATTGCGACCTCGATGCTTTTTTTGCATCGGTCGAAATACTCCATCATGGATTTCCCGAAGATGAACCGTTGATCATTGGTTCGGACCCAATGCAGGGACGTGGGCGTGGGATTGTCTCGACCTGCAATTATGCTGCTCGTGAATACGGCGTCCGTTCAGCTATGCCGATTTCTGAAGCGTGGCGACGGTGTCCTGGCCACCCTTTTGGCCCAGCACGATTCATTCGTGGAACTCGGTCGCTGTATTCAATGGCATCTCGTCGAGTCATGAAATTGCTTCGAAACGATTCGGATAAATTTGAACAAGCCAGCATCGACGAAGCGTATCTGGATGTCACTGAACTCGTCGGAGGCGATTGGGATGAAGCAATGGGTCTTGCCCGACGATTGCAACGAGCAATTCATGAACGCGTTGGATTAACAGCATCGTTTGGGATTGGACCTACGCGCATCATTGCAAAGATGTCTTCAGAAGTCAACAAACCAAACGGAATTCATCGAGTTCTTCCAGATGAAATTGCAGAATTTTTCGAAGGTCGAACCGTCCGAGAAGTGCCGGGAATTGGGCCAAAAACTGCGAATGTTCTCGCAGAGTGGGGTATTACAACGATGGATGAGGCGGCAGAATTGGGCGAACTTGCGCTTTCAAGAATGACTTCCCAACGGTTTGCATCGTGGGTCTTGCGAGTTGTTGAGGGGTCGACTTCGAATGATGTAAGTCCATTGCGGTCGCGTCGTTCAATTGGAAAGGAACGAACGTTTTCACGCGACCAAAGTGATCATGAACACGTGCTTGAACTCTTGGAACAGTTGACGATCGGTGTTTTGGATAAGGCACGTACCGAGGGTATTGCTGGACGACTTGCAGAGGTCAAAATTCGATACACAGGGTTTGAAACCCATACCCATGGTCGTTCGATACCTGTTGCAATGGATGATACGGATGTTTTTCTTCGTCAAGTTCGACGTTTATTCGCTGAAAACGTTCACCAGGAGGAAAAAATACGACTTATTGGTTTTCGTTTGGGACAACTCGAGGAGCTGGACACTCGTCAAACGACGTTGGCGTTTGATGAAGAATCAGAGTAATTTATGCATTCGAGTTAGCGTCATTCGGAATGCTTCAAGTGATTCAGGGATGACAATCCCCTCAATTTCAGCGTTAAGTGATAATCCGTTTTCTTTTTTGGTCTTCCAGACTTCACTGTTGAACGCCTCAATTTCGGTTGTTCGAGCATTCAATTCTGTATCGATGGTTGGTAACTCTGGAAACGCATCCACATCAACCGCGCTTTCATCATACAATGTCATCGAGATGTGGTGACAGAAGAAAGGACATATTGGACTGAATGCAGCGAGGAAATCTTTCAGAACGCGATGTATGGTCCATGCAGCATGTTCATCTCCATCGTACAGTCGTGATTTTGCCATTTCTAACCAATGCGACGGGAGTACTCCAGTCCCAAAGGTCTTGAGCGCCTGTGTTGCGGTGTAAATGTCAAGAGATGCCCATGACTCTTCAACCGATGTCATCATCGCTGCAAACTCGGATTGAATCCATCGGTCTTCGATGGGGTAAGGCGTTGATGGTTCTTGTTCTGGACATTCGAATTGGCTTGCAAAACGTGCAACATTGAAGATTTTCGTTAAAACGCCAAAATACTTCGATTCAATCTCTTCCGGGTTGATGTGAAAATCATCACCAACTTGTGCTTCACAGGCTTTCCACAATCGGAAACATTCGCTTCCAATTTTGTTGGCTTTCAGATTGACTGAACCATCTGGTCCACGAACTTTCCATGATCCGGTTCGGCCACCAGCTCCACATTCAAGGACGCTATCTGCATCGATGCCGTTGCCCAATGATTTGGACATCTTTCGACCCCAAGGATCCATTCCAAGTCCGTCGATCCATACGTGTTTGAAACCGGGTTGTTCTAAGAGCAACGTAGATTTCAGGAGTGTATAGTACAACCACGTGCGAACAATTTCTTTTCCTTGAGGACGCAATGCTGTTGGGAATGCCTTGTCGAACACATCGGGTTGATTGAGGTAGCCACTAACGAAGAGGTTGGAGTTGGACGAATCCATCCATGTATCGAACACCTTTTCTTCTCCGCGAATCTCTCCCATCTCGTTCTGAAGTGCAGAATAATCACCGACATCCTCTCGCGTATCTCTACGTAAGACTCTCGAGCCTTCAGGTGGTGAATCCTTCCACGGTTGGACATATTGTCCCGCAGGAGGGACGATGATGTGTGTTTCATCTTCGGAATACCAAATCGGAATCTCTGTGTGGTACCATCGGCGACGAGAGATGGGCCAGTCGATACTGATGTTTTCCATCCAATCCAGCAAGAATTGTCGGTTGCGAGGTGGATGGAATTCAATCTCTTCAATCAATTCAAGCATCTTGTCCTGAATGTGGGTTTGTCGTACATACCATTCCTTCAATAGAATAATCTCAACTGGATTTTTCCCTCGTTCTGAGACAGGAATCTCTTGTTGGCGCTCTTCAACTGAAGCGATGAGTCCGTTGGAATCAAGCATTTCAATTGCTTTTGCACGTGCTTCAAGGACAGTCAAACCTTCAAGGGATCCTGAAATTCCAGTCATGCATCCGTTCAAATCGATGGCCTGAAATGGCGTCAACCCAAGTTCTCGGAAGACAGCAACGTCATTTTGATCACCAAAAGAACACACCATCAAAATTCCACTGCCAAATTCAGATTTGACAGATGCGTGGGTTTGTATTTCAACCGATGTACTACGTCCATTCACCGGCATAGGTAGCGTTACACGTTGTCCTACAAGATGTTGATACCGTTCATCATCCGGGTGGACTACGACAACTCCACATGCACAAATCATTTCAGGACGGGTTGTAGAAATTACGAGTTCTTCCCCGTCTTCCGTTGTCCAACGGACGTCGACAAGTTTTGTCATGCGGCCAACACGTTCAACTTCTGCATCGGCGATTGTCGTCCCTTCAACTGGATCGTAGATGTTTGGTCGGAGATCTTCAACGATGTCTCCTTTTTTGAACAGTTCAATAAAAATCGATTGAGTAACGGAACGGTAATCTGGAGCATCCGTGAGATATTCGGCTGCAAAATCACATGATAACCCAACACGAGCGGCTGTTTTCCGCATTGCTTGAGTAAAGGTTTCAATCGTCTCTCGACACAAGTTGAGGAATTCCTCCCTGTCATAGGTTTTCATTTTCCGCTTGGTGTTTTTCTCAACAGTAAATTCGATGTTGATTCCGTTTCGATCAACTCCCCAGGGAAAGTATACTTCCTTTCCAAGCAATCGCTGAGAACGTGCAAGTACATCGATCATTGAATATTGAGCAACAGCTCCGATATGCCACGTTCCGGACGGGTACGGTGGAGGTGTATCGATCACAAAGATAGGTTTGCCACTATCTGGCCTGAACCCATAGCGAGCTTGGTAGCTCGGTTCATCTGCGTAGTGGTCTTCTTGAATTTTCTTTTCGAGGTCGATTGACCATCGTTTGTCTGGAAGTCGAGGCGTTCCCATGCTTAACACCGGCCCTTCCCCCTGTTAATGGGGGGGTCCAGTTGGCCCTGTCTCCGTTGGTTTTTCAACGGTTCCCTCACAAATGGACGGCAATTCTTTCAATGAAGGGTCCGAGGATGTGTTGGGTTCCACCATGTCGGACGAAGTTGAAGACACATCTTCAATCCCTGATGGTGAGGACGTCGGACGCATACAAGCGATTGCTGATTACAGTCGGAACCGTGTACGAGTTGCTTCTGTTGACATCTCTGCCCGTGTTCGAGACTTCGATGCTAAGAAAGCAGTCGATGCTGTATTGGAAGCCCCGAAGAGGTTGAAAAGAGAATGGCAAAAAACCGGTGCAACCGGGGTTATTACTCGCTTTCCAATCGCAACAGTTGCCCTCTTTTTGATGATGACATTGTATTTTGTGACCACATCTGGATTCTTGGATGACACGCAATTCGACGATGATCCAAACGAACCTGCCCTCAACGTAAATGGCGACATGGAGGTCTACCTCCCTGACGGTAGTGAAGTCAAGGAACTCATCGGCATGGTCGAAGAGGACTGGACGACAAACGTCATGGTCATTTACATTGAATCGGACAAGAACAACATTACGGATCAGCGTATTCTCCAAGAGATAAGTTATGTTGAAAAGAACATCAATCCCTATGTCTCTGACAACGAGAGTGATGATGTCATTTACATTCTGTCCATATCAACGGTCCTGAAGGAAATCAACTCAAGTTTACCTCGTGTACGAGATGCGTTCATCACTGAGCTTGGACGGCAATGTCCATCCTTCCAAGAGGGGTGTGAGAATTTTGCTGCAAGCGTAATTACTGCACTTTCAGCTGGTGATGATCAATTTGCAGGTGGTTATGAAATTCCATCTCAAACAACAATTGACCTCATCATTGGAGAGATGTACGAGAACGATGGTTCCCCTACGCCAGGTTTGGATAAATTGGCTAGAAACACCAATGCATGCAGTGGTCAGCCTGGAGTTGATGGAGCAGATGACAACGGTTGTCTTGGAGGGGAGGATCTCAAACTCGACCGCGCAATTATGGCAGTAGCAGTTGTGGATACTGTTGAAGCGAAAGACATCATCAAGGCCACACAAGAACGATTGGACAACATCTCAACTGAGCAACGCCCGTGTGAGTTTGATCAAAACGGAAATCCTGCAAGTGCTGATCGATGCACTTGGGAAGACCTTGGGCTCAAGATGACACTTACGGGTCCGGTCCCGATTACTAACTCTGTTACAGAATTTTCATTCCGATTGTTCTGGGAAATTTTCCCAATGGCTGTTGTCCTTGTCGCACTTGGATTGTTCGTTTTCCACTCAGACCTGCTCCAGGCAGGTATTTCCGGAATTCGCCCAATTCAAGGGATTAAAGTCGTCATCATTGCAGGTCTTCCGACATTGTGTGCAGTCTTTTGGACACTTGGGATAATTGGAGCCTCAAATTACGAAGTGACCATGACGGTCATTATCGTAGGACCGATTTTGTTGGCGCTTGGCGTTTCATATGGCCTTCACATCACTAATCGTTACGCGGAAGAAGAAGGAAGTCGAAGTGAGAAAATGAAAGCGTCGATGCAATCGACGGGACGAGCAGTATTTTTGTCTGCAGTTACAACGGTCATTGGTTTTATTTCGCTGATATTCACTCCGATGGCTCCGATAAAAACCGTAGGTATCGCCCTTTCTGGCGGGATTGTCATTGTCTACATTCTTACGATGTTCATGGTTCCAAATCTAACGCTGATCCTTGACTTACGAAAACCCAAACATCCTCCACTGAAGGTGTTCGATGCTGCTGTTGATGTCCCTGTCAAGCGAAATACGAGTGTCATTGGCTTTTTCCTCATTTTGGTTTTGTTGTCGGCTACGCTAGGGCAAGCCAATGTTGAGGAAAACATCGACTTACTTGGTATGGCACCTGAAGGTGAGCAGCCAGTCATCAAGATGAAACAGTACAGTCGTGAATTTAACGCCGGTCAAATCGGAATGGTGTTGGTTCATGCAAATGTATCAGGAGATGTGACAGATAATGATCCTACAAACGACGATCCGGCACAAAATCTGAAAATTATCGATGGGTTAGAACGGAACCTGAATACGGTAGAGAATGCTTCTGCAGTTTCAGTGGTGTTCCTAATGAAAGCAACAGGCCTTGCACCGACCATTTCTGGTCAACCCATTCTCTCACAAATTCAAGAGTTACCCGGGTATGAATTCCTCCCTGAAGATGTTCGAGATACCTTCGAGATTCTTTTGGATCAGCAAGTAACGCAGGGGGCCACGTTCTGGGATTTGCTGACAACTCCTGAAGAATTTGGTCTGCCAGGTTCAACGCAAAGCCAGATCTTCCTGTTGGATGTATTCTACTCATCCTTGACGAAGGAAATGCGTGAAATTTTCATCAATTCGAATTATGATCGAACGCTGATCTACATCGATATGCCGTTTATCCCAGTCGCCGATACGGCGGTAGCGGTCGAGCAGATCAACGAGTATTCTGAAGGATTCCAAGGAACACACCAAGAGCGAGCAGAGAAGCTAACTGGAGTCGCTGCAACCGCTATTGAAGTCAACAAACTGATCGTCGACTCGCAATGGACTTCCCTCGGATTTGCAATTGTTTTGACACTCATTGTTCTTGCAATTGTGTTCAGAGACATCCGCTATTCAATTCTAACAACCTCGCCAGTGATTGCTACAGTCGCCCTTCAGTGGTTGGTCATGTGGCAAATGGATGTTCCCTTATCCTTGGTCACGGTGATGATAGGTTCCATTTTAGTGGGGGTCGGGGTTGATTTCTCTATTCACATTGCGAATCGTATTCGTGAACTTGGCGGCGGCATCGAAGCGATTCGTTCTGCTGCTGTCGGTACAGGCATGTCCCTGTTTGAGGCCGCTGTCGTCACTTCGCTTGGTATGTTTACCGCATATCAGATTCCGATTCCAGAAATCAAGCCGTTCGTAACGGTCATCCTAATTTTACTCTGGGTGGCTGCAGCGAGCGCGTTGCTCTTGTTACCTGCCATCTTTATCACGCTTGAAAAATTCGGAATTGGTGTTGTTGGTGGCCCTTCGGCCATGTCGAGACGTCTTGGCCTTGGAAAGATGAAAGCAGATCATCCCGACGTTTTGGAAGCCGTTCTCGTCGTAGATTCTAAGAACAAAGAAGCGTGGTGAAGCCAAGCAAAGGGATAAGACCTGTATCCCTATCATCAAACATGGTCAAGTATTGGCTGATGAAGTCCGAACTCGATGTTTATCCTTATGCGCAACTTGTAGCCGATGGAAAGACGCACTGGGATGGTGTTCGTAATTATCAGGCGCGAAACATGATGCGAGATGAAATGAAGATAGGAGATCTCATTTTGTTTTATCATTCAAATTGCAAACCACCGCACGTTGCTGGAATTGCGAAGGTCTGTCGAGAAGGATATGGAGACTTTACATCATGGGATTCTTCGTCGAAATATTTTGATGAAAAATCAACACCAGAAGCCCCTCGGTGGTTTATGGTCGACATTGAGCCCGTATGTGAACTCGAGACCACAGTCGCACTCAACACCGTTCGAGAGGAAGTAGCTCTTGCTGACATGTTGTTGATTCGTCGAGGACAACGCCTCTCGATTCAACCCGTACAAGAAAATGAATTCAAGCACATTTGTCAGATGGGTGGAGTGACGTTCTCGCAATTGTAGTGGTGATGTTGATGCCCGAAATACCAGCAACACAGCGTTCACTCAACATTGAGTACGCAATACGTGATGTTGTTGTTCCTGCTACAGAACTTGAAGCCCAAGGTCATTCCATCATCAAACTCAACATTGGGGATCCTATTGCGTACCCTGGATTGCCAACCCCTGCGCACATGGTTGAGGCATTTACTCGTGCACTGAACGATGGTCGCAACGGATACTCACCCTCCTATGGACTACCAGAACTCCGCAACGCAATCGCACAAGATGAGAAGAGAAAAGGATGGCCTGCGACATCGGACGATGTGTACGTGTGTCATGGCGTGACCGAAGCGTTACAGATATTGTTTCAAGCAACTTTGGAAGAAGGTGATCGGGTACTTGCCCCTGGACCACATTATCCTCCGTACATGGCCTATCCGCAGATGTATGGAGCTGATACGATTGAGTACCAACTTGATTCAGCCGGAGGATGGGCCCTCGATTTTGACGATATCGAATCGAAAATGAACGAACGAGTTCGCTTGTTTGTACTCATAAACCCAAACAACCCAACAGGTGCAGTGGTAGGCAAGGATGACATCGATCGATTGCTCAACATCCTCAAGAAATGGCCAGATTGCATTTTGGTTGCAGATGAAATCTATGACGGGCTTGATTTTTCAAACCGACAAGTCAGTGCAGCCAGTTGTTCGGATTCGACACCCGTCGTAACCATGAACGGTGTTTCCAAAGTCTACTATGCACCAGGATGGCGAATAGGGTACATGGCTTTGCACGACCCAGAATCAACACTGACTTCTGTACGGGACGGAATTGAACGTATCCTGCGGTCGCGTTTGTGCGCATCTACTCCAGCACAACTCGGGTTTTTGGCAGGTCTTGAGCAGGACCGCTCATGGATGCAGGACTACTCCCACACGGTAAAGCAACGACGAGATGTTTGTCTTGAACGCATTGCGACGATTGAAGGATTGGAAGTCGAAGCACCGGAAGGAGCATTCTACATGTTTGTTCGATTAACGGATGCGCACTGGAAAGACAACGATAAGGAATTTGTTTTACAGCTGCTTCATGAAGAACATGTCTTACTTGTACACGGTTCAGGTTTCAGTAGAGACAAAGGTAAAGGTCATGTTCGTCTCGTTTTTCTTCCAGATATCCCCACACTGCATGAGGCCTTTGATCGGATAGATTCCTTCCTCAAAAGGCATCGAAAAATGTGAATGATGGCGGCGAAGTATTGATGATGAAGAATATCAGCCTTGGTACCATGCGGAAATCCATTGTTGCGTTGTTGCTCGCAATAATCGCACTCGTTCCGCAGGTTTCAGCATCGACGGTTGCGAAACCGACAGAATTTGATGTCACCTATCTTTACCCTCTTTTGCTCTCACTTTTCATCGCAGCCATTTTGTGGAAATTCTTTGTTCCACGTCAACTTTCTGCTCTTCAGGTCGCGTTTGAAATCGATGATAATCTGTACGAAGTTCATCGCTTGACAAGAACCACAGAAGATGCTCGCGATATCCTCCAACAAGGTCGTGTCGCCTTTGGCGTTGGCTTGTACATGATGGGCATGTTGGGTGTATTGCTTCTGATCGCTGAATTGTTGTTCTTACCAGAGACCTATTTCGAACCAAACCTATGGATTATCGGTCTGTTTGTATTGATTCCAATCATAATTTCACCTTGGGAGACCATGAACGCCCAACTTGCAGGCAAGGGTGACACAAGAATCGGAGCGACAACCATCGGAACAGGTATTCGTCGTATACTGACACTGAGTATTCTGATCACAGCAACAATCATTACCATCGTTTACGGAATGAATCAAAACAACGGCAAAGTCACTCCCGTATGGCTTGCTATTACGATGCTCGTGTTCATGGCGCCAACCATTCTCGCTTACGGTCGAATCATGGGTGCTTCATGGAACATGCTGCTTCTCAACAAGTGGAGAACAGCAAATGGTCGAAGAAATCCAATCGATCCCGACAAACCATCGTTCGTTAATCGATTGTTTTCACTTCTTCTCGTATTGTTCCTCATAACGATGCCAGTTACAGCGCTCAACGGAATCGTGACGGTATTCCACGTTCTCTATAACCGGCCTTCGAATGCTGAAGAAATTCTCAATTTCGGAGGTATCATTGGGCATTCAATTTACGAACGAATCGACCTTATCTCTGAGTTCCTATTCCACTGGGAATTCATCAAATCGATGCCACAGTTCCTCTCATTGTATCTCTCCCTAAACATTGCGATTGTTGGATTGGCGTTTATTTTTGAACTTACTCGCAACCTTATTCTCGGTGGCCAAACCTTCGGTGGAATGTTTGGTGTCACGTTGGACACTCCCCGTGAAATCCGCACTGAAGAAGCCGCACAAGGACGCCAAATCGCCTTTGCATTCGCTGGGTTTTCCGGGTACACTGTCTTGCTCTTGATACTTGTTTGCTACAAAGAATTTGGAGATTTGATGCCCTTTACCTCGAACCTTGAAAATCAAGGATTCAATGAAGAGATGCGCCTCCTCGCCACATGGATGTTCATTGCAGTTGGTAACGCTGTTTTCTTGTTCACTTGGCTTCTCTCAATCGCCCGTCTCTCCCCACTTCGTCAGATTCGTTTTGATCTGGATCCCGAAGAGCGTCGAGAAGGTGCCGTTATGTTGGCTGGTGGTGACTGGATGCGGGAATACATCGACAATGCTGCTTTGCAAGAAGACCTTGATGGTTTGATCCGATTCCAAAAGCAATCCATTGATGGCGATCAATCACTTGTTCGCCATGAAAAAGCCCGTGCAAAAATGTGGGAATGTGCAATTCGAGGTCTTTGGCCGAAATCAATTGAAGAGGCAAAAAAAGTCTTGGCTCAATCCGGTGGTGACGATGATGAGGCTCGAATGCTTATCGCAACAGGCTACATTGCAACCCGTCGCTTGGATGCTGCACGTGGAGCATTGCGGGGTCTCCAACAACCCGAAGGGTACGATGAGCCAGAACTACTTGCCTTCATCTGCGAATGGCTTGACCCATGGCAGGGGAGTGTCGATGAGGACGATTTATGGGATTGGGAAAACAATTCAACGATCGATCACCTCAATGAGAAAATGCGAATGTTGCGCTATTGGGCCCCATCACACTCCAAAGAAGCAATACAACACACTGACCGAATTTCGCTTATTTCAGCCATTTCAAACATCGCAACTCTTCGAATGCAACGCCGCCATGATGACGCATTGGAGTTGGCGCTTGATGCAGTAAAGCAAGACCCGCTTGGTGTCCGACCCCGCATTGCTGCTGCCTTGTGTTTACTTGACCGCGGAGATTGGCACCAAGCACTTTCGATTTACAAAGAGCTTCGTGAGAGTGACGTGAACGATCCTCGCGTCAAGGCCTTGTCGGTCATCCTTGGCCATGAAGCCGATGCAGAAGACATCGAAGTATCCCTTGTCCTCGAAAAAGGCAAATCACTTCGTCGCTGGTTGGATGACGCACCTGTCAACCCCGTTGCAGGTTTGGCGACCAAAGGTGGAATCGATGAGGCAATCAATGCAAATGTAATGATTGTGAGTCACGAAGCCGTACGACGTAGAATGACGCCCCGGTATTCTCCATCATTGTTTTACAAGATCATTCAATTTGTCTTGCTTCCCATGATTTTTGTTGTTACCGGGATCGGATTGGATTCTGTATATGGGCCAGTAGAGGGTGCTGTTGCTGCTGTGACGTTGTTTGTTCTCCAGTTCGGTCTCCACAGATTCAACCGTCAACAACGGAAACAAATCAAACATCGTGACCAGCGTTCACTGGTCGAATATGCGAAGATGATGAAGCGTTCGAAAGTAAAACCAAGCAGAGAAAACATTCCAGTAGGAACACACCTCCTTCTTTCAGGCATACTTGTAACGGTCAACGGAGTGGTGCTTGATATTGGGTTGCCGGGTTGGTTGACCGAGCGCTTGCCCAAAGACTCCGATAAGACAATTCGTTCAAGACTCAAGCGTAATGCGCTTTCGATTTCGAAGAATCGGCCTGGGAAACTATCGATTCTCTCCTCGGGTTGGTGGCTCAAGCGACCCAAAGAAGAAGATGCTGACACTCCAGCATTGGAACGTTTGATTGGCCCGGTGGCGTATCGTGGACGACAAACCATGGTTCAGAAGAAAACAACAAGCCTCAACCGTTCAACAAGCCTTGGTCCGAGCAAGACTCCTGTTTCGGATTTGAACCTCTCAAAGCGGAACGTTCCGACTCATACAATCGCAAGTGAACGCTCAAGTTATTCGGGGCCGAGAAGACCCAGTAGCCATAAAAGGTGAGCAGACCCGTTCACAGACTTCATGAACCTCGTCGACATGGTCGCTCTATGACAACTCGCTCACCTCGTGAATCTGTCAATGCCGTTCTAGCAGCATCTGCGCAAAGCACACGATTGTATGGTCAAGGCCTTGGGATGATCGCTTCAGAAAACATCATTTCGCCGAACGTAAAACGGGCCATTAACTCTGATTTGCACGGACGGTATGCAGAGGGATTGCCAGGAAAACGTTACTATCAGGGCTGTGACGATTTCGATACGATTGAAGACATTGGAATCACTCTTGCAAAGAAGGTGTTTCAGGCAAATTTTGCCAACATTCAATCAACGTCTGGTACCGTCTCAAACATTGGAGCATTGAAGGCATTGGCGAAACCGGGTGATTCCATAACCGCAGTTTCGACAGCTGATGGTGGCCACATATCGCATGCCCGAATGGGCGCAGTTGGTTTGCGTGATCTCAATGTTTCAACGTACCCTTGGGACGAGGATCGAATGGAACCCGACATCGATGCATCGTGTGCCCTTATTCGTGATGTGAAGCCAAAAATTACTCTGGTTGGTCAGTCGGTTTTCTTGTTTCCAACCCCGTTGAAGGAACTTGCCGATGCTGCTCATGAAGTCGATTCAACTGTGATGTACGACGGAGCCCACGTACTCGGATTAATCGCCGGAGGCGTTTTCCAGGACCCGCTTCGTGAAGGAGCTGATGTCATGACGGGCTCATCGCACAAAACGTTCCCGGGCCCACAAGGCGGATTTCTACTTTCATCGAGTGAGGATGAAACATTTCACCGACGGTTGAACAATGCCATGTTCCCTGGTGTTTGCTCTTCTTATCATCTCCATCACGTAGCCGGAAAAGTCGTTGCTCTTGCGGAGTTCGAAGCATTTGGTCAGGCTTACGCAACCGATATTGTGAGAAACGCAAAAGCGTTTGCAGAAGCACTGGCTTCCGAAGGATTTGACGTCCTAGCAGAATCACGTGGCTACACAGCGTCGCACCAAGTCTTGACGCGTCATGGTGGAGTGGATTCTGGTGCTGGTGCAATCGCAGCTAGGAAATTGGAAGATGCAGGCATTATTACCAACATGAACATGCTACCTGGTGATACGAAGGCCATGAATCCTTCAGGACTGCGTTTAGGCGTACAGGAATTGACTCGTGTCGGTATGGGTGTGACCGAAATGTCAGAGGTGGCATCACTTTACGCACGAGTGTTGATTCACGATGAAGATCCAAAGCAAGTATCCAATGATGTCAAGCATCTCAAATCCGACTTCCAACATGTGCACTATTGCTTCGATTCGGAATCAATGCCGGCATACGAAGGGATGTGAAGTCCATCGAGACCAATGAGCGTCTCGAGTTGATTCCAGATCGTGGTCTCATCCACCATCCGTTGTTTGGCGAAGTCATCGTGTGGCGACAGCATGAGTTTCATACGTGGTGGAATCATTTCGAGCCAATGTTTCAACGTCCAATGAGCAGGACATTCGTCAATGCATTTGTGGATTTCCTTGAACTCCGAGAAGCATTCCTTCCTGTGCGTGGATTATTTCGGAAAGGGAAGAATCAGAAAGCAATGGAACGAATTTATTCGGCGTTGGGATGGGGTCGTGTTGAGTTAAAAACGAACCGTGTAGTTCAAAGTGGCCATTCACTTCTCTGCGTCGCCTTGGGCCAATACATCCTCGAAACTTACACTCAGCAACGATACAAGATTCGTTGGCTTGAACCTCGTCCTCAAACCGTACAATTGGAGCTGGAGGAATCGGACAATTTGCCACCCCCGAAACCCCATGAAGCCTTTCCTTGGTCCTCGTCTTCCGTCAACGTCAAATCATCGTCGATGATGACTCTTGAGCAGCATCATGGATGTGAACTTCGCATGGAAGGAGAACGTGTGCTCCTGATTCCTGTCAAAGCATTGGAACGTTTCCTTCGCTCATGTTTGCCGTACCTTCAGACGTCCAAGAGGGAATGGTTTTCTCATGAAAACGAGTCATTGTCCCCATTTGCGAATCTACTCCAGACTGTTATCGAATCGACTTCAGCGATGTTTCTTAGTTCTGAACAACCTGTTTACATCACCGATCAAACAAGTTGGGATGCATATTTCGACCATTATCTGGCCGTTCGAGGATGGGGAACTGTCGAGATTCTTGAATACGATACTTCAACACTCGAACTTACGTGCTGCATCCAACATGGCCCCAGTCTTCCATTTACACTTGGTATCATCGGTGGGATTTGGGAGCGAGCTCATGGTCGCACCTACCGTATGCAACTTCAACCAAAAAATGAAACATTTCTGGTCAAAATTGAATCATTTCTTGAATACCAAAACGGTTGATTGTAGCGTAATTTGATGGGAACACGTTGAGCAGATAAGGTCAAGGTTCATAACCGAATCATGTTGTCGACAGAATAGTTAAGGCGCGGAGGCTACATTTAATGTCACTTAATCACAACCAAATGGCGTATGCTGCTATCATTTCAACACTGATTTTCGGGTCCCTGTTTGTAGGGATAAGTGGGTTTTATCAAACCTCTTCAGGTGTAGGTGATTTTGATAGTGCTGCTGAAGAAAACATCAACCCTGATATTGAGATTTCCTCTGGGGAAGCAGTCGACACTGACGGCGATGGCTTGCCAGATGTTCTCGAAGAGTCTCAATATGGTACGCTCAAAGATGATCCTGATACCGATAACGACGGAATGAGCGATGGTTGGGAAGTGGCTCATGGCTTGAATCCTCTTGATAGCGGAGAATCTGAACTTGCAGAAGAAGAGACTGGTTCAACCAACACAGCAGAAGATGCTGAGGTTAGCAATGAAAGCGATTCTTGGCCCGATCCAACCCAAGGAAAATATGGCGATCCTGATAACGATGGTTTGACCAACGAGCAAGAAGCCGAATTGGGAACTGACCCACAACGTGCAGATACAGATAACGACGGACTCAACGATCGTTGGGAATCTCTCTACACAATGAACGTCTCTTCTCCAGATGGAACCGTCATGCTATTCAATCCCCTTTCTGGAAACTGGGATTGCACACTTCTCAATGGTCCTCTTGAACAAACACTGTCAGATCTTCTCGAAGATTTTGAAGGCGCCCCAACTTGGGAAGAACTCGAGAACCCTCTAGGACGCCACTCCTGCGACCAAGTTCTTGATTTCGATGATGATGGATTGCTCAATTTCCAGGAAGAAGCCTACGGGACAAATCCTGCTGCGAAAGATTCGGACAACGATATGCTACCTGACATTCTTGAGGTGAACAATGCAAACATGATTCTTGACTTCCAACTTGGTGCTACGTGTGGTGAACCAGTCATCACCCCCCCATCCCAGCGCCTACCTACTGCAGCACCATTTGCTGATGAGGTAAGTGCCTCCTGGTTCCTTTCCGACATGGACGGTGATGGATATCTTAACGGCCCGAGCGATTGGGACACAGATGGTGACGGAATGCCGGACGGATTCGAATACTGTTACTCGTTCAAGGACAGCCATCCATTTGCAAGTTCAAATCCTCAAAAAGCAAACGCTGAGCTACTAAGCCCATCCAATGCATCCGATGGATACAATGACTGGGATGAAGATGGGTTAAACAATCTTGAGGAATATCAGGTAGCTCTCAAATTCGATTTAACCAACGGTTTGCCATCGTTCACTTCACCATGGACTGAAGACACAGATCAGGACGGCATGCCTGATGGTTGGGAGGCAACACAATACAATCGTACAACACTCGAGTACCCATTGAATCCTCGAAACGCAAGCAATGCTAACGACGACATAGACTTCGATGGCTGGGACTCTGACGGTGATGGCGATGTTGTCTTTGACGAACTCGAACTTACGACAACGGTCGTTGATATCTATGTGCAAAAAGGTGACTATGTCACCGCAAATTCAACGGTTGCTCGTGGCCAGTATACCCTCGGTGGAGGTAACAAGCAAACCGTCTACATGGTCGCTCCTGTTGATGGTTATGTCTATCACATCAACGTCGCACCAGGTGATCAAGTTGAGTCAAGACTCTTCGTCTGGATGAATGTCGTTGAAGAATCTGAACGATTTACCAACCTGATGGAATACCAAGCTCGATTGGATGAGAATGGTAATGCAGTTGGCCGTTCTACAGATCCTACCCACGGCGACACAGATCTTGATGGCCTTCTCGATGGTATCGAAGTTGGTGGATGGGAAATCCTCGTCGTCAACCGTGGTGTCCAACTGACATGGGTCGTCTCAGATCCAGGACTTGCTGACACCGATTCAGATGGTCTATCGGATTTCGTTGAATTCTCATCGACCTGTGACGGACAGGGCTCAAATGCATCCAATGTTGACACCGATGGTGACGGAGAAAGCGATCAACAAGAAGTCATGCTTGGATACATGTTCAATGGCGAACAATATTACACATCAGCGTGTATGTTCGATACCGACAACGATGGACTAGAGGATGGAGAAGAAGTAATTGCAGGTGCAGACAATTTCGTAACCCATGCCAACAACTCTGATACAGACAATGATGGTCTCATTGATGGAAATGAAATTCTCTTCATCCCACGACCGTTCCAGTATGAAACGAACCCGTTGATCAACGATACAGATGCCGATGGTATGTTGGACGGTTGGGAAATGCAAGTCAAATCAACAGAAGAAAACACAAATTCGCATTCCCTCTGGGTAGCGGTGTCCAGTTGGGATCGTCCAGGTTGCACTGAAAGCACCTCGAACAGTTGCCTAATGGAACCTGGCGGTTACGTATGGATCAATTGGCTGGGTGGATTCCAATTGCAGAAGAAATATGCAGTTCATGAAATGAACCTTTCAGGTTTCGACCTTCCAGGTAACCCACTCTGTGATGGTTGTAAAGGACGATGGGCCCTTGATCCTTCACTCAACTCTCTCAAAGACGATACCTATGATATCGATAACGATACTCTCGCAAACGGTGCCGAATCGCCTTCCAACTGGAACACAAACCCTGTCGATGATGATACCGACGGAGATATGCTGCCTGATGGTTGGGAAGTCCGATATTCGTATGAAGCCATCAACAATAACCTCGTTGACAATTCAACAATCAATGCCTATGGTGCACGTGGTGTAATGGACCCGTCCATGGCTGATAGTGACCTCGATGGAATCAATGATGGAGAGGAAGATCCCGACTCTGATGGACTCAATCGCACGGGTCTCATCAAGAAGTATTGCCCTGGATACAACGACTCAACCAACGCAGAATGCAACATTGATCCTGATACTCCTGATGGAATGAAGTTCTACAATAATCTCGAGAATTATACCAATTTTGAGGAATTCCAAAACGGAACAAATCCAGTTAGCAACGACACGGATGGAGATGCATGGGAAGATGGACCTGAGGTCTATTACATGGACCACGACGACGATGGTATGGCCACTGGATGGGAGTATCACTTTGAATTCGATCCGTTTGATGGTGCTGATCGGCTGGTTGACAGTGATGGAGACGGACACACAAATTACTGTGAGTTCAAATGGGACACGAACCCTCGTAATCCAATTAGTTTCCCAGGCCAAGGTGAATTGTGCGATCCATTTGAAGGTCAGTGATGTATGTTGAATAAGACCAAAACAGCACTTTCGCTCGTTTTGTGTCTGCTCCTAACATCCATTCTACCAACCTCATGGGCAGATGAAACAAGGGTTGAAACACCAGTCCTGACATTTGACCAAGACGATGGGTACCACGCAACGGATTCAACATTGAATTTATCTGGAGAATCGACGTTTCCTCTTACATCTGTTGAAATCAGTATTTGGAACATTTCAATGCCCGATCAATGGACTGAGGTTACATCGAGTCCATACTTGGATTCCGTTATTCCATACACTGATGTGGCAACAGAATCAACAATGTGGTCGTGGCAGCATTCGTTCAATACAACCTCAATAGACTGCACGTGTTTTGTTGAAATTTCAGTTATGGAACAAACGGATCTTATCTCATTTGGACGAGTTGTCTACATCGGCGATGAGTTCCACCGACCGGTGCTTCGGCCGTCCTTATCCAGTGAGTTGAATCAAGCATATTCAACCCAGATTTACAATTCAAATCTGATGAATCTCTCCTATGAGGTCTTACTCCCACCAAGTGGTCTTGAATCGACAACAACAGCAGGATTGAACATACTCCCTACTGTGAGGATTTGCCCTGTAGCAAACGGTATCTGCTTAGAAAATTACAGTGTACTTTCAACAACGAACATCGCTTTTGATAGTGAGTTGGAATTGGTTGTTGATGTTGATGAGAACTTGCTTGCAGATGGACTCTACTTGTTACAAGTGCAGATTCAAGACAATTATTTGACAGTCTCGAATAATTTAACCCAGTATGTAATCATTGATCAATCGCCACCAGTTGTACAACTCAATGCAGTTGAATTGGTTTTCGAATCATTACTTGTTGTTGTTGATATTGATGTCAACGATGGATACGATGGTTCAAATTACGTCATTACGTGGAGTATAACTGATCCAGATGGCACACCACGTTCGGTTGCAGATTCTGGAATTCTTGCCGACAATCGGCTTGTATTCAATCCATCCATATCTGGGATTTATACCGTGAATGCTCTTGTTCGGGATTTAGGAGGTCATCTCGTCATTGTTAGTCACAACGTTACCGTGAAGAATCTCCCTCCTACGGCTAGTGTGAGATACGATGGTTTCCTTATACAGAACGGCTCAGAAATTACGGTACCTGATACGGGTGATTGGGTGTTCACTGCTAATGATTCATTCGATTCTGAGAACGATTTGTCCTCACTTGAGTACTATTGGTTTGTTGATGGTAAAACACTGCTGAGCGGAAAATCCTACCTCTCGTCTTCGGATATTCAAGCTGCATCGTACCGTGAAATCCGAATCGAGATTATTGATAACGATGGTGCATCAAGCTCTCTTACATTCGATGTAACACAGCAAGAAACGGCGAATTCAGACCGACTCGATGAAGTTCCTTTTTCATCCCTCATCTCGCTTTTCTTCATTCTTGTTGTAGCTGCAATTGTTGTGATGCGACATCGAGCTCAATCCGATACGTCGTCAGGATTCGTCAAATGGACTGAACGTGGCAAAGAGCCAAAGAATTGATTAAAGAACTGTGGCGCTTGGATTGTCATAGTGAGTGACATGTTTGATGCAGCATTTGAGGCGTTACCGGCTACGCCAGAACCTATTCCCAAAGCATTGTATCGTCAACGCCAGAAACGCTTACTGTCCCAATATGATGTTGATGATCTCATCATTATCGCATCATCGCCAGAGGTGACGCGTAGTAACGATGTCCACTATCCATATCGCTCTTCAAGCGATATGTTGTACATGTGTGGATGGGCTGATCCAGAAGCTACGTTGATGTTCTATTACCAAGATGGTGAATGGATTTCACATATTTTTGTCCAACCGAAGGATACGTTGATGGAAATCTGGGAGGGTAGGCGACCAGGTACTGCGGGTGCTCTCGAGCACTGGGCTGTTGACAAAGCAGATTCCTCCACAGAATTACTTTCTCATTTGGACAGTCGTCTCGAATCATCCGTCCGCGTCCACTTACGGACAGGTGTTAACCCCGCCATCGATTCACTGGTTATTTCTGCAGTTGAGAAGCGAGACAGAAAACGCCAGCATTTTGGTTCAGGTCCAATCAGTATTGAAGACCCAAGTCGACGCATTGCCGAGATGAGACTTCGTAAATCGAGTGAAGAGATCCAGCAAATGCGCTACGCTGCAGAGGTCTCCTCGAAAGCACATGAACTTGCCATGGGTGCAAGTAGAGATGGCATCCATGAGTTTCAAATCCAGTCGATCATCGAAGGATTCTTTGTCTATGGCGGAACCAGCGGCTGGGCATACCCATCCATTGTTGGATGTGGTGAAAATGCAACCATTCTCCATTACACTGTCAACAATTCACCGTGCAAATCCGATGAGGTAATTTTGATCGATGCTGGTGCTGAATACAACGGATACGCTGCTGATATTACACGTTCATGGCCAATCGGAGGTACCTTCACAGATGCTCAGAAAGAAATCTATGAAATTGTTCTTGATGCACAAGAAAAGGCAATTGATGCTTGCCGAGTTGGCAATCCCTACAATATGCCACACGAAGTTGCATGTCGGGCCCTTGCTGAAGGACTTATTCGACTTGGTATTATCAGTCAAACGATAGAAGATGCTCTTGATATGGAAAATGGAGAGCTCCGGAAATGGTACATGCACAATACGGGTCATTGGCTTGGACTCGATGTGCATGATGTTGGAACCTACAAACCAGATGGCTCGCCGAGATTGTTGGAGGCGGGAATGGTCCTCACAGTAGAGCCAGGTCTCTATTTTGGAGCATGGCGACCGGACGTTGATTGCCCCGAGCGGTATGCAAACATTGGAATCCGAATTGAAGACGATGTTCTTGTCACTGATGGAGACCCAGATGTTCTGACTGCATCCTGTCCAAAAACAATTGATGATATTGAACGAATTGTTGGTACGATGTGAGGTGGCCGTATGGCTTGGAATGAAATTCTTGTTCGTGTCGAGTCTTCGACAGAGACGTTCAGGTTAACAGTCGATGAGTGCATTGAATTGTATGATAACGCCCCACTCCACCAATTAATGAGTGCAGCACACCACCGCAGGAAACTGCATAACCCAAGTAACCGGGTCACCTACCTTGTTGATCGAAACATCAATTACACCAATGTCTGTACTATCAATTGTCAATTTTGTTCTTTTTACAGGACCCCTGGTCATGATGAAACATACACCCAATCCTACGAAGAAATACATGGTCGAATTGATGAATTGGAAGCGATAGGCGGTTCCCGTATCCTCATGCAAGGAGGCGTCAACCCTTCGCTTGAGTTCGATTGGTATGTTGACCTGATCAAGGAATTGCGTGAACAGCATCCAACCATCGACTTGGATTGTTTTTCTCCGATTGAGATTGAAGGTATCGCTGAAGTAACCCAACTTTCGACGCAGGATGTGCTCATTCAACTCAAAGAAGCTGGAATGCATGGTCTACCGGGTGGAGGAGCTGAGATGCTTGTTGAGACCGTACGTAAGGATGTTTCACCAAAAAAGGGTCATCCAGATAACTGGCTCAGAGTCATGAAGGAAGCTCAATTACTGGGATTAACAACGAGTGCAACCAACGTGATTGGTTTTGGTGAATCAAATGCTGATCGTGTTCAACATCTCAACCGTATTCGTGACCAGCAAGACGAAATCCTGGAACAGGGGTTGATTGGATTTACATCCTTTATTGCATGGCCAGTACAATTGGAGACCAATACATTCGGAAAGCGAAATCGTGGACGAAACAAACTTGAGCGCGGCGCAGGACCTACTGAATATTTGAGGCACGTTGCTATTTCACGTCTCTTCCTCGACAACGTGAATCACATTCAAGCGTCTTGGCCAACAATGGGTATCAGTATTGCTCAGATGGCATTACTGGCGGGTGCTGATGATGCAGGATCGACAATGATGGAAGAGAATGTTGTCTCCGCTTCGGGTACCACAAAACTGAGTGCATCAGAATATGAACTACAACTTTCCATCAAGCGTGCTGGCTTTATTCCTGTTCGAAGAAACAGTGACTATGACCTTCTGGAAACTCCAGATGCGCTGGTCGATGCTCCTGACGTAATCTGCCAACCACCGTCTCATGCAGTTGAATTGGTGTAAAATACAACCCAGATTTCTGCTGCGATGTTTCTTCCACCCTTACTCGATTCTCCCGTCGGGTTGTATTCTTGGCCGTTGTACAATCCACGGTAAGTTAATTCATTGTTCTGTCCGTTCATATCGACCCATGATGTGATGTCGTAACTCCATTGTTTTACATCTTGACCAGCACACCATCCTGCACGTCCAAACGGCCACGAACCAAATTGGTTCGCTACAACTCCATTGTTGACCTCATTCTCACAGCCTGTATTTGAATACACAATTGGATGCCATTCGTATGTGTGGTGTGGGCCCAAGTAGTAGTGGTGCTGGTGATCGCAGAATTCTGCACAATTGGCATCATCCTTCTGGAAGCCATGACCCGTTATCGTCGCAACAATTTCGACTCGCGTCGTTTCACTCGGTACACTGAAATTTAGACTTCGTACATATCGACTTTCATTGTTGTAGGATCCATCGAATTGTCCACCTGTAAACCCGAACTCAGCATCAAACGCTCGCTCACCGCTTCCCCAATTGGAAAATAAGAATTTGATTGTTAAATCACCTTTGTTCGCTCCTTTGTATCGGAATCTTCGTTCTTGATCGTCTTCGAGCATGAACAAGTATGGGCTAATGTCGGTAAGCCAGCGCCCCTCTCGGCCGTATGTTGTGATCCATCGCATAAATTCTGTACCGCATACGGAGGAATTGTCAGCATCACAGATGTAGAGATGGGCAAGGTAATCCCACTCATGACATCCACCATAACTTCCATCGCTTTTCTGATACCGATTGCTTCGTTCTTCACAAGCATGCTCATGAAACACTTCAAGGGTGTCGTAGGAACTTAGATTCTCTGGTAGTGCAAACGTGGCATTGCGATATGAGTTATGGTTCGCACCCCATCCGCCTGAATGTCGCTCAAAATCATAGAGTGTGACAACTTCGATTCCTGAATCGTATTGTCGAATTTCAGGCTCAAACTCAGCGTTCCACTGGTGGGGTTCGTAAGTGTAGTGAAACGGATCGTTTGTCTGAGAAATCCATGCATAGATCGACCCCGTATCTCGTGCTCTCTGGAACCGATCAATGCCCATAAAGAATGGACTGTTGAAGTTGGAGATCATTTCACCGAGGCCTCCCTGAATGTTGCTTGCATCCATATCGATGTAGTGGATACGTCCGTCCCACTTCTCTTCTTCACTGGGATTCAAGCGTGCTTCAACATCGCTTTTCCTCGAAAGGATATCATTGTGATAAGATGAGTCGAACGATCCATAGAACAGGTGCGTGTTGTCTGGTAAATTCCGAATAAAGGTGCCTGGATTTGTTGACCAGGTTCCAGAATTCGAGTTGCCACTGCTATCAGTATACTTGAACATGAAAAGATAGACATCGGACCCAGTCCATTTGTTTTGGAATGTAAAGGTCCCATCGAGTGTTGGAACGGTGAACGTAGGAACGACATCCATGGGTCCCGTTACAGTAGTTCCAGAGGTCCATTGGACAGGTTTTTGCACAATTGCGCACCCATCCACATCGATTGACCATCGACTTGGACTGTTGGCGCATATGTCGACATTTGCGAATACACCATCTCCGTCAAGATCCGCACATCCAACCGCATTGACCTGGAGTCCGTTTGGAGTTCCTTCACATTCATCAACCAAATCGTTCACATTGTCTCCATCGGAATCACGCTCAACCGCAGCACAACCAAATTCGTCGACATCAATAGCACCGACTGGCGTGGTTGGACACAAATCAAGTGTCGCACCAGTAGCATTCACGTCGTTTACGCTATCGTTGTCATCGTCATCATCTTCGGTTGCATCATAACAACCGTCCATATCAAAATCCGTGATTTGTGTTCGTTCGTGTGCCCAATTTGACCGTCCTTTTGGACAAGCATCGGTTGTGTCATTTTCACCGTCGTTATCGTCATCATCGTCTTCGAGCAGGTCGTTGCATCCATCCTGGTCCCAATCATTGTAGAGATTTGCTGGCCAATTCACCTCTCCATCAAGACAAGCATCATTTTGGTCAAGAATACCATCTCCATCGTCATCGTCATCGTTTGTATCATCATGGCATCCGTCCTGATCTCTATCGTTCTCAAGGGTACTGGACCATCCGATTGGTGATGCACAGTTGTCATCTGAATCTGTTATTCCGTCATTGTCGTCATCAAGATCTTCGTCGTAGTCTCGACAACCATCCTGGTCTGCATCGCTTGGTAGATTTGAAGCCCAGCCGTCCGATTCTCCGAATCCATTCGGACAGTTATCAAGCGTATCGGTTATTCCATCACCGTCAGCATCATTGTTTGCCTCAATGATGATCGACACATTCCGCAAAGATTCGGTTTGTGTGTATTCTCCGCACGTCGCTGTAATGGCCACAGCAAACGATTCTGATCGTAAGTCCAAGTCGGTTAAAATTGATGTAAATGATCCATCGGATTGTATCACAAGTGCATTTGAAGTGATGGAATCATCCTCGTTTGGTACATCCATGTGTGCGATGCATGTATCCAAGCTTTGGTGCAAAATCTGACCTTGAAGTACCACCATTGATGATTCAACGACGATGTATTGAGGTGCAACAATTGATGTTGTTCCTTCATCTGGCACTGCAATATCAATGAAATTGGTTAATGGAATCGTATCACCACTGGAAGACACAATGTTCACGTCGACCACATAAATTCCTGGAGTGGTCGGTAACACAACAATGGAAACTGTGGTCATCCTTTGATTAACACTCCAGTCTGAGGGGTTGATTGAGATGTTATTCATACTCACATCGGCTTCAACGCTAAACGTACCTTCACCATCTGTATCAAGAAGGATGCTTAATTCAACAATTTCGCCAACATCACCGGTTGGTATATCTTTGTCCCAAGAAGCCGATATTTTGTATGGAATGATGACGACGTCATTTTCTTCTACTTCTTCGGTAGAATCTGCATCACCAAAGCATCCCGAGAGCATCAAGAACGAGAGGAAAATTGCAACAAACGACTGTTTGGCCATGTTGATTACATGTGCATGAAGAACATGAACCTAACGTTGCCCGATGTAGAGATGTTCAGTCCTTGGGTCACTGATCTCAAGACCCTCCAATCGTACAAGCTGATCTGGGAATTGAACACGAACAGGAGATACCCAAAGCAAAGGCATTTGGCTTTCACGCTTGATTTTTAGGATAAATTCCCAATGAATCCGATGAAGGTTGGAATTCACAGTTCCTGGCCAATGTTGTTCGGGAGGAGCTAATTCAAATGTACCATCTTCTTCAATCTCGGATTGTCCCCCTTGCGCTGAAAACCGCATAGGCCGTAAAAATACACCCCCTTGAATGTCCTGACGCTCAAGCGGAGCGTCTTCTCCACCTGCAGTCCCATCATCAAGACCTGCTTCCCAATGGTGCGGCAATGGCGTGGATAAGCCAATGGGCGGCTGGGAGGTCGCCGATGAGCTTGATATCTCGATCAATGCGTCCCTTGATGGAGGTAGAGTACCGACTTGCCAATGAACGGTCATTGATTTCCAATCAGGCAATCTTTCAGGCAGCCGTATTGTTCCTCTCAGTGGTTCGCCACTCACAATTGAATCTGCGAATTCAACAATCGGTTGTTGCAGAGGAGTTCTGAAAAAGTCTTGTTGGCGTTTCAAATCGATAAAGTTCGCAACAAGCCGCAAAGCAATTGGGAGTAACATAATTGGCACGACGATGATACTGAGAATAGGATAATCGAGGAGGCCAATTTGCATGCTTTTGGTACCAACACTCGGAATCCCGATTTCGCTCAAGAGTGGTTCGATAAACAAGTACACTAACGTACTCAGAAGAAGGATGACTGCAACATTGATCATGTCTCGTGCGTAACGATGTAAATTATTGGGAAGAATATACCAACCCCTTCGCTGTTGATTAACGAGCTCAACAAAAGGTCTCTCGTCTGTACGATTGGTGGTCGAACTCGGAAAAATCTCTCCGCTGTCGCTCCTTATCATTCGTTCGAGAACCCATCCCTCTTTGCTCTCAATTTTGTAGGATGGGAGATGCTTCATGACTTCTTCATCACTTAAATCACGTTCAAGGATTTTTTCAGAAACTGGTGCCGCATCGGCAATGATTCTCTTATCATCAAAAGGGGGGTATCGCACACGATGAAGAATTGTCCAACTCGACACTCTTTCACCTCAACTGAACAGGAGCTTAACACCCGCTTGTAACGCAAGTTTACGAAAAGCTGGAACTTTTTTCAGTAGTGCGAGGCCAAGTGGGACTGGTTTCTCGATGTCCCCGATTTTATTGATTAATGAAATGACTTCGGGTTTGGCAAAATTAGCAAAGTGAGCGTCGAGTTCCTCATCGGTACGTGTTGATACGAGAAGATCTCTCAGTGCTCGTGCTCTATCTTGCTCTTTCTTCATTTTCGGCCAAGATGATTTGGTAATCGATTTGAGATCCTTTTCTGAAAGTTGATTCAATTGCACACGTTGTACAAGGCGATCTGCAATGGAGGAAATTTGTTTGAACCCTGGGCCAAGGCCTCCACCTGTTGTTGGTTTTGCCATCCCAGCCGCATCTCCGATAACCATTACTCTATCTTTGAAAGGTCGACGAATCATTCCGGATGGCACTGGCCCACAGTAGCGTGCTGTTTCGGTTATGTTCTCAAACCTATCTTTCCAAAGGGGATGCTGAAGTAAATCATTGTAGCAATCAAGAACGGTCTTCCCATCGAGCATATCTGCTTTTGACCATAGACCAATTCGATGGGTGCCATTTCCAGAAGGAATTACCCATGCAAAAAATCCAGGGGCTATTTCAGACCCACTGTACATTTCTAACCATCGATGCTGGCCCTCGTATCCGACAACCTCGGTTTGGAAGCCAACCATCATTTCTTTTGGATGACCCATTTTGAAACGTCGTCGAACCCATGAATGTGCTCCATCGCAACCGATCAGGAGCTTTGATCGAAGTGTGGTCGTTTCTTTCGTTCGTTGATTAACGATTTGCACCTCGACTCCTTCGTCCAATACATCTGCAGAGATGGGTTGTGACTCAAGAAGCAAATCGGAACCCGCTTCCAAGCCTTGTTGAACAACGGTTTGATCAAATCGTTTTCTGCATACGACATAGGTCCTCAACTCACCTTCTCGACCAACGGGAACAAGTGTTCCTGATGGGCCGTGGATGAGGGCTCCATCGACATCTGCGACAACAGTGTCGTATGCTTCTACAGCGTCCATTGCACTTGGAGTAACAAGGCCTGCACATTGGAAAGGCCGCCCAACTTCGTTGTGTTCTTCTATCATAACGACGGAAAGACCACGCTCACAAAGTAAACGAGCGGTGTAACCTCCAACTGGACCAGCACCGATGATGATCACATCATAGTCGTAGTCCATGTGTAGTGACGATGGACCGAACTTCAAGAAGTTTCTTCTTCATCTACCGTTTAGCAAAGCGATAACCGACACGTTGATTCTTCTTGAGATAAAGAATTGCGGTGTACGGATTCCCAGTTTTTTTTGCAATCAAATCATCAAATGGACCAACTTCCCCTTTTTCGATGAGTTGCTTTGCTTCTTCTCTGGTGATTTCCCTCTTGGAAATTTCGCGAGGAATATCAATCTTGCAACCACTCGAACTGGTTTTTGGACGATAATGTGTTTCTGTTTCAAAGATTTCAACGCCGAATTTCGGGCAAACGGCCACAACTTCCGGATTCACTTCAAAACGTCGCGCATCTGCTGCAGCTTCACGAGGAGGGAATTCGAACCCAACCTTGTTTCCATCGAGCACGAGGTAGGCAGGGAATGGACGGCCACGTCGTGAAATGAAATCCTCAATCAATGGAGATTTGCCATCAACCAGAATTGACGTTGCTTCTTGTGGACTAATCTCTCGTTTGCATATCAGCTTGCCAACACCTGAGAATTTGCATTCTTCCTGATCGCATGCGTAATGCGTATCGGTTTCTCGAATTGTACCTTCACACTTCGGACATGGACAAATCGCTTGGTCTGAACTGTTGGCTCGGTTTCCTGTCGACTTGGACGAACTCACTTTTCCATCATCTGAGATGACGATTGAGGTCTCGTATGCTTCTCCATTTCGATTAAAGAAGCCGTGCAAATCGCTGATTTCTTTTTCTTCAAGCAGGCGTTTTGCGGTGGAGCGATCAAACCACCGTCCGCTGGTGTCTTTCCAAAAGACGAATGAGCAACCCTTGTCCTTTCCTTCATTCTTTTCACAGGTGTAGGACAGGGCTGTCTCGGTGACTTTTGATTCGCATTTGGGACAAATCCCGATGGACTCATCGCCTTCGAATAGCATACTTCGATCATGATCACGTACTCTGACCACCAAATCTGTGGTTTGTTTGATGATGGTATCCATGTACTTGGACGCTTCAAGTTCACCGTTCTGTACGGATCGTAGTGCCGATTCCATTTCACCAGTAAGTTCTGGTGAAGTGATCCACTCAACTGGTATTCGTCGAAGAATTTCGATGATGCGAATGCCATGAGGTGTTGCATTGAGCGCTCCAGATTGTTGCCTTGAGATGTACCCCCTGGATAGTAATTTTTCGATCGTATCTGCTCGTGTGGCAGGTGTTCCCAATCCCTTGCCGGACATGGCCTCGGCTAAATCTTCATCCTCGATGTCTTTCCCTGCTTTTTCCATCAATGATAAAAGTCGAGCTTCTTTGATTCGAGTTGGAGGTTTTGATTTCTCTTCTTTCCACTCATGAGAGGTGATACTTGCCTCAGGAGAATCAGCAACCACAGTTCCCCATCCTTCTGGGAAATTCAATGACTTCGGAACAACTTCTCTCCATCCCAAGTTGGTATAGTGTTGAGCTTCTTTGACGAATATTTCACCTTGTAAATCTGCAGTACGTTTTTGTTTCTCGATTGTTGCTTCGCCATACCACGAAGCGATGAAATTGCGAACAATCATGTTGTAGAGACGTTCCTCATCTTTGCCGAGCGGGCTGCTTGGTAGTTTCCCAGTTGGGATGATTGCGTAGTGATCGCTAACCTTCGCATCATTGAAATTTCTCGTAACATTTTGCAACCCTTTTTCAGTTAAGTGTTGAATGAATCCTTCCATTGCATCAATACCGCTCAAGTTTGAAAGCGTCTCATTGATTGTGGCCTTCATGTCCGTTGGAAGATAACGTGAATCCGTACGTGGATAGGTTGTCAATTTGTGGCGCTCATACAATGCTTGGGCAACATTCAGTGTTCGTTTTGCTGGCCATGAGAACTGGGAGTTTGCTTGACGTTGCAATGTTGTCAAATCGAAGTTGAGTGGTGGACGCTCCTTACTCGACGATACTTTTTGTGTGACGATGGCTTTCTGATTCGAATCAAGCAGCGTTTGAATACGTTCCTTTTCTTCAGCAGTGAGGATCCAATGGGGCTTTGTATCTTCATTTGATGAGCCACCCTCCCATCGACCTGTCCATTGGCTAGTTTCTCCTTCAAATTGAGCGGAAAGTACCCAAAAGGGAGTAGCAGAGTGTTGTAGAATCGAAATCTCGTGATCGACAAGCATTGCAAGTGTTGCAGTTTGTACTCGACCTAAAGAAACACGTTCTGTTCGCTTCTTCGGGAGGAACACTTCTGCGATTCTTGATCCATTCATTCCAATGAGCCAATCAGCGTAACTTCTACTATAGGCTGCATCCGCAAGATTTTGGTATTCATCCGATGATTTGCGTTCATCCCATGAGCGCTGAATCGCTTCCTTTGTCATGGATTGTAACCACATTCGTGTAACGGGTGATTTTGATTTGGAGTATCGATAAATGGTTTGGAAAATGAGTTCCCCCTCTCTGGCGGCGTCACAAGCATTGACGATTTCAGTAACCTCTTTGTTTGCCATCAATTTTTTGATTGCGGTCAGTTGCTTTCGCGTCGTTCCTGATTTTGGTTTGAATTCGAACTCGTCGGGAACGAACGGTAAATCTGCGGCAGTCTTTCTCCAATTCTTAAATTCTGGATTATAATCATCCATATATTTGAGTTCAAGCATGTGACCGACTGCCCACGTAACGATGATGTTATCGCCCAACCAGTGTGTTGCTTCCTTTTTGTTGATGTTGAGCATTCGAGCGATGTCTTCAGCCACACTCGGTTTCTCAGCCAGAACAACAATGCTCATGTTTTCAATGCGTTTGTCGACAATACTTGAAGGCTCGCCAAACTTCAAATTAAACAGATAACATATGTTATCTGAAAATATTGCTTCAATTTTTTATTCGTTGTCGATGAGCGGATTCATCCCACTCTTCCTCTTCGTCTCGATATCCGCAACCACTGCATCCAGGATATCCTGCAAGAAGTAATTCCGAACACATTTGAATCAATTGGTCAAGGAGTTCACTCGTGCTGTAGGGAAGCCATAGGGTTTCAATCGAGCTGGGTTCATGTTCGGTAAATGCAAGCACGGCACGTCCACCCTGTTTGACCGAAAATACGCCTTGGTTGACTGTAGGAAAATGCAATCGTTGCGGCATGGAATCGCCAATGTTGAGGATCAATCGCTGCCAATTGGTCAGATTACGCTCTGGGACTTTGATGTCCAAATCGTGTTCTGTGAGGATTCGACGACCTGCCTCTCGCAAAGCAAGCCAACGTGATGAATTCTCCTCCATGTGCCCTCCAAGAAGCACAAGCCTTGAAGGATATCGGTTCAAGGACAAAGCATGGGGAGGGTTTTCCGCTGGTTTTCAAGGCCAATTTTGGCTGTTCAGGATTCAGAAAAAGCCCACGCACGCTCCTTATTGATGCTACGCTTTGCCTCATCCAATCCTCTGTTTCGAGCCATGCTCCGACTTCTCTACAAGCCAAAGAAGAAGTTGGCCACCAACTGCTTCGGTATCGAATTTAATCATCCGTTTGGATTGGCAGCAGGAATGGATAAGCGAGCAGAAGCCCTTCGAGGGTGGGAATCCATCGGACTTGCATTTTCTGAAATAGGTGGTGTGACGATGCTTGAACAATCTGGTAACCCAAAACCGAGAATGTTTCGACATGGTGGAGATCGAGCCTTAGTTAATCGAATGGGCTTCAACAATCCTGGTAGTGAAAACATCCTAAAGACGCTGAAAAAATCTGGCTCTCAATCAATTCCGATTTGGGCCAATTTAGGAAAATCAAAACGAACACCCCTTGAAGAAGCTAGGACAGATTATGCTACGTCATTTCAACGTCTATGGCCGTACATCGATATCGCAGTTGTCAACGTGTCGTCACCGAATACGCCAGGTTTGAGGGACTTGCAACACGGAGATTTCCTCAAGGACATCCTTGAAGCTTGCATCGATGTCAATCAACAGTTGGCTTCTGAATTGAACTCCGATCTGAAACCCATTTTGATCAAGGTGGCGCCAGACCTATCCATAGAGGAGCTTGAGGCTATTCTCGATGTGGCACTTGCCTGCGAAATCGACGGAATTGTGGCTACGAATACAACCGTATCACGCCCGAATCAATCTCATGCCGTTTACAACGAACAGGGCGGATGTTCCGGTTTGCCGTTAAAAGAACAGAGCACGGAAATGATTCGCCACGTCTATTCCTATACGAATGGTAACCTACCAATCGTGGGTGTGGGTGGCATCATGAATGCTGATGATGCATGGGAAAAAATACTAGCGGGAGCGACCTTGCTTCAAGCCTATGCAGGATTTGTGTTTGAAGGACCTGGATTAACGAAAGCGATCGTTCATGGTTTACATAAAAAACTCAAGGCATCTGAATTTGCAACAATTGCAGACGCTGTTGGTGCTGACCATCGTCGATAATGACGAGCAGATGTTGAAATATGGCTGATGATTGGACGAAGGTGATACAATGCTCTCTTATCGTAATCGTCTGCTTCTGATAGGAAGCGTCGTTACGATTGCAGTTCTTGGGACAATTTTCCTACAAGCTCCTGAGCCAACCCTCACTGTCGACGAGTTGCTGGACAACAAATCAGAACATATGGATGGTCAAGTGGCGGTGCGTGGTGAAATACGAGATGGGAGTATCAACGAGACATCCATGACGTTCGTTCTTGAAGGAACTGAATTCGATCTTCTTATTGACTACTCAAATGCGGGATCAATTTCCAATGGATTAGGAGATAATCGCACAGTCTATGCTGAGGGACTCTTTCGATTATCCGATGGTTCCTACGTTGTAGAAGCCGATGTTATCAAGACATCATGTCCTTCAAAATATGAGGAAGAAGTCTGAAATTCTCCATCGTTTGATTGAAATAGAGCCTGTTGTAGCACCATCTGGGATAGGCGGGGAGCTAGGCGTACCCTTTACCACAAATCGTCTTCATGGTGGGCTGAATGCCTTGGGGCGGCGAAAGCGGCTCATGGGTTCCTGCATGCGGACGTCGATGTCTCGCCCCCACATGATCCGGGTGTTGTGAACCGTTTCCGGAGGGAAACGGGAATCAAATAACCGGGGGAACAGGTCAGGCCGGGAACGGAGCATCCCTACCTGGGGCCATGGGTGCTGTGGGGAACCGGGACGGAGGAAGTGTGCAGATACGGCCTGTGAGAACGAGCGTCCACCCAAGGATTCCCACCTATATGTCAAACACGACATCGCTGTACCAACCCGGTCCTTCGAACGATGGAACATTTTCCCATGGAGATTCAACAACCTCTTGTTCACCTACCTTGGTGACCATCAAATCTTGACGGGTTACGGCTTTGATTTCGACTTCCCTATCGACAATGTCGGATGGAATCCAACGAACCTGTGCTTCAAGAATTAATGCATCTTTGTTCTCCTGAATTTTGACGGAACTATCGACCAACCATTTTTCTTCGACCTGATCCATGAACAGAATTTCTTCAAGCCATTGAACCATTAGTAATCCATCTGAATCATCATGCACCGGGACTTGAACATTCCAAACCGCTGCGTGGTGGATTGAATCACTCGGTATCCCATCTGCCATCAGATATGCTTGCATTCCAAGAGCAGTTTCTTCAAACAATCTCGCTCGAGATGCAGCAAATGAACGCAAACCAACATCTGCTGTAGTTGGCCTTGGCCACGAACTCACAACTGTCACCTCATCGTTTGGAAACTTGAAGTGACCATGCGATATCACCGATTCGAGCAATCATATCGTCCAATCGCAAAACAAATCTGTCCGTGCGGTCTGCAATCAAAATGCACTCGCTTGCAGCATTCGCAAGTTGTGCAGTTTCTTCAACAGACAAATCGAGTGTAATCGCAGTGGCTACTGCAACTGCAGCAGCATCGATCAGTCCAATCATTTGACGAATTTCTTCAAGCATGCATTGGACGTGTACGGTCTCATCTTCTCTGGAATGAATTGTAACGCCATCCTGTCCTTCAAGAATAAGGAGGTGTTTCCAATCGTTGTTCTCGAGAAGCATCATTGCGGCTTCAGAACCAGTCGCTGCACCCAGACGACGACGCATCAATTCCAATCCTTTGGATTGAAACAGAACCCAATCAACGCCATGCGTTCGATGAAGTCCGGTCAACTTAGGATCGGCAATAATCGGAACATTGTGTTCCTTTGCTGCCGCTATGAGTCGCTCTGCACCTTGATCATCCAAGACTCCTAGCCCATAATCGGAAAGAATGAGGCATGATGAGTTCGGTATGGATTCAATCGTCCGATCGATGAGGCTCTTCAACGCTGCCGATGGTATCGGATCATCATCTTCAATGTCCCATCGAAGCAACAGTTGCTCTCCTTTAACCAATCCTTCTCTTGCGCCCAATAGCCGTGTTTTGACAGTTGTTGTTCGGTCTTCAAGTACAGCTATTCCCGATGTATCAACGCCTTCTTCCTCCAACATTTCAAGAATTAAAACACCAGAATCATCGTCACCGACAACGCCATGGAGATGACTCTTCAATCCGAGTGAATCGAGTCCTCGTGCAACGTGCGCAGCTGCTCCCACGTCAACATCTCGTGAGATTTCTTTGAGCACAGGAACAGGCGCTCTCGAATTGAGGTTGTTTGCAAATCCATGGATGTAGCAGTCCATCATAACATCCCCTACGAGCAACACCCGAGATGGCTTTATGTTCTTCAGTCCTCGTTCCAATTTTTTCAAGGCGTCGTGGACTTTCACGTCATCATCGCTCATACCCATATTCATCCCTCTATTCCATCTTGTAGTTCAGCGAGTAGCATCGCATGGTCTTGTTCATCGACCCCAGTTTCTTTCCGTAGCGTTTCAAGCATTGCCGATTCATCGGTTGTGATAATGCCATCAATTAATGCAGTTTCTAACACGGAACGATACGCCTCTAGTTCGGGCGTGATGTACGGTTGTTGTTGAGCCTGTTGGAGAATTCGGTCATGAGTTTCCCCGTCAATGTCGAATGCAATTTGGACTGTTTTTAGCAACGCTTCTTCCTCTTCATGAATAACACCATCAACCAGTGCTTGTCGCAACATATCGAGATAGATCTCTTCCGGTGGCGGGACATCAATCTCTCGTCGTGCTTCATTCGATAATCGCCGGACCCGATCTGGATGCATACCCAGGAAATCAACGACTTCATTGAGCAACAATTGTTCGTCCTTGGTAATTCGACCATCTTGCCACGCACGTGCGAACAGGCGACGAACCAATGCTTCACCTGCTTGAGCATCCAACGAGGCTGAACCTTCAGGATGTGATACTGGGGACATGACCGGTTTTGAATGGACAACAAAATGCTCATCGATATGGGCAAGGGTTTCCAAGGTATCCTGTGAACTTGTTAAGATTGATTCCAATAGAACGGTTTGTCCATCCTTCTGGACTGGACTTGATTTGATGTTCATGAGAATGGACTGGGCACGCTCACGCCCTTCAGTGGTCAGTGAGTACACCCGACGGCGTTGACGTGCGCCGGGGACGTGTCGACTTGTTGTATTGAGGAAGGACTGCCCTTCAAGTCGTTTCAACGTGCGTGGTACGTGTTTTCTCTGCACATGGACTGCTGCGGAGATACCAGCTTGTGTCAATTCCATAGGAGCTTCCCAATTATTTTCAGGAAGTTGATGGTCGAGCAGGTGGAGCAGTGTCCGCTCTTCGGTGGTGAGTGTTCCTAAGAAACCGCTAACCATGACGCTCCCTACAACGTTGTCATGAAGGTAGTCCTTAGGACAATCGGTCATCGACGCAACAATATGGGGGGAATATCAGGAGGAAACATGGTCCGACAACGTCGAAAGTTCAAGCCAAGGGCAAGAACTTCTCGAGATTTGGATTTGGAATCCATTGGGCCTAGTAATCAACAGAGAATTCAACCACCGATTGAAGAGGACGGCCTTTGGAAAATCATGCCACCGCTTTCGACGAGGTTGTATGAAAAGAGCGCTCTTGGTCGTCGTTGCGACGATGGTTCGATTGTATTGACAGCATCCGAAGTGCTGTTCTGTCATTGGCATCGTCATGTCCCTCTTCCAAGCGAGGATTGGTTGGAATCTGAAATTAGCAACAATCCTCGACTAATTTACGAAGCCATCATCATGGATGTTGGAAGGAATGGAGGCGAAATGATCGTTCCGTCAATGCATCGACCTGAAAGTGGGCAACTTGCTTGGGGAATACGCTGGCATCGCGACCGCAACCACATGAACGAAAAGCATCAAGCATCAGTAGCCTTTGCAACGACGCATGATAAGTTGCATTGGGAGTCTCTCCTAATATGGTGCAAGGATTCCATGGACTCCAATCTTGATGCTGAGTTGTTCGTTATTGATGATGAGCTTGATGTTACCATGTACAAAATTGATTTGATTCATCCGCAGGGTGATTTACAGAGTTGGAGTCACCTTTCGATAGAAGAACAAGAGGAGTTTTTGGATAATTGGAAACAGAGAACGCCAACTGAATCCGGTAGTTATGTGCGTCATGATGCACCTTGGAATTGGAATCAAATTGGAATCGAACATATGTCTGGCCGTGTTCTTCGAAAAGAAGAAGATCGATACATCCAGCAAATACTTGCAAACGAAGAGAATCCCACATCCGATTCGCTTCTGATGGATGACTTGCTTAATCGTGGTTTGCTACTCCGACCTGGATTCAAATACGGTTGTCGTTGGAGAGTTTACGATGGAGATTTGAATGAATCTCACGCACCGTGGCTTGTTCAACCAATGATTGAGTCGGCTACAACTTGGGAGGGTGTTTGTCTTAGTGTGCGACTTGCAGAAGGCGTTCACAAACAATGGGTTTGTGCAATAAATGATAGCGAAGATTGGAAGTATCTCCGCATTCAACGATGGCTACCTGGGAAGAACTCCTCCACGGATTCAAATTGATTGCCGGATTGGGTTTCGACAATCTTTTCCTTTGACACCAGTGACATCGCAAACCAAGCTGCAAAAACCAAGAAAAAGATGCACAACACAAGTGCTTGGTTACCAAGGACATCGAGGTCGCCCCTGTCTGTGGCTTTCAATTCAACATCGATTACCCACTGCTCTCCATTGAAGGATTCGAGATGAATAGTACCCAACACAATCATATTCTCTTGCAACAGTCCATTTGGGTTAATCTGAAGGAGAATGGTACCATTTCCATTATCAACTTT
>CEQX01157090.1_pt1 | contig 58292 bp, 55 predicted proteins | sample 356261 | NCBI WGS metagenome assembly CEQX01 (sample SAMEA2621076, study PRJEB7988) | marine metagenome | isolation source: saline water (ENVO:00002010), including | reverse complement strand
TATTTAGTTCTTTTCTTGTTTTACTTCGAAAAGCAATTTCCGTATTTTCAAAAGAAAGTGGTTTCATTTAATTTTTTGACATATCATTAGCCCATCTCTAATTGGCATCAAAATATTTTCTACTCTTTCTGAAGTTTGAATAAGGTTATTGAATTCTTTGATCGCCTTTGTTTCTTGATCTTTTTCATTAACATCTTCTACAACCTTTCCACTCCATAGTACGTTGTCAGCAATAATAAAGCCGCCTATTGGTATTTTTTCTATAACTATTTCAAAATAATTGCTATAGTTTTCTTTATCAGCATCAATAAATACCAAATCAAAATCATCTTTAATATTTGGAATGATTTTTAAAGCATTACCAACATGTTGAATTATATTTTTTGATATTCCTGCCTTTTTGAAGTAAATTGATGACATTAATTTCAACTCTTCATTAATATCAATAGTGTGTAATTTACCCCCTTTTTTCAGTCCTTCAGAAAGACATATAGCAGAGTATCCTGTATACGTGCCAATTTCTAAAATATATTTTGGTTTAATCATTTTACTAAACATACTTAATGCACGACCTTGAAGGTGCCCTGATAGCATTCGAGGAATTAGGACTTTTGCCCAAGTTTCTCTGTTTAATTCAGCTAATACAAAATTTTCTTTTTGAGTATGATTACGTACGTATTGCTCTATTTTTTCAGGTAAAAACTCCACTATACTTTATATATCAGACAAGATAAATTATCTAAGTTAAACACTTCATTCGCTACCTCTAAAAGTTGTTTAGAGTTGATGGCTTCAATTTTATTTTTCACAGATTCAAAGGTATCAACTTTATTATAAAGAAGCATACTTTTTCCCATTCCTAACATCAAATTTACTTCACTTTCTTGTCCAATTGCAATTTGTCCAATGAGCTGTTGTTTAGCTTTTTTTAGTTGAAGTGTGCCCAAAGGTTTTTGACAAAATTTAACAAGTTCTTTTTTTGTAAGCTTAATGCTCTTTTTTATCTTATCGTTATCTGATGCTAAATAGATGGAAAATATACCTGTATCACTATACGGAGTGTAATTAGATTCTATAGAATAGGTAAAGCCATATTTTTCACGAATAGCAAGATTCAGCCTTGAATTCATTCCTGGTCCACCTAAAATATTATTAAGTAAAATCATCGCTGTTTTTTTAGGGTGGTTGATACCATAAGCCTCAACACCTAGCATACAATGAGCTTGAAAACCATTTCTTTTTATTTCAATTTCTTTTTTGAGGTAATTAGAAAATGGTTCCTCTTCCCTTTTTAAATTACTTTTGGGTAAATCTTCGAAATGATTTTCAATCGTCTTTATTAGTTTATTCATACTTATATTACCTACTGAACTTATTATAATTTCATTGGTTAGATAATTTTTCTGAATAAATTTTTCAATCATAGTTTTGTTAAACGATTGAATGTGTTGAGGCGTACCTAAAATATTTCTTCCAAGTGGATGGTTGCTAAATACTTGTTCTTCAAACTCATCAAATATGAGTTCTGAAGGATTATCCTTATAATAATTAATCTCATCTAGAACTACTATTTTCTCTTTCTCTATTTCTTTTTTTGGAAAGATCGAACTAAAGGTAATATCACTTAATAACTCTAATGCTCTATTGTAATACTCAGGCATAAACGATGAGTATATACATGTCTCTTCTTTAGTAGTAAAGGCATTAAGCTCTCCGCCAACATCTTCCATTCTACTCAATATGTGGTAGGCTTTTCTTTTAGATGTTCCTTTAAAAATAACGTGTTCTATAAAATGGGCTAGTCCTTGTTCTTTATCAGATTCATTCCGAGAACCTCCTTTTATAATAATGCCACAATGAGCTACTGCACTAAAGGTCTTTTTGTGGACAATTCTAATGCCATTTTTTAATTGATGATGATAAAAGCTCATTTTATTTAAGTAAGTTTCAATAAAAAAAACTCGAATGGTTAAACCATTCGAGTTTTTATAAAATAAGATAAATTTTATCTAGATGCTTTTGTGTTTGTTTTACAGCATCCTTGTTTTTTCTTATCGCAATCTGCAACTTTTTTACCTGTCTTTGAGCAACATGCATCGCCCTTAGAACATTTTTTCGATGTAGATTCTTTTACTTTATCTTTAGAACAACTTGATTTTTTTTCTGAACAGGAAGACTTGGCTTCTGTTTTATTGTCAGCTTTAGCGTCTTTACTACAACATTTTTTTGCTTTGTCATCAGAACACTTTTTTACTGTTTTCTCAACTTTTACATTTTCGGTTTTTTCATTTGTGTTCTGTGCAACTACAGTGTTACATAGAAAACCTATGAGTAATACTAATAATAACTTCTTCATTTGTGATTGTTTTGTTTATTCGAAGGTACGAATTATTAATTAATAACTAGCAATTATAGTTTTATTTCCTTTAACTACTTGATTGAGTTCTACTTCAATTTTAGTGCCTAAAGGAAAAAATAAATCTACTCTTGAGCCAAATTTTATAAATCCAAAATCTTCACCTTTATTAGCGATATCATTTTCCTTAGAATACATAACGATTCTACGAGCTAGAGCTCCTGCTATTTGTCTAAATAGCACGGCTATTTTGTCGTTTTCAACTACTACTGTAGTACGTTCATTTTTAGTTGAAGACTTGGGGTGCCAGGCTACTAAATATTTGCCAGGATGATATTTTGCATACTGTACTTTACCATTTATCGGATATCTATTAACATGGACATTAATTGGTGACATAAAAATGGATACTTGAAGACGCTTGTCTTTAAAGTATTCTGTTTCTTCGACTTCTTCAATAACTACAACTTTTCCGTCTGCTGGTGCTACGACTTCATTTTCTAATGCAGTGACTTTTCTTATTGGATTTCTAAAAAATTGTAGGATTAAGAAAAAGAAAATTATAGAAGCTATATGTGTAATAGTATTAAGCCATTCTATGCCAAAATAGGCAATAGCATAGTTTAAACCTAAGAGTATTATAATTGTAGTGAGAATAATTCTGTATCCTTCTTTGTGAATGAGTTTCATAAAATGAAAAATTTGAAAATATAAACTATTGGTATAACAAATAATACACTGTCAAAACGATCTAAAACACCGCCATGACCAGGTAGTATATTGCCGCTATCTTTGATGTTGGCTGAACGTTTTAGCTTAGACTCTATCAAGTCTCCTATTACTGAACCTAAAAATACTAGTACTCCAAATACTACCCACATGTAAATGTTCATAATAGGTAAAAATTGATATAAAAAACATGATCCTGCAATGCATAGTATTAAGCTTCCGCCAACACCTTCCCATGTTTTTTTTGGTGAGATACGTTCAAAAAATTTATGTTTTCCAAAATTAATCCCAACAATATAACCGCCAACATCACTAAGCCACACTAATATAAACATGCCTAGAGTTAAATTATAATTATATTGATTGTATGAGTCAAAAGCTAAAAATGTCAGTAATGATAGTGGCAACGCAATATAAATTACTCCAAAAATTGTAGATCCAATATTAGGCAAACTATTTTTTTTATTTTTAAAAATTTCCACAGCAAATAATAGAAATGTTAAGCCCAAAATTAGAATTAATGTTATGAAGCTCATTTTTTTATTTACATTTACTAAATATGAAGAAACATATAGGCCTATAGAAATAACAAATCCTAGAAATTTTTGAGGTTTTATGTCTTTTTTTTCTGTTAATTCATAAAATTCTTTGAGACCTATTACTAAAACTATAAAGAAAAAGATATAGAAAGTATAATAGTTGATTACAAGACTTGCTATTAATGCAAGTCCATAAAGTAAACCAGTAATGGTTCTAGTAATTAAATTACTTTTCGACATTGTTTAATATTTCTTGAGCTCTTTCAAAATCAGATGCTAAAACTTTAAGTTCTGCTTCACCAAAGTTTAAGTAAGATGAATCTATTTTGTTGATGATTACGGCGTGAATTTTATTTTGCGACAATTTGCCTTTTATGAGATTGAGTTTGTAAAGTTTACTTGTCTTAACTAGCGTTGTCCACTTGTTTTGATTCATCTTTTTTAGATTTAGCTTTTCTTTTTTTCGCTTTAGGTTTTTCTTCCTTGATTTCTTCTTTGTCCCATGGTCGTGGTCCAAATATAGCTAGTAAATCCTCTTTAAAGATAACCTCTTTATCTAAAAGTAATTCAGCGAGTTTAGTGAGTTTGCTTTTGTGTTTTTCTAGCAGCTTTATAGTTTTTTGATAACAATCTTCTACAAGTTTACTTACTTCATCGTCTATCAGTTTTGCTGTTGATTCGCTATAAGGTTTGTTGAAGCTTTCTCTTCCACTTGAGTCATAAAAACTAATATTTCCGATCTTGTCACTAAGCCCATATACAGAAACCATTGAATAGGCTTGTTTAGTAACTTTTTCTAAATCACTTAGCGCGCCGGTAGAAACTTTACCAAAAATAATTTTTTCAGCAGCTCTTCCTCCAAGCGCGGCACAAATTTCGTGCCTAAGTTGTTCCGTTGTTGTAAGTTGCCTTTCTTCAGGTAAATACCAAGCTGCACCAAGGGATCTTCCTCTAGGAACAATAGTTACCTTAACAAGTGGTGAAGCATACTGCATAAACCAACTTACTGTGGCATGCCCAGCTTCATGAAAAGCAACCGTTCTCTTTTCATCTTTAGAAATAATTTTATTTTTCTTTTCTAGACCGCCAATTATTCTATCAACTGCATCAAGAAAATCTTGCTTTTCAACTATTTTTTTATTTTTTCTAGCAGCTATTAATGCTGATTCATTACAAACATTAGCAATGTCAGCTCCTGAAAAACCTGGAGTTTGTTTAGATAAAAAGTCAATATCAACATCTTTTGCTAGTGTTAATGGTTTCACATGAACGTCGAAAATAGCTCTTCTTTCGTTCAAATCTGGTAAATCTACAAAAATTTGTCTGTCAAATCGACCAGCTCTTAATAGTGCTCTGTCTAAAACATCTGCTCTATTTGTAGCACCTATGACGATAACACCTGAATTTGTTCCAAAACCATCCATCTCAGTCAATAATTGATTTAGAGTATTTTCTCTTTCATCATTACCGCCAGTTATATTACTTTTACCTCTAGCTCTTCCAATTGCATCAATTTCATCAATAAAAATTATTGAAGGTGATTTTTCTTTAGCTTGTTTAAATAAATCTCTTACTCTAGAAGCACCTACTCCAACAAACATTTCTACGAAATCAGAACCAGAAAGTGAAAAGAATGGAACTTGTGCTTCTCCTGCAACAGCTTTTGCTAATAAGGTTTTGCCTGTGCCTGGTGGACCTACTAATAAGGCACCTCTTGGGATTTTGCCTCCTAAAGCAGTATATTTTTTTGGATTTTTTAGAAAATCTACAATTTCTTCAACTTCCTCTTTAGCCCCCTCTAAACCAGCAACATCTTTAAATGATACATTAACTTTAGTTTTGTCAAATAAAGTTGCTTTTGATTTGCCAATATTAAATATTTGACCTCCTGGTCCACCAGACCCTCCACTCATTCTTCTCATAAAAAATATCCATATGGCGATCATAATGAGTATTGGAAAGATCCAACTAAAAGCATCTCCAATAACATCTTTTTTTGTTGTGTATTTTATTTCTATTCGTTCTTTTTCTTGAAAATCCTTTTGCGCTTCTTTCAATTTTTCCTCAAGATTATCAGGTGAAGAAATTTGAAAAAAGTAATGCGGTCCTTCATTTATAGAATTTCCAAAAGATTTTTTTCTAACATCTTCATATTTTTCTCGTTTAAGAAACTCTTTTTTGATGTAAATTTGAGCTATATCTCTATTAACAACTACAATTTTATCTACTTCTTTATTTTGTAGCATTTTTCTGTTAAACTCTTGCCAGGAGGTCTCTGATGTTGTATTCACATTTAAAATTTGAATGCCAAAAAATAGTATAGCTATAATGGCGTAAATCCAATAAAAATTGAACTTAATCCCTTTAGGTTCTTCTTTTTTATTTTTCATTTTTTATCCAGTTTCTTTAATAAACTCAATGTTAGCATCTCCCCATAATTTTTCAATTTTATAATAGTCTCTAATTTCTTTTTGGAAGATATGAACAACTACATTTCCATAATCTAAAAGTATCCAATCACCATTTGTTAATCCTTCTTTTTGCCAAGGTTTTTCCTTGATTGAAAGTAATGTTTCTTCTATGACTGACTCTGCAATAGCTGATGAGTGTGTGTTAGAAGTACTATGGCATACAATAAAAAAATCACAGATAGATACTTCAATATTTCTTAAATCTAGACTCACTATTTCTTTAGCTTTTACTTCCTGCATTCCTTTTATAATTACACTTGAAAGAATTTCAGATGTATTGAGCACTTTATTTATTTTCATTAAAAAAAAAGAAATTGTGGTTTTATTATGGGGCAAAAATACAGAATTTTATCCGTTAATTTGTTTTATGAATCGCTTGTTTATTCCACAAAAAATAATTGAACTTTCATCAATTGACTCAACAAATAGTTATTTAGTTAATTTATCTCAAAATATTGAATTAGACGAAGGTACTATTGTTATAGCATATGAACAAACAAAAGGTAAAGGTCAAAGAAAAAATTCTTGGTCATCTGAGCCTAGTAAGTCATTGTGTATTAGTCTGTTGCTTAGGCCACGCATAAATGTTAGTCAACAATTTTTATTTAATAAATTTATTTCTTTGTCATTATGTCAAGCACTTGCCGAATATGATATACCTGCAGTTATAAAATGGCCAAATGATATTCTTATTGAAACCAAAAAGATAGCAGGAATACTTATTGAAAACTCAATTCGATCTAATGAAATTGAAAAAAGTATTGTTGGTATTGGAGTAAATATTAGTAATAATATTTCACATTTGCCTTATGCTACAACTTTAAAAAATCATTTAAAAATCACGCCAAGCCTAAATGAATTAATAAAGATTATTTGTGTGAGGATTGAAGTTAATTATGAATTATTAAAGAAAAATCCAAGCTTAATTAATAAGCTTTACCATAATAATCTATTTAAAATTGGTGAACTACAAAAATTTTCTGTGAATGGAGAGTTTTTTGATGGAATTATAAATTCAGTAAACGAGAAAGGTCAACTAGTTGTTGAAGTTAATAATGGTTTAAATTACTATATAACGGGGAAGATAAAATTTATTATTTAATTTCTTTTAGTTTTCTAGCTAGAAGGTTTAAAAAATTACCTAAAGGTTTAGCTAACATCATTTTCATCATTGAATTTAGTTCTGCTTCAAAATGAAATTGGGCTACGCATTGTGTTTCATTTATATTTTTCAAAGAACATAATAAGTTAAAAGGTAGCTTTCCATCTTCATTTTTCATTTTAACACTAGAATATGGTTTTCTTTCAAATATTTTAAGTTTTACAGTTGGCATACCTTGAATACTAAATGAGCAGCTATCTTGCGTAATCTTGATGTCTTCGACTTGAGACGGCATTAAAGAAGCAAAGTTGGTAAAATCGCTAATGAAGTTAAAAACTTCTTTATTTGATTTATTGATTGTAACGGTTTGACTTTCTATTAAACTCATTTATTCCAAATTGATGGGTCTTCTCGCCATTCTTTTAGCATTTTAACATCATTCTTTGAGATATATTTTGTCTCTAAAGCTTTGTCAATTAAAATATCATAATCACCAAGTGTGAATAATTCGCAATTTGCTTCTTCAAAACTTTTTTTAGCGTGTTCAAAGCCATAGCTAAATATTGCTCCCATTCCATTTACCTTTAAGCCACTATCTCTTAATGCTTGAACAGCAGCTAAACTACTTTTGCCACTACTTATTAAATCTTCAATAACAACAACTGATTGCCCGCTTTCCCATTTGCCTTCGATAAGATTTTTACGACCATGTTCTTTAGCTGATGCTCTTACATAAACAAATGGAACTCCTAATTCTTGAGCAACTAAAACACCATGTGCAATAGCTCCTGTGGCTACCCCGGCAATTACATCAGGCTTACCATATCTTGAGATAACTCCTTCTACCAAATGTTGACGTATAAAGGTTCTTACCTCAGAATGAGAAAGGCTAATTCTATTATCGCAGTATATAGGAGAGTTCCAACCAGAAGCCCATACAAATGGATCTTCAGTATTGATAATAATAGCTTTGATTTGCAATAATGATTTTGCAACTTGCTTAGCTGTTTCAATATCTAAAATCATAGCGCTAATGTATGAAGTTTTTATATATCATCATTCCTTAATTTTATCAAATTCTAATGCCAAACCTTCATATACCCAATTTGATTATAATGAATCGTTTAATTGGGCTGATTTTATAAATAACATTCCTGAAAAAGGTGCTTTAAAATTATGGATTAAATCTAATGATATTGAGTTATCTTGGCTTAGCTTTAAAGCTGAGTTTGAATTTATTGTAGCTGCTGGTGGTTTAGTCAAAAAAAACCATAATTATCTATTCATATATAGAAATGGCAAATGGGATTTGCCAAAGGGGAAATTAGAAGATAATGAAGATGTTGTTGAATGTGCCGAAAGAGAAGTTAAGGAAGAGTGTGGTATAAAGGACTTAATCATTGTGCAAAAGCTTATTCAAACTTATCATACATATTATATTAATGGTAAAATGATGCTAAAAGAAACTCACTGGTATCTAATGAATTCTTCTTATTCGGGAGAATTTGTGCCGCAAATAGAGGAGGGAATAGAAAAAGTAGAGTGGAGAAGTAAAGACGATATTCCTGAATTGATGAAAAATTCTTTTTCTAGTATTAAAAAAGTAATTTATTCGGAAATAAATTAAAGTTTGATTTCTTCTGGAATGAATTGACTAACATCGCCTCCATTTTTGATAATATCCCTTACTAATGTTGAGCTTATATGTGAGTATTTAGCTTCTGTTATAAGAAATACAGTTTCTATATTATTTTGCATTGAATGATTCATTTGTGCAATTCCTTTTTCATATTTAAAATCATGAGAGTTTCTAAGTCCCCTAAGAATATAATTAGCATTTACTTTGATGCAATGGTCAATAGTAAGTCCTTCATACATAGTAACTTTTACTTTTTTTTCTTTTGAGAATACATTTTTAACCCATTGAACTTTCTCATTAATTGAAAAGCAATCATTTTTTGAAGAATTGATTCCTATACTAATTACTATTTCGTCGAATAATGGTAATGCTCTATTTACAATCGATTGATGTCCTTTAGTAAAAGGTGAAAATGAGCCTGGAAAAACTGCTATTTTTTTACTCATGCGCTAAAGTTAAAAAAACTAAACATTACTCTACCATATTGACGAATATTTTTAAAATGATCAGAATTACTAAAGTTAGTTTTTTTGTCATGTTCAATTACTAAAATTCCCTTATTTTCTAATATTTTTTGTGAGAAAATAAGCTTAGGAATATCCTTAATATTGTCTAAATCATAGGGGGGATCAGCATAAATAAAATTATATTTATGCTTGGTAGTTTTAATAAATCTAAATGTATCAGATCTAATAACTTTGTGTTTTAAGTCTAATTCTTTATTCATTTTTCTAATAAATTGAATGCAATTAAAATTAATATCAATAGAAGTTATGTCAGTACATCCTCTAGAGGCAAATTCGAAGCCAATGTTGCCTGATCCAGCAAAAAGATCTAAAAGTTTAATTTCATTAAAATTAATGTTGTTGCTTAAAATGTTAAATAGACTTTCTTTAGCGAAATTTGTGGTAGGTCTAATAGGTAATCCTTTTGGTGCTATTATGAATTTACCTTTGTATTTTCCACTAATTATTCGCACAGGTGTTGGTGTAAAAGTGTATAATATTCGTGTTCCAAGAGTGAATTAATATTTGGACTTAAATTGACAATTCGTTTCGCAAATTTTATATGTCTTATATACTTGTAGGTTAGATCATATAATTCGGAATCTTTTTTTACATCGCCCATAAATTCTAATTGTAGGTATTCAGTATTAATCTCTAATTGTTCGCAAACGAATAATATAAAATAGATGCAATCAAGTGCTGTCTTAAATTCAAATATATTGAAAAATAAAAGTTTTGAATTATCAATAACGGTTATGTGCATCTGCATATAATCAATATTGACAATCATAGTTTTGCCATCATTATTTTTATATTTTGCTAGTATATTGGGCAGATATATAGAGCTAAAATGTTTGACTTTACTTTTAGGAAAAAATGTTGTTATAATGTCCTGCTCAGGTATGCTTATTGCATATATAATATGGCTTTCTATTGGTTTGACTTCATCAGATAAATGATCTAGTTGTTCTGTTTTGAAGTGATTTAATTCAAGATATTTTTTTCTATCCTTATTTTTATAAATTAAATTGGGAATTATAGTATATTTTTTAGATCTGATTGTGATATTAGTTGAAGCATATTTTTTAGATAGCCATTTATTTTTTTTAATATTTTCTTCTAATTGTGATAATGAATAATTATATGATTCTAAAGCTAAAATTTCTTTATTATTTCTAATACAAAAAGAAAATCCATTTAATCCAATTTGAATGGATAAATGACAATCTTTATCAAGTGATTGTGCCTTTAAGGCTATTACGTCAATAAAAGAATGATATGGTTTATTCGCCCCAGTTTCCATTTATTGATGCATCTGACATAGAACCAACTTTTATAAACTTATCTAAATCAATTCCTTTATTTGTAGCGTCTAGTCCTTTAAGAAATGTGCCAAAAGTTGTAGATACTTCAAATACTTGAACGACAACTTTGCCTTTTTCTATATATCCTGATTCAATATTATATGTCTCATCTGAAAAAGGTACTTTTGGTAACTTATCTAGAACAAATGGGAACCTATTATCTCTATTGTTTAAATAATTTGTATTGTAAATAGTCTGATATACTGATACAAACATAGTATCTCTACTAATAATACCTTCATTAAGCGCTTGCTCTTCAGTTAAACTATCAGGGGTTTCCCCTTCGGCTTTAATTACTGCTAATGAATCATTTTTAATAAATGATAATAAGCTGTTAAAATCACTTGCATAAACTCTATTCTTGTCTTTAAAAGCTATTTGAGCAGTTCGAATATCTTTTAAATCTTGAATAACTGCTGATTTACGATAGTTACTTTCTTCTTGAAATTCTTTCAAGCTTATTGGGCTTCTGTAAACTAGCCAGGCTAATATGATTATTACAGGCCAAAGTATCAATTGGATAGTTTTTCTGTTCATGATTTAATAAAATTTATCTCTCACAAATCTACAATTTTTTTAAGGATATTTTGGTAGTTTTGTGTCTGCTTCATACTACTTATGAATACTTTTAAATTAATTCAATATTTAATTAAAAAATTTCCTTTTAATCCAACTTCTCAACAATTAGAGGTAATTAAACAATTGTCGGATTTCATTGAAAATTCATCATCTAATAGTTTATTTTTACTCAAAGGATATGCAGGTACAGGCAAAACAACTATTGTAAGTTCACTTATTAATAGTTTATGGTCAGTAAGTAAAAAAGTAGTTTTACTAGCGCCAACAGGTCGGGCAGCTAAAGTCTTGTCTGTATACTCAAGGAAAAGTGCTTTTACGATTCATAAAAAAATTTATTGGATGCGTACAAATTCTAAAGGTAATAACTATGTTACTTTAAAAGAAAATAAGCATACCAATACTATTTTTGTGGTAGATGAGGCCTCAATGATTCCTGATGCTTCTGATAAAGGCTTTGGAGGGAGGGTGCTACTTGATGACCTTATTGAATATGTTTACTCTGGTGTAATGTGTAAGTTGATTTTAATTGGTGATTCAGCACAATTACCCCCAGTACACCTTGAAATTAGTCCTGCTCTAGACGAAAATTTATTAAGACTGAACTATAGAAAAGATATTTATTCTGTAGAATTGACCCAAGTTGTCCGTCAACAATCAAATTCTATGGTTTTGGAAAATGCTACTCAATTACGAGACAAGATTACCGCTAATGATTTTGATAGACCAAATTTCAAGTGTAATAGCGAGGTAGTTAGATTAGATCTAGGTATGGAAATTCAAGAAGCGCTTGAAGATGCCTATTCTATTAGCCAGGTTGAAGGAACAGTCGTAATTTGTCGATCCAATAAAAGAGCTAATTTGTACAATCAACAAATAAGAGCGGTTATTAGAGGTCTAGAAAATGATATTTCAACCGGTGATTTTCTGATGATTGTAAGAAATAACTATTTCTGGTTGCCTGAGGGAAGTAAAGCAGGATTTATAGCTAATGGTGATATGGTCGAGGTTATGAGAATTTATGAAATAAATGAATTATATGATTATAAATTTGCAAGAATATCTGTTCGTTTGATTGATTATCCAAATGAAGAAAATTTTGAATGCATCGTATTTTTAGATACTTTAAAATCAGAGAATCCAGCTTTGACTTATGAGCAATATAAAAAATTGTACAACGAGGTGTCTAAAGATTATGCTGATATTCTAAAGCGAGCTCAACGTATTAAAGAGATTAAACAAAATCCATATTTAAACGCATTACAAGTCAAATTTGCTTATGCTATTACGTGTCATAAATCTCAAGGTGGACAATGGGAAAATGTCTTTGTTGATCAGGGATATTATACTTCAGATATGTTAAGTAAAGAATATTTTAGATGGTTATATACTGCAATTACAAGAACAACAAAAAAGTTACATTTGATAAATTTTAAAAAAGAATTTTTTGAATAATTGATATGAAAAAAATAGTTTCTAAATTTATTCTGTATGTAATTGGGTGGAAAGTTGTTAGTGATATACCTAAATTAAAAAAGTACGTCATAATTGTTTCTCCTCATACTAGTAATTGGGATTTTATTATTGGTAGATGCTTTGGATATATGCTTGAAATAGAAGCAAAATATCTTGGCAAAAGTCAATTGTTTCGCTTTCCCTATGGATGGATTTTTCGTCTGTTGGGTGGTATTCCTGTAGATAGATCTAAACATAATAATCTAGTCGCATATGCAATCGATTTATTTAAAACTTCTGAAAAATTAGTTTTAGGGCTTGCGCCAGAAGGTAGTAGATCAAGAGTAGAAAAATGGAAGCTTGGCTTTTATCATATTGCATTGGGTGCTAAAATACCTATAGCACTTGCTTATCTTGATTATGCAAAAAAAGAAGCTGGTATATTAGATATGTTTTATCCAAGTGGAGAAATTCACAAAGACCTTCAAAAAATAGAAGATTTTTATAAAAATATTTCTCCTAAATATTCAAGCAAATACAATTCTAAAATATTTTAACCAATTTACAGGTTGTTAATTAGAACTTCTAACTCAGCTTCAGTTACTGATGTAAGAGAGTTAATAACTTCCACGTGATCTTGTGTAATAGTACTTGTAACAAATGTGTAAAAAAATGTGCTATTACTTTCTGAAATGACGACAAAGGTAACGTCCATACCTATTGGTGTAGAGTAGGAAGCGCCTAAATTAAACGTACCATCTGCATCGTAATCACTAAGACTTGCTAATGAATTAATGTCACTGTAATAGATGAAAACAGCAGAATTGTTTCCGTTAAAGGTATCAGGTAAAACAACCTCAACTTGTGTTAATGGATCGGCAGAGTTATAAAAGTAGTCGCAATTTATCCAACCAATTGAATCTATTTCAAAGTCATAGCTGAAGAAATTTTCTAGCCATGTAGTGTCCTGTCCATTATCGTTAGTAATGATAGTAACTGTATCATCTTCACTTTCGTCCCATCCGAATCCACCTTGATTGTCAAAACTACCATCAAAGAAATCCATAGGGATATAGTTGTTAGTAGGAATACGTACCATTACTGGTTCGCTATCGTTGATGCTGAGTTGTTGGCCATTTTGAGTGGCATTAAGGTAAACAACACCGCCTGAAACGAGTAGTTGTCCACTATGAGTAAATGTTGGGCGATTTAATAGCATCATTTCTTTTTTAGTTAATGCTTCAACTAACTCAATGTTAAAGTTTCCACTTACTGGACTGCCAAGGGTATTTATAAAAGTGTTTGAACCAAAGGTGTAGACAATACCCTTGTCCGAGGTTATACTTTGGTTAGATACAGAGCTATTAACATTAATGGTTTGTGTAGCTTCATCTAAATTATCCTCAAAGAATTTGTTGATTTGACTAAAACTAGGATTGGAGTTTATATCTGAAGGAATAATTACTGTTTCTGTTTCTTTTTCACATGAAAATAAGAACAACATAGTAAATATCATTAGTAAAGTTTTGTTAAGATGTTTCATAATGCTATGAATTTTTTGCGTGTTAAATTTAACACAATTTATGAAAATTAATTTATTTAATAAAAAACGCTATCATTGGTCTTATAACTTCAAAAAAAATACACCATCAATTTTGATGGTATATTTAAATAACATCTAAGGATGGTTTCCTTAAGCCATTTTAACTTTTAGAGCGTTGTCTAAGGCTTCTAAAAATTCTTCAGTGACCACATAATGTCTCTCATTTAAGTCTTTGCCATGAATACAAAGTGCCAGATCTTTTGTCATTACACCACTTTCGACAGTATCTACACAAACATTTTCTAAAGTTTGGCAGAATTTAATAAGTGCTTGATTGTTATCTATTTTACCTCTAAAAGCTAAGCCTCTTGTCCATGCAAAAATAGATGCAATAGGGTTGGTAGAAGTCTTTTTACCTTGCTGGTGTTGTCTATAGTGACGAGTTACTGTTCCGTGAGCAGCTTCAGCTTCCATTACATCGCCCTCAGGAGTTACGAGTGTCGAGGTCATCAATCCTAAAGAACCAAAGCCTTGTGCTACAGTATCTGATTGTACATCACCATCGTAATTTTTACAAGCCCAAACAAAAGCACCATTCCACTTCAAAGCAGCTGCAACCATATCGTCAATAAGGCGATGTTCATAAGTTAGTCCAGCTTCATCAAAAGCGCTTTTGAATTCATCTTGATATACCTCTTCGAAGATATCTTTGAAGCGACCGTCGTAAGCTTTTAGGATAGTATTCTTGGTAGAAAGATATAATGGCCATCCTTTAGCTAGTGCTTGATTAAAGCAAGAACGTGCAAATCCATAGATAGATTCATCAGTATTATACATACTCATAGCTACACCGCCTTGGCCTTCAAACTGATAAACTTCCCAGCTGACTTCTTCTCCATTTTCAGAAGTGAATGACATTTTAAGTTTACCTTTTCCTTTTATAACAGTATCGGTAGCTTTGTATTGATCACCGAAAGCGTGACGTCCAATACATATAGGTTTAGTCCAGTTTGGCACTAATCGTGGTACGTTAGAACAGATGATGGGCTCTCTAAAAACGGTGCCACCTACTATATTTCTAATAGTTCCGTTAGGAGAACGCCACATTTTTTTAAGTCCGAATTCTTCCACTCTAGCTTCATCTGGAGTAATGGTAGCACATTTGATGCCTACTTTATACTTCTTGATAGCATTAGCAGCATCTATAGTTATTTGGTCATCTGTATTGTCTCGACTTTCCATTCCTAAATCATAATATTTGATATCCAAATCAAGATAAGGAAGAATTAATTTATCTTTGATAAATTTCCAAATGATGCGCGTCATTTCATCGCCATCCAATTCTACTACTGGGTTGTCAACTTTTATTTTACTCATGATAATTTTATTCGATTTTTAAGTTTGCAAATGTAATATTTAGTATCCGAACACATCTTCTAAAGACAAGAATTTTACATCGCCATATTCTTTTAAGGCATCGATGTTTAATTCATCTTTATTTCCGAGTACTAAAATGGTGTAATCGTTACCGCTCATATGCTCGTTATGGAAATTGGTTAAGTCTGACATTTCAAACTTATTGATATTGTCAAAAATATCTTTTCTAGAGTCGTAATCGTAGCCCAATCGTTTAGCCGATTCGTAGTTGAAAAGCACACGGTCTTTAGTAATACGTTCAGTACGAATTTTTTGAATGACTGCCTCTTTAGCATTTTCTAAATTAGCTTCAACTTCAGGAATAGTTGTTAGCAGTTCCTTCATACCCACCATAGCTTCTGCCAATTTATCGGCTTGAGTTCCTATATAGGCTGTTACATAATGCGATTTATCATTTTCTCTAGGTGTACTGTAGGTGCTGTATACCGAATAAGCAAGAGCCTTAGATTCACGTAAAGTTTGGAAAACAATACTTCCCATACTTCCGCCAAAATATTCGTTATGAAGTTTGATAAGAGGCATTTTTTCAGCATTGAATCCTTGACCTTTAGCTACCATTAATATTTCGGCTTGTTTCATATCGTAGTTGATTACATAAACCGATGTTTTGTTGATGTCCAATTCTTTAAAATCCTCTACTTCTTGAATTGTATTCAATTCAGAATGAATGGGGTGTAATTCAGCGACGCTTTTTTCTGTTTCTTCGAATGATTTTGGCCCGTAATATAAAACACGATGTTTATAAGAAGTCATGTTTTTGATAATATCAATTAACTCTCTTGAAGTAATTGCCATTATTTCCTCGTCAGAAAGCGTATTAGTAAACGGATTGATTGGGCCATACTTGGCATAATTGCTCATACCACTATAAAGAATAGTTTGTTTGTTGAGTTTAGCATCAGATCTCTTTTTTAGGGTATTCATTTTGAGATTTTCTAATGCTTCTTCATTAGCAACTACATTGGCAAGTAATTTTTCGAAAAGCTTTACAGACTCTTCAAAATTATCGTCAAGACCTGTCAAAGAGATATAGCTTTGTTCGTTTTGGCTACTTACCGATAATTCGCAACCTAATTTATAAAACTCTTCTTTTTTCTTAGCTGGACTCATATCTTCAGTTCCTAAGAAGTTGAAGTACTCAATAGCCATACTCAGTTTTTTGCTGTGATTTTTACCTCTATCGCTGATATAGAATAGTTTAAATCTGCTATTTTCTTTGTTTTGCATATACAATAATGGTACGCCGATGTCTGCTTGTTTTATGTCGCTTTCATAATCTAAGAAGTCAGGCTCTATATTTGGCACTTCTTCTTCAAAGATTTTATACAAGAACTCCGATTGAGAATCTCTATTGACTTCAACAGGAGTGATGGCAGGTTTAGTAACTTTAATAACTCCTTTGTCTTCACCCAAGTTTTTACGGACATAGACATAATTGTCTTGGTAGTATTTTTTAGCTACTTCTATGACTTCTTCTTTGGTAATACTTTCTAGTACTTCCATTTCTTTAACGTAGTCTTTCCATTCGATACGTTGAATAAACGCTTGTACAAATTCATTAGCTCTACTCGAGTTGCTTTCGTAAACTTTAATTTTAGAAAGTTTAATATCGCTAATTATAGCTGGTAAAAGCCAATCTGGGAAATCACCATTTTTAACTTTTTCTACTTCGGCAGTAAGCAAGTCTTTTAATTCGTCTAGAGATTGCCCTTGCTTAGGTGAGCCATACAAGATATGCGTGCTGTAGTCCGATAGAATATATGGGAAACAACTGGCTTGAAGTACTTTTTGTTGTTGGTTCAAGTTAAGGTCAATAAGACCTGCTTGACTATTACTCAACACCATATCAATAATTCGCATTACTTGTGTATCCCTGTTTTTGACGCCTGGAAAACGATAGCCTAAGTAAACTCTTTCTGTTTCAGGGCCGAAGACATCTTTTATGATTGGTTTTGTTATGGGTTCTTCAATTTTAGGAGTAAATTTTGGATCATCTTTTCTTTTATAAGCACCAAACTTTTGGTTGACCCAATTGATAACCGAATCAGGATTAAAATCTCCAGACATACATATAGCCATATTGTTTGGCACATAGTTTTTGTTGAAATATTTTCTAATCTCAGAAAGGGAAGGATTCTTAAGGTGCTCAATAGTACCTATGGTAGTTTGAGTGCCATAAGTGTGTTTTTGGAAAAGCCCCTCTAGTAATGCTTCAAACATTTTTCGACCGTCGCTATCCAAACCTCTATTTTTTTCTTCGTAAACAGCCTCAAGTTCTGTATGAAATAGTCGGAAAACAGGCATACGAAATCGTTCAGACTCTATTTCTAACCATTTCTCTAATTGATTGGAAGGTATATCATTTACATAAACGGTAGCCTCGGCAGAGGTATATGCATTAGTACCTTTAGCTCCTATATTAGAAACCATTTTATCGTATTCGTTAGCAATAGCATATTTGGCAGCTTCTCCAGAAACAGAATCAATTTGAGCCCATAAACGATCTCTATTTTCAGTATCATCCATATCAATCTGACGGTACTCTTCATACAAAGCTTCTATTTCTTTAAGCATAGGTTCTTCTTTAGAATAGTCTAAAGAACCATATTTATCCGTACCCTTAAATAACATATGTTCTAAATAATGAGCTAATCCTGTGGCATCAGCAGGGTCATTTTTACTGCCAGCTCTTATAGCGATATAAGTTTGAACTCTAGGTGCGTCTTTATATACTGAAAGATAAACTTTAAGTCCATTATCTAAAGTATAAATTCTAGCATTCATAGGATCGTTCTGCACCTTATCGTAACTATTCTCTAATTTATTCATGTTTTTATTTACGTTATATCCTATCCAAGCTAAAGCGGCTAGAATTAGAATTATGGTTAATTTATGTTTCATTGATTTTTCTTTTAGTTTAATAGTCTATTTCTAAGTCAAATTTATTTTTTAAACTCAATAATTTGGAATTTTTTTTGACCATTTTTTTAAATTTATCTTCAGCTGTATAAGCTTTCATTTTTTCTTCTTTCAGATGAATAACATCAACTGTTAAGGTGATGCTATCGTTTTCAAGTTGTGTTTTAAGATAACCTAAAATTTTACTCTTTTCATCTTTTATCACTTGTTCTTGAACTTTATTATCTAATGTTATACACACATTAAAGTTTTCTTTAAGTATGGCTTTCTTATCTCTTAGAACAGATAGTAAATTATGTTTTCGAACATTCTCTATTTTATTGGCGAAATTCTCCCATTTTTCGTTAAGGTCTTCTTGTGAAAAATCTTGTTCATTACTCTTTTCTTCTTTAGTTACACTATTATTATTTTCATCATCTTGTTTTTCTGTTATAGAATTAGGATTAATGGAAATAGTTTTTTTCTGAATATTATCCTTAAAGTTAACAATTTTAATGGCTTTTTTGGAAATTTTGGGTAAATCAATTTTCACTTCTTCGCTTTCTTTTTCATCAACATTTGGAAGTGCTTTTTTAGAAGTAACTACTTTTTTCTCTTGAGTTTCCTTTGTTGAAGCAGTTTTTGCTTCGTTTAACTGCTTTTGTTTAACTACTAAAGTTTTTTTTTCTTCTGTAGTGTTGTCTTCTCTTAGTCTGCAAATTTGCATTAAAGTAATTTCAACTAGTAATCGCTTATTTTTACTCAATTTATAATTTATATCAACTTTATTACAGTATTCTAAGCTATGTAATAAGTCTTTTTGATCCCATTTTTTACTTTGTTCCAAATAACGATCTTTGACTTTATCTCCAACTTCCAATAATGAAAGTGTTTCAGCATCTTTAGATACTAATAAGTTCCTAAAGTGTGAGCCCAAACCATTTATAAATTGATGGCCATCATAACCATAATTTAAAATCTCATTTAATTCATTTAAAGCCATTGAAATATTTGTATTACATAATGCGTCTGTGATTCTAAAGTAATATTCATAGTCAAGAATATTTAGATTTTGAATAACATCTTTGTATGTTAGTTCATTACCGCTAAAGCTAATAATTTGATCGAAAATTGATAAAGCATCTCTAAGTGCTCCATCAGCTTTCTGAGCAATCATATTTAAGGCTTCTTGTTCAGCTTTAATTCCCTCGCTTTTTGCAACGTATGCTAGATGATTTACAATGTCGATGATTTGTATTCTCTTAAAATCAAAAATTTGACAACGTGACAATATTGTAGGAATAATTTTATGTTTTTCGGTGGTTGCTAAAATAAATTTAGCATGTGCTGGTGGTTCTTCTAAAGTCTTAAGAAAAGCATTAAAAGCTTGATTAGAAAGCATATGAACTTCGTCAATTATATACACTTTATATTTACCTCTTTGAGGAGGGATTCTCACTTTTTCAGTTAAATTTCTTATGTCTTCAACTGAATTATTAGATGCAGCATCTAATTCAAAAATATTAAATGAATAATCGTCAATTTCCTCTGATGAGTTATATTCATTGATTTCTTTTGCAAATATTCTAGCGCATGTGGTTTTTCCAACACCTCTAGGACCACAAAACAAAAAAGCATGAGCTAAATGGTTGTTTTTAATAGCATTTTTAAGCGTATTGACAATGGACTGTTGACCTACTAAAGATTTAAATGAGGCAGGGCGGTATTTTCGAGCAGAAACGACAAAATTTTCCATCTGATTATTTTAGAAAAACAAATATAATATAATGTTTGTAATGCGTACTTATATATGCTTTGTAATTATAGTTTTTAAAATGTAAATATGCTATTGAAAACAATACTTTGTTTATGTTAAAAATAATTCTAAATTTGCAACCCTTTTACAGATTAGGTTAAAAGAAAAAATAATTTATAAAATTAAAATTATGAACCATTACGAGACCGTTTTCATTTTAAATCCCGTTTTGTCTGAAGATCAGATGAAGGAGACGGTTCAAAAGTTTACTAAACTTTTGAAAGAAAGTAAGGCAAAAATTGTTTCCGAGGAGCATTGGGGGCTAAAAAAAATGGCTTACAGTATCCAGAAAAAAAGAACAGGTTTTTATTATTTGATTGAATTTATTTCTGAAGATATTAGGATTGTTGACAAACTGGAATTAGCTTTTAAGCGTGATGAGCGTTTAATGCGTTGGATAACAGTAAAGCTTGATAAGCATGCTGTTATTTATGCTGAAAACAGAAGAAAAAGATTAAATAATGTTAAAAAACAGGAGGCATAATTATGGCAGATGATATTAGATATTTATCACCAGTTGATGTAAATAATAGAAATAGCAAAAAATATTGCAGATTTAAAAAATCAGGTATAAAATACATCGACTACAAAGATCCTGACTACCTTATGAGATTTGTCAATGAGCAAGGTAAAATACTTCCTAGAAGAATTACAGGTACTTCATTAAAATACCAAAGAAAAGTTTCACAAGCAATAAAAAGATGCAGACACTTGGCTTTAATGCCATATGTTGGCGATATGCTAAAATAATTTACAGCTATGGAATTGATATTATTACAAGACGTAGAAAAACTAGGTTTTAAAGATGAGATTGTAAAAGTCAAAAACGGATATGGTCGAAATTTCTTAATTCCAGCTGGTCACGCTATTTTAGCCACTGATTCTGCTCGAAAAGTTTTAGCTGAAAATTTACGACAAAAGGCTAAAAAAGAAAATAAATTAATTGAAGATGCTAACAAATTAGCTGATGGTATTAATGGTTTGACTGTCACAATTGCTGCAAAGACTATTGAAGGGGGTAACCAATTATTTGGCTCAGTAACTTCTAATCATTTAGCTGATGAGTTGGAAAGGCTAGGTTATGCTGTTAATCGCAAATTTGTTAAGTTGAATAATATCAAAACAATTGGTAGTTATGCTGCTGAAGTACGTTTGCATAGAGAAGTTAAAGCTAGTGTAACTGTTGACGTAGTTGCTAAATAAATATAGTCAAAATATAATTTAAGGTTTTAATTTAAGAGTTTTTTATTCATATCTTAAAGCTTCTATCGGGTCAAGCTGTGCCGCTTTTGCCGCTGGAAGTAGACCTGAAATTAATCCTACAATTACACAGATAGTCATTCCAGTAAAAATCCAAAACCAAGGAATTATAAATTCGTTTCCCACAATTATTGAGGTAAGATTCCCAATTAATATTCCTAAGACTATACCCATAACTCCTCCAATTTGACAGATAACTATAGCTTCAATGAGGAATTGCCAACGAATGATTTTTGAGGTTGCCCCTAAAGCTTTTCGAATTCCTACTTCTTTTATTCTTTCAGTTACAGAAACTAACATAATATTCATTAAACCTATTGCAGATCCTAACAACGTTATTATGCTAATTACAATAGCTGCAATAGTAACTTGCTTTATATTTTCAAACATTATCTGAGTAAGATTATCGCTTCGAATAATGTCAAAGTTATCTTCATCAATAGGAGCTAGTTTTCTAACGATTCTCATATGAGCAATTGCTTGACCTATTGTTGAATTTAATTTTTCTGCATTTATCGATAATATACTTATAGTGAAAGATTGATTTGCAGATCCATAGTATTGCCTAGCTTTATTAAGTGGTATAAGGCATGTTTTGTCACCTCCAAAGCTCATACTTGCGCCTTTGGCTTTTAGAACGCCGATGACTTTAAATTTATTTCCACCTATAGATATAATTTTACCTATAGGTACAGACGATCCAAATATACTTTTTTTAACTTCTTCTCCAATAATAACTACATGTTTACCTAGTTGGATTTCCTCTAATGTAAAGTTTCTTCCTTCAGCTAATTTGTATCCTGCCGTAAGTATATAGTTTTCGTCCGTACCAAAAACATTTATATTTGGATTACTCTTTTTTGATTTATATTTGATAGTTGAGGTAGAGCTAGATCTAGAGGAAATCGATGTAGTAATTGGAAATCCATTTTTAAATTTTATTGCTTCTAAATAAGTAATTGATGGATATTTTTTTTCTTTAGTACCCTTTTGGTTAATCTTAATAAAAGAGCTTTTGTTTCTTATATTAAATGTATTAGCTCCCATACTTGTAAAGTTATCATTAATAGAAGATTTTATAGATTCAATAGCTGTTTGTATTCCAATAAGAGCAGAAATTCCAATAGCAATTATAAAAATAGTTAGTATAGTTCTAAGAAAATTCGTTTGAATTGAATCGAGAGCAATCTTAATATTTAATACAAATAATTTCAAGTATTTTTTTTAATTTATTATTGTATTTTAAGTCATTTTTTACTCAAACCTAATATGAAAGAAGGTGATTAGGTTTTGATGTCATTTTTTGTAAAGGTGGAGAAAATCGAGTAAGTTTTATGTCTTTCACAGCGAATTTATATTCATTGAGTGATGGTGTTCTACCAAGAATTGCAGATAAAACTACAACTGGAGTTGATGCAAGTAATGACTCGCCTTTTTTACGATCTGAATCTTTTACAACTCTTCCTTGAAATAATCTTGTAGATGTTGACATTACACTATCACCTTTTTCAGCTTTTTCTTGATTTCCCATACATAAATTGCACCCAGGTCTTTCAAGATATAAAACATTTTCATATTTGGTCCTTGCAATATTTTTTGGCGCAGAATCATCAAATTCAAAACTTGAATATTTTTGAAGAATTTCCCAGTCCCCTTCACTTTTTAGTTCGTCAATTATATTATATGTTGGAGCAGTTAAAACTAATGGAGCATTAAATTTTACACATTTAGTCTTTTCTTCTAAATTTCTTAACATTTTCGCGACAATTTTGATATCTCCTTTGTGAACCATACACGAACCAACGAATCCTAGATCAATTTTTTTTGTCGCATTATAGAATGATAGTTTACGAATTGTGTCGTGAGTATATCGTTTTGAAACATCTTCGTTATTTACATCGGGATCAGCTATCATTGGTTCGTCTATTTTATCTAAATCTACTTCAAATTCAGCATAATATTTTGCATTATGATCGGGGGTTAATGGAGGTTTTTTATTAGATTTAATTTCTTCAATGCGTAAATTAACTTTATCGATTAAGCCTGCTAATACTTGATTATCGTTATCCATCTTTTTTGCAATCATATTCTCAATTCGACCTTTTGCTATCTTTAACGAGCAAATTAAAGTATCTTTTTGTGAAATACATATTGATGCTTTTGCCTTCATTTCAGCAGTCCAATCAGTAAATGTGAATGCCTGATCTGCTAGAAGCGTCCCAATGTGAACTTCAATAATTCTTCCTTGAAAAATATTTTCTCCCTTAAATTTTTTAAGCATTTGAGATTGAGTTGCATGTACTACATCTCTAAAATCAAGATGATCTTTCATTTTGCCTTTGAAGGTAACCTTCACAGATTCTGGAATAGGCATTGATGCCTCACCTGTTGCAAGAGCAAGAGCTACAGTGCCTGAATCAGCCCCAAATGCGACTCCTTTTGACATTCTTGTATGTGAATCTCCTCCAATAATAATAGACCAATCATCAATAGTAATATCATTGAGGACTTTGTGAATGACATCTGTCATAGGAGGATATTTGTTGTTAGGATGTCTTGCTGTTATCAGTCCAAAATCAAACATAAACTTCATAAGTTTAGGTATATTTTCCTGTGATTTTAAGTCCCAAACAGATGCTGTATGACATCCTGATTGATAACCTGCATCAAGTATGGGAGATATTGTGGTTGCTGCCATCATTTCAAGTTCTTGTGATGTCATAAGACCTGTTGTGTCTTGTGAACCAACAATATTCACATTTACTCTAGTATATGATCCAGCATGTAAAATACTTTTAGAATTACCAACTACATTTTTATTGAATATTTTCTCAACAGCGGTTAGTCCTTGTCCTTCTATATATACTTCTTTAGATTTTTGATATATCTCAGGAATTTTGACTCTTAATAGTTTAGAAGCAAAAGATTGGAGTTTTTTGCCAAAAACAATTGCATATGAGCCTCCTGCTTTCATAAACTCTAACTTTTGAGGAGTAAATGATTCTGAAATATCCATTATTTCTTTGTCATTATGATATAGCTTTTTCTTTTTTGTATTTATAGTAAAGATTGTTCCAGTGTCAACTGAATAAACTTGTTCCAAAATAGGGTCCCCGTTTTTATCAAGAATTAAATTACCTGTTGAATCATATTTTTTTTTCCAGTTTTTTAGATCAATTCCTATTCCTCCTGTTACACTAACTGTTGTTAAAAAAATTGGAGATATACCATTAGTTCCTGCAACTACAGGAGCAATATTGATGAAAGGAATATAATCACTTGATTTTTTACCTATCCATAAAGCAACATTATTAACGCCTGACATTCTAGATGAACCAACACCCATTGTTCCTTTTTCTGCTACAAGCATTATTGTTTTGTCAGGATGTTCTTTTTGTAACTTAATTAAAGCGTTTTGTTGTTGTTTGTTATGTTCAAACATACTTTGTCCATGAAGTTGTCTGTCTGATCTTGAATGAGCATCGCTTCCAGGAGATAATAAATCAGTTGATATATCACCAACTCCTGCTACGAATGAAACTAATTTAATTTCTTCAGGTACTTCTGGTAAAGTTGTATAAAATTCAGCTTTAGAATAACTTGTTAAAATATCAAGTGCAATATCATTTTTTGCTTTAAAAGCTTTTTCAAGTCTTAACATATCAGCTTCATATAGAAAAACTTGCTTTTTTAATACTGATGCCGCTTTTTTAGCAATTTGTATTTTTTTTCCTAATGCAATATCTAAAAGTACTTCAACAGATGGGCCACCTTTCATATGTGACAATAATTCAAAAGCAAAGTCTATTGATATTTCTTTGACCTTAATATTTGAAAGTATTATTTCTTTAAGAAAATTAGATTTTGATCTTGCTGCTTCAGTAGTGCCAGGTAATACGTTGAAAATAAAAAAATCAAGAGAAATTTCTCTGTGCTCGTGATTTATTATTTTTATTTGTTCAATTATTTCATCTAATAATTCTTTTTCATCTATCGGTTTTGGATCAAGATTAAGTACTTTTCTTTTTTTATTTTCTAGAAGATATTTTTTAAATAAACTCATAAAAGGTTAGGGTTTTTTTAAAAAGGATATGATAATTATTAAGAGATTTTATGCGTAATTTTTATATTCTTTTCATTATTGCATAAAAATATTGAATTTTTTTTTAATACCTTAACTTACCGAAAATTTATTATTTAAATTTTTATGATACAAAAAGACGATAAACGACAAATTTGGTCTTGGGCCATGTACGATTTTGCTAACTCCGCCTTCACTACTTTGTTAGTGACTTTTATCTATGGGACTTTCTTTACTAAATCTATAGCCGATAATGAAATTTTAGGAACGCAATATTGGTCATGGGCCATTTCTTTTACAGCTATCGTGGTGGCTTTGTTTTCGCCAATCTTAGGGGCTATTGCTGACAATTGGGGGTCAAGAAAACGAATCATGTTGGTGAGTACTTTGGTCTGTGTTGCAGCGACTGCTCTACTATTTTTTCCGCAACAAGGACAAGTTCTTTTGGCACTTACGCTTTTCATTATAGCAAACATTGCTTTTGAAATAGGGACTGTATTTTGTAATGCTTACTTGGCAGAATTGAGCTCTGAGGAACGGATAGGTAAAGTATCTGGTATGGCATGGGGTCTAGGTTATATAGGGGGCTTATTGGCTTTAGTACTAGCATTAGTATTTTTTGTTCAAACAGAACAGCCTATTTTGGGTTTTAGTACTGAGTATGGAGAAAATATAAGGGCTACCAATTTACTTGTAGCATTATGGTTTTTGATTTTTAGTCTACCTATTTTTATTTGGATTAAAGATAAGCACAATACTGCTAAGAAGCCTTTGTCACTCGTAGTTAAAAATTCTTTTGACAGCCTTAAAACCACTTTTAAAGAACTTTCTTCATACGGAAAAATATTTCATTTTTTGTTGGCTCGTTTGGTATATAACGATGCTTTGATAACCATTTTTGCTTTTGGAGGTATCTATGCCGCTACGACCATAGGCTTTAGCTTTGAGGAAATCATTATTCTAGGTATAGTGCTCAATATTATGGCAGGAATTGGAGCTTTTGTTTTTGGTTATTTAGAAGATGGTAAAGGAAGTGAAAAAGTGATTTTGTGGAGTATTGTTTTTCTTATGATAGCTTGTCTCATAGCCTTTTTAGCACCAGAGTTGCCTGGCTTATTTCAATTTATTTTTGGAGGTAATGCCATTCCCGATTGGTTCAATTCAAAAAATTTATTTTGGGTGGCGGCTATTTTAATTGGCTTGTTTTCAGGACCTAATCAATCGGCAAGTAGAACCTATATGGCTCGCCTTACTCCGGCAGAAAAAAGAAATGAATTTTTTGGATTTTATGCCTTCTCGGGAAAAATGACTGCTTTTGTAGGGCCGTTTTTATTTGGTTTGGTAACACGTTATTTTGACACACAACAAGCTGGACTTATCATAATTTTTATCTTATTCTTTGTAGGATACAAGTTGATGAAGCGTCTCTAACCCCACTAAATTACTATCTTTGTTGTATGCGACTAATCTTGATTTGTTTACTGTTTAGCACTCAGCTTATAGCACAACAATATTATTCTAATAATGGAAAAGTCAGTTTCTTTTCTGAAGCACCCATAGAAAATATATCGGCTTTAAATGAAGATGTATCGGCTATTGTCGATAGTCAAACGGGAGGTTTTGCATTTAGACTGAAAATAGAAGACTTTACCTTTCCTAATTCGCTTATGCAAGAACATTTCAACGAAAGTTATTTAGAAAGTGATAAGTATCCTTTATCTACTTTTACGGGATTTATAGATAATTTTTCTAATTTAGATTTGAGTACTAAGCAAAACCTTATGGCAAATGGAAGACTTGCGATGCACGGTATTAGTAAAGACGCTCAAATGAAAGCTACTGTTCAAATGATAAATGATGAATTGCATATTTCTTCTACTTTTGATGTGGCTCTTGCGGACTACGATATTGATATTCCCAAAATTATGATGTATAAAATTGCTGAAGTCATAAAAGTAGTGGTTGATATGAAACTTCAAAACAGAACCGATGAATAGATTTTTAGTATTTGTAATTTTTATCTGTTTTCAGACAACTTATGCTCAAGATTTACTGAGTATGCTAGAAATCGATGACAACGAAGTCCAACTAACAACTTCCATTTTTAAGGACAATAGAATTGTCAACGCCCAATCTTCTAAACAGACTTCCAAAGGAGAATTTAAATTTTTAATACAACACCGTTTTGGTACACTCAACTCGGGTTTTTATAGTTTATGGGGCATCGATAATTCACACGTTAGGTTTGGTTTGGATTATGGCGTGTCTGAACGTCTAGCTCTAGCTCTCGGACGAAGTTCTAATGGCAAGCAGTTTGATGCTTCTGCCAAACTTAATATCTTAAAGCAAACGAACTTATGCCCACTAGTATTATCGACTTATTCGGCTATATTCTTTGCTCACCCTTCAGACAATGATAGACAACAACCCGATTACGACTTACTTAATCAATTTAGCTTTTCTAATCAACTCATTATAGCACGAAAATTCACTTCAGAGCTTTCTTTGGTGTTGTTGCCCACCCATATTCACCTCAATCGCTTTTTCGCGGGTACATCTGCCGATCCTTTATTTATAGGTGTAGGAGGACGTTATAAAGTCACTAAAAAAGTATCGGTCAACGTCGAGTATTTCTATGCTCTAAGCCCAATGACAGAATTACATCAAAATATGTTGTCTGTAGGTGTTGATATAGAAACAGGAGGACATGTTTTTTCCTTACATTTAAGCAATTCACGTGGTATGAATGAACAGGCTTTTTTAACACAAACTACTGGCCAATGGCTAGAAGGAGATATCTACTTTGGCTTTAATATTTCAAGAGTATTTTCATGGTAAAAACAAGCAATAGTTTTGACTTTGCAATAGTAGGAGGAGGTATAGTAGGTTTATCTTGCGCCTACAAACTTCAAGTCGAATATCCAAAGCTCAATATAGTGCTATTTGAGAAAGAACAAACCTTAGCTGCTCATCAAACGGGTAGAAATTCAGGGGTTATTCATTCAGGTTTATATTATAGACCCGGTTCTTTCCGAGCTAAAAACTGCGTTAATGGTAGAAAGCAATTAGTTGAATTTGCAAAAAAATACAACATCAAACACGATGTTTGTGGTAAAGTAGTCGTAGCTGTCAATCTTGATGAAGAAGAACGACTAGATAAAATTTGTGAAACGGGTAAGGCAAATGGCTTAGAAGGTATAGAGAAGATAGATACTGTTCGCTTAAAAGAAATTGAGCCTTATGTTGAAGGTGTTGCTGCCTTGTGGGTGCCCGAATCTGGCATTATTGATTTTGTCGGTGTGACTAATAAACTAGCAGAGCTTATAAAAGAAATAAACCCAAACAGTCAAATCATCTATTCCTGTGAAGTCAAATCTTTTGATGATGGTGGACTTATCAATACCACTAAAGGACAATACAAGTCTGATATAAAAATCCTTTGTGGCGGTTTGTTTTCAGATAGGTTAGCTCAAAAAGATAAAGTCCATTCAGATTTACGCATAGTAGGTTTTAGGGGCGATTACTACGATTTAAGTGAAAAGGGCAAGTCTAAAGTTAATAACTTGATATATCCAGTTCCCAATCCAGAATTCCCTTTTTTAGGTGTGCACTTTACTAAAATGGTAGATGGAAGTATTGAGTGTGGACCTAATGCTGTATTTACTTTTAAACGTGAAGGTTATGCTAAAACTGACTTTAGTTTAAAAGACACTTTGGAAGCCTTAATGTATAAAGGAACGTGGAAATTATTCTTTAAACATTGGCGTTTTGGTCTAAATGAATATAAAAGAGCATTTTCTAAGCGATTATTTTTGAAAGAATTAAATAGATTAATACCTTCGTTAAAAATGGACGATATTGTTGTCGGAAGAAGTGGTGTCCGAGCTATGGCATTAGGACAAGACGGCGAAGTGTTTGACGACTTCAAGATAGAGTGCAAAGGCAATAGTATCCACGTATTGAATGCGCCTTCACCAGCAGCGACTGCCTGCTTGGCGATAGGAGATGAAGTAATGGCAGTCGCAAAGAAAAATTTTAGTTTACCTTAGCAACAATGTTAAAAATATTTGGCTTTAGTAAGAAAGAAAAAATTACCGTAAAGGATTTAGCCTCGATTTATTCTAGGACGCTATTTGAGGTTATCGATTTAGGTTTTTCAGAAATTATTGAATTTGTTAATGATAACAGAAAATTCGAAGAATCACCTAACCTTAAAATGGAAGATGCCAATTGGTTTTTGATGATTGTTTTTGCTGCCAATAATCATTATTTATCTGATTTCTTTGAGGATTCTACAGTGCATCATCTGCACCATGCTAGTCTCAATGAGCTTATTCAATATCTTGATTTAGAAGAAGATGTTGTAAGAGATATGTTTATAGATTATGAAAACTTCTTCAAAGAGCAACACAGCGATGATATTAGCATAGAAAAAGCTATGGCAAAAAGTATTTTTGTCAAATATAATTTAAACGAATATCAAGGAGATCTTCTGAAAAATCAGAATGCACCTAATCCTGTTTTCCTACAAGAATTGACTGACCTAATGAGTAACTTCATTTGGAATTGGTCGGATTATCTATCGAAATATAAGGTTATAGAAGACTAGAGTTTTTCTATTCCAGTATAGTTGAAAGGTGTTATACTTTTCAGATACTCTTTCAATTCATCACTAACCTGTAAAGTGTCAATAAAATTACTCAGTGTATGCTGTTCTATTAATCCGTTAGTTCTAGTTAAAGCCTTAAGAGCTTCATAAGGTTTTGGGTAGCCTTCTTTTCTCAAAATAGTTTGAATAGCTTCTGCGACTACAGCCCAATTATCATCTAGGTCGGCGCGAATAGCTTCTTCGTTTAAGATGAGTTTATTTAAACCTTTTAAAATGGATTTAAAGCCTAGCATAGAATGTGCCATAGGCACACCTACATTTCTAAGTACTGTTGAATCTGTTAAATCCCTTTGTAATCTTGATATGGGTAATTTTGCAGATAGATGCTCATAAATAGCATTTGCAATTCCTAGATTTCCTTCAGCGTTTTCAAAATCTATGGGATTAACCTTGTGTGGCATAGCTGATGAGCCTACTTCGCCCTTTTTGATTTTTTGCTTGAAATAATTCATAGATATATAAGTCCATATATCTCGACTTAAATCGACAAGAATGGTGTTGATTCTTTTAAAGTTATCAAAAAGTGCTGCTAAATTATCGTAATGTTCAATTTGAGTAGTCACCTGAGAACGATCCAATCCCAATTTTTCTTTTACAAATTCATTGGAAAAAGCAACCCAATCCACTTCTGGATAGGCAATGTGGTGAGCGTTAAAATTTCCTGTTGCGCCACCGAATTTAGCCGAAAATGGCACCATATTCAATAAGCCCATTTGACGTTCAAGACGCTCGATAAATACCATAATTTCTTTGCCTAAAAGAGTTGGCGAGGCAGCTTGACCATGTGTTCTTGCTAGAAGCGGAATATTTGCCCATTTGTCTTTGAGTTCTATTAGCTTTTCCATCATTTGTAAATAGTTGGGTAGAAAAATATCTTCTACCGACTCTTTGATGAGTAGTGGTGTAGCAGTATTGTTTATGTCTTGTGAAGTCAGGGCAAAGTGAATAAATTCTTTGTATTCACTGATATTTAAACGATCAAAGTGTTCTTTTAAAAAATATTCTACGGCCTTTACGTCATGATTAGTTGTAGACTCTATTTCTTTAACTTGTTGAGCATCATCATCACTAAATTCAAGGTAAATTTTCCTTAAAGGTTCGTATAGTTTAGTATCAAATTTTTCTAATTGTGGGAGTGGTAGTTCACAAAGTGAAATAAAATATTCAACTTCTACTCGAAGTCTATATTTGATAAGAGCCGCTTCTGAATAATAGGAGCTTAGTTCCTTAATTTTCGATTGGTATCGACCATCTATTGGTGAGATTGCATTTAAAGCGTAAAATGACATATTGTGTAGCTTGTTTTCTTTCTGCAAATTTACATCTTTTTAGAAGTTTTTATTTAATAGATAATCTGATTTATTGCTTAATCAGTTTATGAATGGACACTTCATTATCTAATTGAATTTTAACAGTGTAAATTCCAGATTGCAGAGTGCTTATATTAATAGGTAAGCTATGCTTGCCTTCTAGTGATCCATAATCAAATTCGCTGACTCGTTTGCCAGTAATAGAATAAATACTTACAAGCACATTTTGTGATGATGGATTTAATTCTATTAAGAAATTGTTTTGCGCTGGGTTAGGAATGAGTTTAATGTCAATAGCATTCCAAAAGGCTATATCAGAGACACATTGTGCCTCACAGTCAGCTAAAGTGCTGTATTCTCCGTCGCCAGTTCCTGGCTCTACACAGCCTGTTGCTTGACATTCCCAAGTTGGCGTAACGTTAGTATTTCCTGTAATTTCAAAAATTCTAGAATCTAGCACTTCCTTCGTGCCTTGATCTTCTACAAAAACTACCACCACGCAATTACTTAAGTCTTCCCATATTCTAAAAGAATTTTGAGTGACATTACCCATAGCGAAAGTATAGCTTTCGGAAACTGTTGTTGAATTTCCGTAACTTAGGTTGGCACTAGTACCATTTCCCGATGGAAGCATTTTTCTCAATACTTGATGAAATTCAGTTTCGCCATTTGAACCAGCTGTATTGCTATATACATTTTCAACAACTGAAATATGGATTGTTGCACTTGGATAATCATAATATGAGCTTACATTCACATCAACAGCTAAATCAGTACCATCTGTTGCTACTGCAGTAGCAGTAATATCTAGAAATGATGGTATATTTCTATGTTCATCAATTTCGTCTTGCGAACTAGAGGTTGTAGTACCATCAATATGAGCGCTTGGAACTCCAGAAACACTATAATGATTTACACGAGTGCCAACATCTTCATTGAACGATTGGTCTCCTGTACCAGGCCAATTAACTTGATATTTAATACATGCAACTTTGGCATTGCCAATTTGATTAACGTCATTAGCGTCTAGCAAGTTTTGAAAGCCAGGATTAAAAGAAGCACATGGCCCACAGGTATTAGATGTAAAATGTTCATATAATGGTAAGCGTTGCGCTACAAATTCTACCGAATAGATTTCTTCACTTAGACTGTTGTTACTATCGTCAACATCTGTGCCAGAGTTAATGTTTTCTATACTAACCGTAATATTGGCTGTGTCGGCAGTAGTGAAGGACGATTGATCTGAATGGGTGAAGTCGTATATCTCTAGAGTTTCTATTGATATACCAGTGATATTATCCGTATATGTGTCTGTTCCATCAGTCCATACGATGTCCATAGATTCTATCGTTTCAGCTCCATAGTTTAATACTGTCCCAGAAATATCAATATCAGCAGGGAATTGTACGTAGCTAGGAACATTTAAATCTGAAAGAATAGCATTAATTCCAATAGGATTGAATGGTACGTGCGATACACTGACATCGTCAATATAATATTGATTTCCACTAAGAGGGTATAAATTTAATGAAGCAACTTGATTAATTGTGTTTTCAAAAGTGCCTAATAATTGATTATCAATCATAACTTGCCATTGATTTAATGTTAAGTTTATATTCATTGTTATGTTAAACCAAGTGTCAAAGGGGTAATTGCCCTCTAAAAATACAGTACCGCCACCACCTGTTGAAAACTCTATACTACCGTCATCATTCATAAAGCAGTCCATAGACCAAGTCTCTCCAATAGTAGTTTCACCTTGAAAATTGAAATACCCTCCTGTATTGTTATTGACGTAAAAGTTTGCAGAAAGCATAAAGTCGCCTTCATCAAAAAGTTCTCCGAATTCTAGTACTACATCTTGTGGGCCGCCACCTGTAGCTGCAGTAGAATTAAGGTATATGGAGTTTGAGCCACTAAAGGCATTGTTATCGGTAACTTGAACGTCTTCAGCACCTGCAGCCGGCCATACTACCCATAGTGTATCTGCTGCAGCGATGTAGTTGCCAACAGAATAACTTTCAAAATCATCTGTAAAACTGAATTGAGCATTGACTGTGAAAACAGAAAATAGACTCAATAGTAATGCTATTTTTTTCATTGTAAATTTTAATCTTGTGAATACTTTAGCAATATAAATAAAATATAGTCATATAAGCAGCTTTAATTTATGTTTTTTACGATTGTAAATTCGTATTTTTGCACTATGACAACTCTCATAATCATCATTTGTGCTATTTTACTATTACTTGGATTATTAGGTTGTTTTATTCCTGTTATTCCTGGTCCTCCACTAGCTTATATTGCGTTATTAATTCTTACTGCTTTTACAGATTATAAATGTTCAGATGAATTTCTTTGGCAGTGGGCAGGAATAGTGGTTTTAGTAACTATCGCTGATTTTTGGTTACAGATATATGGCGTCAAAAAATTCGGAGGGACTAAAAAAGCAGTTAATGGATCGATGATAGGCTTATTCATTGGGATATTTGCGCCAATCCCTATGGCATTTATTATTGGTCCTTTTATTGGAGCATTAATTGGCGCTTATTTAGATGAAAAAGATGATATTATAAAAGTCATTAAAATTGCATCTGGTGCTTTGATTGGTTTTATTGGTGGTTTAGTTCTAAAGCTAGTCGTTTGCTTTTATCTTATGCGAGAATTTTATTTAACAATACAACTATATTTTGAAAGTTTGTTCAGTTTCGTACTTAAATAGTGTTCCATTTGTTTATGGTTTAGAAAATAGTGGTTTAAAAGTAGATTTATCATTAGAAATTCCTTCAGTATGTGGACAAAAGCTAGTAAACAATGAGGTTGACTTAGCCTTATTGCCTGTTGCAGTTATTCCTAATTTAGATTATGCTGATATTGTAAGCCCTTATTGTATTTCTTGTGATGGTGCTGTGCAGACTGTTTGTTTATTTAGTGATGTGCCTTTAGAACAGATTGACACTATATTATTAGATTATCATTCCATTACTTCAAATGCACTAGTTCAATTATTATGCAAGCAATTTTGGAAAATACAACCCAAGTTTAAAAAATCCTATATAGATTTTGAGTCCAATATTCAGGGTAATACGGCTGGTGTTATAATAGGAGATAGGGCTTACAACTATATAGATGATTTTACTTTTGTTTATGATTTATCTCTAGAATGGAAAAAATTCAGTGGCATGCCTTTCGTATTTGCCTGTTGGGTGAGTAATAAACCCTTAATTTCGTCTTTCAAACAAGACTTTTCATCAGCTTTAAAATACGGAATTAATAATTTGGATTTAGCTTTATCAAAAAAGTCAGATGTTTTTGATACTCAAATTGATAAAATGAATTACCTCACAGAAGTGATAAATTACGATTTGACTGATGAGAAAAGAAAATCGATGAAGATATTCTTAGATTTAATCTCCTAAATTACCTTCTTTTATTGGCAGCTTCTTGTTGTCTCTTAGCCATTTCTTCTAATCGTTTTTGAAATTTAGATTTTTTAATGGGCTTTTTCTTATTATTTTCTATTTGAGTCATGATTGCATTTTCGTTAATGAAATATTTTCTCATAATATACTGCTGACCAAAAGTTACCATGTTAGCTAAGAAGTAGTAGTAACTCAATCCAGCAGCATAGTTGTTAAAAAAGCCTAAAAACATAATTGGCATTAAGTACATTATCCATTTCATTTGTGCCATTTGTGGACCACTCATTTGGCTATTCATTCTTGTGTAGAGTAATGTTGATAAAGTCATCAAAAGAGTAAATAAACTAACGTGGTCACCATAAAATGGAATTTCAAATGGCAAATCTAATACAGAATCATATGTAGATAAATCTGTTGCCCACAAAAAAGATTTTTGACGAAGTTCTATACTAGCAGGAAAAAATCGGAATAGAGCAAATAATATTGGCATTTGTAAAAGCATAGGAATACAACCACCTAGAGGATTAACACCTGCTTTTTTATATAATGCCATAGTCGCTTGTTGAGCTTTCATTGGATCTTTATCCTTATGTTTTTCGGTAATTTTATCAATTTCTGGTTTAAGAACTTTCATTTTAGCTTGTGATTTATAAGCTTTCAATGTAAAGGGTGCAAGAGCCATTTTAATAATAAATGTTAAAATTAAAATGATTATACCATAATTAGCAATACTATTGTCTAACCAATTAAAGATTGGAATAACAGCGTATTTATTGACCCATCTAAATATACCCCAACCCAAAGGGATCATTCTTTCTAAATTTAAATTATAGTTGGATAGTGTTTCGTAGTGGTTTGGGCCCAAATAAATTTTTAATGGAATACTTTCTCTGTAGTTATGATTATATGCTAGCTGAGTTTCTAATTCAAGATTTTTTACAAATCTTTTAGAGGCTTCATTAGTTGTTGTTTTTACAAATGTTGGCTTTTCAAAACCATCATTATTAATAAGCACGGAACTAAAAAATTGGTGTTTTAAACCAATCCAATGTGCTTTACCTTCTAAAATCTCTTCGTCGTTTTTTGTTTCTGAAAGATAATCGACTTCATCATTTAAGTATTTAAAATAAACTGTTGAATACATTCTTTCATTTTCAATACTTTTTTCAGTACTAGGTAAATTTATTGACCATTTTAATTCTAAATCATTGCGGTTAGATGGTATAATTTCTTGAAGTCCTACAGTGTTTACTTTAAAGTCCACCATGTAATCACCATCATTTAGTTGATAGATATATTCAAGATAACCACCATTTGATGCCATCATTCGCATCGATACAGAACGATTGGATTTGTTTACTGATATGAAATATAAATCCTCAGTATTAATTATTCGATTTCCCTCAGAAAAGAATGTAATATTAAATTTAGAAGAGTCTCTATCTAAAAGATTAAGAGGTAATGAATCAGTAGTTTGATATTTTTTTAAGATGGCTGATACAATTCTTCCTCCTTTAGGAGAAATAGATAATTGTAATAAATCATTTTCAATTAATATATCTTCATTACTTCCTTTTGCTGATGTAGCAAACACACCGTACTTAATATTGAGTTTGCTTGAGTCTGAAGCAATAATTTCGTTTGCTTGACTTTTTTCTTCTTCTTCTTCTTCTTCTTCTTCTATAGTCGTTATATTATCATTTCTAGATGATTTGTCATTTTCTACATTAATTGCAGGAGGATACAAAGCATTGTATCCGATAACTATTAGTACAATTAAAATTACGCCTGTGATGGAATTTCTGTCCATTTTTAATGTTGTTTTGAATAGGTTATTGCTGCACCAATAAATCCTACAAATAAGGGCTGTGGACTTGCTACGGTACTTTTGTATTCTGGGTGAAATTGGACACCAACAAACCATGGGTGTTCAGCAACTTCTATAATTTCAACAAGATTAGATTCAGGATTTAATCCTGTGGTTTTCATACCTAACGCCTCTAGTTGTTCTTTGTAATCGTTATTGAATTCATAGCGATGTCTATGTCGTTCTTTGATATTTATTTTCTGATAACACTCAAAAGCTTTTGAATTTTTCTCAACTTGACATGGATAAGATCCCAATCGCATTGTACCACCTTTATCGATAACCTTTTTTTGATGATCCATCAAGTCAATAACGGGTTCTGATGTATTAGGGTTGATTTCTGTCGTATGAGCATCTATTAAATTCAGAACATTTCTAGCATATTCTATTACTGCGCATTGCATTCCTAAACAAATACCGAAAAATGGCACTTTTTCAGTTCTGGCAAATTTGACGGTTTCAATTTTTCCTTCTATACCTCTATCACCAAAACCTGGTGCTACTAATATTCCGTCATATTGCTCTAGTTTTTCTTTAGCATTAGAGGAATCAATTTCTTCGGATTGTATCCAAGATACTTTGACTTTGCACTGATTAGCAGCCCCGCTGTGTATAAATGCCTCAGCAATGGATTTGTAAGCGTCTTGTAGTTCCACATACTTTCCTACAACAGCAATTTTTACTTCTGAAGTAGGATTTTTTAGTCGTGATAAAAAGTCGTTCCAGATGTGTAAAGAAACATTGGTTTCGTTTTTTAGACCTAGCTTTCTTAGTGCTACTTTATCTAGCATTTCCGATTGCATAAGTAAAGGCACATGATAAATGCTTTCAGCGTCCAAAGACTCAATAACTGCATCTCTTTCTACATTACAGAATTGAGCTATTTTCCTTTTAATTTCAGAGCCTAAGTGGTGTTCAGTACGACAAACCAAAATATCGGGTTGAAGCCCTAATTCTCTTAACTTTTTAACTGAGTTTTGAGTAGGCTTTGTTTTTAATTCCCCGGCTGCCGAAAGGTATGGAACTAAGGTTAAATGAATGTTAATGGCATTGGAATCCATTTCCCACCTTAACTGTCGTACAGCTTCTATAAATGGTAGAGACTCAATATCTCCTACTGTACCACCAATTTCTGTGATGACAATGTCATACTGACCAGTTTCACCAAGAATTTGAATGTGTTCTTTTATCTCGTTAGTGATGTGAGGTATAACTTGTACAGTTTTACCTAAGTAATCGCCACGTCTTTCTTTATCGATAACGGATTGGTAAATTCTTCCCGTAGTAACATTATTGGCTTGGGAAGTGGTAGAAGATAAAAAACGTTCGTAATGACCTAAATCTAAGTCTGTTTCTGCACCGTCATCTGTTACAAAACATTCGCCATGCTCGTATGGATTCATAGTGCCTGGATCTACATTGATGTAAGGGTCTAGTTTTTGAATGGTTACTGAATAACCTCTTGCTTCTAATAACTTTCCTAGAGATGCTGATACAATTCCTTTTCCGAGTGAAGAGGTAACTCCGCCTGTAACAAAAATATACTTAGTTGGGGAGGATTTACTCATTTTAGAATTAGGTGTTTGATGTAAATTTATTTGTTTGCGAAATTAAAAGAAAAACTAAGATGAAAATAGATTTTTTTTAAAAAGTTAAACTTATGCCTACACTAGGCATAAATGGTAATTGATTAACTCGCTTATATTCTATTCTGTTGAAATAAAATATATTCTCTCTATTGTACACATTAGTAACCCCAACATTCCATTCGAAAGTAGAGTATTTACTCAATTTCTGTTGTTTTTTTAATGCAATATCCAAGCGATGATACCAAGGTAATCTGCCTTGATTTAGTCCAGCATAGATAATTCCTAACTCTCCACTCTCCGATATGTAGTTGGTATTAATGCCATCAGAAAAGTCAAGTGAGGGGTAGAAGCCTTGCGTTTGGGTAAAAGGAAAGCCCGAACCGATATTCCAACGGGCATCAAAACTCCAATTTTTTTCTGTACCAAACTTGTAAGTGCTGACTAAGTTTATATTGTGTCTTCTGTCGAAATGAGGATTATATTCTATGTATTCCCCGTTTCTGGTGATGTAACCAAGTGAGTAAACTAGCCAAAAATAGAATTTAGGGTCGTTATATTTTAGCACTACATCAACCCCTTTTGCTAATCCTTCCTCAATAATAAAGTCTGGATCTGTTAATGTTAATTTTTCTTTATTGATGTTTGTAAGTTGGGTAAAGTCTTTGATGTAACCTTCTATGTTAAAGTCAATCTTTGATGAGATGTCATATTCTAAACCAAGAATAAGGTGATTTGCCAATTGTAATCCATTGACAACTTCATCACCTTTAAATTCATCGGGTAAATTGTCTGGAGCAGAAAGGAAACCATAAAATAAGTTCACAACATCTTGATCCGAGTTGGTACTTACCAAATTTTGAGAATATCTTCCTGCTGCTAATTTTAAACGCAGATTGTCAGTAGCTAGAAATTTTGCACCTAGTCTAGGTTCAAATGTAGCGCCTAAAGAATTGTACTTGTAAATTCTAACCCCAGGGTCTATGATTATTTTTTGGGTTTTGATTTTATATCTTAGAAATCCTGATAATTCAGTTGAATTTTCTTTTTGCTCCGTTTTTAAACCTGTAGCATTGGTGAAGTCAAAATCAGTTTGATAGCCTAAAACTTCAAGTCCATATTGCAATTCATTCTCGTTATTGAAACTCGTAAAGTTCAGTCCTAAGTTAAAGCCATTCACTCCACTTTGTCTAGGGTTTAATATAGCTTCTTCCAAACGAATAAGATAGGAGGAATAGGCAAATGTACCTTCTATTATTGTTGAATTTCCAGATGGTACTAGTATAAAGCTACTACCAATACCCCCTGAATTCCAACCTAGATTGGATACGTCTCTATAACTTACCTTGTCTCTGTAGTTATAGCCAAACATACTCCACTTACTTCCGTTACTACTATTGACAGAAATTTTACCGTATAAATCGGTGTAACTGTAAGGCAAACCCGCTGTATCTATATAGTTATAAAGTAGTTTTGAACTTTTATCTAGATAAGATGTTTTAGCTGATAGTATGAAAGACGCATTGCCGCCTTTTTTAAAGAGAGGACCTTCCAACATTATCTTACTACCAAAGCTATTAGTTGATACTTTACCTGCCAATCTATTTTTGTTACCGTCTTTTGTAGTGATATCCATAATAGAAGAAATACGTCCACCATATTGTGCTCCAAAGCCACCAGTATAAATGTCGGCATTTCTAATTAAATCCGTGTCAAATACAGAGAATAAACCAATGGAGTGAAAGGGGTTGTAAACAATCATACCATCAAGTAAAACCTTGTTTTGTATTGGAGATCCACCTCTAATATAAAGTTGTCCTCCTTGGTCTCCAGTAAATACTACTCCAGGCAAAACTTGTAGGTATTGGGCTAAATCGGGTTCGCCACCAATAGCAGGAATTAACTTAATATCTTTTGGGGTAATCTTAGTAACAGATACTTTTACTTCAGTCTTCATTTCTTGCCTATCGGCAGATACCGTCACGGTTTCTATCTTTACCGATGAGGGTGAAATTTCTAACTTTCGATTAAGTATTTGTTTGTCTTTTAGTGTGATGTCTTGACGAAGGGTGTCGTAACCTATGTAGGTAACGAATAAAGTGTGATTTCCTGTTGGTACATTCGTGATATTAAAAAAACCATTAACGTCCGTAGATGCACCTATAGATTTACCTTCTATAATCACGTTGCAGAACATAATCGGCTCTCCATTTTCTTTGTCGTATACGAATCCTCTAACGCTACCTTTTTGAGCAAAAAGCGTAAGTTGAGTAAAAAGTAATAGTAGAAAAATTAGTTTAGTTTTCATCAAAAAATTTGAGGGGGTAAAGGTATTGTTTTTAATGCAGAATTTTGAACAAAAATTCTCTTAACAATTCACCATGATTTATGGAATAATTATCAATGCCTTTAGATTTTATATCGTATTTTCTGCACAGTCCGATAATTTCCATTAATTTTCTTTTGCTGTAATTCCTTGCTGCTATTTGATAATCTTTAATGAAGAAAGGGTTTACTTTGAGCAATCTTGCTGCATTATTAATTGACTTGTCATTTAGAGTATGGTACAAAAGCACTTTTTGGAAGAAATTGAATATAACGCCAACACTTACAACTAAGGGATTATCTTTGGGGTTCTGAGCAAAAATGTTTGCAATACGATTAGATTTTAAAATATCCTTTTTAGCTAGTGCATTAGTCAATTCAAAATTATTATAGTCTTTACTGATGCCAATATTTTTTTCAATAATTTCTGCTGTTATTTCACTATTCGCTTTGGTGATAATCATCAGTTTATCCAATTCGTTACTGATTTTATTTAAATCGTTGCCTAAATATTCAGCTATTAGGTGAGTAGCCTTGTGTCCAATTTTAAATTGATTGAATGAGACGTATTTTACTATCCATGCAGGAACTTGATTGTCGTACAATTTTTTACTTTCAAAAAGAACCGCATTTTTAGCTATGGTTTTGTAAATACTTTTGCGCTTATCTAGAGATTTGTATTTATAGCAAAAAACAAGAATAGTTGATTTTTGAGGGTTATTTAGGTAGTTTTCTAGCTGTTCTATTTTTTTGAGCTGCTGAGCCTCTTTGACAATAACTACCATACGCTCACCCATAAATGGAAACTGTTTAGCAGAAGAGATTATGGTTTGAATATCTGTATCTTTAGCATACAATATTTTTTGATTTAATTCTTTTTCTGTGTCATTAAGTACTTCGCTACTAATGTAGTCACTAATGTAGTCTATATAATAGCTTTCTTCACCCATAAGAAAATACACGGGTTTATATTTTTTTGCTTTTAAGTCCGAAAGGATTGCTTCAAAATTCATTTCTTTGTACTATTACTATGCTATTTAATTTAAACCTGCCAAAATACGACTTCAAACTTAAACGGATTGAAGGTTCCGAATATATTTTTGATGAAGTTAGAAAAAAATATATTAAACTGACTCCAGAGGAGTGGGTGAGACAAAATTTAGTACATTACTTGAATAACTATAAAAAATATCCCGTTTCCTTGATGTCTATAGAGCACGCATTAGTGTATAATGGTATGAAAAAACGTGCCGACATCGTTTGTTTTGATACGTCAGGCAAACCTAAAGTTATAGTAGAATGTAAAGCTCCTAGTGTAAAAATTAGCCAAAAAGTTTTTGAGCAAATAGCTCGTTATAATTTTGATTTAAAAGTACCCTATTTGATGGTTTCTAACGGCATAGAGCACTATTGTTGTCAAATGAATTATGATTTAGCATCTTTTGATTTCTTAGAGGAAATTCCTGAATATCAAAATTAGGTTTAATTATTGCGCCCCTAATGTGAAAAGTGTAGCTTTGCCAGTCAATTTTTAACATTATGAATTTAGAAGGAATTTTATCCATTGCAGGAAAACCAGGTCTTTTCAAGCTTATAAGTCAAGCCAAAAACACCATTGTTGTAGAGTCATTAATTGATAAAAAGAGAATACCACTCTACGCTTCTCATCAAGTTAGTGCCTTAGAAGATATTGGCATATATACTTATTCTGAAACAGTACCATTAAGTGATATTTTTGATGCTATTGCTATCAAGGAGAGTGCAGGTGCTTGTATAAACCATAAGTCGCCAAAAGATGAAATATTTAATTGGATGAGAGAAATTTTACCAGAATTTGATGAAGACCAAGTTTACCATTCTGATATTAAAAAATTAGCTCAGTGGTACAATATTTTACAAGAACAAGGATTGATAGAAATGCCTCAAAAAGAATCAGCTAAAAAAGAAGTTAAAGAAGAAAAATAACACTAATATGGATACTATAACTGCTAATATCCCAACACGACCTAAAAGAAAATTTGTTGATGAAAATTTAACTGTTGACAGATGGCAAAAAATTGAAGTTTATTTCAAGTCTTTATTGGATAGAAGTATAAGATCTATTCAGCATTTAGAGCAATGGATGTTAGATAGAAGCGAGTTAGAATCGGTCTTAGAAGAAGAACAGGCCTGGCGCTATATCAAGATGAATATTGATACTACAGATGAACAATTGGCTAAAGATTTTGCTTTTTGGATACAAGAAATTTCTCCTAAAGTAGCTCCGTTTTCTCATCAGTTAAATATTAAACTCAATTGCAGTCCATATTTAAAGGAATTGGATAATGAAAAATACCGTATATACCTTAGAGGATTAAAACAAGCAATTGAGATATACAGAGATGAAAATATCCCTTTGATAGTTGAAATGGAAACGAAGCAACAGGAGTACGGCGCTATTGCTGCTAAAATGAGTGTAGAGATTGATGGTGAAAAAATGACTATGCAAAAGGCGGCTCAATTATTGAAAGATACTAACAGAGAAAAACGGGAAGAAGTATATAACAAGATTAATAATAGACGTCTACATGATGTTGATATTCTTGATCAATTATTTGATGATTTAATAGCACTACGTCAAAAGATTGCAAAAAATGCTGGTTTTGATAATTACAGAGATTATAAATTTGCTGCTATGGGACGTTTCGACTACACACCAGATGATTGTTATGCCTTTCACCAATCCATAGCCAAAGAGATAATGCCCATTATTGAAGGATTTGATAAGCACCGTATGCAAACAATGGGTTTACTAGATTATAGACCTTGGGACACCTCAGTTGATCCAAGCGGAAAAGCTCCTCTCAAACCTTTTGAAGATGGCGAAGATTTAATCAACAAATCCATCCGTTGTTTTGAGCGTATACGTCCTTATTATGGTGAATGCTTAGGTACTATGAAGGCTATGAAGCATTTAGATTTGGAATCTAAAGAAGGAAAAGCACCAGGTGGTTTTAATTACCCATTGTATGAAATTGGTGTTCCTTTTATTTATATGAATGCTGTAGGTTCGCAAAGAGATTTAGTTACTATGGTCCATGAAGGTGGACATGCTATTCATTCATTTTTGAGTAGGGGCTTGCCTTTGGCCGATTTCAAAAGTGTGCCATCAGAAGTAGCTGAATTAGCTTCTATGTCTATGGAATTAATATCAATGGATAGTTGGGATGAGTTTTATGACAATAATGAAGAACTTAAGAGAGCAAAGAAAGAACAAATGCAAAAGGTTTTGGAAGGTTTACCTTGGATTGCTGCTATTGATAGATTCCAACAATGGATATATACTACACCGCACACAGCTGACGAAAGACGTATCGAATGGCAAAATATTATGTCAGAATTGGGTAGTTCTGTGGTAAATTGGGAGGGTTATGAAAAAGCGCATCAGAATATTTGGCAACGTCAATTGCATTTATTTGAAGTGCCTTTCTATTACATAGAATATGGAATGGCACAATTGGGCGCAATCGCTATGTGGAGAAGTTACAAGCAGTTGGGTGAAACGGCTCTAAATAATTACGATGCAGCTTTGAAGTTGGGTTATACAAAATCCATTGGAGAACTTTATCAAACAGCAGGTATAGAATTTAATTTTTCACAGCAATACGTCAAAGAATTAGCGGACTTTATAAAAGCGGAATTGGCTGATATGAACTAAGTTGTTATTTTCTAAATGCATAATGCTGAATATTTTTTCATAGTAATTGTTATTTCTGCTGGTGCTGAGCCACAAAAAATAAAACATACTAAGCTCATTTTAAAGAAGAATTATAGTTAGTTTTGCATCCCATTAATAAAAAAAGAATTTCAGATTAATATGGATATTACATTAGAAAAAGTAGATGCTCTAAATGCTAAATTAAAGGTAAAGTTGACTAGTGAAGACTACCATGAAAAAGTTGAAGAGGTCATTGTGAACTACCGTAAAACAGCTAGTATTCCTGGTTTTAGAAAAGGTAAGGTACCTATTGGTCAAGTCCGAAAAATGATTGGTAAATCTGTTTTAATCGATGAGGTAAACAAACTTCTTCAAGAAGCTATATATAAGCACATCACCGAAAATAAAGTTGAAGTGCTAGGTAATCCTTTGCCAATAACTTCAGAAGTGGATTGGGATAATGCTACAGAATTTACTTTTGAATATGAGATGGGCTTAGCTCCTCAATTCAAGGTAAATCTCGATAAAAAAGCCAAATTTGACTTTTTAAAAATTATAGCTGATAAAAAAATGGTGGAACACTATGTGAACGATATGGCTAAGCGTTACGGAAAGATGACACAACCAACTAAGTCTGAAAAAACAGATTTAATGATGGGTGAGTTTAATCAATTAGATGTTGATGGTAATTTTTTAGAAGGTGGCATCAATCATGCCGCATCTGTAGCATTAGATATTATTCAGGATAAAAAAGCTCAAAAAGCCTTAGTTGGATTAGCAGAAGGTGATCAAGTTAAATTGCGCATAAACAAGGATTTTTCTAACGACGCACATCATATGCTAAACATCAAGAAAGAAGAATTAGAGAATCTTGATGCTGATTTTAATTTTAAAGTGAACAAAATTAGTCGAATGGATCCTGCAGAATTGAATCAAGAATTATTTGATAAGACTTTTGGCAAAGACACCGTAAAAAATGAAAAAGAATTTAGAGCCAAAATAAAAGAAGAAGTAGAAAAATCTTTCATTAGCGAAAGTGATAACAAATTTAAAAATGATGTTATTCTTCATCTTATCAAAAAAATTAAAATGAGTTTGCCTGATAATTTTTTGAAGAAATGGCTAGTGACAAGTAATGAAAAAGGTTTGAATGCAGAGCAAGTAGAAGCTGAGTACGAGCAATATTCCAAAAGTTTGAAATGGCAATTAATTGAGAATAAAATTATCAAGGAGCATAATTTGGAAGTGAAAAATGAAGATGTTTTAGCTCATGCTAAAGAGATAATCGTTTCAAACTTTGCACAGTACGGACAACCAGCACCTGAAGATAAACAGCTAGAAGAAATAGCTGTTAAAGTTTTGGGTAACGAAGAAGAACGTAAAAAAATATATAATCAACTGTATGATGAAAAAACAATGGTATTGTATAAAGAAAAGTTTACTCTCAAAGAAAAAGAGGTTACTTACGATGAATTTGTTAAATTAGCATCTGAAAAACAAAAATAAAAGATATGTTTGATCCATCAGAAGAGTTTAAAAAGTTTGCCATTAAAGACCGTGGTATTAGTAGCACTACTTTAGACCGATTTCAGTCCGCTTATGCTAACTATATTTCGCCAACTATTATAGAAGAACGTTCTATGAATGTGGCTTCTATGGATGTTTTCTCAAGATTGATGATGGACAGAATTATCTTTTTAGGTGTGCCAATCAACGATTATGTAGCTAATATCATACAAGCCCAATTATTATTTCTAGAATCTGTAGATTCTGAAAGGGGTATTCAGATTTATTTAAATTCACCAGGTGGTGGAGTTTATGCTGGATTAGGTATCTATGATACTATGCAATACATTAATCCAGATGTAGCTACCATATGTACCGGTATGGCTGCTTCTATGGGTGCAGTGTTATTATGTGCTGGAGCAACAGGTAAAAGGACAGCCTTGAAACATTCACGAGTGATGATTCATCAACCTTTGGGAGGAGCAAGTGGTCAAGCTTCAGATATTGAAATTACTGCTAGAGAAATACAGAAACTCAAAAATGAACTGTATGAAATCATTGCAAGTCACACTGGTAAATCTTTTGATGAGGTATGGAAAGATGGCGACAGAGATTATTGGATGACTGCTGAAGAAGCTAAGGATTATGGTATGATTGATGAAGTTCTCATTAAGAAGAATTAAAATATAGTTTAATCTTATAAAAAACACATCCTACAAAGTATGTGGTTTTTTCTTTATTTTTGTACCTGATGTCAGAAGAGAAAAATATTAATTGTTCATTTTGTGGTAGAGATAAGCAAGATACCAACGTCCTAATAGCGGGTATTAATTCGCATATTTGTGACAGTTGTATTGAGCAAGCTGTTGGTATAGTTCAATCTGAAAAAGAAGGCAAAGATCAGCAAATTATTGCTGCTCAGATGAATTTACTAAAACCGATTGATATTAAAGACCATCTTGATCAATATGTTATTGGCCAAGATAATGCCAAAAAAATACTTTCAGTAGCTGTTTATAATCATTACAAAAGACTTGTTCAGCCACCTTCTGAAAATAATGAAGAAATTGAGATAGAAAAATCGAACATCATAATGGTAGGACAAACTGGTACCGGTAAAACACTTTTGGCACGAACTATAGCTAAGGTTTTGAATGTGCCTTTTTGTATTGCCGATGCTACTGTGCTTACTGAAGCAGGATATGTTGGTGAAGATGTTGAAGCTATACTTTCTAGATTATTACAAGCAGCCGATTATGATGTCAAATCCGCACAAAGAGGTATTGTATTTATAGATGAGGTAGATAAAATAGCTCGTAAAAGTGACAATCCTTCTATTACAAGAGATGTTTCTGGAGAAGGTGTTCAGCAGGCAATGCTGAAATTATTGGAAGGAGCAGTGGTACAAGTGCCACCTCAAGGTGGCAGAAAACACCCCGAGCAAAAAATGGTTTCTATTGATACCAAAAATATCTTGTTCGTATGTGGTGGTGCTTTTGATGGTATTGATAGAGTAATAGGAAAGCGTTTAAGTACTCAGGCTATTGGTTATGCTACCGATAAAAAAGAGAAAGTAGATAAGGACAATTTGTTGCAATACATCAGTCCACAAGACTTAAAAGGTTTTGGCTTGATTCCAGAATTAATAGGGCGTTTGCCTGTATTGACACACCTTAAACCTTTAGATAAAGAGGCTTTGCGTCAAATACTTACCGAACCAAAAAATTCTTTAACAAAGCAATACTTTAAGTTATTTGAAATGGACGGTATAAATTTAACTATTGATGATGAGGTGCTTGATTATATTGTTGAAAAAGCCATTGATTTTAAATTGGGAGCTCGTGGTCTTCGTTCTATTTGCGAAACCATAATGATAGATGCAATGTTTGATGGTCCTTCAAATTCAGAAAATAAAGAGTTTAAGCTAACTCTTGAATATGCCCAAAATAAGATAGAAAATTCTACACTTCAAAAGTTAAAAGTTGCTTAAAATTATCGTTCAAAAGTTTGAAAAGTAAAAGCATATATGTGCTTTTCATCAGAAGGGTGAAAGTCAGTATTAACAAGTTTCCAACTCCCATCTAAATCTTCAAAGTAGGTATCACCATCAATTTCTGTATGTACTTTTGTTAGATATATTCTATCCACAAGATTGTTCTTAATAGCATATTTGTAAATCTGACCCCCTCCAATTACGAAAGGTTCTTTGTCACCTGCTTTTTGAGCGAGTTCTATAGCTGCCTCAACTGAATTTACGATTATACAACCATCTGCTTTATAGTCATCTTGTCTTGTAACGATAACATTTGTACGTTTTGGTAATGGACGGTATCTATGAGGAATGGATTCGTAATTCCTTCTACCCATTATTACAAAATGCCCTTTGGTAGTGTACTTAAAGAATTTCATATCAGCAGGTAAGTGCCATACTAAATCATTGTCTTTTCCTATGACTTTATTTTCTGAAACGGCTACTATCAAAGATACTACCATTAGTTTGTTGTTACATTATAAATTACACCTCTATCTTCGAGATAAGATTTTACAAATTCAAAATGTTCCCCTAAGTATTCAGGAGGAGAAATTCCAATTTGATTATATTGACCATTAATAACTAAATTAGCTACTGCTGTGCAAGTGAAACCAGTAGTTCGTGCCATAGAAATTGTATTATCTTGATATCTATCTATAAGGTAATATTTGTATTTGACTTTTTTGCCATTCTCTTTACCCTTAATATGAATACGCATTACCGTAAAGTCTTTTTCTCCTTCCTTCAATTGCCATTTTGGGAATAGTAGTTTTGAAGTTACATCAATTGGTCGTATCATTTTACCATTAACCTCAATTTCTTCATAGGAGAAAAAACCACTTGCTCTAAGTACTTTAAGATACTCTACACATCCGGGGTAACGTAATGTTTTTTCTATCATATTTGGAATATGTGGCATAGTATTTATTAGTGACCTTAAACCATCAGAATTCCAGCTTTCTAAAGTGCCAATTCCTTCAAATTTTATTAGTTCGGTGTCAGACAAAGCTTCTTTAGTAACAACTTGCCCATTTTGAACGTATCGTGCAGGTCGTATGTATTCTTCAATGACATCTATAGGTGAAAAAACAGCTTTATACTCATAGGGCCATTCTCTAATTTCTGGTAATCCTCCTACTAGACATTCGTAGTCAGAAATCTTCATATGATTGTTGTGGTATCCTAAAATAATATTGCCCATCCCAGGTGCCACGCCACAATCCATAACAGCGACAACACCCATCTCTTTAGCTAACTCGTCAAGCCCGAAAGGATCTTCAGGGAAAAAAGAAATATCTACACAGTTTTTTCCTGCTTTAATAATGGTTTCTAAAGTTTGATAACCCATAAATCCAGGTACAGCGCCTATCACTAAATCGTAATTTTTAATTAGACGTTCAATAGTTGAGTCGACAGATAAATCGGCGTGAATAGTATGTATGCCTAATTTTGATAATGGAACTAAAGCATCCTCCTTAAAGTCTACTGATGTTACTTGATGATTTTTAGCTAAGTCTTTAGCCATTACACCACCTACTAATCCGGCACCTAAAACAATTATTTTCGCCATTATATTGCTACTTTTCCTTTAATATGAGGGTGGGGATCATAATCTTCTAACCGAAAGTCTTCGTATTTAAAATCAAAAATTGACTTTATCTGTTGGTTAATAATCATTTTAGGTAGCGGTCTAGGCTGTCTAGATAATTGTAATTCAGTTTGTTCAAAGTGATTGCTATAAATATGAGCATCACCTAACGTATGGACAAATTCTCCAACTTTTAAGTCACAGACTTGGGCTACCATCATTGTGAGAAGGGCATAAGAGGCAATATTAAAAGGAACACCTAAAAATATATCTGCACTTCTTTGGTAGAGTTGGCAAGACAATTTATCATCGGCTACATAAAATTGAAAAAAGGCATGACAAGGTGGTAAAGCCATATCATCTATTTCACCAACATTCCAAGCACTCACAATCATTCTTCTACTATTTGGCGTATTTTTGATTTGGTTTATGACTTGTGTGATTTGGTCAATGTGCTTACCATCTGGTGTTGGCCAACTTCTCCATTGATATCCATATACATGGCCCAAGTCACCATTTTTGTCTGCCCATTCGTCCCAAATTCTAACCCCATTTTCTTTAAGGTATTTGATGTTAGTATCGCCTTTCAAGAACCATAACAATTCGTGAATAATGGAACGTAGGTGAAGTTTTTTGGTTGTTATACAAGGAAATCCTTCAGATAAATCAAAACGCATTTGGTGACCAAATACACTTTTAGTCCCTGTTCCTGTACGGTCAGATTTTAGAGTGCCATCATTCATCACTCTAGTCATTAAGTCTAAATATTGTTGCATAAATTATATTATCATTGCTACGATTACAGCAGTAAACAAACATGCCAATGTGCCTGCAATCAAAGCTAAAATTCCTAATCTAGATAAATCCTTCATTCGTGACGGTGCAATAGCGCCAATGCCTCCAATTTGAATACCTATAGATGCGAAATTAGCAAATCCACATAAAATATAGGTAGCTATTATTATTGATTTTTCTTGGAAGAATTTACCGCTAGCTTTTAATTCACCTAGCGATACATAAGCTACAAATTCATTCAAAATTGTTTTTTCACCTAGCAATTGACCAATCAGAACAATATCTTCTTTACAAACACCCAATAGCCAAGTTAATGGAGCTAAAGTATAGCCTAAAATAAATTCTAAACTTAATCCTGTGTATTGCCCATCGGTAATGTTGTTGACCCAAGCGTTTATGCCTGTAAAATCTCCTATGAAGTTAGTTAGTATGTAGTTTAGCATAGCTATGAATGCTATAAATACCAAAAGCATCGCTCCCACATTAATGGCTAATTTGATACCTTGAGTGGTTCCTATGCTAATAGCTTCTAGGACATTACTGCCTAATTGTTCATCAGAAATACTCATATCTTTATTGACGGCTTCCGTTTCTGGTAAAAGTATTTTGGCAGCTACAATGGCTGCTGGTGCGGACATCACTGATGCTGCTAGTAAATGCTTGGCGAAAAACAATTGTTCGGCCGGGTCTGTACCACCCAAAAAGCCTATGTATGCTGCTAACACTCCTCCTGCAATAGTTGCCATACCACCACTCATCAAACAGAGTAATTCAGACAATGTCATTTTTTCAATGTAGGGCTTAATCAATAATGGTGACTCAGTCTGCCCCAAGAAAATATTTCCTACTGCTGCTAGACTTTCAGAACCGGAAAGGTTCAGAGTTTTTTTCATTAAAAGGGCAAAGAAATAGACAATTTTTTGTAGAATCCCATAATAAAATAAAACGCTAGTTAGTGCCGAGAAGAAAACAATTGTAGGGAGTACTTGAAAGGCAAATATATAGCCAAAAGAATCCACATTATCGATTAGTCCGCCAAATAAAAATAGAGATCCATCTCTAGTAAATCCAAGAATTGTTACAAAAACAGAACTTAGCCATTCAAAGCCCGATTGTATAAAGGGAACTTTTAAAATCCCTATTGCAAAAACAATTTGTATCATTAATCCTTTGAATACGAGTGGCCAATTGATTGCATTTCTATTTCTACTGAAAATAAAAGCGATTCCTATGAGGACTAGAATCCCTAGTAAACCTCTGAGAATGGTTGTAATATCAAAGTCAGAATCTATGGCCTGGGTTTGACTAGCTGTCTTGAATGCATAGTTAATGTTATTTTCTTGAAGTAGGAGTTTGTTTTCGCTAAGTTTAATAGAGTAGGAACGAATTGTATCTAAGGGTGAAATATAATGAAAGCTTAATGTTTTTTCATCTAATTTCCATTTTCCATAAGCTTTTAAGGCAATAGAATTGATTTCATATTTAAATGTGCCATCATTATTAATTTTCAAGTAATCAATTTTGTCAACCTTTATAAGATTTGTTGTGTCATCAAAATTTCTAATATAATCAAATTGCCATTTTTTGCTTAATTCTTGACTATGTGCTGTCAAAGTAAATAAGAATAAAAGTATTGAGGTTATGTAATTAATCATATTTCTAATACGTTAGCTTCTTTTCTTTATTTCATCTCTTATTTTTGAAGCAAGTTCATAATCTTCATTGTCGATGGATTCATTCAATATTTTTTCTAACTCTTTTGTTGATAAATTTTGAAAGTCATTGGAGTATTTTTGATTATCTTCATTTTGAAAGTTTTGATTTGAAATTACATCTTTTTCAAGAATAATTCCTGACTCACTAATAATGGTTTCATAAGTAAATATAGGCGCTTTAAAACGAATAGCTATAGCAACAGCATCTGAGGTTCTGGAATCTAATTCAATTTCTTTGCCATTTTTATCTATACAGTAAATAATTGATGAAAATATTCCATCTGAATTTATTGAACTTATTACGATTTTTTTAATTGTGATTTTAAATCCATCTGCTAATGTTTTAAATAAGTCGTGAGTAATTGGTCGCTGGCTTTTATATTCACTATCTAATGCAATAGCTATAGCTTTTGCTTCAAAATTACCTATAACAATTGGCAATCTTCTGTTTCCACTAATTTCACCTAACACTAAAGCAAAAGCTCCAGATTGAGTTTGACTATTAGATAGTCCAACTATATCAAGTTGAATCAGCTTCATTAATTATTTGCCTTGAAATTTTTTATTTCCTCTATAAGTTTTGGAATCACTTCAAATGCATCTCCAATAATACCATAATCAGCGGCTTTGAAGAAGGGAGCATCCGGATCTGTATTTATAGCTACCATTATTTTAGATGAATTTACTCCGGCTAAATGTTGAATAGCTCCAGAAATTCCTACAGCAATATATAAATTGGGTGCTATAGCTTTGCCAGTTTGACCAACATGTTCGCCGTGAGGTCTCCATCCTAAATCAGAAACTGGTTTTGAGCATGCTGTTCCTGCATTTAATAAATCAGCAAGTTCTTCAATCATTCCCCAGTTTTCAGGGCCTTTTAGACCTCTTCCTGCAGAAACTACCACTTCAGCGTCTGCCAAACTAATATTTCCAGTCGATTTTTCTATTTTTTCAGAAATTACATTTGCAGTTTCAGATGAGAAATTAAACGTTTCCTGTTGACAATTGGGATTAGAATTTTCAGTGATTGTGTAAGAGTTTGGAGAGATAGCTAAAATACTTTTAAACGACTCGGTTTGAGCTATTTCAAAGGCTTTACCTGAAAACGCTTTTTTCTTAATGGTAATGGGTGTGTTTTTAGAAGGAATATCTACAACATTACTTATAAAGGCAGCATCTAAATCAATTGATAATCTAGGTCCTATAGATTTACCAGTATTGCTATTAGAAATTATAATTATGTTTGAATTTTCTTTTTTTGCAACATGTGCTAACGCAGAAGATATGCCCTTGTTATCACAATTATTATAATCAAAACTAACACAAACTATTTTATCAACACCAAATGATGATATTTTGTTTACATCATCTTTAATATTTCCTAGTGTAACAGCAACACATTCTAAATTTAATTTTTTAGCTGTGTCGTGTGCAAATGTTAATGCTTCAAATGTTCCTTTCTTAAAGGATCCATTCCAACTTTCTGCAAATACTAATACTGACATATTTTAAATTACTTTTGCTTCATTATGAAGTAATGTTACTAATTCTTTTTCTTTACCCGCATCTATCATTTTACATTCTTGTTTAGTTACAGGTTTTTCAAATTTAATAGACTCGCTTTTTTCAGGTGTTCCATTTGTCTTAACTGTAATTAGTGGTTTTGTTCTAGCAGACATAATGCCTCTCATATTAGGAATAATTAAATCTGACTCTTCGACTAGTCCTTTCTGACCAGCAATAATTAGTGGCAGTGATGCTTTAATAAATTCTTTTCCTCCTTCAATCTCTCTTTCCATAGTGGCAGAATCTTCATTTAAACTAAAACCAGTGCAAGCATTTACAAAAGGTAAGTCAAGAATTGCTGCTAACATACCGGGGACTGCTCCATTATTATAATCTATGGATTCTCTTCCTGTTATAATTAAGTCAAATTCTTGTTCAGAAATTACTTTTGCTAATTCTTTAGCGACAGAATAACTATCTTTAGGTTTTGAATCAATGCGAATAACTTCATCTGCTCCTATTGCTAAAGTTTTTCTTAATGTAGGGTCACTTGCAGATGTTCCTACATGAACAACAGTTACCTTACCTCCATGTTTATCTCTTAATCTAATAGCTTTTGTAAGTCCAAACTCATCGTATGGATTAATAATAAATTGTATGCCTTCAGTTTTAAATTCTGATGAATCATCATTGAATTCAATCTTAGAGGTAGTATCAGGAACATTACTAATACAAACTAGTATTTTCATAATTTTAATTGATTTGTTTTAGACAAAATTAATTAATTTGAATAATTATTGAACAATAAATCAACAATACTATTAACAAGATTTTAATAGTTATTATCTTCTTTGCTAATTTGTAAAAAATGTTATTTTTGCAATCCTTTGTTTTTATTAATCTATGAGAGAAATTCAATTTAGAGAGGCTATTTGCGAAGCAATGAGCGAAGAAATGAGAAGAGATTCTAAAATTTTCTTGATGGGTGAAGAGGTAGCAGAGTATAATGGTGCCTATAAAGCATCCAAAGGAATGCTTGATGAATTTGGTGATAAGCGAGTAATTGATACGCCCATTTCTGAGTTAGGTTTTGCAGGAATAGGTGTTGGTTCAGCTATGAACGGATTAAGACCTATTATTGAATTTATGACTTTCAACTTTTCTCTTGTAGCCATAGACCAAATAATTAGCAATGCAGCTAAAATGCGACAAATGTCTGGTGGTCAATTTCCAATACCTATTGTTTTTAGAGGTCCAACTGCATCAGCTGGACAATTAGGTGCAACCCATTCTCAAGCCTTTGAAAGTTGGTATGCCAATTGTCCCGGTTTGAAAGTTGTCGTTCCTTCTAATCCATACGATGCTAAGGGTTTGTTAAAATCTGCTATACGAGATAATGACCCTGTAATTTTTATGGAGTCGGAACAAATGTATGGCGATAAAGGAGAAGTGCCTGAGGGTGAATACCTTATTCCTATGGGTGTTGCAGAAGTGAAAAGAATAGGTGATGATGTAACTATTGTATCCTTTGGAAAAATAATTAAAGAAGCCTACAAGGCGGCTGATGAATTGGCTGAACAAGGTATCGAAGCAGATGTTATTGATTTGAGAACTGTTCGACCTATAGATTATGATACCGTTTTAGAATCTGTGAAAAAGACTAATAGACTTGTCATTTTAGAGGAGTCTTGGCCTTTAGGTTCGATAGCAACGGAAATTGCTTTTAAAATACAAAAAGATGCTTTTGATTTTCTAGATGCTCCAATTAAACGAGTGACTTGTCTAGATACACCAATGGCTTATGCTCCTACACTAGTAGAGGCGTTTTTACCTAACAAAGACAAGCTGATAAAAGCTGTCAAAGATGTAACTTATTCAAAATAATTAACCAATTTTAAAAATTAATTAAATTAACTAAAAAATTCAAATTATGAAAATGATTGTAGACTTTTTACCTCTTTTCGGTGTTCTAGCTTTAGGCTACGTTTTATGGAAGAATGCTTGGGTTTCAAAGCAAGAAGAAGGTACAGAAAAAATGTCAAGAATTGCAAAAAACATCGCTGATGGTGCAATGTCATTCTTGAAAGCTGAATACAAAATATTATCAGTTTTTGTTTTAGCAGTAGCTATTTTACTTTACTTCAAAGGAAATAGTGAAGAAGGCTCAAACGGAATGGTTGCGGTTTCCTTTATAGTAGGTGCAATTTGTTCTGCATTAGCTGGATTTATTGGAATGCGTGTGGCTACAAAAGCCAACGTAAGAACAACTAATGCTGCTAGAAAATCATTAGGCGCTGCACTTGAGGTAGCTTTTGCAGGTGGTGCAGTTATGGGATTAGGTGTGGTAGGTCTTGGTGTTTTAGGGCTTAGTTCATTATTCCTTTTGTATAGTGGTCAAGGCTGGGAAATTGGTGAGGTGTTGAACGTACTTTCAGGTTTTTCTCTTGGCGCATCTTCTATTGCGCTATTTGCTCGTGTAGGTGGTGGTATTTACACTAAAGCTGCCGATGTCGGTGCTGACCTTGTAGGTAAGGTAGAAGCTGGTATTCCTGAAGATCACCCTTTAAATCCTGCAACTATTGCGGATAATGTAGGTGATAATGTAGGTGATGTTGCTGGTATGGGTGCTGACCTTTTCGAGTCTTACGTGGGTTCTATAATTGGTACTATGGTATTGGGTGCTGTTTATGCTACATTACCAGAATTTCAATCTCAGTTTGATGGTTTAGGTGCTGTTTATCTTCCATTAGCTTTAGCTGCTGTTGGTATTATCATGTCAATCATTGGTTCATTTTTCGTTAAAGTAAAAGATGATGGTTCACCTCATACTGCTCTTAATATGGGAGAGTTTGGTTCTGCAGGCTTAATGTTAGTAGCTTCTTGGTTTATCATTCAAGCTATGCTTCCAGAGTCTTGGGTAGAAAGCGGTATACAGTACACTTCAATGGGGGTCTTTTGGGCTACTATTGCTGGTCTTGTTGCAGGTTTATTAGTAGGTAAGGTTACAGAATACTATACAGGTACAGGAACTAGACCGGTCAATTCTATTGTTAAGCAATCAGAAACAGGTTCTGCAACAAATATTATCGCTGGTTTGGGTGTTGGTATGATGTCAACAGCTATTCCAATCATCTTAATTGCTGCTGCTATTATCGTTTCTCATAAATTCGCTGGTCTTTATGGTATTGCAATCGCTGCTGTAGGTATGTTAGCTAATACAGGTATTCAATTAGCTGTAGATGCTTATGGTCCTATTTCTGATAATGCAGGTGGTATTGCTGAGATGGCTGAGTTAGACCCTGAAGTTAGAGAAAGAACAGATAAATTAGATGCTGTAGGCAATACTACTGCTGCTATAGGTAAAGGCTTTGCTATTGCTTCTGCTGCATTAACTGCCTTAGCTTTATTTGCTGCTTTTATGAAGACTGCTAACGTAACAGCTATTGATGTTTCTAGACCTGATATTATGGCAGGTTTATTAATAGGAGGCATGTTGCCATTTGTATTCTCTGCATTGTCTATGAACGCAGTAGGTCGTGCCGCTATGGCAATGATTGAAGAAGTAAGAAGACAATTTAGGGACATACCTGCTTTGAAAGCTGCTTTAGAGGTTATGCGCAAAAACAATTCAGATATGTCAAAAGCTTCTGCTGCAGATAGAAAAATATTTGATGCTGCTGATGGTGTTGCTGAATACGACAAATGTGTAGAAATTTCTACTCAAGCTTCTATAAAAGAAATGGTATTACCTGGTTTATTAGCTATTATTGTCCCTGTTCTTATTGGATTTATCGGTGGTGCAGAGATGTTAGGAGGTCTTTTGGCAGGTGTTACTACTTGTGGTGTTCTTATGGCAATATTCCAGTCAAACGCTGGTGGTGCTTGGGATAATGCTAAGAAAATGATTGAAGAACAAGGAAAGAAAGGAACCGAGGCTCATAAAGCTGCAGTTGTAGGTGATACAGTAGGTGATCCATTCAAAGATACTTCAGGTCCTTCTTTAAATATTTTATTAAAATTAATGTCAGTAGTAGCTCTTGTAATTGCTCCATCAATTTCTATTAATCTTGATGGTAAAATTATTTCAAATACATCAGATCAGAATATTATAATCGGTGATTCATATACAGCAAATGCTAAAATAGGTCTTATATCAGCAGATCAAAAAACTGAGTTTGATGCTGAAGTAAATTACTTAATGAATGGAGATAATATTGAATCTATTTCTGTTTTTTTAATGAAAAATCTCAATTCAAGAAATCTTTCATCAAAAGATGATTTTATTTCTGCAGAGAGTTTAATTTTTAAATCTCATAAAGCAAAACAAATTGAAAAAAATGGTAACTCAAGAGAATATTCAGCTAAGGGAGTTTTGACCAATAAAATAATTAAAAAGTCTGCATCTCTTATGTTGACAATTAATGCTGATGGTTTAATTTATGGAGAAATAAATGATATACAAAATTAACAGAGTAGTTTTTTGCTAGCATTTATTTAAAATA